>OHAU01002052.1_pt1 | contig 20558 bp, 17 predicted proteins | sample 1577181 | NCBI WGS metagenome assembly OHAU01 (sample SAMEA3541472, study PRJEB24748) | human gut metagenome | biome: human gut; feature: human-associated habitat; material: faeces | place: China | collected 2012 | reverse complement strand
CGTGGAATTTCTTTTTCCGTTACTTCTTCAATTGCTTTTTTTGTGTTCGCCATGTATTACCCTCCTATTATTTATACGACAAGAAGGCACAAAAAAAACAGTCTGCATAAAACAAACTGCTTTTTCGTGCCTTCTTTTTACTATAAAGAGAATCCGAAGTCAATATTAGAGATGTTGCAATAGTGTCGCATTTTGGTTGCAAATAGATACGCCAGCCAATATCAGATGCAAAATTTCCATAACGAATCTCTTAAACCATTTTTATCTTCTAAATTATATATGATTTAGGAGATAATTTAATCATTAGGATATAACTTCCTATCGCTATCAAAATGCAATCTACAGGCATACTTCATTTCTGCCCCAGCTTTTTATTTTCAATCTGAAATCATCTCGCAATTGTAAAATGAAATACCAGCTGTTCCTGCTCCTCAGCTGAAGTTCTTAAGGATTTTCGAATTCCGGTTGTGTCTGCAAAGATTCCACCATATGCATCAACCTTGATCCACTTTCTGTTTACCTTTACTTCATTCCACTGGTGTGTCCAACTGCCCGCATTTACATGCCGTACTGGAACATTCGCAGCCTCACAAAGCAGCGTGTATGCTTTTGCATATCCAGAACAGGCTGCTTTTTTCATTACCAGAGCGGCGTAGGCTTCATTGCCATAATTTTTCTGGTATGCTTCTGAAGACTGGTTTAACTGCCAGGAGCAGTGTTCTGTTAAATATCGAAACAGAACAAATGCCCGTTCTTTGGTACTTAAATCTGCAGTTACATATTTTTTTACAATTTTCTTCGCTTCCTTTTTAGCCAGGCTAAGCCTCTTTGCTTTATCTAGTTCTTTGACAATGACCTTACATTTTAAGGTTCGTTTTCCAACTTTAGCATAAATGTATGCCGTTCCGGCTTTTTTTCCCTTCACTTTACCAGAAGAAACTGAAACAACTGATTTTTTAGAAGAACTCCATTTTACTTTCTTTTTGCTTCCTGATACCTTCAGCGATGTGGAAACTCCCCGATAGATAGTAACTGTCGATTTGTTCAGTTTCACTTTAGAAGCCTGGACATTCACCGGTCTTATAAAGACTCCAAGAAATAAAACTGCAAATATCATCCAGGCTATTGTTAATTCCTGCATTCCTGTTTTCCGTGTTCTTACCTTTTTCATCGTAAGCCCTCCATTTTCTGAATGATTTCCTGCTACAGTTCTAATATAATAAGTTATTTTTTTCTAAGTCAATAGGATTTTGATCTTAATAAAAAAGTGATTTATCATTATCTGTCTATAGATGTGACAAACTGCTGTACGACAGCTTTTTTTCTTTTGCTGTCGTACAGCAGAATGGTTTAGTTATTATTGCTGAATGGAGTCCGCTTCTTCTTGTGTGAGCTGACCATTCTTAACTGCATCAGAAATGGCTTTGTCTAATTCCTCAACTGTGGAATAATCCCCAATGTGTACTGTTTTTCCGTTATCTTTTGTTACATCAACACTATAAGAGGAAACTACATCTTCAGTAGGCGGAATCATGGAGTAGGTATCGCCGTCACCGTTGTCTTTGGAATACAATACTCCCTTTTTGATACTTTCCAGAGTTTCTTTATAGCTGACCATCATAGCATCTACGCTTTCCTACGTAAATTCATGGAATGCGCCTTGCCCATCATACCAACCATCTCCGGTTCCAATCAAAGATTCCATTTCTTTTTTCTGTTCGTTCATCCACACTTCGTATTCATCGGCTGTCCACCACTGCACATCCGGTGCCGCATTGTTCTTCTCATAATCTGCCTCGGCAACCCAATTTTTACCGTCAACGCTGATTTGTCCACCGTCTGTATCCTGATAGAGAATATCTGCGCTGGATGTGTTTCCCGTTTCGGATGTTGAAACCTTTGGTGTGTCCGAAGCCAATGCGCTTGCATAAGTAACCCCTGCAATGCTTAAACAGATTGCTCCGCACAAGCCTATTGCCAAAATTTTTTTGTTCTTCATAGATAAGACCTCGCTTTATAAGAATTATAGCTGCCCTCTTGAGGACAGCTATAATATAACAAAGCAGCTTGGATATAGTTTGCATGGATTATGGATTTTAGATGGAGTTGTCTATCGGCTGCCTGCAAGGCAATTCAAACCAAAAACGTACACCATTGCTTGTATTTGAAATGCCGTACTTTGCATGGTGCATTTTCATAATTTTATGAACAATATAAAGTCCTAATCCAGTTCCGCCTGTATTGCGGTTACGAGATATATCTGCCCGATAGAAGGCTTCAAACAAATGTGGAATAGCATCGTCAGGCACACGGACACCTGTGTTTTCAATTTCACCACGAATTGTGCCATGTGTTTCGGACAAAGCTATACGAATCAATTCACCACTTGGAGAATAGCGAATTGCGTTTACTAATATATTTTGAATTGCCCGTTCCATCTGTGATTGTTCCACTACACAATAAAGGTGGGTAGGAATATTTGCTTCAAGGTACTGTTTCTTTTCTTCCAATAAATCTGCTACTGCGGCAACCTGTACCCGAAGTATTTCCGCAAAATCAACGGTTTTATATTCCGTTTTTTGAGTTTCTTCCGTTTTGGAAACAAACAGCAACTCTTTTACCAACTTCTCCATCCTATCAACAACGGCAAGCGAACGCTCCATGTACTCTATGTGATTTTCATAGCCACTGACTCCGTTCAGCATCCCCGCCAAATGTCCTTTCAAAATGGTTAGTGGTGTTTTCAGTTCATGGGATGCTGCCGAGAAAAAGTCTACCCGCTGTCTTTCTAACTCCTGTTCCTTTTCAATATCTGTTTTGAGCTGTTGGTTGGCAGTTTGAAGGTCGTTCAATGCAGTGGATAGCGAAGCAGATAATGAATTTAGATTTTGCGCCAAGCAACCTAATTCATCTTCTCGTCCTGTATGACATTGACCGGAAAAATCCAGTTCCGCCATTTGCTTTGAAATCTTGCTCAGTCGCACAATAGGTCGAGTGATATACCGTGCGTAGAGCCATGCACGAAGGAGCGAAAGCAGAAAGACCATTAGGATGACATACGGAAGATTCTAAATATTGCTCCACTCTATTCTGTAAATTCATTTTTAATACCCCTTTTCCTATTTCATACCACAGTATTGTAAAATATTTTTTTTGTCAAAAAAGGGTATTTTTCACCACTGCTATTTCTCCCGTCTGCGTGAAATTGACAAATTATCCTGGTAACAGCTTAGGTGCTTATCCTTACTCCAGATCATAATCCGACCAACCGCAGGCACTTCATTCTTGTATTTTTCATAAAAGCGAATAATACTCATATCACCGATTCCCATCTCCATTTTTTGCGCACAATCGGGAAATTGATCCGCTATTATAAGTAAGTCTTCTTTTGTAAAACCTACTCCATACAATTCCCATGGAGCTTCCTCCTTTGCTGTTTTACGCAAAAATTCCTGAAATTTTACCGCTTTTTTTCTTCTTATATTCCCATCTGCAATATGCGAAATATGATTTCCGCTTTCAATGATTGTTGCCAGCGGTAAAATTAATGTTTCGTTTTGTTCTATAGCCTCATTAAATTCCTTTTTTACACTTTCATATTCCTGGCACATATGTGGAATTCTCAAAAGATTCATTACTATGGATGTGTCAATAAAACGAATATTCATTTAAAAATCCTCCATCCAGGAATAATCCTTTTTTTCACTGGGACATTTAATTAAATTCAATAAGGACTCGTCCAGCATAGCTTCCCCAAGGCCACCGCGTACAAATACTTGCGGATAATTTCTAATGTCTACAAATGGAATAAATTTGCTGGTTCCCTTCTCATTTTCACGATAGACAACAGAGACACCTAATAACTGTTGTTTTTTATATCCATTTAATAGTACTGGATTATGCGTTGTCAATATAATGTCTATCTTTCTTTTCTCCCCAAGCAGACTCAGATTTTTGATTAATGCCTGCACTCTGCTTGCATGTATTCCATTATCAATTTCTTCAATTACAAGAGTGCTGCCCTCAGGAATTGTTAAAATGGCTGCCACAATAGCTATGCATCTCAAAGTTCCATCTGACAATTTTTTTGCATCAAATAATTCTGACGAATTAATATATTTTTCTCTGAGTGCAAAAATAACATCATCAAGCTGTGTGGTGATGAATCCAATGTCCTTGATTTCATTTTCTGGTAGATCACTTACTATCTTTAAAAGTTCTTTCTTTTTCTCACTGTCTTCACACAAATGGCGTAATACTGCAGAAATATTTTCACAATTTTCTTTTAAATCAGTGTCTGTTATCCGCACATAATCTCTCATATCAGAAGGGACTGGATTTAATATAAATATTTTCTTTAAATTTTCCAGAACCAGCTCAATATAGCCAAAGCACTCTCTATCTCGATACGTGTTCTGAGGAAGCTTTGTCCTAAGCTGTGCCAAAACAGAAGAAACCCGCATACAAAGAATGTCTGGATTTCTGCCAGCCTTTTTATCATTATATTCCGCCTGGATATCACCACTTTCCTTGGACCGAAGCTTTGTCTTAAATATTTTTTCCCCACCAGCAAGTTCTGTTTTTCCATTCACAACTTTATATAAAGCTTCTTCCTCAACCCAGACTTTTTTATTGGTACTGATCTTGATATAATAATATAAATCATATTTTTCATCCAAATCAATCAGACAGCCCAGTTTAAAAGCCGAAGTTTTAAACCGACAACAGGATTTACTTCCTCCACGAATGTGACTGTCCATATTACGGGTACCATCAAGAATTGTACCTAACTCCAATCCCGTCGCAGTATCAGCTAAAATATGGATTCCCTCAATGGCATTGCTTTTCCCGGAAGAATTTGTTCCGATCAAACTTGTCAATGCCTCTAGGTTTAATTCTGCCTTTTCAAAGCTTTTAAAATTTTCAAAAATAAAGCTCTTAATCATAATCTACTACCTTTCTGCGGCTTCCTTATTAGCAAAAATAGTCCTCATTCTGTGGCAAAAGGTTTTGCTTTTCAATGATAGCCCTTGCGTCATCCAGATCTTTTTGTAAGTTTCTAATTTTGGTTTGGAGCTCAAATTCCTTAATCATATTTGAAACAGTTCCTTGAGATACACCCATAAGCTTTGCGATTGCATTTTGTGTATATCCCATTTCACGGTTCAAAATATATGCGATTGCACTGTGTTTTATAGTTAATCTTCTCATAGTTACCCTCCATTTTTAATAATTTCTAATATAATCTAATATTATTAAATATCTTTTTTCCTAAACTGTCAATAATTAAATTCAATATTTTGAAGCGTTATTTACTATAAACATACGCAGCAAAACAAAATATGTACTTTTCCTTATAAATATCCCTCTTTCCGCCAAAAAGAGGATGCATTCTTTTGCTTCCTCTCTTTAGTCTGCTTAACAATTACTTCCTATTGCAAGGTTACGCCTTTTAATAGTACTATTGCTGTTTTTATTCCGACAAACTTCCCTGTACTTGTCTATGGTTTCTTTTAAATAACTCAATGCAAATTCATCTGCCTCTTTTTCTTTAGGAATATTTCTATATTCCTCTGTATACTGACGAAATAGCATCCGCTCTTCTGCGCTTAAACGATTGTCCTTTTCCCTTGCCTGACGTTGTAAAACAGAGTCTTTCAAAGCTCGCATTTTTTCATAATTGTTTTTTTCTTGTTCGTAATTCCAAGTTGTATAAGCAGCTACATTTTTATCCAATGACATAAATTGATTCCAATGTCCAACTTCATGTAAAAATTGGAATAAAACAAGACCAATTTTTATATCAACTACACCTTTGCAATAAGGCCGGATCATTTTACATGTGTACTCATAAATACCAGAGTCATCCAGCTTAAACAATTTCTCAATTTCTTCAACAGAAGAATCCATGATATGTATTGCCGCTGTTGTACTTGTAAATTCATTTTTATTTTCTGATTTTTCGTATCTTTTGCGTTCGCCTTTTTCTACTGGTGTAAAAAAGAAAGGTGATTGTCCATTTGCAATCTCTCTATAGCTTCTATTTTTATCGAAAACGATATTGGCTTCAAAATTGTTAATAGAACAAATTAAATCTTTAGTTTCCACATCTATACTCTCCTTTTTAATATTATGTAATTATATTACATAATATTTGTTTTGAATTGTCAACATCTGTATCTAAATTACTTTGGTTATTGATGTTCTGATATATATAGCTTCTCAATACGAACAGGCTAGCCCGTGCACATTAATTAGTAGTTCCATATGGTATCCTCCTTCTTTTCTTTGTTGTCCAGCTCCGTGCTTACTAGATATTCGTTCCTTATATGTATTACAAATCATAATTTTCCATACTTAGTTTAATAATGGATAATTAGCAATTATCCATTATTAAAAGATTTCGTGCATTAAAAGGATGAAAGATAACATGAGTTTTGCCACAGACAATTGGGAAGAGTTTGAAAAACTTTCAATCAGCATATTAGAGACATATTTACCAGCAGATTCTGAAATCAGTTATTCTATCACACATACTCCCAATCGCAAGGATGGTGGTTATGATGGACTTATTATAATCGCTTCAGGTAATGAGAACATAGATCAATGTAAAATATTATCAGAATCAAAGCTCCGCGAACTGTCAAATAAAGATCTGCCTATGTCCGACTTTTCCAAAACATTGATTATAGCAATCAATTTAATGGCGCAGAAAATATACATCTTTACAAACCTACATTATTCCACTGAAACCCAGAAACGAATACATAAATTTTCCAGTTTTTCAAATATACAAGTAGAGCTTGTTGATATCTTTGAGGTATCCGACAGAGTAAAAGAATTATATAAAACTTTGAAGGCTACATATTCACCTTCCTTTTTGAAACAATTAATAGATTCTGTAAGTACTCATCCGGTTTCCAAACGAGTATCATCTGAGAAAAAAGTACACATTACTTCATTGAACAAACTTATTGGATCAGATAGAAACTATCAGTTGGATCAGTGCTATAAGGCTATTTCCGGGAAAAAGGGTATTGTCATTATAAAAGGGTGCTCAGGCTGTGGAAAGTCCTTTTTTATTGAGCATTTACTTAATAAAATGTATAGAGAAAGTTCAATTCCTTATCATAAAATTAATATGGAAGAATTTTCTACCGTGCAGGCATTTCTGCTAAAAATTCTTTCATCTATTTGGAATATTGATACTTTGGATATTACGAATTTTTCTGAGCAGGATATAAATGAAATAACGGATTATTTATCTGAAGAAGAATTAAGCATCCGTTCAAGAGCCTCCTTGTTAAATATTCTGAAACCGAAATCTGTGCCAAATGAAACGCAGCAGGATATCTTACAGTTTTACTTTTTTGAATATTTATATCGCATATATGTGCCTATATTAAGGAGAAAAAAACAGGTTATATATTTTGATAATCTGGATTACGCTTCTGGTTCAGCTTTTCAAATTTTAAATAAATTTATAAAAAAATTTGAAAAGGAAAATATTTTACTTTTACTTGAAATTAGAACCGATATTAAGAAATGTGAAGATTTTCTGTCGCATCTTATGAGAGACGTTCCTGTTATATATATAACAGAAATCAAGGAATTCGATTCCGTAGAATTAAGCCAGTATTTTGAATATAAGTATAAAAATGAATTTTCCTATGAGGAAGAAAAGGCTTTGAAGAAAATTCTACCGAGAACTCCTTTGCTCATTGATACTGTTACAGAACTATTCAGACATGATTTGGGAATGAGAGGCTCTTTATACACTCTGGATATGCCAAGATTATATAAAAATCAGAAATATCTTCAAAGTATTTCCCTCGAATATGTCAAAAAAATAATAGTAGAATCCGAAATAGAGGTTCAGAATCTGGCTTGCATGATTGGCTTGATGGAGGGAAAGCTTCCCGAATCCGATTTAAAGATTATATGTAATAATTATTCTGTAAAGGAAGGTCTGATCCGTACGAAGTTATTTCAATTTCAAAATGGTAACATCCAGATCAGACATATGTTCTATTTAGGTCCTTTACAGCAAATGGCTTTTCTTTCCTCGTACAGGCAGCATGAAATTTATACAATGCTTTTTGATAAAATTGAATTATTATCTGTTGACAAATTTTGTAAAACTATAAAAAAAATCCAATTGGCAATTTTCCTGGAAAATAGGCAATACCTGGGAGAAAAATGGAAAGAAGTTATCTCGAATCTATTGTTTCAGGAAGATTATGTACTTGCTCAATCTTTATTAAAAGATGTATATAATTTAATGGAAAATGATTTTTCCGTTTCAGAATTATTTGACATTTTTCTAATGTCATCTTACTGTTGCCTAAAATTATGTGATTTCCATAGTGATTTGCTGCAAACTTGGTTTCGTGAATTACATAACCTTTCTTTAATTGCTGAAATTTCTCCTGAACAAATGAAATGGTATTATTTGCTACAGGCAAAATATTACCTGGCTGTGGGGCAGTATCAGGCACTTATAAGGCAGACGGACGAACTGAGAACAATAGAACCCCAATTACGCCACATCCGCGCCATTGGCATAAAACATCAATATGGAATGAGCTGCTGTATTCTTAGTCTTAAACGGGGAATAAAAAGGTTCCCGGAAAATATGCTTCTGAAATACAGCTATTACGATCACCTATTAGCAATCAGTATCAATAGGGGAAACTTCAAAAAAGCTAAAGCAAACATAGATATTTTAAAAACATATAAAGAAGCTTTATCCTTGGAAGATCAAATTCACCTGGAATTTAATGAATTAACGGTTCTATTTTATTCCAAAGAAATGACAGATATCAGGCAATTATTAGATCTGTGCGGAAAGGCTTATCAGAATAACCTATATGTTGAATTAAGCCGGTCTTATAATTTACTAGGGCAATTTTTCTGGGCAAAAAAAGAATGGGAAAAAGCTATCGAGGCATTTAATGAAGCTGCCGGTTTACAGGATCGTACAGAGCATCAAACCTACCGCTGGATAGCAAAAACAAATCTGGCACTGATCAATCTGGAATTAAAAAATAAATCTGAAGCCGTTATGCATGCCAGAGAAATCATCTTGGGATATTATAGCTCCAAACAAGATAAGTTTAAACATATTTTTGCAGCTGATAATAAAACAGCATATACGGACTTCTTTACTGATAAAGAAATTGTTTCCATTTTGCTCATGCTGAGGATCCTATATAAAAATGATCAAACTGAATATACCAAGATAATCGAAAAGGTAACGCAGACAGATATTGGAGTTTTGCCAAAAGAATTCGAATACTTTATCTCTCATTCTTTAGTTTCAGAATTGAAAAAGACTTATTACTATGTGGATGGAAATTTTATGATCAAATGTTAAGGGACTGTCCTGTTATTTCATATTAATAACAGGACAGTTTCAAAAAAACCATCATAAAAATTCGAAATAGAGGATAATTCTATCTTGCACTTTTTATGTAATATCTTATTCTCAATATATTGCTCTATCAATAAAACGCCAATCCATAACAGAACAGTATTATCTATTAATTGAAGTTTCTGCGAATTCAGAGGTTCTAATATGCTATCCCCATAATACTCCATATAGGTATAAGCCTCATCAATACCTGTTTCTCCAAAATAAATGTCACAACTTGGAAGAAGGAAAGTCTGCACATTGGACTGTACAATATGGTTCAATATGCTTTTTCCATAATTCATCCCATATTTGGACGGGATCTGGGTGCGAATATGTGTAATTTTGTTAAATATGCTCTTTGTGCAGTTAACCTCAGAAGCATTAAATATGGGGTGATTTTCCATCGCAGTATTTAATTCTTTTACAAGAGCCTGTATTGTATAATATTTATGTTGAAATTGAAATTTACTGTTTGTTTCTGATAAATCAGTCTCATCGTACGATGTCTCCGTATACGGTTCCCTAAGCTTTTTCAGCAATAAGGGCATCTCTTTTAGACTTTCGTCATTGGTTAATACTCTTCCAGCAGGCATAATATAAGAAAACAGCACATCAGAACGTTCGGTAATTGGTAAAAATCCTGTAAGGGAGGAAGAAAAAACCGCAGCGTCATAAAGAGACATAAGCGGAATAACCTGCTTAGGATCATATGTATTCCATTCCTGTTTATAGTTAAAACGATTATAATACTGTTTGATTACTTTACAAGGTGTTTTCCATAAATAACTTTGGTTATTTTCCATAGGAACAATAGAAGCTTCTTCTATATAAAATTCAGTACTAATATCTGAAATATCATTTTTTATATCGTTGTAAGGAAATGCATCTATCAGATTAGGATACTGTGGCTGCATTTTTTTATAAAATAAATTACCTTTATAGGTGTATTGGCTTGTTCCAAAACCAAAATATAAATCAGATATTTTTCGGAAATAATCCCAATTCCGGTTTATTTTTCTGAAAAGACTTTTGGAATTGATCCCAAGCATATTTGACAAATACGGATTGGTTATAAACAATTCCAAATATCGGGATAGTTTCTGGAAATCTCCATACTCCACATGAAAACCATTATACCAATCCTGTACATAATTGTTTCCAAAGCCAGAATAAGTCGCTATAACTGGCTTTCCTGAAGACATTGCTTCCAGAATCACTCTTCCTCCAGGCTCAAAAGCAGAGTGCATAATCAATACACTGCATTTGAGTAACACGTTAGAAATTCCTGCATCAGATAAGAATCCCCACCAATATATTTTGTGCTGCTGTTCATATGTTTCAAGATCTGGTACATATTCTTTTATTATTCTGCGATACTTACTGATATCTTCAGCAGTACCGCCAATAAACCACATGGGAGGTGTCAGATTCAGGTATTTCTTATACAGAATTTCCCAGGCGAGAATTATTTCTTTAACCCCCTTCTGATCGACGATTCTTCCTATATAGCAGAACGCTCCATTTATCCACCACTCAGTGCCCTGTAAATCCATTGCATTGTAATTAACAGAGCGCGTTTGTCCCAGATTTCCTGAGGGAAGGTGCGACGGATGCAAAAAACAGTCTGCAACAGTTCTGCCTATAACAATAATTTTATGTGGTTCAATATGATATTCTTTTACCAACAACTCATATTCCGACTCTGCAATTGAAAGAATACAATCTACTTTTGGCAAAAAAAACTGTTCGCTTTCATATTGATGGGAAGAAACAGGGGGAAACCCATTTCTTTTTCGTTCACAGGAAGTACTGATTACAGAATGAATCTGTATTAAATGATGATCACTGCATAATTGACTGGCTAACAAGCCGGATATCCAATAGGTAGAATGTACCAGTGCTATTGGCTGTTCTATATTTTCATAAATATTTTTTATAGTTTTATATAAAAAATCCTTGTTATTGTATAGCAAGTCCTGATTTTCCAACCATTGTTTCTTTATAGGGATTTCATATATGGTAATGTTTGAACATAAATGGTTTGCAGTTAGTTCTTTCAATGAACAGTTGGTTGTAATCACGGTTAATTCCAACTGTGGAGTATCCTTAAAATGATTTATTATTTCCGATACCGTCCTTTGATGACCACCAAGATTCAATTCAAATGGATTTCCAAGTAAACATAACAACAAATTATCTGTCCATTATTATATCAAAAACCAATCGCAATTTCTACTCATTTACTATAAATTACATTCTTTCCTAAAACAGAAACGAGAGTGGGTATTGTTTTTGAATAAAAAAATCGCATTACCTACAACGAACTTTGCAGAAAATACAGCAAGGCGAATTGTTTAATTATATGACGGAGCGAAGGCTCAAAAGTTTTCAGCGTGGCAAATACGGAAGTACCGCATTGCATTTGACTTCCCTGCAATATCAAATTAAGCAAGACAGCCCAGACCTTTTTATTGGTGTTGATCTTGCTATAATTCATAAATGAAGTATAGCATGAAAAAGTGGTTTTTTGTATTGGATTTCCATCATATAAAAAACTGCTAAATTGTATCTAAAAGATCACAATTTAACAGTTTTCCATTATATGGTACAATTTACAAAAATACCAATTTATTATGATTAATACGTTGGAAGAAGGCCTCCATTGCCTGTCATGCAGACAATGGAGCAAGCCTTAGGGGAATAAAATACTTTTATTTACAAGAATAAAGTATATACTTTTCTTTTAAATAAGTACATGGATAAAATTACATAAAACATGCACAAAATACAATAGTTAGTCAAATGAATACCATAGATTGATACAATTAATTTTCCAAAAATACCTTATTCAAATATTTTTTTTGCCTTCTCCAGATTCATTTTTCCATTCACTTTCAAATAAATTTTTGTAATTTTAAGCGGCTCACCTATCTCACTGCAAAGCTCCTGCGCCTGTGATAAAGGAATATAGATATCTTCATTTTCCGTTACGGCAGTTACTTTACATGGAAGATAAACAGTTTGCTGTTCATTTTCTTCGTGTCCAGTTAAGGATACCGGATAATCTGCCGCGCCAGAAAGCTCTTTTGTATTTCCAGCAAGTGCATAAGAAATGGTTAGATTTTCTCCCATTTGCAGGAATTTTTCCTGTTGTTTTTTTGAAATGGAATGATTATTTGAGTCTTTCATGTTTTGCAATGCTTTACTTCCAAGCAACAACACCGGTGTATTTCCTAAATCATTCTGCTCTGGATTTTCTCCAAACGCATTCAGATCTATTCCTAAAAAGGTGGCTGTTTCCGTATAATCTTCAATCTTGATGGTTACTGGAATTTCCACAACGGGCCATATCTCTTTTATCCCTTCTATTTTTTTTGCCTTTTTCAAAAAATCATCATCATAAGTAAGGTCTCCAAGGGAAACCAGTGCCAAGTATTGTTTTTTCCCATCCTGTATTCCTGCAAAAAGCTTTATAGAGAAAAATAATGCCAATATCAGAAGAAAACCTACAAAACAGGTAAAACTATCTATTCTATTCTTTTTCAATGGGCATCCACCTTTCTGGTTTCTTCCAGAAGTATGTTTTTCTTATGAAGCTTACCCAAAAGAAGTAGAATCACAGAAACAAGCAGTACTGCAATAACTGCAATAACGGAATACCACCAGCTGTTTGTTTCTTCCTGGTCATCCTCTATTTTTAAAGACTGGATTTTAGCTTCTTTAATCTCAGACTCAAACTCTGTACTTTCCTCATAGGAATTGCCGGCTGCATCCTCATAAGTAAGAATCAGTTTTCCGGTAATCCTGCCAGGAAAAGAACCGTCATCTTCTTCTGATTTTCCTTTTACATACACACGGAGACTTCCCTGTACTGCGGTTCCAGCTTCTAATGTTCCTAAAAAAGCGGACTCTTTTGGGTTCAATCCGTCTGCTTCCAGCCGGACACTTGCATTATATATCTTATCCCTTCCAAGATTCATTGCTTTCACCGGAATTTCTACCGTATCCATGGTATATAAAACAGAAGGAATATCAGAAGCTTCCAGTTTTGCACGCGCCGGCTGAGTGATCTGAAAGGACAGCGTTTCTGTACCTGTCGCTCCCGTCGCTTTTGAATCTTCGTAATCCAGAGAAAAAGAAACTGTTGCCTGACCTGGAGTACAGTCCTCTGCTATAGTGACCTTTTGTTTCAGGGTAATTGCTTCTCCTGGAGTCAGTCTCTGAACATAAAAAGAGTTTCTCTCAAATTCAATTCCCTTTGTATCCGCAGAAATAGAAATCTTTAGACCAAATACATTCTGGCTACGGCTTTTATTCCGGAATGTCAGTGACATTTCTGTGACAGAGCCTGCTTTTAGATTTTGTCCGGAAAGATTGTTATCCTCTAAAAGAACCTGCGGTTTATGTAGTATTTTCTCACCAGACGAGCTGGCAGAAGAACCGCCTCCACTATACTCTCCAGCAGAATAATCCCCACTATCTATAACAGGATCTGTAATCTGTGTTCCATTATCTGTATCAGTATTTCCATTTTCTATTATGACATGGATTGTCTTCTTTTCGTCCTCAGCAGAAGCGTCTCCTGATATAAATCCATCCAGGTCAGAATTTTGATTTTCCGAATCCGTTTTTTCAGGAGTCTGTTCCTCAGTTTCCGGAATCTTCTCATCTGTAGGATTGTTTTTTTCCTCTTCAAAAGGCAATGTACTGTCTGCATCACTATAAGAAGCTGACTGATCTGCTTCCAGAACAGACTCTCCCACAAAAGCAGCTTCCATATTCCCTGTATCTTCTGCAAAAACAGATGTCGGCAGAAGCATCATGAAACTTAATATTGCGAATGTGGTTTTCACAAATTTTTTTCCCATTTTCAGGCTGTCCTTTCTCTTAAAACTCCGCCATCCATCTCATATACGTGATCACATAAAATCCGGATATCCTCATCATTATGGCTTGCCAATAAAATGGTTTTTCCAGCTGCCTTTAAATCAAGCAAAAGTTCCCTGATCTCTGCCACGCCGTGTTTATCCAGACCGTTAAATGGTTCATCCAGAATCAGGAAGCGAGGATCTTCCATAATGGCCTGTGCAATCCCAAGGCGTTGCCGCATTCCAAGAGAGTACTTTCCAACCGGCTTTTTCATATCCGGATCCAGTCCTACTTTTTTTAGGATCAGGCGGATATCTGCCTTTGAAATCATTCTTTTCATATCTGCCAGTATTTCCAGGTTCTTTACACCGGTATACTGGGTAAGAAATCCAGGCGTCTCAATGATGACACCAAGGCTTTCTGGAAAATCTACATCACGACCAATTTCTTTTCCGAAAACACGGATGGTGCCTGTGGTAACAGGAAGGAATCCGCAGATACATTTCATAAGTACTGTTTTGCCAGAGCCATTATTTCCTACAACGCCGTAAACCTGTCCCACCTTTAAGGTAAGATTTACTTCTTTTAATACCAGATCTTCCCCGAACCTTTTGGTTACGTGTTCTATTTTCACACAGGTATTTTGAAATTCAGATTTCTTCCACTTTTCCATTTAAAACACCTCCAAAAATTCCCATTAAAACCAATAAAAATGATAGCAGGAATAACCACAATCCCGCTTTATCCGTTCCCCAGTTTCCATCTGCCAGAATCCATTCCACTGGGTAAAACCAGATCTGATCTTTGAAATAACGTTCATGAAGTATAATTCCAAAATAATAGCTGACAAAAGGAATTCCATATGCCATATAAGCTGAATTCCATAAGGTACCACAGATTCCACCAAAAGTGCTTAGAATACTTCCGGTCAGTCCCATCCTAAGTGCTTTCATAAGCAGCTCCAGAAACTGTTCCTTTGGAAAGCTGCCTTTTATTTCCATAGGATAAAATATAACAAAATTAACAAGAAGCATGGTGCTTATAGCAAATATCCAGACTAAAAATCCAGATGTCATAACAGAAAAGACTTTTCCTTCCACATATAGCCTGCGGTTTGTCCTGGGAAATGCAGCTTTTAAAAATCCACTTTTATACTCCTGTAAAAAAGAATCACTCCACGGCAGTACCGCAGCTACAGGGATGGCAAAAGATACCATCTGACTTTTCAATGAACCATCCAGCAGGCTGATAAAAGTTCCACATGTTAATGCTTTTTTCAAACTTGGATAAGTCTGACCTGCTGCGATAGAAAAGCAGGCAATCAGCCATGCCGCCAGGAAACTCCTGCCAAGAAGCATACGTTTTGTTTCTACCCGCATAGATATTTCCCCTTCTGATTATGTTTTTTCTCCCAGAAATTCAAAGGGATATTTTTTCATCCTGCGAAGTGCCAGAACCATAAGAACAAATAAAATACCTGCGAAGAACATACAGGACTGCCAGATGGTCGGAAGTAATGGATCATAGCCAAAGTTATGTTTTCCATATACAGCCTGGTTCAAAGGACTGATCCAGCAGATCAGTACATTCACCTGATACATTTCATATTTTTCCTTATGCAAAATTGCGGCTACCACACTGGGTTCCAGTAAAAATCCAAATACACTATAAAGTAGTCCAAACACCATGCCTTTTGTTTTTCCTTTATAAAGATTTCCAACAAGGATTACAAAACCAAGTGTCAGGGAATAGCAGAATAACAGGAGAAAAACCTGCAGCATACAGCCATACGGAGAGATACTCTCCATGACTCTTACTGTAGAGGGGACCTGCAAGTTTTTCCCCAGTTCAGAATATCCGAGCATGGCAGCAGTCTCGCTCCACAGGTTGCCCGGATAACTGTCCTTCATACACAGTACAGATGTAAATAGCAGCATCAATACTGTATAAAGAGCAGTCACAAGAATAATATAAATAAACTGTCCCAAAAGCCATTTTTTCTTTGTTGTTCGAATTAACTGATATGGAGTAACTGGTGTCATCTTTGGCAGGTCTGAGAACAGCAGAAGCAACAGAAGAGAACTGAGCAGTACTGCTGTTCCATCCCCAAAGGTCCAAAGAAATGGCTCTACAGCCTGTACCGGTGTATCATAGTTTTCCATAACAACCATGATTCTTCCAGTGAGAAGAAAGCTAAGTACAAATTCCAGAAGGAAGGTAAAAATGACTTTTGGATTTCGAAAATAGCCAAAGAAATTGTAATGTACAATTCCAAGTACCTGCTTCATATCAGTAGCCCAGATCCCTGTCTATAATACTGCCATCCACGGCGTTAATGGTAAGGAAGCTCCAGTTTGGATAGTCTGTGATGTCCGAGTAACTATTCCCATCATAGTCACCTTCCACTTTTCTGCTTCCAAAGAAATCCCAAACGGGAACCAGAAGACCTGTATGCGGATCTGTGGATGGTTCATAAATTCTTGCATAGCCCAGAACAATCCGGTCAACATCATAAACTCTTGATTTTTCATATTCCATATTATCTGCATTGGTCACTACCATCATTTTTTCATATGTTTTCATAATCTCAGAAAATGGAAGAAGGTTTAAATTTTCTGTTTTTGTCTCTCCTATGGTATAAGGGTTTGAATAATACATGCTTTCAATTCCATCTTTATCGACAAAGAAATAAAGACTTTCATAAGACCAGGTTTCCATAGTGCTGTCCATATCTTCCAAAGCACCGCCATCTGCCATTGTCCGAGTAATCGGAACACCGTTTATAGTACGTGTGTAATAAATCGCATATCCGCTTCCAAGATTACTTAAACTATTATCCTTTTCAAGATTATTGCACAATGCATAACTCCAGTCTGAAAACTGCAGATCTGTAATCCCCATTTTATCTACTTTTTCCTGTACCATTTTTTTTGCTTCATCTAATGAAATCCCAATGGACTCCTCAGTAGGTTTTTCCCCTTCACTGGAAGAAGTATAATCAGACCAGGTCGTGTCCACAGGCAGCTTTTCCCCGCCAGATTTTGCCAATTTTCTGATTTTGACAGATAAGGTATCGGATCCGTAGGAAGATGTCATGTAAAAATATTCTGATCCATCCGGCATCTGTGCAACACCGGAGAATTCATTTTCCGCAGTACCATTTTCTGTCTCCTGGGAGCCTGCAACAGGTCTTCCTTCTGCCAGGGTCTTCGTCTCCGGGGCTGATTGATACTGCTCTTCCCAGTATTCAATATCATCATAAATATTATAGTAAAGGTTACCATCTTCATCCGTACCCCAATTATAGGGATCCAGATTTCCGTTTGCTACATCTTCTTTTAGTTCATCCAACGTTTTTTTGATTTCATCCTTTGTCTGGGTATAATAGCTATCCGATGTATACAGCTTTGCCTCTGAGAAAAAGGCATCTGTAATACGGTCAAGAAGATCCTGTGTAACTTCTGCAGGCGTGACAGAAATTGCGGATATCTTTTCTACATCCGGTATTTCTACAGTGGCATCCGTGTTCACTACAAGTTTTGCACTGTCATCTGTAGTCTGACTTTTATAGGTTTCCGGAGCATTGAGCAGGTCTCGAATAGTTGTTCTTACCGCTGTGTTCTTATCCTTTGTATTTTCAGAAGAGTCCTCGTTCACCATATCTACGCCTTCAGTTTCTGTATAAGCATTTTCTACCTTGCTCCCTTTTGGTTTTACAAGGGAAGATTCCGGGGTCTGGGCACATCCTGTGAGCATTCCTATACAAAGTGTTAATCCTACAATTTTATTTATGTTTTTTCTCATGTTGAATAAATTCTCCTTCCTGTTTATGTCCACAAGTATAGCATCTTTCATTACACCAAATCTTCCGCAAGTTGTAACTGTTCTGTAAATTCAAATTATTTACCATAAAACAGATATGATCGTTCCTTTTCCCAGATGACTTGTAATTTCCAGCTGGAATCCATGTATATCTGCAATTTTCTGGCATAGCGCAAGACCAAGCCCAACACTTCCCTTTACTCTGGAACGAGATTTATCGACCATATAAAAAGCTTCTGTTACTCTTTTCAGATCCTCCTTTGGAATTCCCTTCCCATAATCCTGAACAGATAAATGATTTTGGGTTGCCTCCAGTACGATTTTTGAATTCTCATCGGAAGCCTTGACTGCATTATCAATAAAATTTGTCACTGCACTCATCATAAGGTCCGGATCAAAAGTTTTTCTAAGCTCCTCTGGATTACAATGTATTTCAAGACAAATTTTTTTCTCCTGAAGCCTGTAAGTAACAAGTTTTTTTACATCTTCCAGAAATTGATTCATCTGAACTTCCACTGGAACAAATTCTGCTTCACCTGTTTCATATAATCCGGTAAGTTCCAGCATTTTCACTGAAAGCCTGGAAAGCCTTCGGCATTCATTTCTAATATAATCAAGCGCTATCTCCTGCCTCTTGGGAGATAGGCGTACCGTTAGAAGTGTATCTGCATATCCTATGATTGCAGTCATTGGGGTCTTTAATTCATGGGCCAAACTTCCAAGCAGCTGTCTCTGTGCCTGGTTTACGGAAGAAAGCTTTTCAATCTGCTCCCTTACTTTACCTGTCATAAGATTAAAGCTTTTCCCAACCTGTGCCAGTTCCGTTTTTCCCTCTGCTGGCACTTTTATCTCATAATTTCCATTTGCCACAGAAACAGCCGCTTCTTTTAGTCTTGTGAGCGGTTCCATAATTTTCCGCAAAGTCAAAAACAGGAAAAAGCCAACAAACAGAACCAGAAACAGGGTAAACCCTCCTGCCTGATAAAACAGTGTCTGACTCTGTTTTTGTACACTGGTAATATCTTTGTAGGTGACAATCTGATAGTTCATGTCTGTAGAAATGTAACTGGAAAAATAAAAGAGCAAAAATACGTTGCCATTTGTTTTGCTGATCAGTGGTTTATCACAATAGCTGTCATTTTCGAATCCATCATGTTTGTTTTTTGTTAGGTTTCTGATATTTTGCAGATCAAACTCATATTTTGTCCCATTATATTGTTCTTTTCCATCCTGATATAAAACGGCACTGTCGTGGAATACCTGACGAAAAGCATAAATAATCATTTTTTCCCGGATTTTATCATCAGTGTCCTGTGTTTTACTTTTAATCCGCATTAGCATGTTTTCAAACTTAGAAATATTTGTTTGAAACCTGCTATTTTCATAACTGTTGATATTCTGTATGCTCTGATTTTTCCACCTGTAAGTTGTATAGAAAAAAATTCCAGATGACAGCAGAAGCACCACGCAGATTACCTGTAAAAAAATTTTTGTAAATAGCTTCATAAATCCACCTCAAGTCGATAACCAATTCTGGGAATGGTTTTGATTTTATCCTGCCAGCTTAGTTTTTTTCTGATGCGTCCAACGTGTGCATCCACAGTTCTTGTTTCTCCGCAGAATTCCTCCTTCCACAGTTCCTGCAAGATCTGGCTTCTGGTAAGTGCTTTATTTGGGTTTTTTACGAACACCATAAGGCAGTTATATTCCATAGGTTTTAAATATATTTCTTCTCCATTTTTCGTAACTATGTGACTTACGGTATCAATTATGACATCGTCTATCTGAATCTGTTTCGGTGCCGTTCCATAACGATCTAATACTTTTTCCAAACGCACCATTACCTCCAGCATTTCAAAAGGTTTTACTATGTAATCCTCGGCTCCGTCTTTTAACCCTTTTACTTTACTTGTAACATCAGCCTTTGCCGTAAGAAATATAACCGGAATACCAAACTTTTTTAATTCCGGCAACAGGGTATAACCATCCTTTCCCGGAAGCATAATATCCACAAGTGCGCACTGAAATTCATGGTCCTGTGCGACTCCTTCACTTGCATCATTTCCATCCAGATAACCTACTGTTTCATAGCCGGCAGCTTCCAGATTCATACAAAGCAGATCATTGATTGCCATTTCATCTTCTATCACCAGTATTCTTGCTTTCATAATAATGTTCCTTTCATTTTACACAAACCCGATTATTTCTTTATTGTGCGTGATTTTTACTATTACAATTATACACTAATTTCAGTACTGCGAACGTAACCGATTTGTAAAGAAAAAGAAATCAAGAACGATCCATCTGGAAGTCGTTTTGATTCCTCAAATCCCACTACATTTTTGATTTCATTTTGTTAATTGTGTTTATATGAGTCACACCCTCCCTCTCTTAGAACTGTCTATTTCCCGACAGACAATCATGAGAAAATCTCACCACAATAAATGAAAAC
>OHAU01002041.1_pt1 | contig 20663 bp, 18 predicted proteins | sample 1577181 | NCBI WGS metagenome assembly OHAU01 (sample SAMEA3541472, study PRJEB24748) | human gut metagenome | biome: human gut; feature: human-associated habitat; material: faeces | place: China | collected 2012 | reverse complement strand
CTATAAACAAAAAAGTCCAACGATTTCTAACGTGAAATCGTTGGACTTATGGTCCAGCAAGACTGGACAAATCCGAACTTTTTCCTTCTACCCCATCGGCGGTCAAAGTGTCCTCAAAACGGACGGTTTGGGTGCCATCCTTATAGTTGAACGTGATCAACATCCGGTCATCGTACAGGAAAATGGCATTTACAAAAATTTCAATCAGTGCTTTCCGCTGCTTTTTCTGCGAAATATCGAATTTTCTAAATTTCAGCAACCAGAACCGGATGAAATCTTCGTTGAAGTTGGGCTTCTTCAATTTTTCATCTGCAATTTTTGCAGTCAGCTCATCTTTCTGGATTTCCAGCGCTTCCAGACGCTCTTTCGTTGTCCGGGTGTACAAGCCGTCCTCGATAGCCTTCATCAGGTTGTCCAGCTTCTTGTCTACTTCCCGGAGCTGCTTTTCCAGCAGCGGAATCGTGGTGTTCTCCTGATTCTGTACATCCATGACCAGTTGAACGATCTTGTCGATCACCGCATCGTCCCGAATCAGCTTCATGGTCTCCCGGACGACCAGATCTTCCAGCCAATCCTTCTGTACGGTCTTTTTGTTGCAGCCCTTGCGCCGCTTGACGTTGGCGCATTTATAATAATAGTAGGTGCGCCCAGTGGCACTGGTTCCGCTTTCGCCGAACATCAGAGCACCGCACTTTCCACAGAACAGCTTGGTGGTCAGCAGATATTCCTCGTCTGCCTTGCCACAGGCAGGGGCTCGCTTGTTCTTGTCCATACGCTTCTGCACCCGGTCAAACAGGTCTTTCGGAACGATAGCCGGAATCGCATCCGGCACAACGATATCCCGGAAAGACAGTTCTCCAATGTACCGGCGGTTCTTCAACATGGTGTTCACGCTGCTGTGCGTCATTTTGCCGCCCTGCATATTGCGGACACCCTTGTCGTTGAGGAAGTTTACGATTTCCACCATCTTCTCGCCGTTGTCATACCGTTGAAAGGCTTCCATCACAAGTGGAGCAGTCAGCGGGTCAAGATGATAAAACTTGTCCTCGTCGATTTTGTAGCCTATGGTTCCCGTACCGCCAGTGCACTTCCCTTTCAGAGCATTTTCGGTTTGGCCTCGAATGACCTTTTCGGACAATTCTGCGGAATAGTATTCCGCCATACCTTCCAGAAGGGTTTCCACCAGAATGCCCTGTGAACCCTCGGCAATGGGCTCCATAACGGAAATCAGGTGGACACCGTTCTTTTTCAGGATCATCTTATAGTTTGCGCTATCAAAACGATTCCGGGCAAAGCGGTCAAATTTCCAGACGAGAACAACATCAAACAGCTTCTTACCACTGTCTTTGATCATCTGCTGGAACTCCGGGCGGTTGTCCGTCTTGGCAGAGAGTGCACGGTCAATGTAGTGTTTGATGACCGTGATGCCGTTCTTTTCCGCATAGTCCGTGCATTCCCGAATCTGGCCTTCAATGGATTCTTCGCGCTGGTTGTCACTGGAATAGCGGGCGTAGATTACGGCGGTCATAGACTCACTTCCTTTTTCTTATCGAACAGATGGGTAGCTTTTTGCATACTTGTAGATTTGTCGTGCGCAGTCAAGGCTCATCTTGCTGGAATCGTTGTGCTTGAGCCACGCATTCACGTTGCCGGGATTCAATTTCAAGTCTGTGTAGAGACGATAATTCGTCAGTTTCTTTTTCTGCTGAAGCTCCAATACCCGGCGATGGATCAACTCTTTTGTGTCATTGTCTGCAAGGGCGGCATCCCGGACGGAGCAATAGCTTCGCCAAACCTTCAAATAGCCTTCCGGCAATTCCAACGACTGGTTTTCCAGAAGCAGCAGCATTTGCTCCAGCGAATAGCGATTGGAAAGCTGCTCATATTCCGCAAAGCAATCGTTACCCTTCGTATAGCGGAGCAGCAGATTTACTTTATCATAGGCCAAAGCATAGAGAAACAGCGGTTCTTTCAGGCGGGGATTCTCGCTCAGACAATCTGCCAGCTTATGAATACTAGCCGTCTGCACCCCGGAAAGCTCTGCCACATACTGCTTCAAGAAACCCTCAAATGTCAGCTTTCGCATGGTCTCCACCTCTCTACATACTCCTGATAACGGATATAAAAATCCCGATACCGCCAGTCGTTCAAGATGCTGGCTTTCAGTTCATCTTCATCCGTTGCAAGATGTTCCAGCAAGTCCCAATCCAAAGAGTTCCGCACAGCTTCGCTCTCTACGTCTGCCTTGTCAGTATCCCGGAACGAGCAGAGCTTTGCAATCACCAAATCCTCCAGACTGGGTGTGTAGAACTGTACCTTTGTTCCACCAAAGAGCAGCGGCTGGAGCCGGTCTTGGAAGTTATACGGGAAATTGTCGATGTAAGCTTCCACATCGGTGTTGATGTCGTACTTGCCGAGCAAGCTATACAGTTCTTTCGGAACACTCAAGGCATCAATGTCATGAGTAGTGCGGGTCAGCTTGCCCAGCAAAATAAACGCACTGCCGCCTACGATCACCATCTGATAGCGGTCGTTATTATCGATCATCAGGTCTGCGTCTTCGTCCAGACGTTCCAGACGCTTGCGGAGGTCATCTAAAATCATCTTTCCCATAAAACAGCCTTTCGTATTTTCAATAATAGTATTTTCTAAAATTATTTTACAGGAAGGAAATCTGATTGTCAAGCACAAATCAACGACATTTCATACAATTCATACTACCATGTTGTCAGTCCACATCTCACACTGGCTAATGACCGTGCTGATTGCTGTGTCGTAATCCTCCGGGGGATATTTATACTTTTTCAGAAGATGTTTAACCATCTTCCGCATACTGGCACGAGCAGTTTCTTTTTTCTGCCAGTCTATCGTACGATTTTTACGCAGCATCTCGGTTAGTTCTCTGGTCAGGTCGATCAATTCGTTATTCTGGTAAAAGTCTTTGATGTTCTCCGGCTTGGTCAGAGCGTCGTAGAACGCTAGCTCTTCCTGCGTCAATCCCAGTTTCTTACCATTATTGTACAGCTCTGTTATTTCCTGCGCTGTTTTCAGAAGTTCTTTGATAACCTCCTCGTTCGTAATCAGCCCATTGTAATAGGAGTTCATCAGCTGCGCGATTTTCTCCGAGAACTTCTGCGACTGCACAACGTTTGTCCGCTTGTAAAGCGACACCTGTTCCGCCATCAGTTTTTTCAGAATCTCCACGGCGATGTTCTTTTCTTTCATTTTGGAGATTTCATCCAGCACTGCAGGATCAAACAAGCTGATATTTTCATCGGCTTGCTTGCTATCAAACAGGCTTATCACACCTTGGCTCTGGATACTCGCTTTCAGAAGCTCATTGATTTGGGCGTTGATTTCTTTCAGCGAGAGCGTCTTTCCGCCGCTGCCGCCGTAGGTGATTTTTACAACGGTAGAACGCACGGCTTCCATGTAGGCGGCTTCATGACGCTCCTGTTCTGTGGTCATGCTGGAGCACAGGGAGTGCGACTGCTTCAGCAGCATTGCTTCTCGCAGGAACAAGTCCTTGCGCTTGGGTGCTTTGGCATCCAGCACAAAGTTCACACCGCCTGTCACCAGTTTTGCCATGACCAGCGGCGAACCGCCAACAAAACCGCTAAAATCAAACCCGTGCAGCAAATCCTTGCACACCTGAAGTTTTTCCTGAAACTTCGGGTATGCAACTTTGGAAATATCCATATCGCCATACCTGGACTGGTCGCGCTTGGTATACTCCTTCATAGCGGCTTTGAGGGCAGACGCAATGCCCACATAGTCTACGATCAAGCCGCCCTCTTTATCCTTAAACACGCGGTTCACACGTGCGATCGCCTGCATCAGATTATAACCGTGCATCGGCTTGTAGATGTACATTGTCGCCAGCGAGGGAACATCAAAACCGGTCAGCCACATATCCACCACGATAGCGATCTTCATTGTATCATCGTTATCTTTGAACTTCCGCGCCAGTTCTTCCTTGTGCGATTTTGTTCCGATGATTGCTTTCCAGTCCTCCGGGTCATTGTTGCCACTAGTCATAACAACGCCAATTTTCTCTTTCCATGCCGGACGCAGTTCCAGCAGCTTCCGGTAGATTTTCATGGCAATCGGGCGCGAATAGGCAACAATCATCGCCTTACCGGTCAGCAGGTTGGCCCGGTATTTTTCGTAGTGGGTGACAATATCCTCGCACAGCGATTGCACCGTAGAATCTGCGCCCAGCACGCTCTCCATCTGCCCCAGCATCTTCTTGCTTTTTTCAATGGTTGCCGTGTCCGATTGCTGTTCCAGCGCATCATAGGTCGCATCAATCAGAGCCAGCGTGTCTTTGTCAAGATGCAGCTTGATGACCCGGCTTTCATAGTAGACAGGTCGGGTTGCGCCATCCTCCACCGCCTGCGTCATGTCATAAATATCAATATAATCGCCAAAAACTTCGCGAGTATTTCGGTCTTTTGCCGAAATAGGCGTTCCTGTAAAGCCTATGTAGGTTGCATTTGGCAGGGCATCATGGATAATTCGCGCATTGCCAATCACAGTATGTGCTTCCTTTTCGCCCTGCTCGTTTTCCTTCATGACGATTCTCTCATCGAAGCCATATTGTCCGCGGTGGGCTTCATCTGCCATCACCACAATATTCCGCCGCTCCGACAGCGGACGCTCCCCACGCTCAAACTTGAACATCGTGGTAAAAATGATGCCGTTCGCCTGCCGTCCATCCAGCAAATCGCGTAGGTTCTCCTTGCTGGTCGCCTGAACCGGTGTCTGGCGCAGGAAGGGCGCGCACTTGGCAAACTGCGTGTAAAGTTGGTCGTCAAGATCAATGCGGTCGGTCATTACAACAATGGTCGGACTGTCCAGAGCCTCTTGCAGCAAATGGGCATAGAACACCATGGACAGAGATTTTCCGCTGCCTTGCGTGTGCCAGAATACACCGCCCTTTCCGTCCGTTTTGGTGGCAATTTTGGCTTTTTCGATTGCTTTCCGCACCGCGAAATATTGATGATATCCCGCCAGAATCTTGAACTGCTTCTGCCCATCGCCAGAGAACAAGATAAAGTTTTTCAGGATGTCCAGCAGTCGCTCTTTCTGGAACATTCCCTCGTAGAAAGTATCAAACTGCGCATAGGCGGTGTTCTCATAATCGCCATCTTTTGTTTTCCATTCCATGAAACGGTCAAGCCCGGAGGTAATCGTGCCTGCTTTGTTGGTGGACAGGTCGCTGATTACGCAGATGGCGTTATAATAGAACATGGAGGGAACATCCTGCATATAGTTCCGAATCTGATTGTAGGCATTTTCTGCGCCTACTTCATCCTTGGAGGGACTTTTCAGTTCCATCAGAACCAGCGGCATTCCGTTGATAAACAGAATGATATCCGGGCGGCGATTGTTTCCATTTTCCACGAAGGTATATTGATTGACCACATAGAAATCGTTCTTTGCCGCGTCCGTATAGTCAATCAGCCGCACCACCGAAGACCGTTCCTCGCCATTGACCGCATACTTGACCGTAATGCCATTTTGCAGATAATCCATAAAGACCATGTTTTTCTGCAACAGACTTCCAGCATCAAAATCATTCAGTTTCAGAATCGCTTCATCAATTGCCGTCACCGGGAGATTCCGGTTCAGCCGCACCAGACAATCCCGCAAAACATCATCCAGCAATGGGCGGTTGTAATCCGTCCGGTTCATATCGGGAGCATAGATATGGGTGTAGCCCATATTCTCGAATAATTCTATGACGGCTTGTTCAAAGGTGTCTTCGGTAAATGCGAACATATAATCTTCTCCTTTAGTATCTCAAAGGAATCTTTGATTTTTGTATCTCAATGTTCATTTTCTGGTTTCTGAAAAAGCATTTCAATCCTTTTTCCGCAATGTCACTATTATTTTTAGGTCCGATGAGAACTGCCTTTAAGGAATCAAGATTTTTCATCGGTGCTTTGATATAGGGTATCAGGGTTTCATTTTTTACACGAAAATATTGTTCAGTCTGTTCTACTATTTCTGTCTCGTCGTTGTCATGCATCATCGGAAATATTATTCGATATTCATTTTCACCTGCAAAGCATTCGTTTTTAAAAAACATGTTATAGTACAAACATATATATACTATTCCATCTATAAATTCAATGAGCTGCTGCTCATCATACTTTCCTTCGTTGTTTTTATACGGAATTTTTAAAATATTGCTTCTCCTATCCAACGCAATATTCATCATCTTTTCTACACATGCACGCTGATCTTCTCGTGTGTATAAAACTTTTCCATGATATATATTTTTTGCATTAAATGATGTTATCAACTCGCAAAAATCAAATTTCATGCAATATCCTATGTAGTTCGAATACTGTGACCACATCAAAGCACTATCACTATCCAAGCAAAAGGAAATCACATAAAAACCAGAATATGTGTATTCCTTTGTAAGATGAAGCATAACATCAGAATCTTTTACCTTTGGAGGAACAAGTTCTTCAAGAACTTCAGCCAATCCTTCATCCTTTATTGCATCTTTAAGGACATCTAGAACGATTTCTGTTCCCAGCTGAAATTCTGTACTATCATTGAGAAAATGACTTTCTGTAACCCAGAACTCTTTCTTACAAATTCCCATCAACGCTTCTGCAGATGTATAATGATAGACGCTTTCGTTATCCTCTAATGTTGGGATAAAAAAAGATTCATGTGTATCTTTCATGATTTTACCTCACGAGAATTTTTAAGCTCGACAAACGATAATTTAGCGGCTTAAAGGTCGATGTCAGAGACATCCAGTTCGCCAGACATCAACTTGGGAAGAAGAGTGTCTCTCAGTAACGAAAGCCGTTTGTTCTCAGCTCTATTGGAATAAATCTGCTTAATCAGTGGTAATGCAATGATATTAAACTCGGCTAACGCTACTTCTGACGGCAAAACAATGGGATATGTCATAATCCGCTGTTTATCTCCACGAGGCATTTTTGTTCCTTTGGCTCCAGCAACCATAAATGCGAAGAACTTGTCGGCATATAGCGTGCTGAATAGGTACGCCGAGTATTGAGGTTGATTAGGCATGAAGCAAAGAACATCGGTCGAGCAGCCACATTCGTCCTCACAGTAGACAATCTTCTTAAAGTAAGGGCGAATGTTAGAAATCAACGTATCACCCTTGTGGCAAGCAGTGGTCTGCGGCGTTGTTGGGAGGCTTGTAGCCTCAGTAGAGCCGGCTTTCCTCGGTAGCATATTCTCTGTTGAGAAGTAAGTGCTGACATCTAGCTCAGAAACAGCTACTCTATCCTTGGAATACGAGCAAATATCCGAAAGGACTCCCTGCTCGACTGCTTTATCAACATCGCCAAAACGTTCTTGATATACCGTTTGCAAAAGAACAGCTAAATTATCGTTTATCTCGTGATTCAGTTTTATTTTGTTTTGGATAGAATCAAGAATTCCAACGACTTTTCTTTGCTCACCAAGTGAGGGCAAATCAATCTCCAATTGCTCAATCATGCCTTTCGTCAGAGCATTTCGTGTTGCTCCTGCTGATGCAAGCTGCAGGAGATGGCTTTTACGCCACTGTAAATAGTACAGCAGATAGCTGTTTACAACCTTGCTTTCATCGGCACGGATGATTGAAACATGCTGGTTCACTCGTCCCGGCAGGTAATCATCATCCATTAAACATGCACGGGCAACAGAGTCTCCTGTAATATTAAGAAGAACATCTCCAGATTGAAGTTCAACATTTCTCAACTTATCTGCCTGCTCATCATTGATGTATGCTAACCCATCATTAGAAAAAGAAAAATCAAGAACATTCTGGCTCCTTACAAGAGTAACGCCTTCTGCACAGTAGGCTTCTTTTCCACCTCGCGGCGTTGCGCCACTTCCGATTTTTTGACATACATCAGCAAATTTAACTACTGACATTTTTTCACCTCATCCAATAAATTTTCTATGCGCCAATTTCACATTTTGCTGTTTTACCATTGCATAGTGCATCGTTGTGTCGATTTTTTGATGTCCTAAAAGTTGCTGTACCTGTTCAATCGGCATTCCCTTGTCGATTGCCGATGTCGCCAATGTTCGCCGGAACTTGTGCGGATGCACCTTGTTAAGATTCAGCCGCCGCCCCAACTCCCGAAGCATGGTTTCTACACCGCCAATCATCAATCGCTCATGCGGAGCTTTCAGTGTTACAAAGAGTGCTGGGTTGCTATCGTTCCGTTCATCCAGATAATTCTGCAAGTGGATTTTTGTCCGTGCATCGAAATAAACCAACCGTTCCTTGTTGCCTTTACCAAAGACCACGCATTCACGCTCGTTGAAATTGATATCTTCCCGATTGAGCGTCACCATCTCACCAACACGCATTCCCGATGAAGCCAGCAGGTCAATAATTGCTAAATCTCGTACCGTCGAGCAGTGATCGCGCATCAGTTCCAGTGCTTCATCCGTGTATGTTTCCTTGATGATTTTTGCTGTTTTCACTTTGTGAATTCTTCGGACAGGGCTTTTCACAATGAAGTCCTCATCTTCCAGCCATGAGAAAAAACTGGAAAGGATGCGCCGGATATTATCAATCGTCACCTTGCTTGACCGTCGCTGCGTCTGATAGTCAGTCAGATACATTCGCAAATCATCTGTTGTAATCTGCTGCGGCAACTTTCCAACACCATTCAGCATTGCTTCGATGGTTTTAGAATAGTATGTCAGCGTTTTTTCCGAGCATCCCTCGATTCGTTTTGCCGTAATGAACGCTGCTACCGAATCTCGTTCCTCAGCCTTTGGTTGCTCTTCACCTTTTTCAATCACTACACCTTGCAAAGATGTTTCCAGAACCGCCTTCAAATACAAAAGTTGTTCATTATTGAGATACGGCAGCATTTTTCGCTGTATCTCGTTGATAACTTGATTTTTCATCGCCGTATCTCCTTATTACGATTTCAGAGAACGACGGCAGTGGCAGTTTCTCCGTAAAACCTCGCCACTGTGAGGTTTAGATTAGATCAACCCTTTTTAGCTCTGTTTTCAGCTTGCCAAATAGCTTTTTTAGCCTCACTTGGCCGTAAATCCCAGTATTTTTGCAAAAGAAAAACGCTCTGTTCTCTAGGAATATTTGCTTCCACCAATGCAGAAGCACCTCTCATTACAGAACGAATTTGCTCTGTCTGAATAATTTCAGCTTCTCTTGCATCCCGTGCCTGCCTGTTACGTGCTTGAAAGTCAAGAATAAAATTTGCCACCTTTTCTTTCATGTCATCTTTCACTATATACACCCTTTCTTTTTGATAGAAGCAAATAAACGATAATTTACAGAAGCAACTTTATGAAATATACAAAGCGTGGTATCAAGATTTTTTATGCGTTGACAATTTGACTCTGATTGAATCACCTTATGGAAAAATACCACAAGGCTGGCATTATTCTATGCTCGGAGATTTATGTAAGAGTGTATCTGTCACCCATAATTTTAATACTGAACGGCTCATTTTCTTGAATACGGGCGATGTTGAAGACGGAATGTTTCTTCATTCGGATTATATGGCTGTTGCCGATATGCCAGGCCAAGCAAAAAAGACTATTATGCAGAACGATATTTTATATAGTGAGATTCGTCCAATCAACAGACACTTTGCATATGTTGATTTTCAAGCAGATAATTACGTTGTATCAACTAAGCTTATGGTTATTCGGGCAACTTCGTTCGATTCTCGTCGGTTGTATCACTTTCTTACATTACAAGACACACTTGAAGATCTACAAATACAAGCTGAATCGAGATCGGGCACATTCCCTCAAATTCGATTCGAGAACATTAGCAAATTGCCAATATTGATTGCAGATAGCAATACCGAAACAGCCTTCGTTACGTTACTTCATGCGGCGTACAATCAAATAGAGCACAACAATAGCGAAAATAAAAAACTTTCGGAGTTACGGAACAGCCTTTTGCCGCAGTTGATGTCTGGCAAAATTGATGTATCAAGAATTCGGCTCTAAGCCGCTAAATTATCGTTTATCTCGTGATTCAGTTTTATTTTGTTTTGGATAGAATCAAGAATTCCAACGACTTTTCTTTGCTCACCAAGTGAGGGCAAATCAATCTCCAATTGCTCAATCATGCCTTTCGTCAGAGCATTTCGTGTTGCTCCTGCTGATGCAAGCTGCAGGAGATGGCTTTTACGCCACTGTAAATAGTACAGCAGATAGCTGTTTACAACCTTGCTTTCATCGGCACGGATGATTGAAACATGCTGGTTCACTCGTCCCGGCAGGTAATCATCATCCATTAAACATGCACGGGCAACAGAGTCTCCTGTAATATTAAGAAGAACATCTCCAGATTGAAGTTCAACATTTCTCAACTTATCTGCCTGCTCATCATTGATGTATGCTAACCCATCATTAGAAAAAGAAAAATCAAGAACATTCTGGCTCCTTACAAGAGTAACGCCTTCTGCACAGTAGGCTTCTTTTCCACCTCGCGGCGTTGCGCCACTTCCGATTTTTTGACATACATCAGCAAATTTAACTACTGACATTTTTTCACCTCATCCAATAAATTTTCTATGCGCCAATTTCACATTTTGCTGTTTTACCATTGCATAGTGCATCGTTGTGTCGATTTTTTGATGTCCTAAAAGTTGCTGTACCTGTTCAATCGGCATTCCCTTGTCGATTGCCGATGTCGCCAATGTTCGCCGGAACTTGTGCGGATGCACCTTGTTAAGATTCAGCCGCCGCCCCAACTCCCGAAGCATGGTTTCTACACCGCCAATCATCAATCGCTCATGCGGAGCTTTCAGTGTTACAAAGAGTGCTGGGTTGCTATCGTTCCGTTCATCCAGATAATTCTGCAAGTGGATTTTTGTCCGTGCATCGAAATAAACCAACCGTTCCTTGTTGCCTTTACCAAAGACCACGCATTCACGCTCGTTGAAATTGATATCTTCCCGATTGAGCGTCACCATCTCACCAACACGCATTCCCGATGAAGCCAGCAGGTCAATAATTGCTAAATCTCGTACCGTCGAGCAGTGATCGCGCATCAGTTCCAGTGCTTCATCCGTGTATGTTTCCTTGATGATTTTTGCTGTTTTCACTTTGTGAATTCTTCGGACAGGGCTTTTCACAATGAAGTCCTCATCTTCCAGCCATGAGAAAAAACTGGAAAGGATGCGCCGGATATTATCAATCGTCACCTTGCTTGACCGTCGCTGCGTCTGATAGTCAGTCAGATACATTCGCAAATCATCTGTTGTAATCTGCTGCGGCAACTTTCCAACACCATTCAGCATTGCTTCGATGGTTTTAGAATAGTATGTCAGCGTTTTTTCCGAGCATCCCTCGATTCGTTTTGCCGTAATGAACGCTGCTACCGAATCTCGTTCCTCAGCCTTTGGTTGCTCTTCACCTTTTTCAATCACTACACCTTGCAAAGATGTTTCCAGAACCGCCTTCAAATACAAAAGTTGTTCATTATTGAGATACGGCAGCATTTTTCGCTGTATCTCGTTGATAACTTGATTTTTCATCGCCGTATCTCCTTATTACGATTTCAGAGAACGACGGCAGTGGCAGTTTCTCCGTAAAACCTCGCCACTGTGAGGTTTAGATTAGATCAACCCTTTTTAGCTCTGTTTTCAGCTTGCCAAATAGCTTTTTTAGCCTCACTTGGCCGTAAATCCCAGTATTTTTGCAAAAGAAAAACGCTCTGTTCTCTAGGAATATTTGCTTCCACCAATGCAGAAGCACCTCTCATTACAGAACGAATTTGCTCTGTCTGAATAATTTCAGCTTCTCTTGCATCCCGTGCCTGCCTGTTACGTGCTTGAAAGTCAAGAATAAAATTTGCCACCTTTTCTTTCATGTCATCTTTCACTATATACACCCTTTCTTTTTGATAGAAGCAAATAAACGATAATTTACAGAAGCAACTTTATGAAATATACAAAGCGTGGTATCAAGATTTTTTATGCGTTGACAATTTGACTCTGATTGAATCACCTTATGGAAAAATACCACAAGGCTGGCATTATTCTATGCTCGGAGATTTATGTAAGAGTGTATCTGTCACCCATAATTTTAATACTGAACGGCTCATTTTCTTGAATACGGGCGATGTTGAAGACGGAATGTTTCTTCATTCGGATTATATGGCTGTTGCCGATATGCCAGGCCAAGCAAAAAAGACTATTATGCAGAACGATATTTTATATAGTGAGATTCGTCCAATCAACAGACACTTTGCATATGTTGATTTTCAAGCAGATAATTACGTTGTATCAACTAAGCTTATGGTTATTCGGGCAACTTCGTTCGATTCTCGTCGGTTGTATCACTTTCTTACATTACAAGACACACTTGAAGATCTACAAATACAAGCTGAATCGAGATCGGGCACATTCCCTCAAATTCGATTCGAGAACATTAGCAAATTGCCAATATTGATTGCAGATAGCAATACCGAAACAGCCTTCGTTACGTTACTTCATGCGGCGTACAATCAAATAGAGCACAACAATAGCGAAAATAAAAAACTTTCGGAGTTACGGAACAGCCTTTTGCCGCAGTTGATGTCTGGCAAAATTGATGTATCAAGAATTCGGCTCTAAGCCGCTAAATTATCGTTTATTTTACTATTTTCAGCAATTTTATCCTCCAGACTTGATAAAATGTTAACCGCTTTATCCTGTTCTTCTTTTGAAGGAAGGTCAACTGTAACTTTAGACAGCGTTTTTACGGATAATCCCGGTTGAGCCGACTGCGCCGAAAGATGTCCTAACGACATTGTCGAAAGGAGATACGCCAAATATCTTGTGTTATGGTCTTTATTAGCGACCGCAACAATCGCGTGCTCTGTCATATAGGCTTTTCCGCTGAAGAATCTTACATTACCACAAAATGCACCTTGTCGTCCGATGATTGCACATTCCCCATCAAAGTTGCTTTGTTCAGTGTATCCTCTCAAACCATTGCCCCCATACACCGGGAATCGTCCGCTGGATTCAATCATTTTTGCAGGAATCCCTTTTCCGCTGCTAAGGCGCACACAAACATCAGCGAGATTATATTTCATATCCAATCGCCCCCAGCTTCTCCTTGATTTCCGCTTCCAGTTTGTGCGACTGTACGAACAAATCCGACAGTTCCGAAGTCAGGCGTGCCATTTTTTCTTCAAAAGGTTCACCATCGTCTTCCTGTTCCTCAACGCCAACATAACGGCCCGGCGTTAAAATATAATCCTGCTCCGCAATTTTCTCTGTATCAACAACTGCGCAGAAACCTTTTACATCTTCCAGTGTACCATTAACATAGGCATTGTAGGTATCGGCAATCTTTTTGATGTCATTTTTTAATGTACCATCTTCGTTTTTGTATTCTTCTTTTGTGCCATCCGTCAGCTCACGCAACTTGCGGCTTACCATAACGCCCATCTTACGGGCGTCAATAAACAACGTTTTTCCGGCTTGTTTCTTGCGTTTGGAGATAAACCAGAGCGAAACCGGAATCTGCGTCGTATAAAACAGCTGTGTCGGCATAGCGATGATACAATCCACAAGGTCAGCATTCACAATATTTTTGCGGATGTCGCCCTCACCGCCGGACTGGGAGGACAGGGAACCGTTTGCCAAAACCATGCCCATCCGACCGCCGGGCGCAAGGTGATAAATCATGTGCTGAAGCCATGCAAAGTTGGCATTGCCAGCCGGCGGCATACCATATTGCCAACGCACATCATCTTTGAGCTGCTCTGCGCCCCAGTTGGACAGGTTGAACGGCGGATTTGCCATAATATAATCTGCGCGCATGGTGGGGTGCTGGTCGTCAAGGAAAGTGTCAGCCGCATACTTGCCGAGGTCAGGTTCGATTCCACGGATGGCAAGGTTCATCTGCGCCAGCTTCCACGTTGTAGGGTTAGAATCCTGACCGTAAATCGAAATATCGTTGATGTTGCCGCTGTGGTTTTCTACAAACTTTGCCGACTGCACAAACATACCACCGCTGCCACAGCAAGGGTCATATACACGCCCCTTGAACGGTTGCAGCACTTCTACCAATGTTCGCACAACACAGGACGGCGTAAAAAACTCGCCGCCGCGTTTTCCTTCCTGCTCTGCAAACATGGACAAGCAATATTCATAGGTGCGCCCCAGAATGTCTTTTTCGCTGCCATGCTCAATCATTTTGATGTTGGTGAACAGGTCAACAACTTCACCCAAACGGCGTTTATCCAGTTCCGGGCGTGCAAAATTTTTCGGCAGGATGTCCTTCAGGCGCGAATTTTCTTTTTCGATGGCGCGCATTGCATCATCGATTACCTGACCGATTTCCGGGTCATGTGCCTTCTTCTTAATATCATCCCACCGTGCGCCAGCAGGCACAAAGAAGATACCCTCCGATGTGTACTCGTCGCGATCTTCCTCAAAGCCATCACCGTCTGCAACCAGCTGATTGTACTTATCTTCAAAACGATCCGAAATATATTTCAAGAAAATAAGACCAAGGACAACGCCCTTATACTCCGAAGCATCCATATTGCCCCGAAGCACGCAGGCAGCGTTCCAAATCTGTTTTTCAAATCCAATGTCGGCGGTGTTTTTCTCTGCCATGGTTCAATACCTCCGTTTTAGCTCAACAAATTCTGCTTTGAGTATAGCACAGATGTGCTGATTTTCCAATTTGTGCGTACAAATTCTTTGTAAGATGCTTCAATTTCCGGCAGATAAGTCCTACTATCACAACTTTGTCGCAATAAATTTCACAAAACCATCTTGACGCACCCTGCAAACCATGATATTCTCTGTCACAAATCCCACCGATTTTGTGGATTGGTTTGAAACCATCCACAAGATGTGGTCGTGTTCATTTTGAACACTGCCTCGCCGTGGATCATCCCTGAAAGATTAACCGCCCCGCAACACACCCGATTCATTTTGCCGCCGATTCACCCGACAAAATCATCGCTGCGCTGCGTGGGCGGTATTTTTCTTTTCCGGGGAAGATTGCACCTTGAAAATTTTATGAGCCGTCCAAACGTGATACCGGCTTTCCAGCCAACGCCGCTGCAAAACAGGGGCAGGAACTTCGTTCGGAGCAACCGGTGATCCCCTTACATGAGCAGTACCACCTCTACTTATTTTTGCGTCTTAACAATTCGGAAACATTTGTTGAAAGTTGATTTTGAGCGCAGCGGTAGAGGGCAAGAACCGTCCCGTGGCCACAAATTTTCAATTCTTGAAAATTTCCTGTCCGTCCGGGACTTCACTTCTTCAATGCGTCTGCATTTCCGAAGTGATCTTGTTGGGGCGTGCCTGCCCCAAACCCTGCTCAGATTTCGCACCTTGCGGTGCGAAAAAACGGCGTGTCGTGCTTACATAACTTCACCGAGGAGTTATCGAACAGACAGGAGGTACAATGACCAAAACGAATGTTCAACTGACCCCTAGCAATTCCCAGCACCACGACACGCCGAACAACAAAACGCACGTCATCAAGTTCCGTGTGACAGCGGAGGAAAAAACGTCACTGGAACTCACTTGCAAACTCCTGAATCTCTCCCTCTCCACTTTTATCCGCCGCGCCATCCGCAACGTCAAGATCGAGAAAACGGTCATCGTTGCCAGTGGTGGCGAAGAAACTCTGACCGCTGTTTCCACCTTGCTTGCCCAGTGCAGCAAGGTGGGCGGCAACCTCAACCAGCTTGCAAGGCATTTCAATTCCGGCGGTGCAGACACCGAGCAGATCCGGGCGAAACTCCTTGACGAACTTGCAGACCTGACCGCATTCCGGCTGCACGCCGAGAAAGTTCTGGGTGAACTGTATGGCAACGCTCAAGCATATCGCCTCTAAAAACTCGGACTACACCGCCATCGAAGCGTACCTCGTTTACCAGCACGACGCGTTCACCGGAAAGCAACTTCTGGATGAACAGGGCAGACCGAAGCTGCGGGAATCGTACATTCTGGACACCCTTGAATGCGGCGATTATTCGTTTGCAACTGCCTGTCTACTGGCAAACCGAAAGTACAACAAGAACAATCACCCGGAAGATATCAAGAGCCACCAGTATATCATCAGCTTTGACCCCAGAGATGCAGCCGACAACGGGCTGACCATGGAAAAGGCACAGATCCTTGGCCTGAAATTCTGCGAAGACAACTTTCCCGGTCATCCTGCCATCGTCTGCACTCACCCGGATGGGCACAACCATTCGGGAAACATCCATGTCCACATCGTGATCGGCAGCGTCCGAACACGGGAAGTGGAACGCAAGCCCTATATGCAAAAGCCCCGCGACTGGCGTGAGGGTATGAAGCATTCCAGTACTGCCCAGACCATGCGGCATTTGCGTGTCGAGGTCATGGAGCTGTGCGAGAGTGCTGGACTGTACCAGATTGACCTGCTCAACGGCTCGAAGGAGCGTGTCAGCGAGGCCGAGTATTGGGCGCGCAGGCGTGGGCAACAGAAACTTGATCTTGCAAACGCAGTCCTTGCCGCAACTGGACAGCCGCCCCAACAGAAGAAATTTGAAACCGTAAAAGATACCCTGCGGAAACAGATTTCTTCGGTGCTGTACTACGCTACCAGCTTTGAGGATTTCTCTGACAAGCTCTTGCAGCAGTACGGCATTGCCGTCAAGGAAAGCCGTGGGCAGTTCAGCTATCTGCCTGCTGGCAGAACGAAGTTTATCCGGGCGAAACATCTCGGTGACAAGTTCGATAAGGCGGCAGTGCTTGCCACGTTGCAGGCAAATGCCGAACGCAAACCCAAGGTACAGTCCAAGCAGGATACCATCGGGAAACTGATCGACATCCAGTCGAGGATAACCGAGGGCAAGGGCATCGGCTATAAGCGTTGGCTCACGAAACACAATCTCAAAGCCATGGCACAGACCTTGATTCTCCTAGAAGAAAAGGGCTTGACCAATGAGGACTCCTTGAATCAGCGTATCGCTGAACTGGAAACCAAGTATCACGACGCACTGGCGGTGGTGAAAGACCTCGAAGGTCGCATGAAAACCAACAAAGAGCTGCGCTATCCCATCGCAGCCTACGCCAGCACCAAGAACATCGCACAGCAGTTAAAAGCTGCAAAACGACCCGCAGCCTTTGAAGAACAGCACCGTGCAGAGCTGACAGCGCACCGGGCGGCAGCAGCCTATTTCAAGGCAAATGATATCACCAAGCTGCCAAGCCCGAAAAAGCTGGAAGCCGAGTATGCGCAGCTGGCATCCGAAAAGGCAAAGTTCTACGAGCAGTACAAAGAAGCCAAAGAGGAACTGCTCAAGCTGAAAACCGCAAAGCAGAATGTTGCGTCCTTTTTCCGGGAGGAAGAGCAGACGCAGCAGGAGAGATAAAGGAGTGTGCGTATGATCAATCTGAAAATCGACCCGGAGTTCCAGTCCCAGATCCCTCCACTGACCGATGATGAATTCCATCAGCTTGAAGAAAATATCCTGAAAGAGGGCAAGCTGATCTCTCCTTTGATTGTCTGGAATAACACCCTCGTTGACGGCCACAATCGTTATGAAATCGTTCAGGAACATCCCGAAATCTCTTTCTCCACGATGCCGCTCCCCTTTGAAAGCCGGGAAGAAGTTCTCGCTTGGATCTGCAAAAACCAGTTGGGGCGGCGCAACCTCACGCCGGAGCAGAAGAAGTTCCTTATGGGGAAGCAGTATTCCTCTGAAAAGCGTACCGAAGCATTTCGCGGCAATCAGCATACTGCAAAGAAATCTGGCAGTGTTCAATCTGAACACAACCAGAAGCCAATGAAAACCTGTGAGCGCATTGCGCGGGAAAATCACAGCAGCGCAAGTTCAGTCCGCCGTGCAGAATACTATGCCCACGGCGTTGACGTTGCGGATGAACTGTCTCCCGGTTTCCGTGATCGGTTCTTCCGCGAGGAACTGCACATTCCCGATTATCTTCTCGAAAATCTCGGCAAGGCCAAGCCCGAAGAACAGGCTGAAATTTTTGAGGAAATCAAGAATTATGTGCCGAAGCCGAAGAAAGTCAAGCCTAACAAAGTAACGGTGAAGCAGGCAGAGAAAGCCGCCAGCAACACCATTGATGAAAACTATGATGTTCCCCAAAAGTTTCTCGAACTGTACTACCGGCTCCACAATGCTGAATCTCTCATGCGAAAGAGTTGGGAAGTTACGTTCGACTTGAACCCGAAACTTCTTACGCATCCGGAACAGGTCAAAGTTCTTCGCTTTGCCTTGAAACCTCATCTTGAATTTTTGAAAACGCTGGACGAAGTTCTTGCAGAATCCAGCGGTGAATCCTCTAAAACGGCATAACGACAGGCACTTGTAAGCCATCAACGAGCCACCAGCCGCAAGTGCAGGGCGGGAAGCATCCGCGCCCTTGCGCCTGATAAAAATTGGAACCTTGATTTTCTCGCCCAGCTTTGCCATGGTGGGACAGTCAAAGGAGCGTGCGTTTGAACAAAAAGAAAAAGTCCACGAACACTTCCCCCTATCCCGATGAAGCCATCGAACGTCTGGCACGGGCATTCTACCCGGCCATCCTTGCCTGCTGGAACAGTGAGGAAGGCCAACGGGAGTTCGCCGCGTGGCAGGCGGAACAGGCTCACATCTCCGGCAAAGAAAAACAGGAAGTTCCCGCTGGGGAACTCCCTGCCTTACTTATCGTGTGTGGATTTTTGCAGGGTGCGTCCGGGTGGGCGCACCCTGTTTTTGTTTTGCTCTTGATCTTTCAATACGTGGCTTTCAGCTACGTTCTTCAGATACTCCTCTATTCCTCCGAATTATCGTTCAAAATCGGTTTTTCATACTCCGGCTCGTTCATTGTGGCCGTTATTATTTTTCCAAGTGTCAGCTATTCGCATATAGATAGCGCGATCACACAAAAAGGAAATTTCAGGATTCATGTTGGCAAGGCGAATGGTCATATTGAATGTGACAAAACCTAAATCTAAAACCATTTTGGAAACAAGTTCATCTACAAAAGAAGAACTGACTGTTTTAACATTAGAAAAGTCTAATATTACGCCACGCTGATCTCTCCTTAAAATATTCTCAACGTCTAATCTGATATACTCCCCAGCTTCGCGTGTTGCAGTTCCTTTTCCATTTTGAAACACGTCATATACGACATAGTTTGAATCGTCAAGCATATTGTCTATGCGAATATCAAGGCAATCAAAGCCACCTATTGAGCTAAACAACCTTTTAATATCAATGGATTTACTCAAATCAAGCTGAAAATCTATAGTTGTTGCTCGATTAGAATAACCAATAAATGGAATCTGGGTGAATTTCTTCAACTCTCCATTCTGTTGTAGCATTAATGACGATGCACCCGAAGTAATGGTTAGCCTACCTTTGTTATCGTGGACAATCTGAAACAAACCGAATAGTCCATTACCTTGGCCTTTACCATCGCCGACACCTTCTTGAATAGCTAAAGACAATGCATCAATTTCCGAGGTGGGTTTGTGAGTAGAATTGCTCATAGTATTATAGATGCCAACACCACTGTCATAGATACAGAACACAATATGTTTTTGTGCTGCATGGTATTGAGCCATAACCAAGCCATGAGGACTTTGACTGTGGACGAGAACATTATCCATAACTTCATTTATACACCAAGTGAGACCATTTAAAACACCTGGTTCACATAGCGATTGATGGCTAATTGCATCTACATATGCTTGCGTAATATCCGCAACCTGACCGGAGTCTTCATATAAGAATATTTTATCAAACGGGTGTTTTTCACTTTGCAGCTCTTCACGGGATAATATAAAAGGTGAAGTAAAACCGCATTTTGAAAGATATGAGCATCTATCAATGTCATAGATAAATGAGACACCGTCCTGAACATAATAATCAATGATTCCTGCAATGGGAACGCAAGCATTGGGGTAAATGCTTCGTGCATCAGATTTAATGATGATTTCTTTATAATCTCGTTGCACAGCGTCTTTTAATGCACATAAAAATTCGGATACACATTTTGGGTGAGAACAATATTTTAAAGTGATAACATTATCTTTACGAACAATATTGGGCTGATTTGCGGACATAGAGCACCTCTGATTTGTTGAATTACAGTTTTCAATTCAATTATACGTCAGTCAACATATTCATTTCAAGTTAAAAAATTATCTTCCTATGAACTGAGCTGTAGATTGACTAAAGAAGCGATAGCGAGTTTAACTCGTTGCCAATATACATTTTAGTCTTCTAATCTATGTATTCCCGCCACATTCTTCAAATATCCCTCCGGGTCGCCGTTCAGAATCAAATCCGCATAGCCCAGTGGGTCATTGTAGATGAGATAATCCAACTCCGACCTCTGCGCCATGGTCACATCCAATGCATTCTCGACCCCAGTGCAGTCAATGGAAATTTTTCTCCCATCCCGGAGCAGCAGCTCCACGCAGCCGGTGTCCATGTTGAAATGGCAAGCTCTTGCATCGTACTTCATGTTTGTGTCCTCCTGAAATCATGTCGTAGCTTATGTCGGTCAATCTATGATTTCGGATTTCATCTTCCACGGATACCTGCATTGAACTTTCCAAAGAAAACAAATAATCCGAACCCATCTCCTATCGGAAACAAGTTCGGATTATTTTTGTTTGGTCCGAGTGGCGAGAATCGAACTCACGGCCTCTTGAACCCCATTGTGCTTCTC
>OHAU01002038.1_pt1 | contig 20675 bp, 14 predicted proteins | sample 1577181 | NCBI WGS metagenome assembly OHAU01 (sample SAMEA3541472, study PRJEB24748) | human gut metagenome | biome: human gut; feature: human-associated habitat; material: faeces | place: China | collected 2012 | reverse complement strand
AAAACGGTTAGCCGAATTTTTTCAGATGACTGCCTTCGGCTATCAAATGAAAGGCAGTCATTTAATTTCCCGCACTATTCGGTACAGGATCAGTAGATAAATTACACCAAAAATGTAATCCATCATACCAACCACCTCCTTTTAGGCTAATCCCAACGGATCCCCTTTAGGGTGTGGCTAACCGCTTTCACTTGCTCCTCTTGATTGGTTTATTATATAATTTTTGTTATTATTTGTAAAGTCTTTTAAGAGAACAAAATTAAAGCTTGCGCCATATTCCAAAGCGCGAGCTTTTGTATCTTTACCATTCTTCAAATCTACTGCGGCTTCACCTGCTTAGCGTCGGTACGTTTGCCCACAATAAAGAATCTGCCGTTCTTCTCGTGATAGGCACAGGTGGAAAGAGTCACCAGCTGATCACCGTATTCTGCAGAAACGCCGGTGTTGTACTCTGACAGCTCCTTGACCCCTTTAAGATACTCATTAAAGTCAGACCGGGATGTGATCCCTGCATACTGGTAATACTTGAACGCATCGGAATCCTCCGGATAGATCTTGGAGTAACCGGCTGCTATGATTTCGTAGGTGCCCTGTCCGCCTTTGTAGATCGTATCAAATCGAAAGGTTTTATGCTCCTGGTAAAAAGACTTATCTTTGTACTTGAGCATATCGTGGAACATGGTTCCATTCTTCATATTGTGCCCATAGATCAGGAAGTTGGATGTCGGCACGAAAATATCACTGGACGCATCCATAAACGGAACGCCGGCTGTCGCATGCTCCTTCTGAAAATTACGTCTCAGATAGAATTCCGGATCATCCTGTGTCTGCATGACCGGATAATCGATCTTGGTTCCGTCCACCGTGATCCATCCGATGATATCGCTGTTCGCCTCATACAGATCCACATACTTGCCGATGACCGTTCCCTTGTCGGTTTTCATATCCTCCCGCTCCGTCTTTAGCTTTGCCAGATCCTCAAGACTGCTCTGTTCCCGCATTCCTGTCAGAAAATAATTGAGCAGCATGCCCGCTGATCCTACAAACACGATAAGACAAAGCACGAAAACGATTTTTCTTCCTAAACTCATATTCAGGCCCTCTACAATTCTTTCTGCAAAGCTCTTTTAGAAAGAGTCTGCTCCTGCCAGTTCTACTCCGCTTGCCTTCAGCACTTCTTCCGCTTTTGCAGCATCACTGGTTTTCATCATGATGATGGCTTTTCCTTCTGCAGATTTGATGGTGGAATAAATGTAGTTCACGGCAATGCCGGCCTCTGCCAGTACCGCCAGAACTTTGTGCAGACCACCCGGCTTGTCTTCCAGGGATACACCTGTCACTTCGGAAATGCTTGCGGAAAATCCGTTTTCAACCAGGATCTTCACTGTTTTTTCCGGTTCTTCAACGATGCAGCGCAGAATGCCGAAATCTACGGTCTCTGCGATGGTGCTTGCCTTCAGATCGATGTTGTTGTCTGTCAGGATCTTCGTCAGGTCAGCCAGTCTGCCTACTGTATTTTCTACGAATACAGATACCTGTTTTACTATCATGGAGTTCCTCCTTTTCTTCGTCCGGCCAGCGGCCGGCTTTCCAGAATCAATCACTTAACCGAGATTTCTCGTATCTTCTACTCTGACAGCCTTGCCTTCACTTCTAGGCAGCGTGCCTTCGTTGAGAAGCTTTACTTTGCATCCGATGCCCAGCATATCGCGGAGCGCATGTTCGATGCGGCCTCTCAGAGCTTCTACAAACGCAATGTCTTCAATTGCCAGCCCTTCCGCCAGTTCTACCGCCAGCTCGAATGTATCGGTATTGTTTTCTCTGCCAACGTACAGCTTGTAATTCATAGTCAATTCCTTGAACTCGGCAATAACCGTTTCTACCTGGGACGGGAATACGTTGACGCCGCGGATGATCAGCATGTCATCAGTGCGTCCGAACACTCGACTCATACGCACTGTCGTTCTTCCGCACGCACACTTGTCTCTCATAAGATAACAGATGTCACGAGTCCTGTATCTGATCATCGGCATGCCTTCCTTGCCCAGCGTCGTGATGACCAGTTCGCCTTTCTCGCCATCCGGCAGCACTTCCAGCGTATCCGGGTCGATGATTTCTACATAGAAGTAGTCTTCCTGTACGTGCATCCCTGCATTTTCCTCACAGCTCATGGACACTCCCGGACCCATGATTTCAGAAAGTCCGTAAATATCATAAGCGCGGATACCCAGACCCTCTTCGATCTTGTCGCGCATGCTCTGCGTCCACGGCTCTGCGCCGAATATTCCTGCAGAAAGATTCAGTTCTTCCGGTTTGATCCCAGCCTTCTTCACACCTTCCGCGATAGTCAGTGCATAGGACGGTGTGCAGCAAAGGATATCGCTCTTCATATCCTGTAAAAAAGTGATCTGCTTCTGCGTATTTCCGCTGCTCATCGGGATAACAGTCGCCCCGATGGTTTCTGCTCCAAGGTGTGCTCCCATCCCACCAGTGAAAAGTCCGTACCCATAGGAAACGTGTACCACGGATTCCTGAGACGCTCCAGCCATCGTCATGCCTCTTGCTACGCATTCGCCCCACAGATCAAGATCGTTTCTGGTGTAGCCTACAATCTTAGGCTTGCCGGTCGTACCGGAAGATGCGTGGATCCTCACGATATCTTTCATCGGCTCGGCAAAGAGTCCCGTCGGGTAATTGGCTGCAATGTCTTCTTTTGTAATAAATGGAAGTTTCGTGATGTCATCCAGAGACTTGATATCTTCCGGTTTCACACCGGCTTCATCCATCTTGTTCCGATAGTGCGATACGTTATCATACGCGTGCTTTACGGTCTTCTTCAGTTTCTCCAGCTGAACGGACCGCATGGTGTCGCGATCCGCACATTCCATTTTCTCGTTCCAAATCATGGTTCAGTTGTTTCCTTTCGATTGTAATTTATATTAAGCGTTTCTGCCCAGAGCGAACGCTTTTTTGTTGAGTTCTACGAATTTAGGTTTCACATTTTCTTCGATGACTTTGATCCACGCTTCTTCGTCAAACGGCAGGTCACGGGACGCTGCACCCAGCAGAACTACATTGACAGCTTTGACACTGCCGCATTCTTCCGCAATGGAAAGAGCATCCAGTGCTTTAACAGCTCCTGCATGGTCTTCCAGAGTTTCCATGATGTGCTCCGGATATTCGGCCTTGCCCATGATGACAGGCATCGGCAGGATCTTCTGTGTATTCACATAGATCGTTCCGCCCTTTTTCAGATACGGCAGCCACCGGTACGCTTCCAGCTCTTCAAAAGCAATGATCACGTCGGCATCCCCTTCTTCGATGAGCGGAGAGCTTACAGTACCTTCACTGATCTTTACATGAGTCACAACGCTTCCGCCTCTCTGTGCCATACCATGTACTTCAGAAAGCTTTACATCATACCCCTTGGAAAGTCCCAGATTGCCTAACAGTACGCTGGCCAGCAGAGTCCCCTGTCCGCCAACGCCTACGATCAGTATATTCGTCTGTTTCATTTATTTGTCCTCCTTTCCGGTCTGCGTCATTTCGATCGCATCGAAAGGACATACTCTAGCACAAAGGTCGCAGCCCACACAGCTTTCCGGAACGATGTACGGTTTACCGTCACGTTCTTCGATTGCCGGGCAGCCGATCTTCATGCACATTTTGCAGTTCTTGCATTTATCCGTCACTTCGTACGGAATATCCGGCTGTTTTACGATCAGCGCGCAAGGTCTCTTCGTAATGATCACCGAAAGAGCATCGCGCTCGGTTTCTTCTTTGATGAGCTTTTCCAGTCCCTTCACATCAAACGGGTCGATTTCCGTTACGTGTTCTACTCCGCAGGCTCTGCAAAGAGTTGCGATATCGATTGCCGGAGCCGGTTCGCCCTTGGCGTTTCTGCCAGTGTTCGGGTTGTCCTGGTGACCGGTCATGCCTGTGATCCTGTTGTCCAGGATGATGACGGTTCCTTTCGCTGCATTGTAGTTCATATTTACCAGACCGGTGATACCGGAGTGGAAGAAGGTGGAGTCGCCCAGTACGGCAACTGTGTTCCTGCTGCTTCCAACGGCTTTTTCGAATCCGTGAGCCATGGTTATGGAGCCGCCCATGCAAAGGCATGCGTCCATAGCTGACGTCGGCGGCAGCGCGCCCAGCGTATAGCAGCCGATGTCTCCCAGAACAGTAGTCTTCAGCTTGCTCAGCACGTGGAACAGTCCTCTGTGCGGACATCCAGCACAGAGAAGCGGCGGTCTTCCAGCTGCTTCTGCCGGAGATGGATCTTCTCCTGCTCCTGGCGCATTCGCATCTGCTGCAGCCTCTGCTACCGGACGGCCGAAGGCCTTTCTGATCATGTTGGCGCTGTATTCTCCCTGAATGGTGAACAGATCCTTGCCGCCTGCCAGTTTGATCCCCATTGCCCGGATCTGTTCTTCGAAGAACGGGTCACCTTCTTCAATGACATACAGCTGGTCTACTTTTGCTGCAAAGGCTTCGATCATGGCTTTCGGGATCGGATTGATCATGCCCATTTTCAGTACGCTGACTTCCGGCAATGCTTCTTTGACATACTGATAGCAGATGCCGCTTGTGATGATGCCGATCTTCGTATCGTTGAGTTCAATAATGTTGAGAGGCAGGCTATCAGCTTCTCCGGCCGCGGCGTCGGCCTTCATGCCGAGAGTGATGTCCGCCGTGTCCTTTGCGATCCTATCCATACGCTGCTCCTGTGCGATATGCAGTTTTCTGGCCATCGCCGGCATTGCCACGTACTTCTGGATGTTCTTTTCATACGGGATACGATCTTTTTCAGTTCTTTCGCCCAGCTCAACGATCCCGCGGGAATGTGATACTCTCGTGTTGGAACGGAGCAGAACTACCGTATCGTATTTCTCACTGATTTCGTATGCCAGTTTCAGATAATCCTTACATTCGTGCGCGTTGGACGGTTCGAGGACCGGAACACCTGCACTCTTGCCATAGTATCTGGAGTCCTGTTCGTTCTGGCTGGAATGACAGCCGTTATCGTCAGCTACCAGTAATACTGCGCCGCCGGTCACTCCTGTATATGCTGCAGTAAAAAACGGGTCAGCCGCTACGTTCAATCCTACGTGTTTCATGCAGGAAAGGGAACGCACGCCGCCGATGGAAGCGCCGACTGCAACTTCTACACCGACTTTTTCGTTAGGTGCCCATTCTACGTATATCTCATCATATTTCGCCGCATTTTCCGTGACCTCGGTACTTGGTGTTCCCGGATAGGAAGAAACGACTTTTACACCTGCTTCATAAGCTCCTCTTGCAAAGGCTTCATTGCCCAGCATGATTTTCTTTTCCATTACCTCATTATCTACCTTTCTGTTGCTAGTTGCGATATATGCCTGCTTGCGGGGCAGTGACTGCCGGGGCGTGACTATCTGCAGGCCCATCGCCTGGCGCCCGGATCCACTGCTACGAGCATACTATTGTTATCATACCATAAAATCATTCTTATTTACATAGGCTGGAGGAATAAAATGTGGGAAATCAACACACAAAAAGAGACCTGCATGAGGCCTCTCCTTGCTGTTGATTACTTATTATTGAGATCGTCTTTAGTTTGCTTTTCTTCTGCGTGCAAAGCCGACTGCTCCCGCTCCTGCCAGTGCCAGCAGAGCCGCGCCTGCGATCAGTCCGATCGGGAACTCATCACCGGTCTTGGCTGTTTTGCCGGTTTTGCCTGCTTTTCCCTGATTATTATTATCTCCCGGAGTCGTCGGAGCAGCAGGCTGCTCTTTCTTTTCCTTTACTGTGACCGTAATGGTCTTCGTTCTGGAAGCCCCGTCTTTGTCTGTTACCTTATACGTAACAGCATAAGTACCCGCCTTTGCAGTATCAACGGTGTTTTCGATAACATCGATCTTGTCAGTAAGATCTCCATCTTCTGCATCGTTTGCTGTTACATCTTTCTTCGGGTCGAATGTGTCGCCAACCATGACCGTTTTATCCTCGGCATTGATCGTTGGCGGCGTATTGATGACTACTGCATACGGGGAGAATCTCCACGTGCCAGTGAATGTCTGGTTGTCTGTGAGCGAGTCGATTCCTGCCGGTTTCCAGCCTTCAAACGTCCATATCCCATCCACTGCCTTCACGCTGTCCTTCGATAACGTCGGCGGAGTCACTTTCATTCCATGCTCCTTGGATTCTGCTTCCGGAAGCAGCTCATTTACTTCATTCGGAAGTTCCTTATTTGTTTTGCTAACGAATTCATAAGAAACGGTATAAACCTTGTTTTTAAACGTCACCTGGATCTTATGCGGCGCTGTCACATTGCTGAACTTATATGTGAACTCTTCTTTTCCAGCTGCATCAGAAACAGTCTGTCCGTCCACAGTAAGAGACTCTATCATTTTCCCCTTAGCGGCAGTGACTGTATACGACTTGTTTCCGCCATATTCAACTTCTTTTTTCCCGACATCCGTGATTGCTCCTCCTTCACCGGCTCCAGCCGTGATCGTAGGGTTGAAATTCGCATAGATCTCGTAGGTGATTTTATTCCACACTGTTTCCCCTGCGGTAGTCAGTCTGTTCACGGAGATGGTCTGAGCCGTACCATTGTAAGGGGTTCTCCAATCCAAACTATGCCTGGAGAAGGAATATCTCGTCCCAAAAAAATTATCGGTACGGTTGCCTAAATCTCTTCCTTTAAATAACTGTTTGTAGGTCCAGCCTTTCCAGACCCAGTCCTCCTTAAGGTTTGCCTGGTATTGTCTGAACCCGCTTCCCTGCAGGAAAGTTGATGCTGAGCTTTTACCTGTTAAAGTTACTGTTCCCCCCCCTTTCGTAGCATACACATGAATTTCCGCGTCTGCAACAATAGTCTGCATACCGGGCACTTTTTCATAGCGATCCGAATTTCCGGCAAAAACGGCCTGCGGCGCGATAGAAACCATCACGGCCAAAGATAGAATTGCAGCCAGTGCTTTTTTGATTCCTTTCATTACAAAATCTCCCCTTTTTCACATATAAAATTCACACTTTTTAACGTATTAAAAGTATGCAAAGTGTATCAGAAAGCCCTTGTGTTTTCAATGCTTTTCCGCTATTTTCCCGCAAAAAATTTGATACCCTCCCCCCGTATTAAAATTAGGGTGAAATTAGGGTTATTTTCGGGTGTTTGATATATGATTCTAACGCCGTAAAGCAGGTGCGGCTTACCACCCGCATCTTTGATCACGAACACACAAAAAGAGACCAGTAATTGGTCTCTCAGACTGTAGACAAAAGCCCAGCCTTGCTGCTGCCAATCGGAAAAAGCAAAGAAAGTTCTGGTCGCAAAGAAACGCGCCCGCCTCTATGATGAAAAGCTGAAAAAAGAGATCGATGCAGACAGAAAGGCGCATGGAAAGACGCCTTTGATAGCCCAGGACAGACATGATAAGGACGACGACATTATTAACTATGTAACGACACACAAATACCATTTTGTGTGCACATAGGGAGACAGTCAGGCGACCGCTGGCTAAGCGCGTCTCATATATACCATAAGTCAACAACTTTTTTCGACAAAATGTGAAATTGTGTTTTCAGGGCGATGTAGTGTTTAATATTGCAATATCAATAAGTTGTAGATATAATTCATTTAAGCACAAAATGCTTGGTCTATTATACTTTTATTGTATTTAGTGTGAGGTTTAAGCTAGGTTAATTGCTATGTGGATCAAGAAGGAGGTTGCTTATGGAGAATATAAAAACACAAAACGATTTGTACTATAGAAGACAAATGGTTGAAGTTTCAGTGCAAAACATCAAGGAGTATCCCTTTGGATGGAGTTCTGACTTGAAAATAGTTTATGTACTGAAGGGGTATATTACACTTGAAGTACACAAAGAACCGGAGTATTTATGTGTTCAGGAACTTGGATCTGGAGGTGTATTTCTTTTTGGATATAAAGAAATACACAGGATATACAGTAAAGATGAAGATAATCAGGTGCTGATATTATCAATCGACGAGGAATACTTGAGACGTGTATATGATCATGTGGATTATCTTGAGTTTGATTACCCTGAAAGTCTTAATGGAAATGTTCTTGAAGAACTTAGGAATAAAATCTTGGCCCTTGCGTATAATACAGTGTTTGAAGAAAGTGTGGGCGAATATATTTTCTCTGATATGGTTGAGCGATTCGTATCATGGACTATTGATACTGTAGAAATACTTAACCGAAAACTAAAAGGCATACGCGAAGAAAGGCTACATATAAACAGACTGCGTCGAATTGATAAAATAATAAAAACAAAATTCAACGATAGTAGTATGGTAAATATCATTGCTGAGCAAGAACATCTTAACAAGGATTATATCTCTAAAGAATATAAATTGAAGCTAGACTATAACTTCAGGCAACTAATGAATTTTTATCGTACCCAAGAAGCTATAAGACAGGTTATAACCAGCGACAAACCACTCGTAGATATAGCAATAGAGTGTGGGTTTTCAGCTAGTAGATATATGCGTAAAGAGTTTTGTAAGTTTTATATTGATGGACCAAAAAAATTCAGAGAGAAAAACAAGACTGTATTGTCACAATATACTTTAATAGATGCAAAGGAATCTTTTAACAAGAATGATATTTTTACATTAAAAGATTTTATAACAAATGATAAAAGTGAAATTGATGTGATTGGTATTCAACTAGACTTTGAAAAAAGAGAGGGTGTTCCATTTGATGAGGCTTGGAAATATCATTTATTAAAGGTTGAAAGTCGAGAGCTTTTAAATGTTGCAAAAAGATGTTTGCTTCAGGAGACAGTGGATTTATGTGACATTAAAGGGATTTATATTCCAGATCTTATGCATATGGAAAATGTAGACGATATTATTGATATAGTCGAGTTTTGTGAAAAAAATAGACTTACTGTATTAGTTGAGAATCCTGTGGCGACATCATACAGTGAAATTATTAAAAAGATCTGCTTTGAGAAATTGGTAATGATGGACAGCTACAATAATATAACACAAAAGACAGGCTTAAAAGAAAGAAATATAAACGCAACCGCACTTGTAGATATAGAAGACATTTTAAAAGGAGAACTAATTTCTCATAGAGAATTGATTGGAGAGCAAGGACTATTTACTGAGTTTGGAATAAAAACGTCCACATTTTTTGCATATAGTTTGTTATCAAAATTAACGGGGACAGTAACTCAATTAGGAGATAGCTATATATCAGTGAGGGATACAGAGAGTCTAACTCTATTAGCATATAATACAAATAAGGAAAAACTAACTTTTAATTTAAATATATCTAATGTCAAAAAGAGAAATGCTATAATCAGGCACAATTTTAAAGATGTTACAGATAAGTTATGTGGCTTGAAAGATGTATTGGAGATAAAACCACTGATAAAATATAAGTATTCAGAAGCCATAAAAAATGCTTTGTCTCCTCAAGTCAGTATATCGACGATTAAAGATGATATTTTTGAAATGGGGTTTGCTCTAGATTATGGAGAAGCGATTCTAATAGAGGTTGTTTGAGGAAAGAGACATTTACGAGACGTAAATGTCTCCTTTTTATTTTTTGTAAAGTTACATGTATTTTTTCTATACGAAAAAGTTTCTTGATAAAAGCGATTATTCAACATAATCGCTTTTTCATCTGAAATGTCTTGTAATCAAGTCGATTATATACGTTGTTGTGGTGCTATAAAAAAATTATCTTTATTAATAGAGAAGCGTTTCTTTTCAAAAAATGTAATAGCTAAGGAAAGGAGAAAACAATGACTGAAATAATGTTAGCAGTATGCGTATGCGTGGGATTGGTAGCATTAGGAGAAATTATTTCTTATTTTACAAAAGCAGTAATACCATCAATGGCTGGCGCACTTATTATTTACCTTATTCTTATATGGGTAGGTATGCCTACTTCTTATCCTGAAGCAGCAGGATTTACTTATTTAGGGGATTTTGTACTTCTTGCTATTGTAGGTAATTTAGGAACTTCTGTACTTCCTTCAGACTATGCAAAGAATATAAAAAGTTTACTGATAGCGGTAGGGGCAGTAGTTTTAGCACTTGTTCTTTGTATTGGTGTAGGTGGTTTAATTTTCGGGTTTGATACTATGCTGGCAGGAGCTGGTGCATGTTGCGGTGGAGGTGCGGTTGCAGGAATCGCTGCTATTAATAAGATTAATGCGCTTGGTTGTATAGCATTACTGGCCGTTCCAACTGTCATTATTTGTGCCGTAGACCCTATAGGTCAGCCAATAGCATCATTCATTCTTAAAAAATATGCAAATAAATTGAGAGCACAAGATGCATATCTCCTTGAAAAAGTTGCAAATAAAGACAAGAATGAAGAAATTAGACTTACAAAGCATGGCGTTCCATTTGGCTCAGAAGATAATCCAAGTAACAAGTTCACTAACTTTATTCCAATTAAATTGGAAGAAGACGGAGTGATTATTTTTGAATTATCTATAGCAATTCTGCTGTCTTGCTTTATGGAAAACTTGACAACTATAAGTAGCTTTGTATGGGTATTCCTGATTTGTCTAGTTGCATGTACTTTGGGTGTTTTCAGAATGAATCTCCTTGACAGATCTCATTCAGCAGGGCTTTGTAATGTTATTCTGATTGCATACCTCTTTGTATCGATGAATGAAATAACACCACAGTCACTTCTTGAAAGCATTGGACCTGTAATTGCGCTGATCATTTTGTCAGCATTAGGTTTGTCTCTTGGTGGCGGTATTGTAGGAAAGTTGCTAGGATATGATTTTATTCTTTCAGCTGCAGCTGGAATGGGAATATTCTTCCTGTTCCCTGGTGTTGCAATAGTATCAAGTGAAGTGTCTGCAAGAAACTCAAGAAATGAAGAAGAAAGGAACTTCATGTATCAAAAGATAGCACCTTCTATGTACATTGTAGCTAATGGCGGATTCGTTCTTGCATTGGGGCTGACAGTAACAGTGCTGCTACCGTTACTCAACAACTTTTAATATTTTAAATCTATAACTAACCGATAATGATACATAAAGGAGATAATACAATGGCTCAGAAATGTATTAGCAAACAATTTATAGAAAATGAAATGGAGTTTTGGAAGATTCCTAGCGTTGCTATAGCTGTAGTAAAAGACGACGAAATTGTGATGTCAGAGGCGTTTGGATATAAAGATGTGGAAAATTAAATTCCTGCAACTCCAAAAACACAGTATGGTATTGCATCGTGTTCTAAATCATTTACGTCAACTATTATTGCAATGTTGGTTGATGAAGGAAGGCTTGATTATGATGTACCTATCATAGAGTATTTTCCTGACTTTAAAATGTACGATGAGTTTGCAACTAAGGAATGCACTTTAAGAGATATGCTCTCTCATAGAACAGGTCTTGCACCACATGATGCATTATGGATCGACACAATAGACAGGAGTACTCTTTGGGAACGACTTAGATATTTGAAGCCTATGGCACCGTTCAGAGCACAAACTTTATACAATAATACTATCTACACATTGATTGGACATATTGCAGAAAAAATTACTGGTCAGACATGGGATGACCTAATAAAAGAAAGACTTTTCAAGCCGTTAGGCATGACAAATTCAAATACATCTGCAGATGATATGGTAAAAGCTCCTGATTATGCCATTCCATATTGGGAAGGCAAAGATGGTATTGTAAGAAAAGTGGATGTGCTTAATGTTGACTTAGGCGGTCCCGCCGCTTCCATAAATTCATGTGTTGAAGACTTAATTAAGTGGGTAAACTTCCACATCAATGATGGTGAGTTAAATGGTAAACAGATTGTTTCAAAAGAAAATATGCAGCAGATGCATACCATGAATGTGCCATTCAAACTGTTCCCATGGCTATATGAAGAATTACCTCATTGTGGAGGATATGGTATGGCTTGGTTCACTGACGGATACCGAGGCAATCAGTTTGTATGGCATACAGGTGAAATAGAAGGATATTGCTCTATCATAGGCTTCTTGCCTGATAAAAAAATCGGTATCACAATGTTGATGAATCTTCATAAACCATGTATGCCGTTTATCTTCACGTTGGCATATCAGATATTTGATAATCTTTTGGGATATGATGTAATAGACTGGAGCTCTAGAATCAGACCATACAAAGGTGTGAATGATGGTTGTATATACCACTGGGATGTTGACCAAATGGTAGGTGTTGAGCAGATAAAGGACGCACCAATGTCTCATTTGCCTGAAGAGTATGTGGGTGATTACTTTAATCCTGGCTATGGAGATTTTAAGATCATGTACAGAGACGGAGCGTTTATAGGTCTTTACAGAGGCATTGAACAGGTAATAGAACATTTCCACTATGATGTAATGAGAGTACCTGATGTTAGGGAAGACACTCTTCTGGTAGTATGTCCGTTAAGATTCATTACCGGAGTCGATGGAAAAATATCTGGATTTGATATCAAGTTAGATACAGAAACAGCTCCGATAGTATTCGAAAGGTGTTAGAAAATATGAAAAAACATCTGAGCCCAGAAGTAGCTAAAAGAATGATAAAATTCAACATAATAATGGCACTGGTTTGTATGGCAACATCTGCTTATTGGTATGTTGATGGCAGGACAAATCACATGACAGTTATGTTGTTACTGTCCGTATTTTTTGCTACAGGGATACTGAGATACAAAAGGTACGTCAAACAGGGCAGATGATTAATAAACCTCATACACTTAACTATAAAAGTATAATAGTGAAACAAAGAGAAGGATCATTTTGATTCTTTTCTTTGTTTTTGGTAAAAGGCATTTTACTCATATAAATGATAAATAGCAAATATATTATAGTAGTGGGAATACTAGGTTTTATATTTGCTTTTCACAACTGTATTTATCTTCATTTTCTCTGTTCAAAATTGGGCTACTATTGTTACAGGAGATGGCGTGGTAATTCATCGCCCATGTACTGTCACAGTTTATTATCAAAGGGAAGAAATTTACAATTTTTTATGAATATTAAAATCGCATACAATACATCTGGTATGTTTCTTATAAATAAAGTATCCCGCAAATTTTTATAATGTGTGGTATACTGTTAATAGCTCATCTACCATGTTGTAGAAGGAGAAACCGGGTTTTGTAATGCGATTTCCGGATTTTTATTTTCTGTGATTTTCATACGCCCTAACGAACTCTTCTTTTGTCGCACGATAGAAAATTGGGTATGCAGAGTGAAAATAATACTTTTGTTTTCCTTCAAGTAATATAATTATGTAATCTATCATAGAAAAAGCCCGTCACCTTATTTCTAAGGTTGGGCTTTTGTCTACAGTCTGAGAGACCAGTAATTGGCCCCTTTTTGTTATCGATTGCTTATATTGAGATCGACTTTAGTTTGTTTTTCTTCTACGTGCGAACAGAATTGCTCCCGCACCTGCCAGTGCCAGCAGAGCCGCGCCTGCGATCAGCCCGATCGGGAAGTCATCACCAGTCTTGGCTGTTTTGTCGGTGTTATCGTTATCAATGATCGCATCCTGAGCTACAACGGTCAATGTTCCATCCACATACTGAATAACGTAGTTCTGCGCTTCTAAGTTTCCACTTGCTGTGATTGGATATTTTCCAACCGGAGAATCCTTTTTAGCAATTGTGGAATACTCAACATCGCCCTTCAAAACATCACTTGTCTCGCCATTTACAAAACCTGTGATCGTTCCCATTAACTTCGGATTGTCTTCGCCCTGCTTTTTCGTCTTGTCATCTGCTTTGACAGTCAGGATTGCCGGGTTCACCGTGAGGACACCGAGTTCTGTTTCAATTTTATAATTGCTTGCTTTCGTATTCTCCTTTAAAGTGTACTCAAATTCATTATCTGTATCACCTACGTTTGTCTGGGATGCAGTAGTATTATAGGTGAAGCCTTCGTTCTTAACAAAGTTACCTTTGCTTACTGTTACTTCATTCTTCGTCAATGCAGTTCCATCGTAAGTCTTATCTGCACTGCCCGATACCAGAGTGATTTCTCTCGGTTTGATTTTCAGAGTAACCTTTTCTGCAGTCAGATCAGTATATCCTGTCTTCGTTGCCTTCGCATAGACAGTGACAGTTCCTTCCTCTACATCCCTTATACTTGGAGCATTATCGGACCAGTTGCTGTTATTCGTACTGTACTGGATCTTATATCCTTCTGCGCCATTTACTATTGCTGTTGCCGGATGACTGTCACCGTCATAGATCCATTCACCGCCTGCCAGGGATAAGCTTGCACCTGGAACAGTTGCCGTTTTGATTGTGAAATCACCTTTTACAATAGTGACATTATAGTTCGTATTTTTTGCATATGAAACGTCTAACACTTTTTCGTACGTTCCAACGGCTTCTTCTTTATTATTAGTTCTCTTATAGGAAAGCGTTCCCAAATCGTTATCTGCTACTAACGATCCTTTTGTGATTTTTCCGCTGAATGCCGGGTCCTTTTCTCCAAAATACTTTTCAGCATCTGTCACTGTGATCGTAATCGGTCTCGGCGTGATTTTTAACGTAACAGGATCCGCATATACAACTGCATCACCCTTTGTTGCTCTAGTGTATACCGTTACCGGTCCATCGTTCACGTTTGTTACATTCGGAGCTGCTTCCGACCAGGTTTCACCATCCGTGCTGTATTCAATGGTATAATCCGTTGCGCCTTTTACTTCTGCTTTTGCTGGATGAGCATTGCCATCATACTCCCATTCACCGCCAGTAGCGAACAACGTTACCAGCTTTGGTGTGTTGAAAGTCCCTACTTTATTTCCATCGTGGTAGATTCCCGCATTTTCTTCAACGTTCGACGGGATTTCTCCTCCAGCATTCTTTATCTGTTCTACGTTAACATTTACTGGAATCTCAATAATCAGCTTCTGTCCTCCTTCTTTGCCTGCGATTACCGGCTTAAAGTCGAATCCCGTCACAGAAACCGTTTTGTTTTTAATCGTAGCTGTTACGGATTCAGGAGCAGCCACCGCTTCTCCAAATCCAGTTCCATCATAGGTACTGACTTTACAGGTGATTTTACCAGCGGCATCTGCATCAACATACTGAGACAGCTGATCCTGAATGATCGATGTTTTATCTAAAGCTGTACTCTGCACTTCCTGACTGATACTCTGAAAAATATCGCTCAGATCGGTTGCATTCGTTGCAATGCGATAATAATTCCCTTCGCCTTTCTGTCCCGGAGTGGTCATATTAGTTGCACCCGGATAATTGGATGATACATAGTTCATAAACTTGTCAACATCACTGCCAGCCACTGGAGTTTCATTAAATAAACCAACGGCGTATACCGAAGTGCTACTCCCTTTTATACTTTTAGCAGATGTAATCGCACTATTTGCTACATCTGCATTAAACTCAGACCCAGTCGTCGGAACGCCATCCGTAAACATTACGACAACTTTATTTCTCGTCGCATCAGTATCCTGAGCTAAAATTTTCTGAGCCATTTCAATTCCAAGATCGGTACGGGTAGCTCCATTAGCATCCAAAGCACTGATCGCATGATCGACAATAGCTTCATCTGAATTCACCAGAGCGCTGGTATAATCTTCATTTTGCAAATCGTTATACTTTTTGCCTACCGTTCCACCCTGGTAAGAACTATTTTCCCCTGTCAGTGTTAAAATCTCGGTATTATTACCATATCCGCTCTTGCTACCAAATCCAACGATTGCAATTCTATGCTTCTGTTCATTGGACAACTTCTTGTTGTCTTCTCTAATCGTTGTTACAAAATTCGTTACAGACTCTTTCAGCATATCTAATTTGCTCTGGTCAGAGTCCTGCTTTATATAAACCGTACCAAAAGTTGAGAGATCTGGAACCGTATTAAGATACTTGCTTGTTACAGTTTTATTTTCTGCAGTATAGGTATATTGGTAATGTCCATCCAAAAAGATCCACTTTTTATCAACGGACAGCTGTACATATTCATCTCCACTTTTAACATACAGTTTATCTTTATTCCAATCATATTCACGATTTGTCTTCCCCGTGTATTCTTTATACTCGGACACTGTATTCAAAATCTTTTCCATACTTTTGGACTGATCCAGAACCAGCACGATATCTGTCGGCTTAGATGATGTTACAACATCACCTCTCACATAGGATTCCAGCGTAATTACACCAGTTCCATCATTGTTTACACTAAACTGCTTGTTCATATACAAGCTTCCGTCATCGTTTGCTTCGGGGTTTTCCACACGATATTTCGACTGCGTCGCCGTCTTCCCGCTCTCATCGCCTTCTGCTGCAAACACGCTTGGAGCCATGCTCAGCACCAGCATCAACGCGAGGATCCATGCGATCCCTTTTTTACACATCTTCACACTCATTTCCTCCTGTCCGTAAATAAATAAACGTCTTTGTCATGTGTCATGACATATTTTTGCCACCGCTTTCGCAAGGTACACAAATTTAGTTTCGCTATGGTAGCATCAGTCTATTCAAGTGGCAAGGGGGTGAAAATGCCGTGATTTGTCCGAGGGGGAAGATTGCGATTTTTACAGAAAGCGAACAATTCGTTCCGAAATATACTATTAATTGCCCCCGCAACAGTTCACCGGAGGCACTCCAGCAGAAGAATATTCAAAAATAAAAAAATGTCCGGACAGGTGAACCGGACAAAAAATATTTTGGTAGGATGTATAATACTAGTTCTTTTTCCACGAGATGGATTTGTTTCTATATTCAAGAAATAAACATTTTGACCCGAAACCCCCGCAGTATGACAAAAGAGCCCCCTGGCCGCCGGAGGCTTTGCAGAAATCCGGAGAATGGCCCAGGCAGCACTACACCTCTACTGGTGCAGTGCTTCAACAAAGGCCGGCAGGAACTGCTTCTTGCGGGAAACAATATCTTTCAGAATGATATGCTCGTCGCCGTCCGCGATATCAAAGGCTTCCTTGGCCAGAAGATCAGCGTGCAGACCGCAGCAGAGAAGTTCCGTAGAGGTGTCTACGATATTAGTCATCATCATGAACATCATATCCAGATCCTGCTGTTCCATGACCTGAGGCAGATACTCTTCCACTTTTTCGCGGATGCTGTCCAGCTCCTGGCTATCCATGGAAGTAACCTGGCTGACGCCAAAGGAGCGACCTTCATTATTAAAGATCTTGAAGTCCTGATAACATATTTCTTCCGGGGTCTTGCCCTGCAGGCTGCTGGCCGCCTGGAACATGTTATTAGCCATCTCTGTGATATTGATGCCCGCCATATCCGCAAGCCGCTCGCAGGTGGCACGATCTAAAGCCGTGCAGGTCGGGGAGCGGAACATGAGGGTATCGGAGATGATAGCAGAAGCCAGAAGCCCTGCGATCTTGCGATCCGGCACAACGCCTTTCTCATCGTAAAGCTGGGTGATGATAGTCGCCGTACAGCCCACCGGCTGATTGCGGAAAAATACCGGCTCCAGCGTCTCGAATCCACCCAGTCTGTGGTGATCGACAATTTCCAGTATATCCGCTTTCTGAATACCATCTACCGCCTGGCTGATCTCATTGTGGTCTACCAGGATAACTTTTTTTCGATTCATATTCAACAGTCTGCGCCGCGAAATCAATCCCACATAATTGCCGCATTTTTCAACGACCGGGAAGTTATGGAACCTGTTGGTTTTCATAATATTTTCGATATCTTCCACGGCATCGCCCATCTGGAATGTCACCAGATTTTCCCCGGTCATAAAGAACTGCACCGGCATACTCTGGTTGATAAGTCTTGCCGCTGTGAAGGTGTCATACGGTGTGTTGATAATGATGCAGCCCCGCTCTTCTGCCAGTTTTTTGATGGTCTTGGTCGGAGTTGCCCCCTGACACATCACCAGGCATCGGGCTCCCAGTTCGATGGCCGTAAAGTGAGTCTCGAACCGGTCGCCGGCAATGACCAGATCCGACGGCTCGATCACTTCCTCCATAACATCCGGGCTGGATGCCGCAATCGTTACTTTCCCATCCTCAAAGACCTCATCCGATCCGCCGCAGACAATATGCCCGTTCAGGGTCTCTGCAATGCTGGCAAACCTCGTCCCTGCGCGCGACAATACACTGCTGTCGCTCTTGTCCATATAGGACTGGGCGATATCCGTGATGGTCACGATCCCCTTCAGTTTTCCTTCTGCCAGCACCGGCACTGACTTGGCGTGTTCTTCCTGCATCAGCTCCCATGCCTGCTTGATAGACGCGCACCCTTCGATCCCCGGAACCAGGTTCAGATCCATATCGGCGATCTGCGGCTGCACATTGTCCTGATACTGTGGCGGCTCCACGTCGAAATACTCCAGCACGTATTTCGTCTCCTCATTGACGATCCCTGCCCGGCAGGCGATATATTCCGGGATCGGGACCGGCATCCCTTCCTGCAAAGGATTCTCCGCTTCGAAAGTTCCGTCGGCAAGCTTTCTCTCCAGCACCGCTTTCTTCAGTTCCGTATAAGCGATAGCCGAGCAGATGATTTTTGTGCCCTATGATATAAACTTTTTCTCTTGTTCGAGTTCCTTCTGATGTCATGGTGTTTCTCCCGTTTATTCCTACTGTTGTTTTACTTTATAGTACTGCTTTTTTCTCATCTCGTCAAAATATTTTTCCCCGAAGCGGTCCTGTTTGTGCTAGAATGTCTTATAGTATATTATGGTGCAGGGTTCTGCACACGTTTTGACACACAGGAGGGAAAATCATGAATATTGTTTGCTTAGACATGGAAGGCGTTCTGGTCCCTGAAATCTGGATCGCATTCGCCGAAGCTACCGGAATCGAAGAATTGAAGAAAACTACGCGCGACGAGCCGGATTACGATAAACTGATGGAGTACAGACTGAATATCCTGAAAGAACACGGTCTGGGAATCAAAGAGATCCAGGATACGATCAGCAAAATCGACCCGATGCCGGGTGCAAAGAAATTTCTGGACGAGCTGCGCAGCATCACGCAGGTCATCATCATCAGCGACACATTCGAACAGTTCGCACAGCCTCTGATGAAAAAACTGGGCTGGCCGACACTGTTCTGCAACACGCTGGAAATCGCAGAAGACGGCACGATCTTAAAGCATAAAATGCGCTGTGAGAAATCCAAATACACTACGGTAAAAGCGCTGCAGTCCTGCGGATTTGAAACCATCGCCAGCGGCGACAGCCATAACGATATCGGCATGATCCAGGCAAGCAAAGCCGGATTCCTGTTCAAGAGCACCGACGCCATCAAAGCGGAATATCCAGAGCTGCCGGCTTACGACGAGTACGACGATCTGCTGGCTGCCATCAAGGAAGTACTGTAAAAGCTGCTCCGCGCATCCCGGATCAAACAAAAAAGCAACAAGCTGGTCGCATGAAATCCATGCGCCAGCTTGTTTTTCTTTTTCATTATATATACGCGCTGCGGTCGCGCTCACCTTAGGATTTTACGAAGCCCTCACAAAGGCCTTTGCAGCAAAACCGCCTGCATAATACAGCGCCAGACCTGCCGCTACGCCGTAGGCCAGATTGTTGGTCGCCACAACGATGACCACCGTCAGCAGCGTCGTCAAAATCTCCAGCGGCGACTGATCCTTGAGGGAACGGAGCGAATCCCAATCGAAGGTCGCGATGGACACGGTGATCATTACCCCGATGAGCGCCGCCAGCGGAATGATGTTGAGCAGCCCGCTGCCAAAGCCCAGCACCGCGATGAGCATGACGCCCGCCACCAGCGTGCTGAGACGGCCCCGGCCGCCCGACTTGACGTTAACGATGGCTTGTCCGATCATGGCGCAGCCCGGCATGCCGCCGATGCAGCCGCACACCATATTGGTGATGCCCTGACTGCAGGATTCCCGGTTGGTGTCGCTGGTCGTCTCCGTCATCTGATCCACCACCTGCTGGGTCAGCAGGGTTTCGATGAGGCCAACAAAAGCCAGGGAAATGGAATACGGCAGGACGATTTTCCACGTTTCCAAACTGAGGAGCAAGGTCGGCAGATGTACATCCGGCAGTGCCGCCGTCATGTTACCCATATCGCCGATAGACGTTGTAGTCAGACCCAGGAATACACTTGCCGCCGTTACGACGATGATAGCAATCAGCGTGGATGGTACAGCCTTAGTGATCCGCGGGAACAAGTAGACGATGACGATCCCGGCTGCCACCAGCGCATACATGGTCAATCCGCCGCCCAGCGCATTCTTGATCTGGGACATGAAGATGATGATGGCCAGCGAATCCACGAATCCGGTCATGACACACTGCGGAATGTACTTGATCAGCCTGCCCACCTTGCAAAGCCCCATGATAAGCTGGAAGATCCCGGCTAAAAATACCGCTGCAAATAAATACTCTGTCCCGTATTCTGCGATGAGGGCTACCACAACCAGCGCCATCGAACCGGCTCCCGCGGACACCATGGCCGGCCGCCCGCCCAGAAACGCCGACAAAATCAGAAATGCGACAGATGTATACAGTCCCAGCATCGGATTGACCCCCGCGATGATGGTGAAGCCCACCACCTCCGGGATGACGGAAAACGCGGATACCAGTCCGCCCAGGAAGTCGTCCTTCGGGTTGTCCCGCCACTGAGATATTTCGTTTTTCATGAGTGAGTTCAATTTTTTCTCCTTAAAATGTGATGTCGGTGTGCGGCTGGTTTACTGGCGGCGATCGCTTGGACTGCTGCCGCTTGCA
>OHAU01002026.1_pt1 | contig 20787 bp, 19 predicted proteins | sample 1577181 | NCBI WGS metagenome assembly OHAU01 (sample SAMEA3541472, study PRJEB24748) | human gut metagenome | biome: human gut; feature: human-associated habitat; material: faeces | place: China | collected 2012 | reverse complement strand
GTACGGAATCATTGACCCGAGAGTGAGGTGCAGTTAGATGTTACATTCTTTGAAAAAAATGTTTAAGTCCAATTATCTTTTCACTTTCGGCGTTATCATCTGTCTGTTTTGGATCATCATGGCTATTAGTGCCCCTTTTGTGGCACCTTATGATCCGGTTGTCCAGGATCTGACGCTGAGATTAAAAGCGCCTTCAGCGGCGCATATCTTCGGTACAGATAACTTTGGCCGTGACATTTTCAGCCGTGTGATCTACGGCGGACGTTATTCATTGCTGGCAGGCTGTCTGACGGTTGTGATCGCAGGCTGTATCGGAACCATTTATGGTGCGATTGCCGGTTATGTAGGCGGTGCTGTAGACAATGTCATGATGCGTCTTTCAGAGATGATTCTGTCCTTTCCGTCACTGATCCTGGCAATGATTATCAATGCAGTCATGGGTTCCAACCTGTTTAACACCATGTTTGCCCTTGTTATTGTTGCATGGCCGTCTTATGCCCGTGTCATGCGAAGCGTGGTGTTGAGCGTCCGTGAAAATGAATACGTTACTGCTTCGGAAGCGCTTGGTGCGTCAAGAATCCGTATCTTATTAAAGGAAATCATTCCAAACAGTATTACTTCTGTTTTGATCATGGCGACAACGGATCTTGGTAATCAGATCCTGATGTTCTCCACATTGAGCTTCCTTGGTCTGGGTTCTGCTCCGCCAACACCTGAATGGGGTATGATGGTATCTGATGGTGTTCAGTACTTCAATAAATTCTGGGTGGCAGGATTCCCTGGATTGGCAATCTTTACAATGGCTGTGGGGGCCAACTTCATTGGTGATGGTCTGAGAGATCTGCTGGATCCGAAGTTAAGAAAAGAATTTTAAAATTTTAATGAGAGATGATGGGACTGCGACTTAGCGATTTTTAATCATTAAGGCGACAGTCCCTTTTTTAAATCAGATTTGAAATTTTTTGGATATAAGTAAGGAGCCTTTTTTGTGTTGCGGAATTAGAAAAATTGTACAATTCAATAAAGGCAAATAATTCAGGATTATCGGAGACATTTACCACATAACTGCAAGGTTTTGGATCATCTGTTTTTCCGATCAGATAATCAACGGAAGTATTTAGCATATTTGCCATATAGTGAATAACATGAATGGAAGGTGTTCTTTCACCAGATTCATATCTTAAGTAAGCAGGTTGAGACAACTGCATCTTTTTAGCGGCAGCTTGCTTGCTCATACCCAGTTTTCTACGACAGCAGATGAGTCGATCACGATTTAAGACGATTTTATTCATGAACATTTACTCCTTTTAATAAATAGTATTTGAAATTAATTGTAGTTTATCATATTTTGCTTGAATATACCAATGGAATATATTATTATAGATATACCAATGGTATATATCGAGGTGGGGAAATGATTTGTATGGAGAATCAAAGTGTTAATATATTCCGTGATAAAGATGGACAGAATGTAGTTTTGATTAATGATATTAAATTTAGAACAAGAAGAATAGTAGACTGGAAATATATAGAAGAATATTTAAAAGAATACATTGGAAAGCACTATGAAATATTGGAAACGTCGGAAAAAGTATACATAGGCTCAGATTTTCCAGATGAGTTTTGTCATTCAAGGGACAAAATAAGTTTGAAAGGTGCGAATGAAAAGGCGAAAGCCAATATTATTTCAGCAATCGGAGAACTGATTAATACTGCGACGAATAAGTTCGTATCGGATGATTTTAACAAGAAGCACAAGTCCAAAGCAAAATATGGATGGTATCGTTATGATACAAAATTTGGAATTCCGGTATATGATTCAGAAAAAAGACTTATAAGATACAATATTTATTCGGCAAGAATGTTAGTACGATGCGATTCGTCAGGAAAACTTTATCTTTATGACTTCATAAGAACAAAAAAAGAAACGAGCAGCCCGTCTGAACAATAAATTGTTATGCGGTAGTAAACTTCGTTTCTTATCACCTACTATTGTAAAGGATTTTTATTAAGGTGTCAACAAAATTTATTAGTAAATAGATAAATTTTGAATTGTAGAACAATCCTCTATAGTATGTTGTGACATACTATGTCACTTTTTTCTGCGTAATTGACAAGTCAGAATGTGACTTGTATCATGTACTTAGTATAAAAAATGTACCATACAATAATAGATATGAAACAGGAGGATATAGAAAATGAAGATGCAGACAGAGATTTTAATTATTGGTGGTGGCGCTTCAGGGATGGCAGCTGCAGTGGCTGCGGCTGAGTTTGGTGCTGATGTAATGGTTGCGGAAGCGAATGCGGCAGTAGGCGGCAATGGCCTTTTTCCAAGGGGCATTTTTGGTGTGGACAGTAAGGTGCAGCGCAAGAAGCTGGTGTTTGCGGATAGAGATCAGATTTTCAAAGATTGTATGAATTATTCCCATTGGAAGATTGATGGCAGGATTATCCGTACATTGATTGATAAAAGTGGGGATACTGTCGACTGGCTGATGGATAAAGGGGTTGAATTCTGTGATGTGGTGCATCACATTCCGAATCAGACACCGGAAGTCTTTCATATTACGGAGGCTGAGGAGAATGTCGGACATTGTGTGATTCGTAACTTAAAACGGATTTGCGAGGAAAAAGGTGTACGTATTCTGACAAATGCGAAAGGTAAGACATTGCTTCAAAATGCAGATGGCAGTGTGTGTGGTGCTGTTTGTGAGACAAAAGACGGTGAAGTGACCATTCATGCGCAAAAGGTGATTCTTTGTACAGGTGGTTTCGCCGGTAACGATGAAATGGTGGAACAGTATTATCCGGGATTCAGACGTGAACTGGTCGGTCAGGGCGGCGGTATGCGTCATCCGGGAGATGGCATTCGTATGGCTTTGGAAGCTGGTGCGGAAGTCGAAGGGAATTTCACAATGGAAGCGGCTGCTCCGAAGATTAAAGGCTATGAGGCACTGAATCTTTTCCTTGGAAAACCATACAATGTCTGGCTGAACAGTTTTGGTCAGCGTTTTGCGGATGAAAGTATTGTATATAATTTTGCTGTTGCATTCAATGCCTGCCTGCGTCAGCCGGATGGCAAGGTATGGGTGGTGTTTAATCAGGCAATGCTTGATCAGACATTAAGTGATGGTAAAGATATGATCGAAACCATTCATATGCCGCCGAATGTCGAGGAACGTCTGGCGGATACAATGATACAGGCGATTACAGACGGTGTCCTTTGTAAAGCAGATACATATGAGGCACTGGCAGATTTTATTGGTTGTGAAGCAGAGGCTGTTAAAGCGTCTATGGAGGAGTACAATGCCTTTTGTAAAGCCGGAAGAGATGGATGGTTTGCCAAGGACAAGCGTTATCTTGTGTCTATGGAAGAAGGACCATACTATGCCATTAAAGCCGGAGAAGACATGCTGATCACACATGGTGGTATCCGTGTGAACGAACGATTTGAGGCATTAAATGCAGCACGCCGTCCAATTGAGAATCTTTATGTTGCCGGTGTGGACTTTGGCGGTGCGGACGCAGATGTGTACAATGTTGTGATGAGTGGTCATGGCTTTGGCTTTGCAGTTAATTCAGGACGAATTGCAGGTGAGCAGGCTGTAAAAACTTTGACACGTTAATGGGAAAAATTCACGAAAGTCGGATAAACTATAGAAAACCGCTATAGAAAGTGCTATACTTGACGTCAGATGAAGATTTGAAAGGAGCATTTGTTCAAATGAAACAGAATAGAGTAGACAGAATTATGGCAGCCCTGAAAGAAATGGGACTGCATCAGATGCTGATTGTTGATCCGATGTCCATTTATTATCTTACTGGCGTTTATGTTGCGCCTTTTGAGCGGTTTTATGGTTTATATCTGAGAGAAGATGGCAAGCATGCCTTTTTCCTGAATCGATTATTTACAGTGCCGCAGGAAGTGGGCATTGAAAAGGTATGGTATTCGGATACAGACCCTGCAATGGAAATTGTGGCAAAATACCTGGATAAAGAAGCACCGCTTGGTGTGGATAAAGAATTAAAGGCCAGATTTTTGCTGCCATTGATGGAGATGAAGGCCGCTTCCGGTTTTGTGAATGCATCTCTGGCAGTTGACCGTACAAGAGGTGTGAAGGACGAAGAAGAACAGGAATTGATGCGTATTTCTTCAGACATCAACGACAAGGCCATGGCGCAGTTCAAGACCATTGTCCATGAAGGTGTTACAGAGAAAGAACTGGCAGACCAGATGCTGAAGATTTATATGGATTTGGGTGCGGACGGTTACTCCTTTGAACCGCTGGTTGCTTTTGGTGCCAATGCAGCAGACCCGCATCATGAACCGGACAATACGGTATTGAAGGTGGGTGACTGTGTCCTCTTTGATGTGGGATGCATCAGAAAGGGCTATTGTTCTGATATGACACGTACTTTCTACTTCAAGGAAGTGAGTGACGAACATCGTCATATTTATGAAACAGTACGCAAAGCGAATGAAGCGGCCATTGCCAAGATCAAACCGGGCATTCCTCTTTGTGAATTGGACAATACAGCACGTCAGCTGATTACTGATGAAGGCTACGGTCCGCAGTTTAACCATCGTCTGGGTCATTTTATCGGACTTTCTGAGCATGAATTCGGTGATGTGTCTTCGGTGAATACAGATAAAGCGGTTCCGGGCATGATTTTTTCTATTGAACCGGGTATTTATCTGACAGATGATACCGGTGTGCGTGTGGAAGATCTGGTGCTTGTAACCGAGGATGGCTGCGAAGTGCTGAATCATTACCCGAAAGAATTACAGATTATTGGTTAATGAATGAGAGAGCGGGCGAAATGCGAAGGACGTGTTTCGTCCGTTGTTATATAATGGGGGAAATGAATGATGAATTTACATCCGATTGCGACTTTACATATGGCGAATGGCAGCAAAATTGTGCTTGAACTTTTGCCGGAAGCGGCACCGAATACAGTGAATAGTTTTATTTATGCGGCATCGAGAGGCTTTATGGATCATCATGCGATTCAGCGTATTGTTCCGGGCAACTGGGTGGACGTGACGTACCAGGCATTTGGACACAAGAAATGTCAGTATCTGATTCCGAACGAATTTGAGCTGCATCCGGAGATTGAACCGCTGGATTCTCATCCGGGCTGTGTCTGCATGGGCGGATACGGCGAAGACGGACTGGCCAGCTGTGAGTTCTTTTTCCCATTGCGGGATTGCCCGGATCATAAGGGGGTCTATCCTGTTTTTGGCAAAGTCATCGAAGGCATGGATGAAATCTGGCGTCTTGAAAAAGTGAAGACAAGACCGGTAGATTTCCCGATTCCAGGTGTTGAAGTGAATGAACCGGTTGAACCGGAAGTCATTGAGAAAGTTGTACTTGATTTAAAAGGAAAAGATTATCCGGAACCTGTGCGTATGAAGGAGCAGCATTTACCGCCTTGCTGGATATAGATAGGAGAGCAAATATGTTTTATATCAGAGAAATGAAATCAGAAGATAAGTCGGTGATTATGCCGATGGTGATAACCTTTTATCATAGTCCGGCAGTTGAACACGATGTGGATACAGCAGTGTTGGAACGGACATTTGATGCAGCAACTGACGCAGCGATACCGTCGATCAGTGGCATCGTTATGATGGAAGATGAGAAAGTTGTTGGGTATGGTTATGTGACGGGCTATTATGCATCGGAAGTCGGCGGAATGTGCATGTTCATGGAAGAAATGTACTTTACACCGGAATGCCGGGGAAAAGGGTACGGCACAAAAGCCTATCACTGGATTGTGGACCATTATCCGGAATACAAGCGCTTCAGAATCGAAGTTACAGAAAGTAATGTCAACGCCAAACGCCTTTATGAGCGCTGGGGCTTCAGATTCCTGGAATATAACCAGATGGTGCTGGATAGATAAAATAGAAGCGGCAGAAGATGTTTGTGATAACTTAAGAATGAGTATGAAAGCCACATCTTAAAAGAGTAAAGCCCGGCCGCCTTCCAGTCAAACGTTAGCACGATTTTGCAGATTTTGCGAGCATAGCAACAGCTTTGAAGCAATGTCTGAGCCCGTAAGGGCGAGTTTTGCGCAGAAGCTGTTAATATGCGGCGCAGCAAAACCAAAAAAGTGCTTTAGTTGACTGGAAGGCGGCCGGGCTTTTTGTTTAAACGCGGACTTTTGTGCCTTTTCCGCCTCTGTTGACAAGTTTCAACTTATTCAACAGTAATTCCTTTTCATTGTGGATAATGGTGCATTCCTGGCTGCTGTCCAGTGGATAAGCAGCTTTGACGCTGTCACCGGAACCGAGGCTGATGCCGCGGACGCCAATGGCGGTCTTCTTCATCTCTGGGATGTTCATCATCGGGAAGCGGATAAAATAGCCGTTTTCTGTCTGCAGAACCAATTGATTGAAGTTATCTGCAATGCAGATGGTGATGATGTTGTCGCCATCTGCCAGCTTGGTGGCAGCAACGGTACGCTTGGAGACATCAAATTCACTGCCTTTGACAAGCTTCAGCATACCTGTCTTTGTTACAAACAGCAGCATCGCATCGTGAATAGATGCAAGACTGCATATGTGAATGATATTCTCGCCGGAGCTGTCATAGTTGCCCAGGTTGTCCAGCGGAATGGATTTGTCACGGAAACGCCCGAAGGGCATATCAGTAATCTTGATCAGATGGAGGCGGCCGGTATCTGTGAAGATGCAGGCTTTATCTGTATTCATACAGTCAATGACGTATTTGTTCTCAGAAAGTGCGGCCTCTTTGTTACGCTCAAAAGTGGCTTTATCGATGGTCTTAGCATAGCCAAAACGGTCTATTAAAGCGACGACTTCCATAGCTTCGGCCTTTTTCTCTTCGTAAACAGCAGCACGGACATTCTCGATAGAGGTTTTACGCGGTGTGGCATAAGTCTTCTTGATCATATCAAGGTCATGACTGATGACCCGGGACATGCTCTTATGATTCTCAAGGATATCCTTGTAGGAAGCGATATTCTTCAAAGTAGCATCATGATCTTTCAGCAGGGCATCCATTTCCAGACCGATCAGCTTATACAGACGCATCTCGAGGATTGCAGTGGCCTGACGTTCTGTAAAATCAAGGGCAGAAGCGGCTCTTTCAGAGGCCTTGCTCTTGAAGCGAATGCCTTCGGTAGTGCCTGTCATCAGGCAGGCTTTGGCCTGTTTGATATTCTTGCTGCCACGCAGGATTTCGATGATCAGGTCAATGATATCGGTGGCACGCATGAGACCTTCCTGGATTTCCTGTTTCTCCAGTTCCTTGGCAAGAAGTTTCTGGTACTTGCGGGTGGTCAGGTCATACTGAAAATCAAGGAAATATTCAATAATGCTCTTGAGACCAAGCGTCTCCGGACGTCCGTCGGCGATGGCCAGCATATTCACGCTGAAAGTATCTTCCAGACGTGTCTTCTTATAGAGAAGTGCCAGCAGATTGTCCACGTCTGTCTGTTTCTTCAGTTCCAGAACGATACGAATTCCTTCCTTGGAGGACTGATTGGAAATATCGATGATGTCCGTTGTCTTCTTACTTTCTACAAGGGCATAAACATCATTGAGAAATTTGCCGATATTGGCACCGATCATTGTATAAGGAATCTCGGTGATGACAAGGCGAAGCTTGCCGCCTTTGTCCTGCTCAACCTCAACACGACCCCGAAGCTTGATCTTGCCGCTGCCGGTTTCGTAAATATTCAGTAATTCGTCTTTGTTCGTTACGATACCGCCGGTAGGAAAATCCGGTCCCTGGATGTACTGCATCAGGTCAGCGGTGGTCAGTTTGTCATTCTTCATGTAGGCTTTGACGGCATCGATGACTTCGCCGAGATTATGCGGCGGGGTACTTGTCACCATGCCGACAGCGATACCGTCAGAACCGTTGACAAGGAAATTCGGCAGACGGACAGGCAGAACCGTCGGCTCTTTCTCTGTCTCATCAAAGTTCGGCATAAAGTCTACAACGTCCTTGTCAAGATCCGCCAGGAAAACTTCCTGAGTGACTTTCTGAAGACGGGCTTCAGTGTAACGCATGGCGGCGGCACCATCACCTTCGATGGAGCCGAAATTGCCGTGGCCGTCTACCAGGGGCATGCCCTTCTTGAATTCCTGGGCCATAACAACAAGGGCATCGTAAATGGAGCTGTCACCGTGCGGATGATATTTACCCATTGTATCACCAACGATACGGGCACATTTACGGTATGGCTTGTCGTATCGGATAGCCAGTTCATACATATCATATAACGTACGGCGCTGAACGGGCTTTAAGCCGTCCCGGATATCCGGAAGTGCTCTGGATATAATAACGCTCATGGCGTAATCTACGTAGGATTTCTGCATGACTTCTGCATAATCCGTGCGAATAATCTGTTCCTGCATCATGCATTTCCTCCTTAAATATCAAGTTCGGCATCATGGGCATGCTTGTAGATGAAAGCCTTTCTCGGCGGTACATCAGGGCCCATGAGCAGGCCGGTAATATCGGATGCAATTCGGGCATCTTCAATCTCGACCTTCTTCAGGATACGGGTTTCAGGGTTCAAAGTTGTCTCCCAGAGCTGTGCAGCATCCATTTCACCAAGACCTTTGTAGCGCTGCAGGGTGAAATTGCCCTTGTGGGTCTTGCGGTACTGCTCAAGGGCCTTATCATCATAGAGGTATTCCTCCCTACCCTTGGACGGCATGGCCTTGTACAGCGGCGGCATGGCGATATAGACATGGCCTTCATAAATCAGCTCCGGCATAAACCGGTAGAAAAGTGTCAGAAGCAGGGTGCTGATATGCGCACCATCCACATCGGCATCGGCCATAATGATAATCTTGTTGTAGCGCAGCTTGCTGATGTCAAAGTCGTTGCCGTATCCTTCTGAAAAACCACAGCCGAAGGCATTGATCATGGTCTTGATCTCGGCATTGGCAAGAATCTTGTCGATGCTGGCCTTTTCTACATTCAAAATCTTGCCTCGAATAGGCAGGATTGCCTGAAAATGGCGGTTTCTGGCGGTTTTGGCAGAGCCGCCGGCAGAATCTCCTTCGACAATAAAGATCTCGCAGATATCGGCATTGCGGCTTTCACAGTTGGCCAGCTTGCCGTTGGAGTCAAAGGAGAATTTCTGCTTGGTCAGCAGGTTGGTACGGGCCTTTTCCTCGGTCTTACGGATCTTGGCTGCTTTCTCTGCACAGGAAAGCACAATCTTCAAGGTATCCAGATTCTTGTCGAAATAACGAACGACTTCTTCATTGACAATCTTGCCTGTGGCACGGGCAGCATCCTGGTTGTCCAGTTTGGTCTTGGTCTGACCTTCAAAACGCGGGTCCGGATGCTTGATGGAGATGACGGCTGTCATACCGTTTCGTATATCAGCACCGGTAAAATTGCCGTCTTTCTCTTTCAAAATGCCTATTTCACGGGCGTAAGCGTTCATAATGGACGTGAAAGCGGACTTGAAGCCGGTAATGTGGGTACCGCCTTCTGCGTTGTAAATGTTGTTGCAGAAACCAAGGACGTTCTCATGGAATTCATTCACATATTGAAAAGCACCTTCAACAGTGATGCCTTCAGACTCGCCTTTAAAGCAGACAATATCATGCAGTGCTTCTTTATTGCGGTTCAGGTCGCGGATGAATCCAGCCAGACCGTCAGGTTCATGATAAACTTCCTGTTCCTCAGGTGTGACACGTTTGTCTTCATATATAATAGTTAATTCCGGGTTAAGATAAGCAGTTTCATGGAGACGGCTCTTGATCTCATCTTCCTTGAACCATGTCTTTTCAAAAATCTCCTTGTCCGGGAGAAAAGAAATCGTGGTGCCTGTCTTGCGGGTGCGGCCGATGACAGGCAGAAGTCCCTTCTCCAGCGGAATGGTCGGTACACCGCGCTCATAGCGGTCGTGGTAAGTACAGCCCTCGCGGCTGACCGTCACATCCAGCCATTCAGACAATGCGTTGACAACAGATGAGCCAACGCCGTGGAGACCGCCGCTTGTCTTGTAGGCAGAATCATCAAACTTACCTCCGGCGTGGAGGGTTGTAAATACAAGACGCTCCGCGGAAATGCCTTTCTTGTGCATGCCAACAGGGATACCTCGGCCATTATCAGAAACAGTGGCGGAGCCGTCTTTGTTCAATGTCACATGAATCTCACTGCAAAAACCGGCCAGATGCTCGTCCACAGAGTTGTCAACAATCTCATAGACGAGGTGGTTCAGGCCCTTGCGGGAGACACTGCCGATGTACATGCCGGGACGCTTGCGGACGGCCTCGAGACCTTCCAGCACGGAAATACTGTCGGCATTATAAGAATTGGTTGGTGCCATAATAAAAAATCCTTTCAAAAATATTGGGATAGAGAGTGACGATTGTAAGTTATCCGGCTGCAATTTAATCTTTCTGTGCGTTTATTCCTAATCTGGGGAGACTATTTAAACTCACGCTCTCTAATGTTTGTAATTGCTGTATTGCTAACTGACGCAACAACTCCATTCGTTCTTTTTGCGTTTTCCCTTGGTTAATCAAAATAGCATTATAACTTTCAAGATTTGCAAGTACTAATAATTGATTCAGTGTTGCTTCATCTCGCATATTTCCATTGACAGATGGATGTTCATTTTTCCACTGTTTTGCAGTTTGACCAAAAAGAACAACGTTCAACATGTCTGCTTCATTTGCATAAGTAAAAGAAATCTGAGTCGGTGTTAATTCTGGCGGAAGCAGATTTTGTTTGATTGCATTTGTATGTATTCTATAGTTCAGTTTGGAAATTTCTCTATTTAAATTCCAGTTCAAGGATAATCGACTATTTTCGTCAGTTTTTAATCTGCGGTAATCTTTCATTATATATAACTGGAATTCGGGTGATATCCAGGTAGCAAAAGACATCGCAATATCACTATGGGCATAGGTACCACCGTAACGTCCTGATTTTGATACGATACCAATTGCATTTGTTGCGTCTATCCATTTTCTAGGCGACATTGTAAATGCATTGGCGCCTGCTTGTTTTCTAAACCCCTCGAATTCGAGGGGTTTAAAATCAGGATTGTGAAGTCTTTCCCATAGACCCAGAAATTCTATAACATCTCGATTTCTCATCCAATTTTGTATTACTGCGGTTGGATCATCGCTTTTATATCTGGCGATATCAGTCAATGAAATAAATTCATTTTCAAAGTCTTGCGTATAAATACCAATATCTACTCCGTTGGCATGAAGTGTATCTTTAATAACTTTGCCCATTGCACTCGCACATCCTTCTCGAATAATCATAAAGAATATTTGCTATAACTTAGAAGTTCTTTTATCTTATACCATGTGAATTGCTCATGTCAAGTAGAAAAATAGAACATATATTCGTGAAAAATGTAGAACATGTGTTGTGAGGATGATTTTCTGGTTGAATTTCTGCTTATTTTACTATATAGTATAACAAGAGAAGAGGACATATTCTAAACAAAGGAGATGGCGTGAATGATGAGAGTAGGTATGCTAACAAGCGGCGGCGACTGTCAGGCTTTGAATGCAACAATGCGTGGTGTTGCGAAGACACTGTACAACGCGGATCCTGATACACAGATCTTTGGTTTTGAAGAGGGCTACAGAGGTCTGATGTATAATGACTATATTTTGATGAAGCCGAATGATTTTTCCGGTATCTTGACAAAGGGCGGAACGATTCTGGGTTCTTCCAGACAGCCGTTTAAGCTGATGCGGGTGCCAGGTGAGAATGGCTTTAACAAGGTTGAGGCGATGAAGGCAACTTATCGCAATCTGAAGCTTGACTGCCTTGTGATCCTTGGCGGCAATGGGACTCAGAAGACAGCGAATCTGCTCAGCGAAGAAGGTTTGAATATTGTTTCTCTGCCAAAGACTATTGACAATGATATTTACGGAACGGATATGACATTCGGTTTTCAGAGTGCAGTGGATATTGCAACGAATGCCATTGATTGTATTCATACAACAGCGGCATCCCATGGCCGTGTATTTATTGTAGAGCTGATGGGGCATAAGGTTGGCTGGCTGACATTACATGCAGGTATTGCGGGCGGTGCGGATATTATCCTTTTGCCGGAGATACCGTACAATTTCGACGCGGTACTGATGGCGGTGAAACAGCGCAACAAGGCTGGCAAGAGGTTCAGTATTCTTGCGGTTGCAGAGGGCGCGATTTCCCAGGAAGATGCACAGCTGTCCAAGAAGGAATACCAGAAGAAGAAGGCGAACAGCCCGTTCCCGTCGGTTTCCTATGAACTTGGCAAGAAGATTCAGGATGCCCTGGGTCAGGAAGTACGAATTGTTGTGCCGGGTCATACGCAGCGCGGCGGCAGTCCGGATGCCTATGACCGTGTGGTAGCCACTCGGTTGGGAGCAGCGGCAGGTCGAATGATCCTTGAGGGTAAGTATGGCTGTATGGCAGCATTTAAGAATAATGAGATCGTTCCGGTACCATTGAAGGAAGTGGCCGGAAGACTTAAGACCGTTGATCCGAAGTCGGATATTATCCGCGAAGCAAGAGATATGGGTATCAGTTTCGGTAATGAACTATAATAAGTAATTTAGATAGAGGCGGTAGATTATGGCTTATCAGGCATTGTATCGTAAGTGGCGTCCATCGAATTTTGACGAAGTCAGAGGACAGGATCATATCGTTACAACATTGAAAAATCAAATAGAGATGAATCGTATCGGACATGCCTATCTGTTTTGCGGTACAAGAGGAACCGGTAAGACGTCCATTGCCAAGATTTTTGCAAAGGCAGTGAATTGTGAACACCCTGTGAATGGCAGCCCATGCAATGAATGTGCCATGTGCCGTGCGGTCAATGAGCAGCGTTCTATGAACGTAATCGAGATTGATGCGGCTTCCAACAACGGTGTCGACAATATCCGTGAGATTCGAGAGGAAGTGGCTTATTCTCCTTCGGAAGGCAAGTATAAGGTTTATATCATCGATGAGGTGCATATGCTCTCCATTGGTGCTTTTAACGCACTTTTGAAGACATTGGAAGAACCGCCGTCATATGTTATTTTTATTCTGGCAACGACGGAAGCACACAAGATTCCGATTACCATTCTTTCAAGATGTCAGCGATATGATTTCAGACGTATTTCCACAGGAACCATCGCCGGACGATTGAGGGAACTGGCTGATGCGGAAGGCATTGATGCAGAAGATGCAGCGCTGGCTTATGTTGCCAGAATGGCGGATGGCTCCATGCGAGATGCTTTGAGCCTTTTGGATCAGTGCAACGCATTTTATATTGGACAGAAACTGAAGTATGAGAATGTGCTGGATGTCCTTGGTGCAGTGGACACCTCTGTTTTCGGCAGTCTTTTGAAGAGCATCTGCAGTCAGGATGTTTCAGGGGTTATTCATCTGATAGATGAGATCGTTATGCAGGGACGGGATCTGACGCAGTTTGTTGTCGATTTTACATGGTATCTGAGAAATCTTTTGATGGTGCAGAGCTCCGGTGATCTGACAGATCTGGTGGAAGCCTCTGCGGAACAGCTGGAAGTGATGCGTCAGGAGGCATCAGGTATTGATGCGTCGGTACTGATGCGGTATATTCGTATTTTTTCGGATCTTTCAGGGCAGGTGCGTTATTCTACCCAGAAACGTGTCCTTGTGGAGGTGGCATTGATCAAGCTCTGTCATCCGGCCATGGAGCGGAATCTGGATGCAGTTCTGAACCGGTTGGCTATTCTTGAACAGAAAGTAGCGAAGGGTGTTGTGGTGTCTTCACAGTCCTCGGGCGGCGGTGCAGCCGGAGGAGATATCGATGGCATAAGCGGTCTGCAGTCTGGGAATGGTGTACAGGTGCAGCCGGAACAGAAGGCAGTCTCGGAAGATCTTCGGATGATTATCGATCGTTGGAAGCAGGTGACCGGTGATCTGACACCGAGTATGGCAGTGATGCTCAGAGGGGCTGTCATTTCAGAAGGGCCGGACAATCAGCTGATCATTGCGCTGGCGGATGATATGCGATATGGTTATTTCGCGGAAGAGAGTCATCGTCAGGCTCTGGAGAATGCCCTCAGTGAGCGTGTTGGTAAGCTGGTGAAGGTGAATGCAGTACCTTTGAATAAGACCGAGAATGCCAGTCAGTTTATTGATCCGGTACAGGCATTTCAGGGAATTGACATTGTTTATGAGGATTAGTATGGCGTAATTCGGTTGTTTGTGAGATAATCGGAGAGAGTGCTGATTCATTCATATAAATAGTAGTAACTTATAACAGGAGGAAGAACAATGGCTAAAAGAGGCGGTTTCCCAGGTGGTATGCCTGGTAATATGAACAATTTAATGAAGCAGGCGCAGAGAATGCAGCGTCAGATGGAAGAGGCTCAGAAAGAGCTGGAAGAGAAGGAAGTTGAAGCAGCAGCAGGCGGCGGTGCTGTTAAGGTAAAGGTTTCCGGCAAGAAGGAAATTGTTGCTGTAACAATTGACCCTGAAGTGGTTGATCCGGAAGATGTAGAAATGCTGGAAGATTTAATCATGGCAGCAGCCAACGAAGCCCTTCGTAAGATGGATGAAGTATCTCAGTCATCAATGGCGAAGATTACAGGCGGCCTTGGCGGAGGCTTTGGATTTTAATGGATGCTTACAGCAATCAGATTAACAAGCTGATTGAAGAATTATCGAAACTGCCGGGAATCGGTGCCGAATCCGCACAGCGACTGGCGTTTCACATTATTAATATGCCAAAGGATCAGGTGCAGAACCTGGCAGGAACCATTGTTTCAGCCAGAGAGAAGATTCGCTACTGCAGCTGCTGTTGGAATCTGACAGACAGTGAACTGTGTCCGATTTGTGCTAATCCGAAGCGGGATCATCATGTCATTATGGTTGTTGAGACTCCGAGGGATCTGGCAGCTTATGAGAAGACGCAGAAGTATGAAGGTGTCTACCATGTCCTGCATGGGGCTATCTCGCCGATGCTTGGCATCGGTCCGTCGGATATTCGTCTGAAGGAATTGATGACAAGACTTCAGGGAGATGTGACGGAAGTGATCATTGCGACCAATTCCACCCTTGAAGGTGAGACAACAGCGATGTATATCAGCAAATTGATCAAGCCGACGGGCATCAAGGTGACAAGAATCGCCAGCGGTGTGCCGGTGGGCGGAGATTTGGAGTATATCGATGAGGTGACGCTGCTGAGAGCCCTTGAGGGAAGAACTGAATTATAACAAATATAAGCCAATAATTTTTATCTGGGAAGGATAAGAATTATTGGCTTTTTTCGACATTAAAAATAATTTATTCGACTACACGTTGTGACAAACTTTTTAAGAGAATCGATTTATAATAGTTGCACCACCGGTGAGTTTTGATATAATTAAAGGAGATTCTATTGATATAATGTGTATGCAGGATAATACGAATTATAACCGTAATTATAAGGACAGTCTTTTCAGATTTATTTTCAATAATAAAGAGGCGGCACTTTCGCTTTATAATGCCGTCAATGACAGTGATTATCAGGATGCAGATGCGATTGAATTTTATACGATGAGTGATTTCCTGTACATGGGGATGAAGAATGACCTTTCTTTTCTCATTGATTGGAATTTGAATATATTCGAGCATCAGAGTACCTATAATCCGAATATGCCGTTGCGTGGTTTTATTTACACGGGCTCGGCTTTTAAGAAATATATTGAAAAGAATCATCTGGATATGTATGCCAGTAAGCAGTTGACGATTCCCGTTCCTCGTTATTATGTCTTTTATAATGGTCTGAGGAAGTCTGAGGACGAAATAATTCTTCGGTTAACAGACAGTATGGCAGGTACAGATGTTGTTGGAAAATCTTCTGCAGAATTTACGGCCCATATGGTAAATATTAACGCTGGACACAGCACAAAGATGATTAAGCGTTGCCCATTGCTTCATCAGTATTCACTGTTTGTGGCGGTTTTGCGTGAAAATATTGCGGAGGGTTTGCCGCTTAATGATGCTATTGAGTCAACAGTTACGGATTGTATAAATCAGGGTGTCCTTGCAGAGCTTTTACGTGCACACAGAGCGGAGGTTACCAATATGTTATTTAAAGAATATGATAGTGCCGCACATATTGCTTCGGAAAAGGAAATTAGTTATGAAGAAGGAGTTCAAAAGGGACGTCTTATTGAACAGGAAATGACACAACGTGAAAAGAAGCGTGCGGATAAATTGCTTAATGCATTGGTTCTTGCTTATCATGACCAAGGAAAATCTATAGAAGAAATTGCGGCTCTTTGTGAAGTGGCTAAGAGTGATGTTGAAAATATGTTAGGAAAATAAAGAAAAAATCTCCGACAAACTTCTGGTATGAAATGAGCTATTCTCGCGAAAGTTTGTCGGAGATTTTTCATTGCCGTTAAAAGAGTGCCGGACGGTGGGAAATAGCGGCCTCATTCTGCAATGACAAAATGGCGTATGTGAGTGGATAACAAAACGCTGGCAGGAGTGTGTGGGCAGAGGGATGGGTGAGATTGTCAAAGACACCTGTTATATGGAGCTGACCAACGGGCGGCAGCTGTCTGCGAAGGGCTGAACCGGGGAAGAGTGCACCTTCTGTCAGCGTGAGATGACCGCTTTGCGCCGGATTTCCGATGGCGGCATCTATGGCGATGAGGCAGTATTTTTTTTCAACTGTTTTTAATAACGGCATGTTATGGGGCAATGTCAGGGCATTCAGCGGCCATTCCATTGTCCCATAAACATTTGGAAGCCCGTGTCTGGTAAGGATGGTCCCCATCAATGGCCCGAGGCTGTCGCCGGGAACGTTGGCAGATCCGATGCAGGCAAAGGCCAGTGGCTTTCTCCGAGGGTTGACACGGTTAAGTAAATATCGCAGATTTCGACTGAAAATATCAGCAGCGTCAGGTTGTGCGCTGTTGATCCATATAGATGAATACATGGGAAAAATCCTTTTTTTATCTTGATTAAAAGGAGTTTTTCCTTTTTTTTATATTTTATACCGGAGATGAAGAAACGACATAGGATTAACAGTATTGTCTATCATTTGTGAGCGGCAGGCCGACAGCCTTTGATAAAAAATCACATCTGCTTATGCTAACATAGGGAAGTGAAAAGGAGGCACAGCATGGTTGAGATTAAGAGCGAGGAAAATAATACTGTTCAATTGCCGAATAATATTCGTCAGGTAGGTACACCCGGGGAAAAAATAAAAATATATATAGAAGATTATGTGATGACGTATCTGAATCAGATGACGAGAGAGAAACCTGCTCTTCAAAAAGCAGCACTTCTTCTTGGTGAAAAGGTCAAAAAGGAGAGTACGGATATTTACTTTATCAGTGCGGCAGTTGCTGTAGTGCCGATGGAGTGGAAAGAGGATCGGTTCAAGTTATCGTCGGATGAATGGACAGCCTTGTATGACAAAATCAATCATTATTTTAAAAACAGGCATATACTGGGGTGGTTTTTGTCGAGACCGGGGCAGGCTGCAGCTGCGGACGGAGAAATAGAAAAAATACACAGTGATAATTTTAAAGATAAAGGACCAATTTTTTATACGGCTGATCCATTAGATCGGGAGGATGCCTTTTATCTTTATGAAAACGGACATTTATTCAGACAGCATGGCTATTACATTTACTATGACAGAAATGAAGCGATGCAGAATTATATGATTGAGATCAGACAGGAAAACCAGGAGATGCGTGAAGGAACGCCGGGATTTCAAAATAGACTCTATGAGAAAAAAACAGATCATCATATACGACGGGAAGCGGTGAGCGGAAAAAACAGAAACAGGAATATGAAATGGATACCGCAGGCGGCTGTGCTGGTGCTGATTCTTGTGGCCATCGGTATAAGGCGCAATATGCCCGGCGGCATTTTGCCGGTTGTGCAAAACCGGGTTGCTCAGGAGACACAGATAGAAACCGCAGCGGCAAATAATGCCGAACATTTTGATATTGTGGAAAGTATTGTGCAGCAGGCGGAGCAGTCAGCAGCAGAAAAAGATATCCGGGATACTGAGGATGCAGATCAGAACGGTGCAGCAGAATCTTCGGAAGAAAATCAATCAGAGGAGCAGGATGATGCAGCAGAGACAACAGTTTCGTCAACAGGGACGGCGACTGCAGGAAAAATCTATCAGCAGTATACCGTCAAAGAGGGGGATACATTACTGAAAATAAGCCGGAATTATTATCAGGACGCAGAGCATGTGAAGGCCATTATCCAGCTGAATCAGATTGAGAATCCTGATTATATTTATCCGGGAATGGTTCTTAAACTGCCGTAAATTGGGACTGAATTGCTGTGTCCCTGCAGGGCTTTTCCGGAGTATGGTAAAAAGGTTGACGGCCAAAGGATTTTTCACTATACTGAATGTATTATCGGAGGAGTAAAATGGAACAGCAAAATAAAGAAAAACGAAAGTTAAAGATGAACCGGATGCAATGGACGATTGTGGCAGGGGTGTTGATTCTTGCTGTTGTTCTGGTCTATGCATTGGTGAAGAACAATAAAGTGGCATCTTCCTATGAGGTTGTGACATCGATGTCCCGGGGAGACGATACGTCTGTTTACTATTGTATGATGCGTAAGGGCATGGTCAAGTACAGTAAAGACGGTGTTGCAATGACCAATAAGAGCGGTTCAGTCCTCTGGAATCAGACTTATGAGATGGCATCACCGACGATGACGTCAGCCGGAGATTATGTGGCAGTTGGAGATATCGGGGCCAACACAATCTATATATTTAATGAATATGGACAGCTGGGGCGTGTGTCCACCGATGTACCGATTCAGGAGATACAGATCTCAGAGCAGGGTGTCGTTGCAGCGGTACTTTCAGATACATCCAGCAACTATATCAATTTATATGACAAACAGGGAAACAGCCTGGGAAGTATCAAGGCTTCACTTGAGAATACGGGATATCCGCTGGCAATCGCCCTTTCACCTGATGCGTCGAAGCTTGCAGTCAGTTATCTGATCGTGAAAAGCGGAAGTATGCAGTCAAGGATTGTGGCCTATGATTTTTCAGATGTGGAGGGCGACCATCTGCTGGATACGCAGGAACTGGAAGGATTATATCCAAAGGCAGCGTTTCTTGACAGCCGAGAAGTGGTTCTGTTCGGGGAGAAAGGCTTCGTGCTTTATCAGGCAGACAGCAAAAAGATAGAGACGCAGGAGAACTTTGAAAGTGAGATCAACAGTGTTTTCTGTACGAATCAGAAGTTAGGTTTTATCTTTAAGAATGAAGATGACAACGGCAAATACCGTATGGAAATTTATAATAAAGCAGGCAAAAAGAGCAGTACGTACTATTTTGACCTGGATTACAGTGGAATGACGGCAGATGATGATGAGGTGATTCTGTATAATGATGAAGAAATGCTGATTTATCAGATGGGCGGCAGAGTTCGCTTCAGAGGGACATTCAATACAGCGGTGACAGGCGTCATGCCGTCATGGGAGGATGGATTGTACTGGCTGATTGATGATCAATCACTGAGAGAAATACGTATAAGATAAGCATACGAGGGAAATACGTACATAGGATAAGTATTTTTTGATTGAAGGAGACAGAATGAATATATTATCATGGGCGGCGTTGGCAGTGCTGGTATATTATGCCTTTAAAGGCTGGCGCCGTGGTTTGATCATGACAGTTTTTTCGATGTTTGCCACAGTGATCGCCATTGCGTTGGCGGCACAGCTGTCACCGCAGCTGAGTCAGAACTGGCAGAATACCGCGTATTTTGATGCGGTCAGTCAGCGGGTGGAAGCATCACTTTTTAAGAATCAGGATGAACAGGAAGATACAGACAAGGAGCATATGATTGATCGTCTGCCATTGCCGGATATTGTGCAGCAGGCATTGGCAAACAGTGATGATACACAGAAGGATGTTCTGGGGATTTCCGCATTCAAGGCCTACATAGCCAATTATGTGACAGAGCTCATTTTCAATGCGTTGTCTTTTGTATTGGTATTTTTTGCAGTATCTGTCATTATGAAGATTATTATCAGGTGTCTGAATCTTCTGAGCAGGCTTCCGGTGATCCATACCATGAACAAAATGGGTGGACTGCTTGTCGGCTTATTAAAAGGCATGATTATTCTTTGGATTCTCTGTATTATTATTACTATATTAAGCGGTACGGAACTGGGCGGTTATTTGTTTGCGCAGATTAATGAAAGCCTGTTCCTGAGGTATATTTATGATCATAACTACATTATGATGTTTATTAACGGTTTCAAAGACATTTTGTGGGGCTGATAACAGTGAAAACAAAACTGGGGCCGGGGCGTATTTTGTTTCGTACGCTCCGGCCTTTTAATGTGAAAGATGGTTGCATATTTCACAATAGTTATTTCCAGGATTCATTTTCGAGAGGGGTGGAATTTAACTTTGCAATTGAGGAAAAGGAAAAATTAAAAAACTTAAAAATAGGTGTTGACAGATGTTGGAAGAGATGGTATGATATACAAGCTGTCAGCGAGAATAACGCGAAACAGTACAGATTCATAAGCAGTTTGAAAATAACTTATTAGAAAAATTAAAAAAGTTGTTGACAAACACTTAGACATCTGGTAGAATAAACAAGTCGCTTGATGAGCGATGCATGAACTTTGATAACTGAACAACAAAACAATCCCGAAAATTCCTAAAAAGAATTTTTAAGAACACAAACCAAAGTAAAACGGGAAGAGATAACAGCTAGCTGTGAATCTTAACCAAAATCAAACATGAGAGTTTGATCCTGGCTCAGGATGAACGCTGGCGGCGTGCTTAACACAT
>OHAU01002024.1_pt1 | contig 20810 bp, 8 predicted proteins | sample 1577181 | NCBI WGS metagenome assembly OHAU01 (sample SAMEA3541472, study PRJEB24748) | human gut metagenome | biome: human gut; feature: human-associated habitat; material: faeces | place: China | collected 2012 | reverse complement strand
GCTTTGCCTGCAGCGCGTCTCCGGAAAGCGTGTAGGTCACGGCGTGCGTAATAATAGCAAAATTCTTCCCCCGCAATTCCGGTAACGTGAAAACGCAGCCTACCGTGGTCAACTCTTCACGGGAGAAACAACGCACGATACCTGCTTTACGGAACAGAGCCTCGACAGCAGAGTCGGAACTGGCAATAGCCCCCGTATGCGAAGAGGCCGCACGGCTCCCGCTTTCGGAACTTCCCGCTTTGATGGCAGCAATCTTACAGCCTTTCTTGATCAACGACGAAGCATGAAACAGCAAACGGTCGGGATCACCGATACTCTCGATATAAAGCAATTTAATCCGTGAATCCTTTTCCGGATCAAATGTATTATCCATATATTCCAACACATCTTCCACACCGATCTGCTTCGCATTGCCTACTGACCAGACAGAATTGAACTGCAATCCTTTTGTCACCGCACTCTCCAAAATAAAGACTGCCGTTGCACCGGAACTGGAAATCAAATCTACTCCCTGCAAGCTCAATTGCGGAATAGGCTGACTGAATACGCTGTGATGCCACGTGTTCATCAACCCGATGCAGTTCGGCCCGATCAGCGAAGCACCGTATGTATTCACCGTTGCCAGAATCCGTTCTTCGAGCAGTGCACCTTCGTGCGTCTCTTCGCCAAAACCGGCAGAGAGAATGATAAATGCCTTCGTTTGCTTTCCGCTCGCCAACGCTTCTACCACATCCGGACACAACGCCGCCGGAATGGCAAGAATCGCCAAATCGGTATCGGGTATGTCTTTGGCATCGGCAAAAGAAGGAATCCCCTGCACTTCCGTCTCCTTCGGGTTGACGGCACGAAGTTCACCACGATAACCACCATTGATAAGATTCTTTAATATAGCACCGCCCGGTTTATGCACATTATTCGATGCACCCACGACGACGATGCTCTCCGGACGGAGCAACTGTGTTGTAATCATACGATTGTATATTATTCGGTTATTAATGCACAAATATAGTATTTCCCAAAAACATAAGCAACTTAAAACATGGAAATTCATTTCCCCTTTCCCCCTTCCGCTTTTCGTTATTCATCGGTATTTAAGTGCAGAAGGGAGGGGAAGAAAGTTTTAAATATAATTCCCCGTCGGCAATCATCAACTGATCGATTGACAGTAGTCAACAGATAAGCCGACAACTACCAATAGATAAATTGACTACTGTCAACATACAATAATAGTTATACAATCTGTAAAGAATTAAATAAGGAAGATATATTTCCTCCCATATAATCCATATCTTCCGGTTATGAACATAGACTCCCATTTTCAAAAATCTCTCCGTTCGCAGTGCCAATCACCGAAGCCCTTCCGCAATATCGCAAGCTCTTCCGCTCCGTAATGCTTGCCACCAAGGCTTTTTAGCTATTGTACAAGGGGACATGTGCAATGCAACAGTACAGTTAAGGCTCCATCGGAGCATCATCATATTGTTAAAATCCGTCAAAAGCACAATCGTCACACAAATTAAACAAATAAATAACAGCGCACTAATATAAATTTTGTCACTGTAAACCGTTACAAAACAAAAACAAGTAAAAGGAAATAAGGCATGCAACTATTTTTTTTAAGAATGAATGCTTCTTATTTCTGTTTTATTAACTACATTTGTAGGCGAAGTATTAATAATATAAAAGTCTCCATACTTCTAAAAAATTAGGGATGATTGCGAAAGGAGACTGTCGCAAACAAACAATTATTACATGAATCAAAACAATTTCAAACATCTGTTTTTACTTTTTTATTTTCTGTTGTTCTTATGTCCGAGTATTCTATCGGCCCAACAGAGTAAAATTACGGTAACTTCCTTTAATCGGATGGAAAACGACATCACCGCCCGTATCACAGCACCGAAACGGGATCAAAACGGAGAAATATGTGCGTTGATACGCATCGTGACCAACGAAAAAGACCTTATGTTCGAGCCCGATGCCTTAGGCATTACAGCCCGCGAAAACAAGACAGGAGAAGTGTGGGTTTATGTCCCCCGTGGTGCACGACGCATCTCAATCCTGCATGACAAACTGGGAATTCTGCGCAACTATTTCTATCCGGACATCATCGAAAAGGCAACCGCATACGAGATGGTACTCAACACAAGCGACGACCAGAACAAGCCCGTGGCGGAAAGTAACATGCAATTTCTCGTAGTCCGCCCCGAGCCGGCCACAGCCAATGTTTACATTAACGAAGAACCGGTACCTGTGGAAAACGGACTTTTCAACGCAACCATGCCGAAAGGAGAACACACCTATCGGGTGGAAGCACCGATGTATCAGCCCGATGCCGGTGTCATCAAGTTAGGTAATACTCCGGTCACCAAAAGCGTTGCATTAAAACCCAAATTCGGTTACATGGAAATCTTCTCACTACCCGAGCAGGATGCCGACGTATACATCGACAGCGTACGGGTAGGAAAAACTCCCTACCGCAGTGACCGCATGGGGATCAAGGAATATAAAGTGCGTATCGAGAAACAAACATACTTCCCGATAGACACCGTGCTGAATGTAACCGCCGGAGAAACCGTACGCCCTACCTTCCACATGATATCCACCATCAAACCGAAAGTTCCGATGAACACGCTCATTATGGTACAGGCAGGATTTGGCGGTGGCGGGCAAACCTCCTTCGGCGGCATGATCGGTTTTACACGCACCAACGGATTCTATGCCGCTTTCAGGAGTGACTTCAACTCGATCAAAACCGTAGGTGAATGTGACGATAACCAAAAGACCACCGAAGGCGCCTCCATCATCTACGAACCGGGAAGAACAGAGAAATCCTACCTCTGCATTACAGCCGGATATATGCGCCGTCTGGCTAAACCACTTTACGGCTATGCCGGCGTAGGATACGGTAACCGCACTTTTGCCTGGCTCGAAGCCGACACGGAAGACAACTGGTATAAAAACACCGATCACTCCGCATCCGGAGTAGCGGCAGAAATAGGGGCTATCCTGCGCCTGAAAGGGTTCCTGCTTTCGGCAGGATTCAACACAATCAATTTCAAACAGCACCAGGTCACCGCCGGTGTAGGTATTATTTTCTAAGAATAACATAAATCACTTCAAACGATATGAAACGACTCATACGAACCATCGCCATCCTGTGCTTTATCTGGCTGACAGGAGGTTGTGAAAAAGATACAGAACCCACTTGGATTGCCCCGAAAATGGAGATCCAAGTAGTATCGCAAGATGACATTAAACGCAAAAGCGCCATACTGAAAGGGAATATCGGAGAAAACGATCTGGAAATTACCGAATGCGGCTTCCTCTACTCCATCAACAAGACTCTGCTCGAAAGTAAAGCATTGGGTGACAAAGATGTAATCAAAGTGCTTGTAGAGCAAACATCCGGTGAAGTAAAAGTACAATTGGAAGAACTCATTCCGGGAACGAACTATTTTTACTGCCTTTTCATCACCTGCGGCAACACCACTGTCATCAGTCCGGAAATTCTGCAGTTTGCCACAGTTGCCAACAATGCGCCCGAACTGGATGCAATAACCCTCCGAACCAAAGACAATCAAAGTATTACGGTCGCAAGCGAGGTCATCTCCAGCGGGGCAGAAAGCATCGAACTGCGAGGTGTCTGCTACGTCAAAGGAACCGAAGGCGACCCTAAATTGGGAGACAACAATGTGGCCGTACCCGAAGGCGAAACCGATTTCGTAGTCACCATCAGCAATTTGAGCGCCTCTACCGACTATACCATACGGGCTTTTGCCATGAACAACGAAGGCATCGTAGGATACGGCAAAACAACCGTTATCCGCACCGAGAATTCGGAAAAGCCAACTGTACGCACATACGACGAGCCAACTGTACGCGGTAATTATGCCGTAGTAACCGCTGAAGTGACCGATGCCGGAACTTCTGCCGTAACCTCCCGGGGATTCTGCTGGAGCAGTACAAACTCCACCCCCATGCTTGGTGCTTGCGACGGACAGACAGAAATGCCTTTAACAGAAAGTAATGTATTCGCAGGAGAAATCAATAAACTCAAAGAAGGCACCGTTTATCATATCCGGGCTTATGCAACCAACGGAAAAGGAACCGGATACGGCAATGCTGTCACCATCACTACCACCAGTGTGACACTGCCGGAAGTTACGATCACCACCCCTACGTTTACTACCAAAACAGCCGACCTCAGTGCCGCCATAGCCAGCAACGGAGGCGGTACAATCACCGAACAGGGATTCTGTTGGAGTGCATCCGTACACAATCCGCAAACAGACACGGAAGGATGCGAACATAAAGCAATAGAAGGCGACGACTTCAAGTACATGTTAGAAGAACTGACACCGGGAACCACCTATTACGTGACAGCCTATGCCGTCAACGAAAAAGGAACCGGATACTCGAACGTCAAAGAATTTAAAACCATGGAGCTCACAGTGCCCCGACTGGATGCACTCGTCATCTCCACACCCAAAACAGATGGCGCAAGCGTCAACTGCACACTGCTCAGCAACGGCAACGGTACCGTGACCGAACGCGGATTCTGCTGGAGCACCTCCGTACAGAATCCTCGATTGGACATGCAAGGATGCGAAAAAATACAGATGACAGGCACGGAATTTCTGCATGAATTTACCGGACTAAACCCCGGTACTCCGTACTACGTGACGGCTTACGCCACCAATGAAGCAGGAACGGGATATTCTCAGGCCGGAAGCTTCACCACTGTAACTATTTCCGAACCCACGTTGGACATTCCGTATATTTCGGCCATCAATACCACCTCGGCCTATGTGCGTAGCAGTATTATCAATGACAATAATTCTCCGGTCACAGGAAAAGGGTTCTGTTATAGTACAACGAATCCCAACCCGACAACCTCTGATAAAGTGATCAGTGTTGAAGGCAACGACTTCACGCAGCAACTGCTCGGGCTGAATCACGGTACCCTCTATTACATACGCGCTTTTGCAACCAACAGCGTAGGTACGGGATATAGCAGCAGCGAAAGTTTCACCACCACTCAAATCACCGCTCCCGGCCTGTATAGTACAAATGTCTCAGGCGTCACCATCAACAGCGCAGTACTTACCGCCACGATCTACTCGGCAGGTAACGGCACCATCAGCCGGAAAGGTTTCTGCTGGAGCACCGAAACGAGTCAGCCGGATATGGATAAAAACACCCACCAAGACATTGAAGGCAACGTAACCGCCCTCAACCACACCCTCACCGGCTTAACGCCCGGAAAGACCTATTACGTACGTGCATATGCCGTCAACGAAGCGGGAGTGACCTACAATAGCCATGCACAATTCACCACGGATGCCGTCAATAAGCCGACTTTCGGAAATATCTCCGTGACAGACGTGGCAATCACCACAGCTAAAGTCACTGCACGTATCAGCAGTAACGGAAACCAGGAAATCACACGGAAAGGTTTTTATTGGAGCAGCACCAACCACGAACCGGGCGAAAACGACCAAGTAAAAGCCATCGAAGGCACAGGAGACCAGATGGTTCTGAACATGAGCGACCTGAAATCAAGTACCACTTACTATGTACGTGCTTTTGCCACAAATTCACAAGGCACAACTCTCTCTAATATCACCTCATTCACCACCGCCATCGACCCCGTACCGGGTGATGGAGATATGGGTAATCCGGATAAATAACCCTCGAAACAGAAAAGTAATATGAAAAAGATATTCTTATATATATGTATGATATGCCTGGCAGGTCTGAGCACCTACGCTGCCATAAACGGAACACAAGCAAACGATGACACTTTTGCCACCAATGCGCTGAAAGAAGGCTCTTTCCCACTGACCTTTGAACAGGAATCTACCACTGCCCCGTGGACAACTGCGGGAAACGGGGTTGTGACCAGCAGTAATAAAGAAGCGAACTCTGAAGTAGGGTTCAGTACAACGTTCAACCTATCATTTGATGCTACGGTTTCTTTCGACTGGTCTGTCAATGGCGACCAACTGATATTTTATGTGGACAACAAGCAAGTAACTAATATATCCGGCATTATATCCAACTATACCCCTTATAGTTATGATCTAAAAACGGGTGTGCATACTTTGAAATGGAGCTACAAAAACAGTAGTTCCGCTACCACCGGAGATGATCGCGGCTATGTGAAAAATATCTATATGTCGCCAACATCATTCATAATGCCGGGCGTTGCTTACCCTGTATGCGAGACCCAACTTTACTTCGGAAATGTAGTAAAAAATGCACCGACAACGGTCAACCTGAATGTCCGCAATATCGGTAGTGAACAACTAAACATAACGAAAGTGACAACCGACAATACCATTTTCTCCATAGGAGATTATGAAAAGAATATTCCAGCATTGGAGACACGCACAATCCCTTTCACCGTCACTGTAACAGCCGAAGGACTGATTGAAGCCAAAGCTATCATAGTAACCAATGGAGGCACACGGGAGGTTTCCTTGCGGGCCAATTGTACAAGCGATATAACAAGCATCGCTGTGACAAGTCCAGGGAACCTCAGCAATCAAGTATCAGCGAGCGATTATGCAAAAATCAACAATCTTAAGCTGACAGGCGTTATTAATGATACAGATATCGCTTTCATCAAGCAAAACCTAACAGCTGTCAAGACGCTGGACTTATTGGATGCCTCATTTATAAACAACAGCATCAATACGCAATTCCAAAAGAATACATGGGTAACGTTGATATTGCCAAAAGGAACATTGACAATCAATTCTGCGGCACTCCAAGAGAGTGAATGGCTACAAAGTATCGTATTGCCCGAAGGATTGACAGACATAAATTCTAATGCTTTTTACAAGTGTAGTTCTTTACAAAATATCGTCCTCCCATCCACTCTACGAACTATCGGCATAAGAGCTTTTAATGATTGTGCGTCATTAAAAGCCATAACGATTCCGGACAGAGTTGAATCTATCGAACAATATGTATTCTATGAATGCAGTGCTCTCGAAGAAATAATTATCGGAAACGGAGTAAAAAGCATATCGGGTTATGGCCCATTTGAGGGATGTAACAACCTTAAGAAAGTGGTCATCGGAAACGGCCTGACAGATTTAACCGGCAGTATATTCCAAGGCAAAACAAACCTAACAGAAGTCATATTAGGAGAAAATATAACAACAATAGGAAGCAGTTGTTTTATGGGATGCACTGGATTAGAAAAGATTACATTGCCTAAAAAACTACGTAACATCAACGGGGCTGCATTCCTCGGATGTAGCAATTTAAGAACGATTGAAATGCCAGATAGCCTAAGAACACTTAAGGATCAGGTTTTTGAAGGATGTGAAAACTTGCAAAGCATAATACTGGCAGACAGTTTAACCGGAGAGATAGGAAATAGAGCATTCTACAACTGTAAATCATTAACCACGATTACAATTCCGGACAAAGTCGAATCTATTGGACAATACGTGTTCAGTGGTTGTAACGCTCTCGAAGAAATAACCATCGGAAACGGAGTTAAGAGCATATCGGGTTATGGACCATTTGAAGGATGTAGCAACCTTAAGAAAGTGGTCATCGGAAACGGCCTGACAGATTTAACCGGCAGTATATTTCAAGGTAAAACAAATCTAACAGAAGTCATATTAGGGGAAAATATAACAACAATAGGAAGTTTCTGTTTTAATGGATGTACCGGACTGGAGAAGATCGTATTACCTAAAAAACTACGTAATATAGAGGGGGGAGTATTCTACGAATGCGACAATTTAAGAACGATTGAAATGCCCGACAGTTTAAGAATACTTAAAGATCAAGTTTTTCAAGGATGTGAAAACCTACGAAGCATAACGTTACCGGACAGTTTAGAAAGTATAGGGAATCAAGTATTCAGAGATTGTAAAGCCTTGAAATCAATAACTATTCCGTCAAAAGTCACATCTTTAGGACAATATGTTTTTTATGGATGCAGTGCCTTGGAAAGTTTTATTTTAGGAGATGGAATTGAAGAAATATCTACTTATGACCCTTTTTACGAATGTAATAATCTTCGTTATGTAAAACTCAACGATAAACTTACCTATATAAGTAATTGGTTCTCCAATAAAAGTAACCTGGAAACTGTTGTTTTAGGAAACCAAGTCACAACAATTGGTAATTCTGCTTTCGCCAATTGTAAATCACTCCAAACCATCAACATGCCGGAAACATTAACAACCATTGGAAATTCGGCTTTCAGCGGATGTAGTAAATTGGCTTCTATTTACATTCCGGAAAGTGTTAATAAAATAGAGAACTATGCCTTTAGCAACTCCGGACTTCGTACATTTACACTTCCTCAAAACATAACGATCATCCCTAACTATGTTTTTAATAATTGCGATAGTCTACGAACAATTACTCTAACTCCTCAATTGACTGCCATAGAGGAAGATGCTTTCAATTCCTGCGACAGTGTAAAAGATATCACTATCAACAATGAAAATGAAACCATTATTGCCACAGCCGGAAAATTCGCCAGCATTCAAAAAGTGACCTTTGGAGATTTAGTTACTGCCATCCCCGATAACCTATTCAAAGACAAAAAATATCTGAAAGAAGTGAAGTTCGGCAAAGAGTTAGCTACCATTGGAGCCAATGCATTTTATAATACCGGCTTAGAGAAATTCACCCTGCCCGATCAGGTGACAACCATTGGCGAAGCCGCTTTCAAAGGAAACAAACAATTGACTGAATTCACTCTAAGCAAAAGCATCAACGAGATCCCTACAGAAGCCTTTGCCGGATGTATTAAGTTGGATTCCATCGGATTCCCTGCCTCCATTCGTAAAGTGGGTAGTAAAGCTTTCGACGGTTGTGACTCATTGCGGGTGATCGAATTAAATCCGGAATTAACAGAAATCGGTGAATATGCCTTTTATAATGCCGGAGACAAAAAACTGGAAAGCATCACCATCCCGGCCAAAGTGAAAAGTATAGGAAGCTATGCCTTCGCAAGTTGTGATACATTAAGTAATATCACGCTTGGTGAAGCAGTAGACAGCATTGCAACATACGCATTCCAAAAATGCCGCTGCCTGAAAGCAATCACTTTGCCGGCAAAACTGCGTAAACTGGAACACGATGTGTTCAACGGTACAGAGATTGCATCGCTCAACATCCCGGATCAAGTAACAGATGTCACCGGAGTATTCAACGGATTAAATAGCAAATTAACCTCCGTCACTCTCGGTAACGGGATAAAGGCACTTCCCGAAGGAATATTCAACAGTTTCTCCGCCCTACAAAGTGTCAGAATAGGAACCGGTGTCACCAAACTGCCAAGCAATACGTTCTATTATTGCAAGGCGTTGACCGATGTTACCATCGGAGCTAATGTCACGACCCTGGACGCTTATAGCTTCGGCTATTGCACAGCCTTGAAACAACTCAGCATCCCGGAGAAAGTAACCGATATACACGAAAATGCTTTTTACGGTACGGCCTTGACAGACTTAGCCCTAAATATGGAAGAGATCAAAGATTACGCCTTCAACAACCGGACGGATCTGACCCAAATCACCATCGGCAAAAACGTAAAACGCATCGGCGTTCAAGCATTCGGATATACCAATATCACAAACATCACACTACCCGAAAATCTGACTACTATTGCCGAAAAAGCTTTCTATGGAACTAAGCTGCAAAACATCCGCATCCCGGCATCGGTAAAAACCGTAGGGTCACAAGCATTCTACAACTGCAAAGAACTGCAAAGCGTGGAAATAGCAGCCGGCTCGGTATCGATCGGCAAACAGGCTTTCCAAGCCAGCCCGAAATTAACCACCGTCATCATGAAAGAAGGCGGCGAAAAGAACATTGCAACAGAAGCATTCTACAACTGCCCGGCACTGGAACAAGTCACTCTTGCTTCCACCGACTCCATTGGCACACGGGCCTTCTCCAACTGCCCGAAGCTGGCAAGCATCCATATACCCGCCAAAACCATAGGCGCCTATGCCTTTGCCAATTGCAGTACACTGACCGATGTGACCTTCGCCGAAGGCATGGACTCTATCGCCGACTACGCTTTTGTCAACTCAACGAATATCAACAGGGTGGCATTGCCGAACAGTCTGCGCACAATCGGCGCCTATGCATTCAGTGCCGAAAATAAAGAGAACTCATTAAGGAGCATCAGTTTCGGGAACAATCTGGAAACCATCGGAAAGAATGCGTTCTATAAAAGCACACAGGTAAAGGACATCGTCATCCCCGACAAAGTAAAAACCATACGGCTCAATGCTTTCAGTAATTGTGAAAATCTGCGTACGGTAAGCGTAGGCAGTGGAGTAGTCACCGTTGAACCCTTTGCTTTCAATGCCAACCCCAACCTGATGTCCATCACATGGAACAGTAAAACACGTATCGAAAACGATGCTTTCAACAGTTATGCCAAAAACTGCCTGATGTATGTCACCGCACAGACAGAGGTTCCTCAAAAATGGTATAATGTGATTCGCGACGGGGTGGCCGAGAACATTGAAATAGCAGATAAATATCCGTTCCATTGCTGGAAAGCATTTGAAGCGAAGAAAGCCATATTTCGCAAGACGTTCAGTCTGGAAACCGGACGTGGCAACGTGTCCAAGGGATGGGAGTCAATCACACTGCCATTCGATGTCAGCCGCATATGGTTCGAGTCAAAAAGTACCGAGCTCCTGCCGTTCGGCGCAGAAGGAGCAAGTACACGCCGTTTCTGGTTACGCGAACTGGGAGAAAACGGATTCCAGTCGTGTCAGCAGATAAAAGCACATACCCCTTACATTATCGCCATGCCGAACAACCGGGAATATGACGAGCAATATAACATCACCGGAGAGGTGCAATTCATAGCCGAAGATTACCGGATACCTGTCACACCCGAAGTTCTGCCAATCGTAGAAGGACCGAAATTCAATTTTGTCCCGACGCTTACAGCAGTCGAACAATCACAGGAGGTATATGCCCTGAACATCGATCCATACAACACGGAAGAGACAACCGGTAGCGTATTCGAACGTTATCGCCGTGACGTAAAGCCGTTCGAAGCTTACGTTACAGACAAACCGGGGTCGCTCAATGCGCCGCTCATGTTCAGTATCGGTGACAATGGCGGTGGTGCCACCGACATACGCATAACGCTGGGCGAAACCATCGATAACGTGAAAGCATACAGCCGAAACGGTATCCTTTACATCGAATCGGACTGTACACGTACCATCGAAATTTATGGTGTAAACGGCATGTTGCTCCGTAATGCAGAAGTGAATGAAGGAATCAATCAGGTGACCGACCTTGATGAGGGCGTCTACTTCCTTGAAGGACAAAAAGTGATTGTGAAACAATAAAATCATCATTGAGCCTCAAACAGAAAACCAACCATTACTGAAACCATTACTGAAAAGAAACCCGTCATCGGCATGTATTTGTCAATGACGGGTTTCTTTTCAGTAATGATTAAACGATGACCGGGTAGCACTGAAGTTGTTAATTTGACAAGTACAGGGAGGAAGCGTTTTTCGAGTCAATGAGGGCCGCCCGATACAAGGAAGTAGTCGCAAATGCTATTGTTCATTGTATATCAAATCATTAACTGTTCATCTCCTAAGTAAATGAATCTATATTCTTAGCCTGCAAGAATACGTATTTAATACTGTGTTAAATACAATTTTTTGTCAACAAGAATACGTATCTTTACAGGCAAAGAATTAATGTTTTGCAACAGAAGAAACAATATGCCGCAAAACAGAATTAACAATGTTAAAATCAGACATACGATTTTCTCATTGACAAGTTCTTAAAGAACGGTAATACAACAAAAATATCATGTTTTAAGTCCGATGATTTTAAAACAATACCGAAAAATAGTATCTTTACCGAAAAATAGAGTTTAGACATTAGAATTTGTATGCCAATAGCCCACTTTGAAAGAAAAATTCAAGAACTCAACTTTTCCTTTATTTCTGAAAAAGGAACCAGTGGAGTGTTATTGACTCAAAACTATGAAAGTCTTTCAAAAGCCATATCCGCACCAGACATTCTTTTCGCCTTAGAAACCGCAAAAAATAAATTCGGTGCAGATGCTGTGTATTTCCGCTATTTCCAAGATAGCAGAGCCGCCGTGCCACAGCTATATATCTTTGACTATACCCTAAAACCGTTAAGCTCTCAAGAAAAAAACCGCATACACAGAAATATGTGGAATGGTTATCAGGTACCTGTATACATCATCATCGAGAAGTCATCTGTGAGCTTTTTCGACGCAAGAGAAAAACCCGATTACAACAGGATAAATTATGCACAAGAGATAATCATAAAAACAGGAGAAGCCATTAGAAATTTTAATGCGCAAAGCTTTGATAATGGCCTATTTTGGGAAGAGGAAATAAACAAAAATCATTTTCAATTTGAACAATCGGCGACAAAAGATTTAATCCGTGGCCTTAAAGAGGTATATGCCAGTTTTCAAAAAGAATCCGGTTTGGACAAGCACGTAGCCTTAAAATTGCTGGTTCAATGTCTTCTTATAAAATATCTGGAAGAACGGGACGAAGATTCACAGAGCGGGTACTTTGCAAGTACTTACTTTCAAAAACATTTCCAATGCAACGGATTTTGTGATGTTATCCGTCAAGGCAAACTTCTTGACTTATTAGATAAATTAGCTTCTGATTTCAATGGGAAGATATTTCAATGGGACAAGGAAAAAGAAGTAAAGGAGAGAACATCCATTAGAAAAACAGAAATCAAATACCTGGCAAACTATTTAGATGCCAATATAGAAAACAATCAATATGTTTTCTGGCGGCTATATTCATTCTCACCCCTGCCGGTAGAAGTAATCAGTTCTGTATATGAAGAGCTATTGACCGATAGCAAGGACATCGTTTACACACCCGAAATGATCGTCTCCACTTTAGTGGACGAATGCATGCCTCTGCAATCTCCTCAAAAAGATTTTAAACTGATCGATGTAAGTTGTGGCTCCGGAATATTCTTGGTTAAAGCCTACAAACGCATCGTTCAATGGTGGCGGTATGAACAATGGCAAAAAACAGGCAAACTGGAGAAACCGTCGCTACCGGTATTAAAAGACTTATTATTAAAGAGCATTCATGGAGTAGATATTGAGCAAGATGCCATTCGTTTGTCTATTTTCAGCCTGGCCCTTGCAATCTTAGATGAAGTAAATCTGGATTCTCCGACATGGGGAGAGTTGAAATTTCCTGATCTGAACAATAATATCATCACAAAGAACTTCTTTAAATATGTAACGGAAAATCCACCCAATGACTTTTCATTGGTGATTGGAAATCCACCTTTCAACTTGCCGTTTGTAAATGATAAAGAACCTGCCAGAAAGGAATATTTTAAAAAGTTAGAAAAACAGTTTGGTTATAAAACAGAAATAGATATACCGGACGAAAATCCTGCACTGCACTTCTTAGTACAATCTATGAAACTTCTAAAAGCGGGAGGAATACTTTCTATGATTCAACCATCCGGACCGTTATTGTATCAAAAAGACTTAAAATTCAAGGAAGACGTCTTTTCTACATACAATTTATTGCAAGTTATTGATTTCACCAAACTGGCAGATAAACTATGGGGTAAAAAGAACGTGTCAACAGCAGCTGTGTTTTTACAGAAATCAAGACCGGACTCAGAACCTGTTTTACATCTGATAGCCAATCGCACCTTCTCAAATGCAAATAAACTTTTTTTAGAGTTTGATTATTACGATTTCCACTTCATGTCTAAAAATGATGCTATTTTTAAGCCATACACATGGAAAGCACATTTATTAGGAGGAGGCCGAATTACATCTCTCATTGAAAGATTGTCCACTTTGCCCACTCTAAAAGAATTTTTAAAAGAAAAAGAAAGAAAAGAGGGTTGGTGTGTGGGTATCGGATATATCATTGGCGACAAATCCAATAAAGCCGATTTTATAACCGGAAAAGAGACTATCCCCGTAGAAGCGTTAACCGAAAACGGCATTGATGAAAAACAAATCCACGAATGTCTGATTCAACGTTTCGAAAGACCCAGAAAAACAAAAAAGAAAATTTATGAAGGGCCGCATATTCTGATAAGAGTGATAACAGGCAACCAAGGAATTCCAATTGCTTATTCGGAAAAATACCTGACTTTTCCATTCGGCATAATCGGTATTCATGCGCCTCAAGATGATAAATCAGAGTTATCCGCATTATATGATTATTTAAAAGAAAACAATAGTTTACTAAGAAGCTATATTCTGGCAACGAGTGGAAGAGCCATGATTGGAAAAGCCACTTCAATCAACAAAGATGATATTATGAGGATTCCGTATTCGCATAACAAAAACGATATCATATTCTCTGAGGCAGAAAAGATCATCATAGAAGAAATTGCTGATAAAAGAAAAACAGAAGAAATAGCGGTTCTAAATGCAGACATAACCAAATTCGCATCTGTTTTTTGTAAAACGCTCAATAGTGTTTATCAAATTGATAACGGAAAATTCCAACCTTATAAAATATTAAATACCGAAAACTACATTGCCATACATTTTGAGTACGGCAAAGAGTTGCTTACTGTATCAGAAGAACAAGTTTTCAATTTAGAACAGTATATACAAAATGTCATTCCTCAAAAAAATATCAAACGCCCACACACACATATTCAGAAAATAATGAAAGTGTATGGTAAAAATACTATTATATTAATAAAACCGAAGCAATTACGCTATTGGCTTCCGTCTATTGCCTTACGTGATGCCGATGAAGTGTTTGCAGACTATATAAAAGCCCGTTACTAAAATGTTCAAAGATAGTTTGCCTTCATATCAATTGCCACAACCGAATGATTTATCAGTTCCTCCCAAACACGAAGTAGAACAAATTGTATCATTCATTGACAATCACATAGCAGATTTTCCACACTACTATAATCAAAATAAAGATTCTGTCAGGGAAAATTGGATTAGCAACCTTTTAGTCCGCCATTTCAACTTATGCAATTGTGAAAACGGAGGGTATCTGCCATATGAATTCAGTAAAAACCCGCCACAAGCAAGCTCTACAAGAGAAACGGATATCGGTGTATATATCAATACCAGAAATTCAAAGGTTATTCCGATAATGGAGTTTGAGGCTAAACGTTTCTCTGAGACATCCAACAATCAAGAATACGTTTATGGAGAACGAGGCGGAATAGAACGTTTCAAAAAAGGAGAACATTCAAAGCATCTCAAAGAGTGCGGAATGTTTGCGTATGTGCAAAGCCGAACCATTGAAGAGTGGTTTTCAAAAGTAAATGGTTGGGTGATTTATCAATCGCAAAACAGCATAAACGAGTCCATAGATTGGACAGAAGATGAACAATTAGCCAAAGTCTCATTGCTTGGATCCGTCGAAAAGTTTGCATCCTGCCATAAAAGAAACATATCCAATGATACTATTTTCCTCTGGCATTATTTCATCGATTTGACTCCCTGATCACGATCACAAAAAGAATTTCGTATCCCGGAAGAGTAAAAACGTATTAAATACATTTCTATTATCAGCAAAAACAAGAAATAAAAAAGAATTTCCCTACCTTTGTGGGCTATTAATGATAAGAGAATCATAAAAATAATCCCTATATCAATGGAAAAGAACTTTAAAAGAACCACAGTGACCTCGGCTCTGCCATATGCCAACGGGCCTGTTCATATCGGACATCTGGCAGGTGTATACGTGCCGGCAGATATCTATGTCCGTTATCTGAGATTGAAAAAAGAAGACGTACTCTTTATCGGCGGTTCGGATGAACACGGTGTGCCTATCACAATCCGTGCCAAGAAAGAAGGTATCACTCCACAAGATGTAGTAGACCGTTATCATTTCCTCATAAAGAAATCTTTTGAAGAGTTCGGCATCTCATTCGACGTATACAGCCGTACTTCCTCAAAAACGCACCATGCACTGGCCTCAGACTTCTTCAGGAAGTTGTATGATAAAGGAGAATTTATCGAAAAAACGTCAGAACAATACTACGATGAAGAAGCGCACCAGTTCCTTGCCGACCGCTATATCACAGGCGAATGCCCGCACTGCCATTCGGAAGGAGCTTACGGCGACCAATGCGAAAAGTGCGGAACTTCCCTTTCACCGACAGACCTTATCAATCCGAAGAGCGCCATCAGTGGCAGCAAACCGGTGATGAAAGAAACCACCCACTGGTATCTCCCGTTGGATAAGCATGAAACATGGCTGCGCCAATGGATTCTGGAAGATCATAAGGAATGGCGTCCTAACGTATACGGACAATGCAAAAGCTGGCTCGACATGGGGCTGCAACCACGTGCCGTAAGCCGCGACCTCGACTGGGGGATTCCTGTTCCGGTAGAAGGTGCCGAAGGGAAAGTTCTCTATGTATGGTTCGACGCTCCTATCGGCTATATCTCCAACACGAAAGAGTTATTGCCCGACACTTGGGAAACTTGGTGGAAAGATCCTGAAACGCGTCTTATCCATTTTATCGGAAAGGACAACATCGTATTCCACTGTATCGTGTTCCCGGCCATGCTGAAAGCCGAAGGCAGTTACATTCTGCCGGACAACGTGCCGAGCAACGAATTCCTCAACCTTGAAGGCGATAAGATTTCCACTTCGCGCAATTGGGCCGTATGGTTGCATGAATATCTGGAAGACTTCCCCGGCAAGCAGGACGTGCTCCGCTATGTACTGACCGCCAATGCACCGGAAACCAAAGATAACGATTTCACATGGAAAGACTTCCAGGCACGCAATAACAACGAGCTGGTGGCCGTGTATGGCAACTTCGTAAACCGGGCTCTGCAGCTTACAAAAAAATACTTTGACAGTGTAGTCCCTGCCGCGGGAGAGCTGACGGACTATGACCGCGAAACACTGAAAGAATTTGCCGATGTAAAAGCAGAAGTAGAAAAGTTGCTCGATGTATTCAAGTTCCGTGATGCCCAGAAAGAAGCAATGAATCTGGCTCGCATCGGAAACAAGTATCTGGCAGATACCGAACCGTGGAAACTTGCAAAGACCGACATGACACGCGTTGCTACCATTCTGAATATCTCCTTACAGTTAGTTGCCAACCTTGCCATCGCTTTCGAACCGTTCCTGCCATTCAGCAGCGACAAACTTCGCAAGATGCTGAACATGGACAATTTCGATTGGGCAGAATTGGGACAAACAGACTTGCTTCCTACCGGACATCAATTAGGAACTCCCGAATTACTGTTCGAAAAGATAGAAGACGATGTCATCCAAGCACAGGTAGACAAATTGCTCGCAACCAAAAAAGCAAATGAGGCCTCCAATTACAAAGCCAACCCGATCAAGCCGGTCATCTCATTCGATGATTTTGAAAAATTGGATATCCGCGTAGGTACAGTATTGGAATGCGAGATGGTGCCCAAGATGAAGAAGTTACTGAAATTCAAGATCGCCGACGGCTTAGAAAACCGTACGATCGTTAGCGGTATCGCCCAGCATTATCAACCGGAAGAATTGGTAGGTAAGCAGGTGTTGTTCATCGCCAATCTGGCTCCGCGCCAGTTCAAAAACGGACTGGTAAGTGAAGGCATGATTCTTTCTGCCGAAAATTACGATGGCTCGCTGGCCGTCACTTCGCTATTGAAAGAAGTGAAGCCCGGCAGCGAAGTAAAGTAAGCGGTAAAGCGCCTCAAACGGATATTCCAACAAAAAAGCAGACGTACTATCATGGGGGAATCATCACTAAAAGAGAAAACAGCGAAAGGACTATTCTGGGGAGGGTTCAGCAACGGCGCACAGCAGTTGTTGAATCTGGGATTCGGAATAGTCCTTGCCCGTTTATTGGATGCTTCCGACTATGGCATGATAGGCATGCTCGCTATTTTCTCCGCCATAGCCGGCACGTTGCAGGAAAGCGGGTTTACCGTGGCACTGGCCAATAAACAGAAAGTGAGCCACGAAGACTATAATGCCGTATTCTGGTTCAGCACACTCACGGGAGTCGGAATATACATCCTTCTCTTTTTCTGTGCCCCATTCATTGCCGACTTTTACAATAACCCCGATCTCACACCGCTGGCACGTTATGTTTTTCTCGGTTTCCTAATATCCAGTACGGCAACAGCCCACAACGCTTATCTGTTCCGGAACCTGATGGTAAAACAGAAGACAATGGCACAGATACCCGCATTGCTGTTGTCGGGGACGGTAGGCGTCCTCATGGCATACAACGGAATGTCTTATTGGGGCATAGCCACACAAACCCTGACATTTATCACTGTCGTGAATCTCTCATTCTGGTACTTCTCTCCGTGGAGACCGACCTTTCACATTAACTTCCGTCCACTGAAATCGATGTTCGGCTTCAGCAGCAAAATATTGGTGACCAACATCTTTACACAAGCCAATAATAACATTCTGTCTACCCTGTTAGGCCGTTTCTTCACGGAACAGGAAGTGGGCTACTACACCCAGTCCAACAAATGGAACACTATGGGATACTCTTTCATCAGCGGTACGGTAAGCAGCGTAGCACAACCCGTCCTGACAGAAGTCTCCAATGACCCGGCACGCCAGTTGGGCGTCCTGCGGAAAATGCTCCGTTTTACCGCATTCCTATCCTTTCCGGCCATGTTGGGACTGGCATTCATAGCCCGCGAATTTATCGTTATCACCATTACGGAAAAATGGCTTCCTTGTGTCCCTATGCTGCAAATGCTCTGTATCTGGGGGGCATTCATGCCCATCATCACCCTGTATTCCAATCTGGTCATCAGTAAGGGAAAATCCAACATTTACATGTGGAACACCATCGTATTGAGCCTGCTGCAACTAACTGCAATGCTTGTGAGCTATCCTTACGGTATTGCCGTGATGATACAATGTTTTGTCTGTCTCAATATTCTCTGGTTACCCGTATGGCAGTATTTTGTCTGGAGAGAAATACGCTTAAGCTTTTGGATGGCACTGAAGGACATACTCCCGTTTGCCATCATCGCATCGGCAACAATGGCAATCACCTGGTATGTGACATGCGGAGTTTCTAACTTATATCTCTTGTTTGCCGCCAAAATAGGAATCAGTGCCGCACTTTATTGCTTGCTGATGTGGGGAAGCCGTGTCTCCATTTTCAAAGAAAGCCTTCAGTTCATCGGCAAAAAACTGCCCGGGAAAAAGAAATAATATGAAGCAGGAAGAAAGGAATAATAACCAAACAGAATGTGGAAAACCGGCACATGCCGCTATCAGTGTCGTGATACCGCTATATAACGGAGCGGCCTATATAGAGCGTTCCATCCACTCGGTATTGGCACAAACCGTACTTCCGGCAGAAATATTAGTGATCGATGACGGCTCTACAGACAATGGGGCTGCTCTGGTAATGCAAAAAAACTATCCGTTGGTACGCCTCATCAGCCAAGCCAACGCCGGAGTATCGGCTGCCCGCAACAAGGGTATTTCCGAGTCACGATATGAATATGTAGCTTTTCTGGATGCAGACGACCAATGGACGGACAATCACCTGGAAATTATTGCCGGCCTGATAAAGAAATATCCCCGATGCGGAGTATTCGGAACTTCTTATTATTTCTGCCGCCCCGGCAAGAAACCGTTTCTCCCTGTACTACCCGACCGGTTCGCCTTCGACGGGACGGATACGATTCTTGACAATTACTTTGAGATGGCATCGGGCGTCAATCCACCCCTACACATGAGTTCATATGCCGTACGGAAACAGAGCATAGAAGCCTTCGGCGGATTTCCCACCGGTATCCCTGCCGGAGAGGATATCATCACACTGGCACGGCTGCACGCTACTTGTGACATTGCTTACTCCAAGCATCCCACTTCCATTTACTACCTCAATCCGAGCGAAGGGAAAAAGATACGTCCCATACTGTGGCACAATCCGATCGACCAGATGTTCGACGAACTGCTCCGCACTGCCGCCCACAGAAAAGGAGTACGCCGTTACGTTTCTTCCTGGCACAAGGGAAGAATGGTAGGCGCTTTCTTTGCGCACCGCTACAGGCTGGCTATAAGAGAATTCTTCATCGCCATGCGCATATTTCCTTTTCAAAAGAAGCTGTATACAGCGCTGTTGGCCACTCTATATGCCTTATGTACTCATCGGGATCTATACGACATCAATCAGTCCATCTTTCAAAAACAAAAGAAATGAACCGGATCGCCTATATTATTTCAGCATACAAAGATGCTCCGCATCTGTCGCGTCTCATTAAAGCATTGGATGAAGATGCTGATTTCTACGTACATATTGACCGGAAAGCAGACAGCCGTCCGTTCAAAGAACTGTTGCCGGAAGGCAAGGTCACCTTTGTACAAAGCCATTGGGTGAGCTGGGGAGGCTGGGAACAAGTGGAATATCAGAAGGAGCTGTTAGCTGCCGTACTACACAGTGGCATAGAGTATACGCGTATCGTATGCTTAAGCGGTCAAGACTACCCTTTATGGCCGAACAGAAAAATCCACCGGTATTTTGAAGAACATCGGGATACGGAATTTATCATGGGAATGAACCTGACCCGCTCCGCCGACAAACGGCAAATCGCCAAAATAGTGTACTATCACTTTTTCCGCGACCTGAAATGGGAGAATCTTTGGCTAAAGAATAAATTTATTGTGGCATCACGCCACCTGATGAAGTGGCTTCCCATACGAAAAGCCCCTATCGTACGGATAGGCAATAAGGAAAGTGACATATATTGCGGCTCGGATTATTGGGGTATCACCCTGCCTTGCGCACAATATGTTTATGAAAAACTTTGTGCC
>OHAU01002016.1_pt1 | contig 20900 bp, 20 predicted proteins | sample 1577181 | NCBI WGS metagenome assembly OHAU01 (sample SAMEA3541472, study PRJEB24748) | human gut metagenome | biome: human gut; feature: human-associated habitat; material: faeces | place: China | collected 2012 | reverse complement strand
TTGTTTTTAAGTTTGTCTTTTTTTATACGTTTTGATTGATTTTTGTTTCACACTTTGTCATTCCCTTCATTTCTCTTATTTTACTTATATTAATAATGTTTTCAATCTTCGTTCATATTGTGAAAATATATGAAAAAGCATATACTATCAACAGAAAGGGGTTGAGCCTATGTATACAGATATAAATATTAGTATGGACAGTGATGTAAAAGAAAAAGCAGATGCATTATTTAGTGAACTTGGTATGGACCTCAGTACCGCATTTAATCTATTTGTAAGAGAATCATTGCGAGTGGGTGGTATTCCTTTTGAATTAACACCAAATAAAGAAACTATAGAAGCAATGGAAGAAGCAAAAAGAATGACTTATAATTCTTCTGTTAAGGGTTACGATAATTTAGATAAGTTGTTTGAGGAACTCAAAAGCTAGGCACTGTTCAGCTGTACAGTGTTTTTTTGCATCAAAAAACACCTCTTATTAGAGATGTTCACAACTGCATTAGGACGAATACAATTATACTTATAACTATTACAACACTACCCATAATGATAAACATCTTAGATGCAAAACTATTATAAATAGGTCTATCTACATAGCAGATCTTAGGGTTATCTAGATTATAGTAAACAATCATTTTACTATTGATAGGCCATAGTTTTTCTGCCATCTGACGGACATTTACAATGGCTCCCGATTTTATATGTAGGTATCCTTTTTCATCCTCATAAGCGTTAGATTTGACTGGTAGTGGTATTCCTGATGCTTTGATAGACTTGATGCCTTTATACTTCTTTTTAGTGTTATAAGTTATACCACCTACTACATATTCTACTATTGGATACATGCGTGATTCTCCCGGGAAACTATAGCTAATTACTTTTCCTTCTACACTTTTTGTGCATTGTTTGTTATGTTTATTAGAAATCATATTCATAAGTATTCCAGATATAATTAATATCAAACCTATTCCACCGTCTACTAGTAATTGTACCATTGCCATTTAGATCACCCTACCCCATTATAACACATGGAAAAAGAACGTCTCAATGAAGAGACGTTCTAGTTATTAAGCTCTTTTTTTCTTAAGAAAGATAAATGCAACACAAGCAAGACCCATTAATGTGACGAGTGGTAGGATAGCTGTGCTATCACCTGTTTTTACATTATCCTTCTTAGTGTCTTCTTTCTTTGTATCTTCTTTCTTTGTATCTTCTTTCTTTATATCTTCTTTCTTAGTGTCATCTTTCTTAGGTTCTTCTGGTTTGGTTTCTACAGGTTTTTCTACTAAAGCATCCATAGCAGACTGTAATGAAGCAATTGCTTCATCAATTTTCTTCTGAGAAACACCATTTGTATTAGCTACTTCTTTAGCATCAGCTAAAGCTGATACAAGTTTATTCCAAGAATCTTCTGTATATTTCTTAGAATCTAAGCTTTCAGCCTTAGAGATTAAGTCATTTAAAGTATCTTTGTTAAGTAATGACTGATAAGTGATTCCATAACCACGTTTATACTTAATAGTATCAGTGTAAAGCTTAGAAGTCTTATCATATACAGGAATATTAACTGGAAGTGTTCCCTGAGCACCAAATGTACCTAAAGCAACTTCAATACCTGCAATAATGTTAGGTCCATAAGCAGCTTTAGAAGATGTAACTCCACCAACAATTGCTTCAGTAACATCTACTGAAGAACCTTTACATCCATATACAGCTAAAATAGCATCTGCATTTGCATACATCTGTACATCATATGGTTTATCTACTGACATCACGATAGACTTTTTGCCCTTTTCATGAGTATAGTCCACGATATCTTCTACATTTGAATACAACCAATGGTTAGATGAGAAACGACTTGCAGTACTAATTTCTGAGTTAACGAATACTGTATCAGCCCAATCAATGTTTTCTTTTACAGCATCCATATTTGAACCATTATATCTTACTACTTTTACTTCTGCAGAGTCAGGAATAAGTCCTGCTTCTTTAGCGCGGTTGTACCCCATGATCATCTGTGCTCTTTCATTGTCATATGGACAAAGCATTAAGATCTTCTGCTTTTCTTTAACAACTAGAGGTAAAGTATTATTTTCATTCTTTACAACAGTGACAGCTGCAGCTGCGATTTCTCTTTCAGTTGCTCTATTAGTGGCACTACCTACTGTAGATAAAGCTTTATTTAATGAGAAATTAGATTCTTTCCAATCTAAGATGCCTCTGTTTTCTTTAACTGTGAGGATTCTTCTGCATCCATCATCTAATCTAGATTCAGAGATTTCACCATTATTAACGGCTTCTTCTATATAATCAATAATTGAATCTAGTTTCTTAACGTCTTCTTGATTGTAAAGAACTGTAGGCATACAAATTAAATCAGCACCTGCTTCAATGGCTAGCTTAACTGACTGTGATTCACCAAATGTATTCGCAATAGCTTTCATGTTCATAGCGTCAGTAGAAACAACGCCATTGAAGCCCATTTCACCTTTTAGAAGATCAGTGATGATTGCTTTTGACATAGTTGCAGGTTTCTTTTCTTCATTACCTGTTGTTTCTGATACAACAGTTGTGTTATCTAATTGTGGATATAAGATATGTGCAGTCATGATCATTTCAATGCCCTGATTAATCGCAATCTTATATGGTTTTAATTCATTATTTAATAATTCTGCTTTTGATTTGTTTACGATTGGTAAACCATAATGTGAGTCAGTGGCTGTATCACCATGACCTGGGAAGTGCTTAGCACATCCAATAACGTTATAGTCTTTCAAACCAGCGATTGTTGCAGAAGCCATGTTCCCTACTACATCTGCATCATCACTGTAACTTCTTAAACCGATAACTGGGTTGTTGGCATTATTATTAACATCAACAACTGGCGCTAAGTTCGTATTAATACCAATACTGCTTAATTCACTACCAATAATCTGGCCTGCTTTTTTCGCATACTCTGTATTATGAGTTGCACCAAGTGCCATATTACCAGGTAATGCTGTACCTGAACCTAAACGGTATACACTACCACCTTCCTGGTCAGTACTAATTAATAGTGGAATACCACCATCTTTTGTAGCTGCTTTCTGCATAGCCATACTTAAATTATAAGATTGTTCTGTTTCCTGGATGTTTTGAGCAAAGTAAATAAGTGCTCCAAAATCATAGTCTTCGACAATCTTTCTGACTTGGTCATTCATCTTTGTAAACTCATGACCTGTAGTCTGTGCACCATCACTTAAATCCTCATCCCAGTAACGGAAGTCTACCATAAGCATCTGTGTGATCTTTTGTCTTGTACTCATATTAGAGAGTAATTGATCAACTCTGCTTGTAGCATGAACATTTGATGGCAAAGCCATTGAGAGTGCCATAGCTGTACTAAGTGCTATAGCGGATACCTTCTTCATATCGTTTTCTTCTCCTTTCGAATGTATCTAACATAGTTATTGTAGCGCTTACATGTTACTTATGCAACAAATATTTCGTTTATTTTCTTTTTGCTATGTAATTTTATTTTAATATAGTATATCAGCCTATGCATACTAAAAAAGCATGATATACATAAGATAATATGAGTTACAGTATTTCAACATTTGAAAAAGAACTGTATGACTGTAATATATATGAGATAGTAAAGATTGTGTTAAGGGAGATGGTTGTATGGAAGAAAGGAATAATTTTGCGAAGGGAAAGGTTTCTACACATATATTATCTATTGCAGGACCAATGATCGTAGCACAGTTGATTAATGTACTCTATAATGTGATAGATAGAATATATATAGGACGTATTCCTCATACATCAACACTGGCTATGGGAGGACTGGGAATATGTCTTCCTATTATTTCTATAGTGATTGCGTTTGCGAACTTGTTTGGTATGGGTGGTGCCCCACTTTGTTCAATTGCGAGAGGTAAAGGCAATAACAAAGAAGCAGAAGAGATTATGGGAAATGCTTTCTGTTTGTTAGTACTATTTGGGATAGGTTTAATGATTATTGGTTTTCTTTTTAAAGAGAAGATCTTATGGCTCTTTGGAGCAAGTACGCATACTTTTAAGTATGCGAATGATTATTTGACTATATACTTATTAGGGACAGTGTTTGTGTTAATAGGATTAGGTATGAATAGTTTTATTAATAGTCAGGGATTTGCGAAGATAGGAATGATGACAGTACTGATTGGTGCTGTATTGAATATTATATTGGATCCAATATTTATATTTTTATTAAATATGAATGTGAAAGGTGCAGCACTTGCAACAGTACTGTCACAGTTTGTATCTGCTTTATGGACAATACACTTCTTAAGAAGTGATCAAACAATACTTAAGTTAAAGAAAGAGTGTATGTATTTAAATCCTTATTATGTAAAGCGTATATTCTCTTTAGGGACTGCAGGATTTATGATGGGTATTACGAATTCTATAGTATCTATTGTTTGTAATTCTACTTTACAACTATATGGTGGTGATCTCTATATTGCGATTATGACTATTATTAACTCTATTAGAGAAGTTGTGCAATTACCTGCTCAGGGTTTTGGAAATGCCGCTCAACCAGTATTAGGATATAATTATGGGGCTAAAGAATATAAACGTGTCTTATCAGCAATACGTTTTGTAACACTTCTATGTTTTGGGACAATGTTTATTATTTGGGTATTAATTACTGCTTTCCCACAATACTTTATTAAAATCTTTACTCATGATCCTCATATTACTAAACATGCAATTATTTATATTAGATTATATTTTGCAGGATTCTTTATGCAGTCATTACAGATATGTGGTCAATCTGTGGCAGTAGGACTAGGCAAGTCTAAACAGGCTATCTTCTTTTCTATCTTTAGAAAAGTGATTATAGTAGCTCCTTTGACTATTATTCTTCCACGTTTTATTGGAATTGAAGGTGTGTTTATTTCAGAAGCAATTAGTAATTTTATAGGTGGTGGCGCTTGTTATATTACTATGTGGTTCACTATTGCAAATAGCTTAAAGAAAGAGATTTCTTAGAAAAGAGATCTCTTTTTTCTATTATTCTTATGTAATACTTCTAAATAACATAAATATAACACTTACCTTATTGCATTAAATTAGATTTGAGAATATCATAATATATATAATATACAGCAAGGGAAGGAAATAAAGATGAATAGGAAACAGATGATATTAGCTGCAGGTGCAGTTGTGATTATTGGTATTGTTGGTACTGCTTATGCATTAAGGAGTCCTAAATTAGAACTTAAGACTACTAAAGTGAATGTAGAGTATGGGACTACATATACACCTAAACTTAAGGATATAGTAAAGAATTATAAGGATTTTAATAAAGATGATTTAGAAATTATCAACAAGATACCTAATGAGAAGGATAAGACTTATCCCGCAGTAGGTAAGTATACTATTACTGTGAAGTATAAAAAGAAGTCTTTGAAACAGAGTGTCATTGTGAAGGATACAAAAGCACCAGAGTTTGTATTACCTGCAAATATGGAGTTATTACAAGGAACTGGTTTAGATACATTTGATTACAATTCTCTCAAGTCTCTTATGAAAATTAGTGATTTATCTGAAATAAGTATTGAGATTGATACAAGTAAAATAGATATTAATACTCCAGGACAATATGATTTTAACGTTACAGTAAAAGATAAATATAACAATGAAACCAAGAAGACTGGTAAGGTCACTGTGATTGCGAAACCAGTGATTAGTAATAATGAAGAAGTTGTACATGAGACAGTGAAGAATAAAGATGGAAGTACAAGTGTAAAGACTAAAGTACAGAAAAAACAGAGTTCTAATACAAATAGAACTTCTTCTAATAGTTCTTCTTCAAACAACAATAATAACAGTTCTTCTGGAAGTAGTAATAGTTCAAGTAATTCTTCATCAGGAAGCAATAAAGGATCTATGACATACGAAGATGATCCTAAATATCACTGGGAAGGTGATCATTCCTATGGTGATGGTGCAGAAATTAATGGTGAAGACTTTGATAAGTTAACTGGTGGAGACTGGAAGAACTGGAATTATTAAAAGCAAATATATCTTTCCCTCAGGGAAACTACTATAAGTGCTCTCCCCTTTCTTAAGTAAAACAGTCAGGATTAGATGCCTGACTGTTTTGCATTATCAATAACTTCATTTAGAATTTCATCTAATTCATCAATAGTATAAATCTTCTTACCTGCTTTACGTTCTTCTTCCACTAATAGAAGTTCTTCTCTTAACTTCAACATCTCTTCCCTATAATCATTATCCATATAAGTTCCTCCTGCTGATTATTATATCATAGTTCTAAATAAAAATATTATGCTAATTCACATTTTTATGAATACTATTTGCATTATATTCTAGATAGTGTATAATAATCTCAATTTTGGGATTAAATTCAGGAGGGTAAAAATGAAAACGAGTAATGGTAAGCAGTTAGCTAAAAAGATGTTAATTGCGATGATTTGTGGTCTTGCCTGTGGGTTTGGCTGCATTATGTTAAGAGAACACTTAGTAAGTAGTGGTCAGACTGATCTTTGGACAAAGATCAATAACTTATTCTTTCAGGATATTACACAGCCTACAGCAACTAAAGCTGTTGGGATTTTCTATATTGTAGGTCAGTTATTTGTTAATTCATTACAGCTTATTATTGTACCTATGGTATTTGTATCTATTACATTAGCTATTTCAACTATCACAGATACAAAGAAGTTAGGTAGAATTTCTACTAAGACTATTTTGACTTTCTTTATTACAACTGTGTGTGCATTATGTTTTGCAGGTGTGGTTGCGTCTATTGTATATAATTTAGGTTTCTTTAATGCAGTGGGTAAAGCAGCAGTAACTATCCAGCAGGGTTCTACTGGTTCTAACCCATTAAACATTATTTTAAACATTATTCCTAACAATCTTATTTCAGCTTTCTCTACTAATGGCAATGTATTAGCCATTGTATTTATTGCAGTTGCTATGGGTCTTGCAATGAATACATTAGAAGAAGAAACAAAGACTCTAAAGAAGTTATTCGAAGAAGTGTCTAAGATTATTACTTTATTCTTATCATTTGTAGTTAATAAGTTTGCACCTATTGGTATCTTCTGCTTATTAACTAGAACATTCGCAATTTATGGTATTGATTCATTAAGACCAGCACTTGCTTATGTAGTTACAGTTGTTATTGCATTATTTGTATATTTATTCTTAGCTTATCCTATCTACTTAATGTCTATGGCTAGAGTAAATCCAAAGCCATTCATGAAGAAGATGGTTAAGGTTGCTTTATTTGGTTTCTCTACTTCTTCTAGTGCTGCAACTCTTCCAATCAATAAGAGAACAGTAACTGAAGAATTAGGTGTAGATAATCAGATTGCATCATTTGTATTACCTTTAGGTATGACAATCAATATGGATGGTACAGCAATCATGCAGGTTATTGCAGCTATGTTTATTGCAGCTAGTTCTGGATATAAAGTAACATTCATGTCTATGGCAGTTATTGCAGTACTTGCATTAATTGCATCAGTTGGTACTCCAGCTGCACCAGGTGCAGGTGCTGTTATCCTATTTACTATCTTAACTGGTATGGGTTATACAAACGATGCAGCATTACTTGCATACTCATTAATTCTTTCAATCAATAGACCTATTGAAATGTTAGTTACTTCACTTAATGTAGTTGGTGATGCTTCTACTTCAGTTATTGTAGCTAAGAAAGAAAACATGATTGATAACGAAATATATAAAGGATAAAAGTTCTTTCTAGAAAAGGAGTCAGAAAAATCTGACTCCTTTTAATGTATACTTGAAATATTCTAATAATTATGTATAATACTTATAAAGAGAGCTGGAAGATAGGGTGGCTTTTAAAAAGCGGCCTTGTTGAATGGTTTTCTAGTAAGAAAGAGGCTTCTAATGGTGACCTTTAAAAGGTAGCTTTAATTAGAGGCTTTTTTGCTATATAAAAAAGAAAGAGCCAGATTACTCTGACTCCTTCAAGTATATGTCCGCAAACATATACCCCAATTACTAATAATATATACTAATACAGAGTGGGTGTGCAAGAGGCAGATTAAACTTTCTTATAAAGAATATCATTCTTGTTTAATAGTTCTAATACTTCTTTTATATTCTTAAAGGTATGTGCTCCCTTTTGTATATACTTTCTAGGCCATAAGAGAGAAGATTGTAGTAATAAGTAAGGTATCAAGATGTCTCTACCTTGCTTTATACAGTGATCCGCTTGTCTTAATGCCCCACTTTTCTCTCCTGCTTCCATGATAATAGTAGCGATAGAAATGCCACTCATAGTCGCATTTCTTAGAGGAAAGTTCCATTTGTATACTTTATTACAAGGTGGGAATTGTGAGACAACAAGTCCATGTTTTTCAATTGTGCGTTGAAGATTTTTGTTTTCTTTAGGATAGTACTGGTTAATAGGTGTTCCTATGACAGCTATAGTTCTTCCATTGTTTTTTAATGCTGTTTGGTGGGTTATTGTATCTATACCTTTCGCAAGTCCTGCATTGACTACTATATTTCTTTTTACTAATGCTTTAACAAGTATTTCTGTTTTTTCCATTGCTTCCTTAGAAGCATTTCTACTTCCTACTACACTGACAGACTTCTCATTTAATAAGTATACATTGCCTTTAAGAAATAAATATGGTGGTGATGCTGGAATCATAGCTAATAGTTTAGAGTATATCTCATCACCTTTTTTAACTAATATAACGTCTTCTGGGAGTGTTTTGAAACTGTCCTTGACTCTTAGATAGGTATGATAGAAATCCTTCTCTGATACGTGTAATTGTAAGGATAAGTAAGGAATATTATGTATGAGACCACTTCTGTAATTGAAGTGGCCTAATTGTGCTATGAATTGACTCGTTTTCTTATCATTACAATTGAAATATTGTTGGATGGTATAATACAAAATCGCATCTCTTACATAAACATTATTGATATCCATAGTAGCCTCCTTTAGGAGTATTCTATTATTGGAATGAGTGATTATCAAGAGAAGAAAAACATTATTGTGCTTGTAGTATGTAGCTAGTAGAATCAAGGCAGGAGGTAGAAATATATGTGTTATCTTATCGCAAAAAGAATGAATAAACCTGGATGTATCGCATTACAGACAAAGCCTGGAGAAGAAATGGCAAAGTTTGCGGATGAAATACAAGAAAGACTTGGGTATGATATAGAAATTATCACTATCAGTAGACCCACTGCATATGGTGAATATGAGCCATATCATTTTGTAAATAGTTATGAAGAATTTGAGAAAGAAGCAAGTCTGCTTTAAAAGGAATCCTTAATGTTTAGGATTCCTTTTATGCTCTATAGACTAACTTTTATTTTGCTAATAGATGTTTTTATGCATTACCTTTGCATTTTTATGACTTAAGCCCCTTAATAAGCTTGAAACAATAGGCTCCCATTTACACCCATACTACGTGATAAATAAAATATAGGAAACCCCTAGTTATTTTGAATTACCCAAGATATCAAATGCATTCTTGCCTTTTCTTTTAAACTCACTTGTCCACTTTCTTCAACCACTCTATTGATATCGGAATATTAGCCTGCCGTTTCTTCATAATATCTATCTGCTATATATTCTGCTGGCTCTGCCCACAGACCGTTTTCTGTTTCCTGCAACGTCTTATATGTTTCCGATTTATAGAAACGTAATACAGCTTCTTCAAAACTGATTTGAAAATGTTCCTGTAATAATTTCACTACATCTCTGATCTGTATACATACATTCATTGTAATGTCTTTTCCGTTAAAACTATATATTTTCTCTGGCATAAGAGATCCTCCTAACCGGTTTCAGATATTCTAAGGCTTTTTCCGTGTGAAATGATACCTGATTATTTACTTTACAATATCGCAATCTCTCCACTGCCTCTTTTGCAGTAAGTATATTAGCAATATATAATTGTACAGTTTCCATGGTATTATCATCTGCTACAGGACCAATCACCACATCATTCTCATGCTGCAGACCACCTTTACTTCTATTCAATTTAATAAATTCTAACCATTCTTTATTCAATGTATCAAAACGTTTTACTCGTAATGCAGCTACTTCTTCAAATACAAATTCATAAACATAATAACTGTTCTTCTTTTCTCTTAAAGAAAGTCGATATGCCCATTCTTTCGATTGAGAACGCAAAACGATGGTAAACCATTAATTTTCTTGAATCCTCTGCTATCACTTTTTCCACATATTCCATGAACATGTCCTAATAGCATGAGATCATAGTCACACTTTAAGTAATCTTTTATACAGAATACTCTACTGGCTGATAATAGTATATCAAGTAATTCTTCATCTACAGCATTCATTTCTTTAAATGTGATAACAATATCAAACTATAAAGCATCCGCAAAGTGAACTACCTCGACTTAATACTCAGTATTTTCTATACTCTTGAATGACTTCATCAAGAATTTCATTTAATTCTTCAATTGTATACTCATTGCTACCTGCTATTCTCTCTTCTTCTACAGAAAGAAGCTGCTCACGCAAATCTAACAATTTTTCTCTACGACCAAATGTTTCAATATCCATAACAACTAAGTCACCTTCTCCGTTTCTTGTAAAATATATGGGTTCTTAACCATTCCTACAAAGATTCACCCCATAATACGTGATAATTAAAACTTAGGAAACTCCTAATTATTTTAAATTACCGTACTTCTAACGAATATTTCTAACATATATTCATGCATTAAATAAACACTATTTCTGTTCTTTTGATAAATCATCTCGTATAGCTTTATCATAATTTTGAATGTTCTTAATTATTTCACTAATTTGTTGAGTTTCTTGAGGATTGAATAAGTATTCTACTATCTTCGTTGGAATTACAATAATCGCACTAACAAGTGAGATAAATGCAGAAATAATTGCTAAATGATTACCAATGAATGAAATGATAATAAAAGCGCCTATAATTAAAACGAGAACAATAATCATTAAATTTATAAGATATTTTTTACTTACTTTATTCTTATTTAAAGTCTCTTCTAGATATTTAGAATAATTATCCAAGATTTGTGTATAAATCTTATTTCTTTCATCTAACTCTTTTTCATCTTTTTTATTATGTGGCAATTCATCTATTGAATCAGCACTTCCAATTCATCTAAAACAAAATCTTCAGAAAATTCGTTTAGTTTATTATTAGACATACAACACTTCTCTCAATCTTATACGAACGGCAGTTTTTGGTGCTTTAAATGCATCTGCTAAGCCTTGAACTATAATCTCTGAATCATCTATATTATTTGACAATTCTATATAAGCATCTTTGAAAGAAGACTTTGGCATCATCAATGAAGCAGCAAAACGATTTGCTCTTTTTTCTTTTTCGTCAATAATTTCATCCGTTCTATAAGTATTAGAATATTCATCATGAATATTACTCTTATAATCATAAATATAATGTGCCAATTCATGACATAGAGTAAAAAGAATATGTTCATCTGGATCTTGATTATTTAGTAAAATGACCTTGTCACTTTTATATCTATTGTATAACTTTTTTGAAATACCAATTGTTCCAGAAAGATTTCTATCATTAAATCTTGTTGTATATATCTTAAATCCCATTATTCTAGCAATTTCTATGATAGGTACTTTTCTTTTATCTAATTTTAATTTGTACTCAGGGTTACTCAGAAAATCATTTAGTAAATCTTCTGCATCGGCATCGATTTGATTACTATTAAAATAATCAGAAAAATCATAATTATGTTTCTGTTTATAATTCTCAATTTCAATACACATATAAGTATTCTCCTTTCATCAAAATAAATAAAAAATAGATGTCCTACAAACTAGCAGCAAGTTTCTATTAACATTCAACAATCTTTTATACTTATCTACTATTACATACCAAAGGAACATACCATTTTGCTCAACTAATTATAGCAAATACCAATAAAATTGTGAATATATAAGAATAATTGTATTTTATTCAAAATATTTGATCTCAAACCACATGATTTTAAATATCTAAGCCTTATAGGATGATACAGGTATTAACATACTCATCGTATAAGAACCTAGCCTCAAGAAGAAAAAAAGAGCGGTTTAATCCGCTCTTATGCTTCAAGTGTGTCCTTGTATTCTAGATATTCATCAAATGTTGATAGACGATCAATTGTGCCTTCTGCAGTGAATTCGATAATTCTATTCGCAATTGTCTGAACAAACTGGTGGTCATGACAAGTAAATAGAATGTTTTCTGGGAAACGCATTAAACCTTGGTTTAATGCCTGGATAGATTCTAGATCAAGATGGTTTGTAGGTTCATCAAAAATTAATACATTTGCATCATGCATCATCATTTTAGCAAGCATACATCTTACCTTTTCTCCTCCTGATAAAACATTCGCTTTCTTTAATGCTTCATCACCAGAGAATAACATTCTACCTAACCATCCTCTCAGTTCCTGTTCATACATGCTGCCATCAGTAAACTGTCTTAACCAGTCTAATAAAGATAATTCACAATCATTAAAGAATGCTGAATTATCTTTAGGGAAATATGACTGAGTAGTCGTAATACCCCATTTATAAGAACCTTCAAAGTCTTTGTCTTCTCCCATGATGATCTTAAAGAATGCTTCTGTTGCTTTATCGTCTCCTACAAAAGCAACCTTTTCATTTGGAAGAATAGAGAAAGAAACATTATTAATAAGAGTTTCTCCATCTACTACTTTAGTAAGGTTTTCTACATTTAATACAATGTTTCCTACTTCTCTACCTGGTTTGAAACCAATGAATGGATATCTTCTTAGTGATGGTTTCATATCTGCCATTTCTAAGTTATCTAATAGTTTTTTACGAGAAGTAGCTTGTTTTGCTTTAGAAGCATTGGCACTGAAACGTGCAATGAATTCTTCTAATTCTTTCTTTTTAGCTTCTGCTTTCTTGTTCTGATCTTTCATCTGCTGGATCTGCATCTGAGAATATTCATACCAGAAGTCATAGTTACCTACATATAGCTGAATACGGCTGTAATCAATATCAGCAATATGTGTACATACTTTATTTAAGAAATAACGGTCATGTGATACAACAATGACTGTGTTCTTAAAGTTTAATAGGAAGTTTTCTAACCATCTGATACTCTTTAGGTCTAGATGGTTGGTAGGTTCGTCTAGTAAAAGAATATCAGGGTTTCCAAATAAAGCCTGGGCTAATAATACTTTGACTTTCTGGTTACCATCTAAGTCTCTCATATACATATCATGGTATTCTGTTGTAATACCTAAACCATGTAACATGATTTCAGCATCACTTTCAGCATTCCAGCCATCCATGTCTGCGAACTCACCTTCAAGTTCTCCTAGTCTAATACCATCTTCATCATTAAAATCAGCTTTAGCATATAGCTTTTCTTTTTCCTGCATGATTTCAAATAGTCTTTTATTACCCATGATGACTGTTTCTACTACTTTGTTGTCATCATAAGCAAAGTGGTCCTGTTTTAAAACAGATAATCTCTTATTAGGTTCAATAATAACTTCACCTTTGTTTGGTTCTATTTCACCTGATAATATTTTTAAGAATGTGGATTTACCAGCACCATTTGCACCAATAATCCCATAACAATTTCCTTCAGTAAATTTTACTGATACATCTTCAAATAAAGCGCGATCTCCGTATCTGAGTGATACATTATGTGTTGATATCATAGTCTACATTTCCTTTCGTACAGAGATGTATTATGCCATATTTAGTTGATTATGTCTAGTAAAATTGGGATATAGGTGATGGATAGAAATAGTAGTACTCTTATATAGAGAATGGAGATACTAAAATAACTATATATAGTAAATTTAGTACTAAGATTACTATATGTAGTAAATAGAGAGTCTAAGATTACTATATGCATTAGATAGAGGAACAGATATAGGATAGATGGATATATAAAAAGAGCAGGAACTTATCCTGCTCATAGTATAAGAATTACAGGTTTTATCCTGGTCGTCAGGCTCATATATCTATTAGATATATACTCGGACGAGATTGTTTTTAAGACTATCTCTTGTCTACAGTTTGTCTCCTAACTGCAAGGCTCATATATCTGTTTGATATATACTCGGACGAGGTTATTTTGAATTCTACCTCTTGAATTCGACTTTTTACGGTGCCTGTTCACCGAGAATGTTACCATTCTTTTTTATAGTTATAATTTTTTAGGAGCAATTAAAAATGTTTTATTGCTCAGTCTCTAAACAGAGAATACCACAACTTATTCTTTTGTCAATAAAATCAATTGAAATTCAGGGATCTCTTGCCAGTTTATTACTTCCAATGTTTTCTTGAGTTATATACGTTGTTTACCGCTTCAATGTAACAAATAAATGAAGGGTGGTTATGATCATTTTGAGTTAAGTATCTATTCTTGATTTTCTTATATTGTTCTCTGACTAATTCCCACTTTCCATTACTTTTAATATAATCGACTTTAAATTTAATATCTCTAGAATTTGGAGCTATATTCCAATAATATTCATTAACAGGCCTTCTAGCAACAAGACCAGCATAAATGCTAGCAGCAGATGCAATATTGTTAACATTAGTATTACCAGTCTTTTTATGAATTAAACGATAAAAATTTCCATCTTCATCTTCATAAACGATACAAACATCCATCGAAAATTCTGTGTCACTAATTCTTGGAAAATAATGTTTTTTAGTGGTTAATGAGGATTTGGAATCTTCACAATCTCTCCATCCATGTTTTCTAAGAACAATATTAAAAGCTTTTCTAACGCATTCCTTGATATAAAGACAGTCTTCATAATCATCAATTCTTATAATTTTAAGATTATAATCAAAGTCAATGGGTTCATTTACATTTTGAAGTATTAGATTTCTTGCTCCACTACCAACAAGAGTAAACGTTGCACCTATATCATATTCTTCCTTTAGGGCATGACATAGCTCTTGCATAATGTTTCCACATAGAGAACGCATGGTGCTTATTAATTGTTTGTCTGTTACATAATTATACATAATAGTCTCCTTTTCATCCCATGCCGCCCATTTAGCTTTTGCTAAATCGTTGTATTATAGCGTGATATCAGTTTAATCTCAATACCCTATAAGAAATTACTAAAACAAAACAATCATTAATTTATAATTCTACTTTAAATAACATTGATTATATGTAAAACACTAAATATCAGTATATTGTTCCATTTTAATTGACATATAAAATAAACTTTGATAAACTATGACTGTTTTAAAAGTAAGTAATATTTATTATATCTGTGATTATAAATAACATTTAGGGAGGAAATAAGATGAAGAAGATCTCTTATTCAAAGATGGCAGACGTTGTTTCTGCTAAAAGAAAAGAAAAGAAGTTAACACAGGCTCAGCTTGCTGATATGACTGGTATCCATAGAGCAATGCTTAGTAGATTAGAAGGACAGGATTATATTCCTTCTATTGATCAGTTACAGTCATTAGCTGAAGTATTAGATTTTGAAGTAACAGACTTATTCGAAGAAGAAAAGAAAGAAACTAGTAAACCTGTAGTAGATAAGAAATACAATATTGCAGTAGCTGGTACTGGATATGTAGGTTTATCTATTGCAACTCTTCTTTCTCAGCATCACCATGTAACAGCTGTTGATATTATTCCTAGTAAAGTAGAACTCATCAACAATAAGAAGTCTCCTATCCAGGATGATTATATTGAAAAATATTTAGCTGAAAAAGAACTAGACTTAACTGCTACATTAGATGGTGAAGAAGCATATAAGAATGCTGATTATGTTGTTATTGCAGCACCTACTAACTATGATAGTAAGAAGAACTTCTTTGACTGTTCTGCAGTAGAAGCAGTTATTGAATTAGTATTAAAGGTAAATCCTGATGCTGTTATGGTTATTAAGTCTACTATTCCTGTAGGCTATACAGCTTCTGTAAGAGCTAAATATAATACTAAGAATATTATCTTTAGCCCAGAGTTCTTACGTGAATCTAAGGCTTTATATGATAACCTATACCCTTCTAGAATCATTGTTTCTTGTGATGAAGATACTAGAGAAAAAGCTGAAGTATTTGCATCACTATTACAGCAGGGTGCTATTAAAGAAAACATTAATACTTTATTTATGGGATTCACTGAAGCAGAAGCAGTTAAATTATTTGCTAATACATATCTCGCATTACGTGTATCATATTTTAATGAATTAGATACTTATGCTGAAACAAAAGGTTTAAATACACAGGAAATTATTAATGGTGTATGTTTAGATCCACGTATTGGTACTCATTATAATAACCCAAGCTTTGGTTATGGAGGATATTGTTTACCTAAGGATACTAAACAATTATTAGCTAACTTCAATGATGTTCCACAGAATATGATTAGTGCTATTGTTGAAAGTAATAGAACTAGAAAAGATTTCATCGCAGACCAGGTATTAAGTAAAGCTGGTTATTATGATTATTATAATCATGGAGATTATACACCAGATCAGGAAAAGGAATGTGTTATTGGTGTATATAGACTTACTATGAAGTCTAATTCTGATAACTTTAGACAGTCTTCTATTCAGGGTGTTATGAAGAGAATTAAGGCCAAGGGGGCTACTATTGTGATTTATGAACCAACATTAAAGGATGGAGATACATTCTTTGGCTCATTAGTAGTTAATGACTTAAAGAAGTTTAAGAAGATGAGCCAGGCTATTGTAGCTAATAGATATGACACTTGTTTAGATGATGTAAAAGATAAGGTATACACTAGAGATATCTTTAAGAGAGACTAAACTAATAGAGGAGAACTCGATTGAGCTCTCCTCTATTTTTATACCTTCTCAAAGAATGTATCAGGATGTCCTGGATCAAATATTTCATTACATGTCATGACTGTTATAAGATCTTCTGTATCAGATAGATTGATGATATTATGTGTCCATCCTGGAATCATATAGATTGATTCAATCTTATCTCCTGATACTTCAAACTCTACTGTCTCTCCAGTATTGATATTACGTTCCTGAATGAGTCCATGTCCATGTACTACAATGAACTGTTCCCATTTGGAATTATGCCAGTGCTGTCCCTTTGTGATGCCTGGCTTGCTGATATTGATGCTTACCTGACCGCAGTCTTCTGTATGAACTAGTTCTGTAAAAGATCCTCTTTCATCACAGTTCATCTTCATTGCATACTTGAACTTATCTGTAGGCAAGTATGATAAATATAGACTAAAGAGCTTCTTCGCAAATGATCCATCAGGACACTTAGGCATCATAAGTGATACAGGCTGTGACTTGAATTCTTCTAATAGATCTACAATTTCACCAAGTGTTGCCTTATGTGTGACTGGTACACAGCAGTAGCGTCCATTATCATCAAGTACTGTATCTACTCCATCAAATTCGCAGTGCTTTTCCTTGCCTTCTAGAAGATCAAACATGCCTTCTACAAGATCATCAATATAAAGTACTTCTAGTTTAGTACTTCTGTCATTGACTGTAAACTCTTCGTCATTCGCTACTGCCCAGCAGAATGTAGAAATAGCTGAGTTATATTTAGGACGGCTGTGTCCCATGAGGTTCACAAAGCGGTATACATAGACAGGTGCACCTGTTTCTTTGCTGTAATCAAAGAACAGCTCTTCTCCTGCCTTCTTGCTTCTTCCATATTCGCTGTTTCCGAATCTGCCTGCAAGTGTTGCCTGTACTGAAGATGAAAGCATGATTGGTGCCTTGTTGCTGTGCTTCTTCAATGTATCAAGAAGCTTTGATGCAAAGCCGAAGTTGCCTTTCATAAAGTCTTCTGTATTCTCAGGACGGTTGACTCCTGCAAGATTGAATACGAAATCAGCCTTGGCACAGTATTCATCTAACTGTTCTTCAGTGCTGTCGATATCATATTCATAGATTTCATTGATTTCTATATCTCTAGTTCTGTTCTTACCGTCTCTTATATTCTTTAGGTTATTTACGAGCGCAGTTCCTACCATTCCTTTCGCACCGGTAACTAGTATATTCATATTAATATCTCCCTTCTATGATTTAAGGGCAGGTGCAGTTAATCAAGCACCTGCCCTTGTTATTTTACTGGTCTTTTCTCCAGACCATCTTGTTTACTACATTTACATAGCCTTGGATGATGCGTACTACCTTCATAGATACTGTCTCATCTACATAGTCAGGACATGGCTTGCCTAGTACACCCTTCTGTTTCATCTCAATAGCCATATCTGTCGCATTAAGAAGTTCCTTGGTAGTGATACCTGCTAGGATGAAATCTCCTGCTTCCAATGCTTCTGGTCTTTCTGTAGATGTACGGATACATACTGCAGCGATTGGATGACCGATTGATAGATAGAATGAGCTTTCTTCAGGTAATGTACCTGAATCAGATACGATAGCTAATGCATTCATCTGTAATTTATTGTAGTCATTGAATCCTAATGGTTCATTGACTCTTACTCTTGGATCTAGCTTGAATCCGCTCTTCTCAAGACGCTTCTTAGATCTTGGATGACATGAATAGAGTATAGGCATATCATACTTCTCAGCTAATGCATTGATTGCAGTGAAGAGGCTAAGGAAGTTCTTTTCAGAATCGATGTTCTCTTCACGGTGTGCTGATAATAATATATACTTATCTTTTTCTAATCCTAGTCTTTCTAGAACATCACTTTTCTGGATTTTGTCCAGGTTCATGCGTAATACTTCTGCCATTGGAGAACCTGTCATATATGTTCTTTCCTTAGGTAATCCTGTATCAGCAAGATACTTACGTGCGAATTCAGAGTAGCATAGGTTTACATCTGAAATGACATCAACGATACGTCTGTTAGTCTCTTCCGGAAGGCATTCATCCTTGCATCTGTTTCCTGCTTCCATATGGAATAGTGGAATATGCAGTCTCTTTGCAGAGATTGCAGATAGACATGAGTTTGTATCTCCTAGTACTAGGTATCCATCTGGCTGTAGTTCACTTAATAATTCAAAGCTTCTTCCTAGGATATTACCACAGGTAACTCCTAAATTTTCACCTACCACTGGTACTAGGATATCTGGCCCGAATTCACCGAATGTATTCTTCAGTTCAAAGTCTTCCCAGAATACTGTAGAAAGGTTTCTATCCCAGTTCTGGTTGTAGTATACGACACAGCAGTCAAAGTATTCTCTGCATCTCTTAATGACAGCTGCAAGGCGGATGATTTCTGGACGTGTTCCACATCCAACCATCACCTTTGTACGGCCGTCATTCTTCCATTTAAATTTATGTTCTACCATTACAATATCTCTCCCTTAAGAAAGCTACTTTCTTGTAGCTTGTTCTATGATTTCTCCTGCTTCATTAATAATATCATAATTAACAGTAGTATCTAAATGATTATTCTTCAGCAAGTCTTTCCTTGATGTAGTCAAGCTGCATCATCTTTTCAATGATTTCATCCTTGTTTAGAAGCTTAGTATTATTTGAATTAAATTCTGTAAGCTTGTTACGTTCTACATCACCATCTTTGAAGTACTTGTCATAGTTCAAGCCACGATTATCAGCAGGAACACGATAGAATCCTCCAAGATCAATTGCCTTAGCACATTCTTCATTTGTAAGAAGTGTTTCATACATCTTCTCACCATGACGGATACCAATTACCTTGATATCATCCTTGTTTCCACCAAACATTTCACATACTGCTTCTGCCTGTAATCCAATTGAACATGCAGGAGCTTTCATAATTAGTAAATCCCCATTTTCACCATGTTCAAATGCATATAGAACTAAATCTACAGCTTCTTCAAGAGACATGATGAATCTAGTCATATTTGGTTCAGTCACTGTGATAGGGTTACCTGCCTTAATCTGGTCAATCCATAGAGGAATGACTGAACCTCTAGAACACATAACGTTACCATATCTAGTACAGCAAATCTTAGTCTTGCCACTATATCTTGACTTTGCAATAGCTACAGATTCTTCCAGTGATTTAGACTTACCCATAGCGTTAATTGGATATGCAGCCTTATCTGTTGATAGACAGATAACTGCTTCTACACCTTCTTCAATAGCTGCAGTTAAGACATTATCAGTACCGATAATATTTGTCTTTACTGCTTCCATTGGAAAGAATTCACATGATGGTACCTGCTTTAATGCAGCTGCATGGAAAATGTAGTCTACTCCATGCATTGCGTTCTTACAAGACTGTAAGTCTCTTACATCTCCGATATAGAATTTAATCTTATCCGCAACTTCAGGCATTCGTACCTGGAAGTCATGACGCATATCATCCTGTTTCTTCTCATCTCTTGAGAATACGCGGATTTCTCCGATATCTGTTTTAAGGAAACGATTTAATACTACGTTTCCGAATGATCCTGTACCTCCAGTAATCATTAATGTTTTTCCTTTAAATAAACTCATTATTCTTCACTCCCTATATTTTTATCATGATTTTTACATAAAACTATATAACCCAACAACATCAGCAAATATACTATTGTATATCCTGTATTCATAAATTTTAAATATGTAGTTACTTCAAAGTTAAACATGCTACATACCACATAACTTACTCCCGCTGATACGATCAACAAAATATTCAAAATTAATTCAAAATTCTGTTTTTTAAATACCGTATACACTCCCGCAAAAGATGTTGCCACTAACCTAACTGCATACATCACACATAAACATTGTATATAATCTCCTGCCACTCTATATCCCTGTCCAAAAATAATCTCAGAAAGTCTAGGCGCTATAACATAAAGTGTTCCAAATCCCATAATAGATACTGCAGATAGCACTATTATAACTGACATTAGTGTCCTTAATACTGGTTTCTTATTTGCAACATTTTCACTAATTCTTTGGTAGCAAA
>OHAU01002008.1_pt1 | contig 20991 bp, 15 predicted proteins | sample 1577181 | NCBI WGS metagenome assembly OHAU01 (sample SAMEA3541472, study PRJEB24748) | human gut metagenome | biome: human gut; feature: human-associated habitat; material: faeces | place: China | collected 2012 | reverse complement strand
TATCAAAGTAAATCTCTAATTGTTAACAAGTTAATTTATAGAACATCCCTAATATCATAGCAATGGATATACCCCTGTTTACCACGACTAACAGACGGATGCTTATAGGGTGGAATTTGTCCTACGAAATAAGAGGCTGCTGTCAAAGCATCACCATATTTGTTGGCATACCCTTCACCAGGATGCGCACTTTTACCATGAAATGTATAGATACGCATAGCTGCAGTAAAGTTCTCTACAGAAAAGGCATGAGGATCATCTCCGTCTACATCTATCACTACATCAGGATTACCACCTACATACTTTGTTTCAAACCCATCAGCTGCCCTGCCAATATCCTCGTTTTGCGAAAAGACAAAATACAAATCACCATGCTCAAAAGGCTTTCCATACAAAAGGTTACGAATGAGTGACACCAAGACCGTACACCCCGTCTTATCATCCGCCCCGAGCAAGGTATTACCATCACTTGTTATGATAGTCTTGCCTATGCATTCTTTCAGATGTTTACCTTGTGGCGATTCTGGACTTAGCACAACCCCAGAAGGCAAGACGATATCACCACCTTGATAATTGCGATGAACTATCGGTTTTATATTACCACCTGGTGCCTCCGGTGTTATATCAAGATGCGCCATCAACATAATAGAAGGGAGTTTCCTTTTTGTTGTAGCAGGCAACTTGGCATATACATATTCCCTCTCACTACGAACAACTTGCAAGCTCTTATTATTCTTAGCCATTTCCAAGAGGTCTTGTTCCACGAGTCTTGCCATCTGTCGTTGTCCCATACTCAAAGGGAAAGCTGTTACGTCCTCACTTTCTGTACTTTGGCTATTAATTCTTGCATAATTTACAAACCTCAAAACACAACTTTCCTTTAAAAGAGAATCGAGTAAAAGAGAATCGAGCCTGTACGAAGAAAGCAAAGGACTCAAAATTTCTTGCTGTTTCTTTTTAGAATTCTTCGTTTGAGGAATAGTTAACCGAACATCGGGCAGTTTGGTATTTTTAGACGTAGTAGTACTTACCTTAGACGAGGTCTCATTAGCCTTTATAACCTCATGCCCAATTGGAGCCACCCAATTAATAGGTGGCTTAACACGAGGAGACTTAATTTTCGGGATTTTCGGTGATTTTATAATAGCCTTTTGCGCACACACATCTGTTGTAGATAAACACATTGTGCAGATCAACAAGAAACACTTAATAGATAACTTCATATTGCTACATTATTTTATTGATAATCATAATCGGCACCGCAGTTATTACAATGGAGCCACTTCACTTCCACTTGTATTAACTTTTTTCCTGTTCCCTTACAATACTGACATGTCCATTTTTTTTTATTAATTATATTATAGCCATTACCATGACAATGATAGCAATCATCTGGTCCTGGTTTCGTAACAATTTTGCTACGAACAACTAAAGTCCCACCACAAGAGCATGTCCGACCTTGAACCTTCTCTACATGACCTTTCACGACATTAGCATTTACACTTTGGTCTACAAAGAGCACAAACACCAAAGCCACTACAAAACAAAAACCTTGCAAAAACTTCTTCATAACAAAAAAGAATTATGCCTTACAGAACATCCCTAAATAGGCAATTAATAATTTTCCTATAGAGACTAAAAAAGACGTGGGAGTTTCTACTTCTCGCTCATCCCAAGTCTTCAGGCTCTCGCATTGCCTCCGCTCCCAGGATAAGCAACACAGATAGCCCACGTCATGACGCATTATAAACAAGTGACAATAGAAGACCTTATCAAAAAATGATAATAGCCTCATTCGTCAAGATATAATACACCTATCGTGGACGTTCTCGTTGCCTTATCTTCAAGAAGCGGATTCAAATTTGCGAGATTCGAAGACTCCAAAGATAACGTTCCGTAACGTCCTTTATAGTAAATAACCCAATCACCCATACAAACGAGCAAACTGAGTTGGTGGCGAATTTAAGAATTATTTCCGTAACTTCCAAACTTTTATCGTAAAAGTTAAAGATTAAATTGAACATGAAAAAGCCTGTGTCCAGATAAGTCATGCAGATTTATTTGAACACAAGCGTTTTTTGAATACAGCCTGACGGCAATTTCCCAACAAAAGGGAAGAAGTAAGACTTCCCCATTGTTCGCTCCCTGCTGTATGTATCAATCAAACACGCCATTAAACAGATTGACCGCCTCTATCTTCTTTTCAAGAGCCACTTTTGCATAAACTTCGGTAGAAGTGATGCTTCCATGTCCCAAAACATCCTTCACTGCTGATATGTCTGCTCCTGCTGAGATAGCTAACGATGCTGTCGTATGCCGTCGGAGATGGTAGGTTATATGCTTGGTTATACCTGCTGCCTCCATCCATTCTTTCAAAACCACTTCTACAGTTGTTGATGTGATTGTCAAGTTGTGGAAGATGTTGTCTATGCCTTCTTCTCTTTTAGGCATCCACTTCTTTGTTTCTTCCGACAAGGGGGTTACTCTATCCTTGGTCTTGACTTGGATATGGTCAATGTATTCTGTCTTGCCGTCAGCAGCCTTGTGGATTTCACTCCAGTTCAAGGCTTTCATGTCGCTATATCGCAGACCAGTGAAACAGGAGAATAGAAAGGCTTTCTTTACCAGTTCATAACGGCATGGTGTGTTCATCACCTTCTTTATTTCCTCTATCGTCAGAAACTCACGCTCACCCACTCGCTTCTGTGGCTTCTCCTTTGCCTCCAACAGCAAGAATGAATTTTGTTCAATCAGTCCGTCCCTTACTGCCTTTGCCAATGACGAGCCGAAATAGTTGACGAACATACGGCAAGTGGTGGTGCTGAGTTGTTTCTTTCCATCATTGTAGGTGCAAGTCTTCAAAAAAGCAATGAAGCCTTTGCAAAACTCCTTATCCACGTCTTTCAACAGAAACTCCGCCTTGCCACAATCTTCGTCCCCCTCACTTTGCGAGCAAAGTGAGCTACAGTGCTTCGCCTCAGGCCTTCGCTGTGTGTACGTGCAGTGCGTATCCCTTCCGCGTTCCTCTTTGGGGTGGTTGGGCGGCGGCGTGTGGCTGTTGCGCCAGAGATAAATTGTTTGTTTTGTGGATGTTAGCGTTTTTCGTTGTGGACGTTTTCGGGTTGACAAAAGGGCAAAAAAAATGGGATACCTCTGTATCCCGACCTTGTTAACCTTAAATCTAATACTATGAAAAACACATTGCAAATATAGGTATATCCTTTCAAAAAGAAAGGTGTTACCTGATTTTTATTCCTATATATAACTTGATTTAAAAATTCTTTTGACAGTTTGGTATTCTTATATAACAAAAGCAGAGTGACGCGCCCGAAGGTGGGCCTGTCACTCTGCTTTTTTGTGTGACTTTCAGTCGTTTGCGGTGGCGGCATCCGTTGTCCGCGCTGATGGAGGACGCATTGTCTGCTCTCCGCCATGCCGTTCGGCTGGTCATTTCAGTTGCTTCACGTAGTAAGTGATGGTCGGGAAGTGGTCAGAATAACCATTCTGCCAGATGTTTCCGTTGAAAGCGCGGAAGGGGTATCCCTTCTTTTTGCCGTCGGGGGTGACGAGGTAATCGCGATTGAACACTTCCGTCTTCCAGTACGACAGACCGTTGGTCGGTTTGCCGAGAAGGTTGGCAGAGAGGATTTGCTGGTCGTAGAGACACCATGAATCCTGATAGCACAACGTTCCGATGCCCTTGTCGTAGAGTCCCCATGTGGCGTTGAAATAGCCGTCGGCAGGGGTGTCTTTCTTGTGGCGCGTTGCTCCGAGCACCTTTGCCACGCTGGCATCTTTCGGGTCGTCGTTGAGGTCGCCCATGATGATGACCTTGGCAGAGGGGTTGGCCGTTCGCACCGAGTCGGCGATGTGCTTGCTCAGGGCAGCGGCAGCCTCTCTGAGCGGTGATGATTTCGCGCCGCCGTAGCGTGAGGGCCAGTGGTTGACGAGGATGCAGACGTGTTCTCCAGCCATCGTGCCTTCAACGAGGAGCTGGTCGCGCGTCTTGAAGTTAGGGTTGTCGGGGATGATCAGTGGATGCGTGCTCGACTTCGTGTAGCGGAAGAGGCGCGGATTGTAGATCAAGGCCACGTCGATGCCGCGTCGGTCGGGAGAGTCGTAGTGAACGTACTTGAGATTCATCTCCTTGGCAGGCGACGTGTTGACGAGGTCGCGCACGACGCGTTCGTTTTCAACCTCCGAAATGCCGATGACGGCAGGACCGCCAGGGCAGGTTGGACGGGCGAGGTCGCCGATGACGCGTGCCATGTTGTTCAACTTCTGCTGATATTTCTCCTGCGTCCACTTGTATGGTCCGGTCGGCAGGTATTCGTCATCGCCCTTGTTGTTGGGGTCGTCTTCATAGTCGAAAAGGTTTTCGAGGTTGTAGAAGGCCACGCCCCAAACGCCCATGCGCTGCGCCAGTGTGGGGGCAACGGCACAGAGCAGCAGGATTGAGGTGAGAATGATTCTTTTCATGATAAATGTTCGCTTGGTTTGAAGGTCGCTAAAGAAAGCAGGTGTTCAAAACCGATGCTGAACACCTGCTTCAGATGTTTCTTTATTTCTTGCCGACCAACTTGATATTGGCTAAGCGGAGACCTACGCTCATGGCGCTGCCCGTTGCCTTGAAGTGGAGTTCGGAAGCGTCGGTGGCGTCAGCGGCCGGGAGTTCAACCGTGAAGGTGTAGAACTTGCTGTCGTCGCCGGCAGGGCCTGAGAGCACCTTGCTTGGCGTGGTGAAGTCGTGGCCGTTGAATGTGCCGGAGATGGCGGCAACGTCCTGTTCGCCCACACCACCATAGAGGTTGGCGGCGAGGTCGTAGCTCAGTGTCAGCGTGGTGTAGCCAGCAGCCTTGATACCTTCAATCTTGAGGTCGCTGTCGCTGCCAGCTGGAAACCATACGTTGTTGACACCATTGGTGGAGCGCACAGAGAGCGTTTTGCCAACGACATCAGTGAAGGTCAGGCCAGAAGTGAAGGCCGTGTAGTCGCTGAGGTACGGCCAGTAGCCGTTGACCTTGCTGATAGAAGAGTTGCCGAAGTTTTCCTTGAAGATGACCGTGCCTTCCGTGTTGTCGCCTGGCTGGTCGGGAGTTTCGGGCTCGCCTGGAGCCACGCCATCGAAGCCATAGATGTCTTCAGCGCTGCGGATGGTGAGCTGCCAAGCACCGCGGAAGCGGCCGAGAACGCCGATGACGTTACCCGTTCCGACGGGAAGCTTCGTTGCAGCGAAGTCGGCATAGTTGCTCGTGCGGACAGAGATGGAATTGCCGTACTGGTCAACGAGGTCGTGCGTGCCATAGCCGCTGTTTTCAGCGAAGTTGGCCTTGCCGCCATCAGTGAAGTGGACACCGATGAGGCGTACAACCGTGAACTTGTTGGCATCGGGGTCGTCAGAGAGCTTCGAGATGTTGGAGAATTCCTTGAGTTCCACCTTGCTTTCGTCGGCCCAGCCGTTGCGGTGGATGTGCTGTTTGAACTTCTCGTAAGGCGTGCGGTAGAGATAGCCTGCAGGGTGGCCGAGCTGCTGCTCGTCGCCATAGACAGAAACGCAGAGACCCTTGAGGTCAACAATCACTTCCTGTCCGGCAGGATAGTCGCTGTAGACGCTGCTCTGGTCGACGAGGACGCTGATGCCGCCTGTTTCGTCTTGCAGATAGATGGTCTTGTAGATGTTGCCAGAGCGGTCGTCGGCGCTGACGCGAGCACGGAGATAGAGGCTATCTTCGATGGTGATGGGATTGTTTTGCGTTGCAGCGGCATATTTCTCGCGGAGCTGCTTGATGGTGATGGTCTGCGCGTCGGCCGGGAGTTCAAACTTCGGTTCGTTGAGCGGCGGCATGTCATAGTCGCGGTCGCAAGCCGTGAAAGCGAGCGCCATGAGGATCACCGGCAGGCAGAGGATTTTATGAAGGATTTTCATATTGTTTTTTATATAGGGTTGGTTTTATACTTTAGAATTTGTAGCTGACATTCAGGAAGCAGTTGATGCCCTGCATGTAATAGAACTTCGTCTTGTAGAGCTCAGGTTTGTCAACGCGCACACGTCCCTGTTCACGACCGCCCGTGCGGACGTTCTTCTTGTTGAGGACGTTGTTGACAGAAAAATTGAGGTTGATGGAGTTCTTGCGTCCGAGATAGAACACCTTGCCGATTGAGAGGTCGACGGTGCATGCCGGGTCGATTTCTTCCTGCTTCGTGAGTTCCTGGTAGGCGTTCCAGAGTTTCGGCTCTGCGGGGTTGACTGGCGCAATGGTGGTTGAGCCGCTGGTGTAGCCGTTGTAGATGGATGCCGTTCGGCGCGACGGAGCCACTTCTACGAAGTTGCGTCCGAAGGCGTTGAGGTTGGCACCGAGGAACCAGTAGTTGATGAAATAGCGCACACCGAACGTTCCGGCCACCTGCGGCGTTCCGCCAACGTAGACACCGTTGAGGTAAACGCGTTCCTGAGGATTGAGGGAGTATTCGCCCACGTCCTTGCCGTTTTCGCTGGTGTAGAGACCCATCGGATTGTTTGAGAAATAGTATTCAGAAACCGTTCCTGCGAGGTCGAAGGTCCAGTGGCTGTCGAGCTTATAGCTCAAACCGAGTTCCACACCGTGGTGCACCTTGTTGACACCCGTCATGACGTGGTTGACGAAGGTCACGCCGTCATAGTAGTAGCTGTTGCGCACCAACTGGTCGTAGAAGTTGGTCTGGAAGAGCGAGATGCGTCCCTGCAAGCGGGTGGTTGAGAAGATGTAGCTCAGGTCGGCAGAGAAGATACGTCCGCTCTTGAGTCCGTCGGGCGTTTTGTCGTTCACACGCGGAGAAATGTAGGCATCGTTGGGCAGCGGAGCCTGTGAGCCGTAGGTGATGTTGGCGGCCAGGAGGTGGCGTCCGTTGAACTTGTAGGTCAGTCCGCCCTTCACCATCATGTCGGTAAACGAATGGTGGGCACCTGCTCCGAAGGAGTTGTTGGGGTTGTGGCCGTTACGCATATTTCCGTCGCGCCAGAAGTCGGTGTAAGTCACCTGCATGCCATAGTAGGCATCCCAGTGTCCGATGCTGTAATTGTTCATGATCCAACCCTTGAGCGAATTGATGTTGAGGTCGAAGTCATAACCGAAAACGCCGTCCTTATAGACCTTTCTGTCGGGGCGATTGAGGTCGCTCTGCTTCTGGTCGGGCTGTCCGGGATAGTCGGTGTCGGCGTATTTGTCGATGTCGAGCACATAGTCGGCGCCGAGGAGGTCCTTGACTGTTTTAAACTGCTTTGAGAGCGTGTGTTTAGCCACAACGCCTGCCGTGAGCTTTGAATGGCGGCCCAGTTTGGCGTTGATGGTTGAGTTGAAAGTCGTTTCGTAGAGGTCTGAACGACGTTCTTCCACCATATAGACAGCGTTGCCGTTGCCCATACGCTTGTTTTGCTCGTTGGCCGCAATCAGGCGGTCCCAGTTGATCTGCGTGAACGAGGGGTCGCCCGAGCGCCAGCGCTCAGCATAGTCTTCAGCCGCGTCGGTGAGGGGGCCGCTGGTGTTGTAGTAGAGATAATAGGAGGGGAGATAACGGTAATAATCGGGTCGCGGGTCCGTTCCGTCATACCAGTTGAGCGAACTGTTGCCGTAGCGTCCGTAGTGGAAGGCGAGGCCCGTGTTGATTTTTACGTCGCGCGAGAGGTTCCACTCGTGGGCGAGCACCGTTGTGGGGTCGAAAGACTGCACGACGCGGGCGTTGCGCTTCTTTCCGTTCTGATAACCCCAGTTAGGATTGTAGAGGTTGTTGCCCGTGAGGTCGTAGACTTCCTGCACCGAACCGCCCTGCTGGCCACGGCAGACGGGCGAGCCGAAGGTGGTGAGCGTCAGGCTGTGGGTGTTGCCCCAACGTTTTTCAAGCATGAGGGCGTATGAGAAGTTGCGATAGAAGGTACCGTCGATGACACCTTCGTTGGAGTAGCGTCCGCCAACGAGTGCTGAGAAGGCCCATCCCTTGTTGGAGAGACCAGTGTGGTACGACATCATGGCGCGCATCCAATAGTTGCGGTTGGTATAAGTCAGCGTGGCTTTTCCGCCGTGGCCGTAGTCGCCGGCACGCATGCGGATGTTTTCGCCGCCACCGATAGAGCCGAAGGCAAACTGTCCTGGCTGGGAATAGTTGATGGCATCGCCGTTACGCGTGAAATCGTTGATGGCACCGATGGAAGAGAAGTTAAACACGCCGCGCAACTGGTCGTTGAACGGCACACCGTTGATGTATGTCTGGCTGTAGATGTTCTCATAGCCACGCGTGCGGAAGCGCATGTTTGAGAGCTGGTAGCCGATTTTGTTGAGGTATACATCGTGTGAGGTCAGGACGGTGGTGTTGATGTCCTGCGAAGTGGAGTTGTCGCCTTCTTCGCCATCGTTGTCAAAAACCGAAGCGTCCATCACGCCCACAAGCGAGAGGTCTTCCTCGATGATCGAGTCGCGCTGTTCCTGCTGGATGTTCTGTGCGAACGTCATACAAGGAAAGAGCAGTGCCCCGAGCAAGATGATTTTTTTATTCATATATTATAGAAACATAAAAAAGGGCGCAGGGTATCGGGATTAGTCCATACCCTGCGCCCATTTGTTTATTGTTACTTTAAGGCGTTGGTCTTACTTTACGCCGACCAGTTTCACGTCGTCAACGCGCCAGCCAATCTTGTTGGCAGTTGCGCTGGAGTAGAACGTGAGGGTGTTGGCACCTGCAGGAATGTTCTTGATGACAACATCCTGGAAGGTGTTGGCAGTTGCAGTTGTGCCAGCAGGAACAGTTACCACTGTTTCGCCCATCTTGATAACGAGGTCTTCTTGCTTAGCACCTGGATCCTGAGAAGCAAACTTGTAAGAGAGCGTCAGAGTCTTGTAGCCAGCAGTGGTGAAGCCAGAGATTTCCATAGAGCTTTCCTTGTTGGCAGCAAACCATACGTGTGGTTTCAAAGCGCTTGTCTGACGAACTGAGCAGCTGCTGAATTTCCATCCGTTGGCTGTTGCAATCGGATCTTTGAAAGTCATGCCGCTGGTGTTGCTCCAATTGCTCATGTCGTAGATGCTTGGCCAGTAGTTGTTGACCTTGGCAACGCTTGCGCCGAAGGTTTCTTCGAAGATGACAGTTTCGGTGCCAGTGCTGCCACCAGGATTCGTGCCTGGATCAACAGTGCCACCGTTGAAGTCAACGTTGATGTTGCCGCCAGGAACGTCAGTCCAGTCGGTGATGGCTGCCTGGCCGAAGTTTACGTAAATTTCACCAGTTGATTCGCCCTTCAAGGTAACGTCGATGGCGTAGCGGTTGCCAGCAGCCCAAGTTGCAGATGCAGCTGGGAGAGCCTGTTCAACGGTTTTGCCGTTGAGCGTGAATTTAACCTTGACGTTAGCAGCGTTCTGAGGCAATACGATGGCTTCAGCCTGAGTGCCAGCAGCGTTAACGGTGAATGCAATGTCAGCGGCAGAAGCGTCGGTTACAGCGAGAGAGCCGTCGGCGAGGTTGAAAGAGCCAGCCGTTTTAGAACCCGTCAGAGTGGCGGTGAGGCCAGCAGTTGAAGCGATGCCCTGAGTCTTGATGTTCAAACGAACAGTGGCCAACTGGTGCTTGAAGCCGAGGTTGACAGCGTTGGCAGAAGCCGCCTTGTTAGTGGCGTTGTTTGAATAGAGAAGGTCGATGTCTGCAGGCTTCGACTGGTTCTTAACGTCAACGGCCACCTTGTTCTCCGTTACGCTGGCAGTGTAAGGATAGTAGGCAACGAAGTCAACAGCGCCTTCTGGGTAAACGAGGGCCTGGTCGGCAGCGGCAGCGGTGAGGTTGCCACGGTCGTCAGCGATAAACTGCTTGTTGGCGGCAGTTGCAGCGCCGAGGTCGGCACCAGCCTTCTTCATGAAGATACCTACTTTGTCGCCGGTTGTCCAAGTTGTGCCTGAGGCTTTCACTGTTTTCTGACCTTCAATGTAAGAAGAGAACTTCACATTTTGAGAATCTGAACCCCATGAGCTGTTGTCATCGAGGTTGTTGGAGCAAGAAGACAGCGTCAAAGCTGCAACTGCACCTGCGAGAATAAACTTTGTCTGTTTCATAGGTATAATTGTTTGGTTTTTTTATTTGCCCTTGCGCCCGATGGGGGAATCGGCCTCGAGGGCTTGGTTTATTTTATTGGTTTTATTTCGTTGACCACTTCGCCTTGTCGAAGCTTTGTTTATACTTGCTGTCGATGCCTGGGAAGAAGGTGAAGCCCGTCATCTGCTCCAGTTCGGCCACGCTCAATGCAGCGTTCATAAAGGTGCCGTTGAAAGCTTGGTTGTCGAATTTGAAGGCGATGGTGTAGGCAATTCCCGATTCGCGGTCAATGCGGCAGAGCGCCTTGAAATAGTAGGCCGGCACGCAGATTTTCTTCTTCGACACGTCGTTGGTGTACTTGATGCTGGTGCTTCCAACGGCCGATGGCATGGCGCCCGTCACAACGTAGAGCGTGTCGATGTTTGACGACCAAGCTCTCAGCTGGTCTTCCAAGTTGGCCCACACCTGCTGGTTGAGCTTGCCGATCTGCGGCGTCATGTTGGTGAAGTAGAACGTCTGTGCGTTGGCTTCACGGCAAACGAGACGGTCGGCGCTTGGGCACTGGTGTCCGCGGTCGTAACCAGCGATGCCCTTGGTCATGTTGGGCTGTTCAGAAGTGGAGAAATTCGGGTCGTAGCCCCAGTCGTCTGTACGGCTAACACCTTTGTGAGTGTAGTAGTTGCAGAGCGGATAGGCCACCCAATAGGCCATCTTTAGGTCGGTGTCGTAAAGGAAGGAGTAGTTGCGCACCTGCTTCGCACCATTGGTGAAGTAGTGTGTCACATATTTGAGGTTCGTTGCCTTGAGTTGGGCATCGGTGATGGTTGGCGTTTCCATCCAGTGTGTGTAGCCGAGCGATGGTTCAGCCGGTTTGTCAGGCGTGTCGCTTGCGTTTTTCACGTTAATCGGATAGGCATAGCTCTTTCCTTTCTCAAGCGTGAGGTCGGAAACGAGCGTAAACTTCTGTGACTTGCCGTTAGGCATGGTGAGCGTTACGCTGAGCGGCTTCGTGCCAGAGAGAGAAGCGTTGGGGATGACGAAGGCCGTTGCCACAACGGAAGCGCCAGTGCCAGTGACGTTCATTTTCACGTCGGCCGTTGCCGAAAGATTGGCAAACTCGCCCGTTGCGAGCTTGAAGTCGGCCGTTGTCGGCATGTTGTTGAGTGTGGCGGTCAAGCCCGTAAGGCTCTTTCCGTCGGTTGATTTGATGGTGAATTTTATACGTGCGAGCTGGTGCTTGAAGTTGAGCACGTTAGCACTGCTGGAAGCATTTACATTCTTGACATTGTCGGCATACATGAGGTCGATGTTGGCCTCCTTCGTCTGGTCTTTGATATTTACGGGATAGATGCCTGCCGAAATGTTGGCATTATAAGGATAGTAGGCCACGAAGTCAACCTTCGCCCCGTCGTGCGGGAAGAAAAGCTTGTTGCTGGTTGCCGTGAAAAAGCCGTTGCCGGCAGTGGTGGTATAAGAAACGTTGGCCGTTGCGCCCGAGAGGGCTGTACCAGTGAGCGTTGTGCCCGTGGTTTTCATATAAACGCCGATGCGGTCACCTGCGTCCCATTTCGTTGCAGTGGCGCGGAGGTCTGCCGAAGCATTAAACACCACCTCATCGCCGCTTTCGCGATTGATTGTCTCGATATCTGAGCTGCAGGAGCTGATGCCGCAAGCAAAGACAGTACCGATACAAAACGTCTTCAGAATGTTGTTCATAATCTTAAATAAAGTGTGTGTATTCTTGAATTCAAGTTCCCTTGCAGGAATTTCACTTCGTTAAGAAGTAAGGGTTGTAAAATCCGCTATTGGATATACCAATTTCGGGTTTTTGTTTTAACAGTGCATGTTATCTGTGGGCAAAGATAGTTCATTCAAGTTAAAAATCGGTGAAGGCAACCCATTATTTTTGGCGTTAATTGAAAAAAATCACTTATTTATGATTTAATAACGTCTGTTCGTGGATTCCCCCAAATATTTCCTTCCCCTTTTCCCTCTGTCTCCCAACGGAGAGCGCCGAAAAAGCTGACAATCGAAGCCGCGGCGGGAAAAGGGTAGGGAGGGGCGAGAGCGGAGAGCCTGCCCTTTCAATCTTAGGCAATGGGAGGCTTTTGGGCCGAGACGAAGCGGTCGCAGCCAAAGGCATCTTGGTGGACGGTGGTCGATGACAATCCAGCACTGGTGAAGAGCTGCGCGGTTTCGGCACCGTAAGCGCGGTTGATTTCCACCGCAACATATCCGCCGGGCACCAAACGTTCGGCAGCCAAGCGAGCCTGGGCGTGATAGAAGCGGAGGGCATCAGTGTCGGGCACAAAGAGGGCCGTTTCGGGTTCGTAGTCGAGCACGTGGCGCTCCATGTCCTTCCGCTCGCTGTCGGTCACATAAGGCGGATTGCTCACGAGAAGGTCCATCTCGAGCGGTTCGGCCGGCGGGTTGAGCAAGTCGGCATGGCGGAACGTCACTGCTACGCCCTGTTCTGCCGCGTTGTCACGCGCCACGGCCAAGGCCGCCTCCGATATGTCCCAACCTTCAACGTGCGCCGTGGGCAGTGCAGCCGCCAAAGCGATGGCGATGCAGCCGCTGCCTGTGCCGCCGTCAACCACCCGTAACGGGCGTCCGCCATTGGCGGTACGTCTGGCAAAGCCCGCCGCCAGTGCAACGAGTTCTTCTGTTTCCGGACGGGGGATGAGCGTGGCGGGGCTTACCTTTAAATCCATGCCGCAAAATCGGGCCCGCCCCAGGACATACTGAACGGGCTCGCCGTGGCGGAGGCGTTGCAAGATTCTTTGCAAACGCTGCTGCTCTTCTTCTGAAAAATGTCTAACTTTGTCGGCATAGACATCGAGGCGCGACACGCCGAAGCCTTCTTCCAAGACGAGGAAGGCAATGGCGCGGGCTTCCCGTTCGTCGCAACGGGACGACAGGGCCTCTTTTAATTCAAGATAAATTGTTGGAATCATGGTGCAAATGTACAAAAATAGCGTTGAACCATCAACGCCTCTGCAGGAAGGAAACGGAAAGGAAGTGGAGAAAACCACGGAGGCCGTCCGCTTGGAACGGGCAGAAAACGAGAAATGGATGCGCCGCTGCCTGCAACTGGCACGCTGCGGACGCATGGGAGCGGCCCCGAACCCGATGGTGGGCGCCGTGATTGTCTATAAGGGACGCATCATCGGCGAGGGCTATCACATCCGTTGCGGAGAAGCACACGCCGAGGTAAGGGCCATTGGCAGTGTACGCCCAGCCGACCGCGACTTTCTCAAAGATAGTACCATTTACGTCAGTCTGGAACCCTGTGCCCATTACGGCCGCACGCCGCCCTGCGCCGAACTCATCGTGAGAACGGGCATCCCGCGTGTCGTGGTGGGATGTGTTGACCCCTTTGCCCGCGTGTCGGGTCGCGGCATCGACATTTTGCGCAAGGCTGGTGTTGAGGTGACGGTGGGCGTGTTGGAGGAAGAATGCCTTGAACTCAACCGCCGCTTCATTACGGCGCAGACGAAGGGCCGTCCGTATATCACCCTGAAATGGGCGGTATCGGCCGATGGCTTCCTCGACGCCTGGCGCGAAGGCCCGTTTGACGAAGCAGAAAAGCCGACACAGGCCGCCCAACTCTCAACGTCATACAGTTTGGTGGCCGTCCATCATCTGCGTGCCACCAACCAGGCCATCCTTGTCGGCCACAACACGCTGCGCCTTGACCGCCCCTCGCTCACCGTTCGCCACTGGAGCGGCAATGACCCTTTGCGCGTGGTGTTGGGAACGGTGGGGGAGAGCGAACTGCCGTCGGGCTTTGTGGCCTATGCCGACATCAACACGATGCTCGATGCGCTTCACGAGCAGGGCATACAGTCGCTTTTGGTGGAAGGCGGTGCCCAGACCATCCAGTCGTTCATCGACCGCGGTCTCTGGGATGAAGCCCGCGAAGAACTCTCCACGCGCCTCTTGGGATGTGGCGTGCCAGTGCCGAAAATGCCTGTCGGCGTCGTGCGTCACTCAGAGCAGACATTCGGCGTGACGGTCAATCACTGGACGAATTTTGAAGGAACGCTCTGAGGTGCGAAGGACGCGAAAAGCAAGGCCCTGACAGTAGAACGGCAGGAGGTATCAGGCTGCCTGCCGTATCACCTGTGTTTTGATGCCCTCCGGCATTTTATCCTCTCAGGGTTATTAGCTTTCAGAAGAATTTCCTATCTTTGTGCATTCATAACCATCGAAAGCATTCATGAAGACCGAAGCCGCTCACGTAGCCAACGAATACAGACTCAGCACCGCCAAGGTGTCCCTCAGGAGAAAGCGGGGCACCTTGGCGGCCGTTTCCGTATGGCTCCTCTTCATGTTCGCCGCTTTGCTGCCGCAAAAGCTCTGCGCCCAGCAAGACCCGGCCTTTTTGCATTATTGGTCGCTTGCGCCGCAATACAACCCCGCCGCCGTCGGTCGCAACCCGCAGTTGTGTATCAACGGTGCCTATCAGGCCCATGCTTCCGGTTTTGAAGATGCTGGAGGCACCATGTACGCCGGTGCCGACATGGCCTTCCGCTTGGGAAACACGTTGCACGGCATCGGTGTTGTCTTTCAGAACGACGAATTCGGACTTTTCTCCCATCAGCGCTTTTCTGTGCAATATGCCTATCGCTTCAAACTCTTCGGCGGACAGCTCGCCGTGGGCGTAGAGGCTGACATGTTGAACGAAAAAGTGGACGGCTCGAAAGCCGAGCTCGGCGATGCCAACGACCCCGCCTTCCCCTCTTCGCAAATGAGCGGTTCCAAGTTCGATGCCTCGGCAGGTCTTTGGTATGCCCACAAGCATTGGTATGCAGGCATCGCCGCGCAACACCTCACCGCCCCGACCGTTCTCCTCGGCGAGACCAACGAAATAAACGTGAAATCAATGTATAATTTCACGGCGGGGTACAATATTCGCACCAACAATCCGTTATTAACAATAGCCCCCTCCACAATGCTCCGTTACGACGGCACGGATTTTCGCGCCGACATCACCGCGCAGGTGATTTACAAGCGCGAGAAAAAACGCCTCTACGGCGGTCTCAACTTCAGTCCGAGCCACAGTGTGGCGGGATTTGTCGGCGGAACGTTCCACGGCATAGACATCAGTTATTCCTACGAGGCCAACACTTCTGGCATGGGGCTGCAAAGCGGACAGCATGAAGTGACGCTGGCTTACAGCCTCGACCTCAACCTCGGCAAGCGCGGCCGCAACCTGCACCGTAGCGTCCGGTGGTTGTAGTAATTTTTTACCATTAGTTAGTGCCGATGGCATAACAGCCTGCGGAGGAAAATGTGGGACGAAAAAGAACAAACGAAGGTGTGGCTCCAATGGCCGTACTCCTTATTATATATAAAACGTATGACGCACAACAACCATAAAACGATGAACACAATATTTAAACATGCCCTGGGCGTTGCCTTCACCTTTGCGGCCATGCTGGCTTTTTCTGCCTGTATGGGCGGCGGACACGCCATGCAAAGCGGTGGCGAAGTGACGGGGGTACGCGCTGCTTCGTTTACCGAGCCAGCCCCTTATGGCATGGTGGAGGTTAAACGCGGCTACCTCAAGGCCGGACTTCAGGACAACGACTCGCTCTGGGGCGTATATGCGCCGCAAAAGGACATCTCTGTCGATGGTTTCTGGATGGACCAGACGGAAGTGACAAACTCCATGTATAGGCAGTTTGTGGAATGGGTGCGCGATAGCATCATACGCGAACGCTTGGCCGAAACTGGCGACGAGACTTTCAAAATCACCGAAGACCGCTATGGCGAACCAGTCACGCCGCATCTCAACTGGTCGAAGCCCATCCCCTGGCGTAAGCCGACGGAGGACGAAGAACAGGCCATCAAGAGCGTCTATGTGAAGCACCCCATCGATGGGTCGGTGATGCTCGACACGAAGCAGCTCATCTATCGCTATGAAGTGTTCGACTACGAAAAGGCGGCGCTGAGAAAATACCGTCTTAATCCGGCTGAGCGCAATCTCAACACCGACCTGGAGACCTCCGACGACCCCGTGATGATTTCTAAGGACACGGCTTACGTGGACGAAAACGGAGAAATCATCCGTCAGACCATCGAGCGCCCGCTCTCTTCGCTCTATGATTTCCTCAATACCTACATCGTCAGGGTCTATCCCGACACGACGTGCTGGGTCAACGACTTCCCCAATGCCAACAACGAGGCCTACATGAAACTCTATTTCACGTCGCCGACCTACAACGACTACCCCGTTGTCGGCGTGACGTGGGAACAGGCAGAAGCTTTCTGCGCCTGGCGTACAACATATCTGCTCAGAGGTATGGGTCCGCAGGCCCGCTATATTCAGCGCTACCGCCTCCCGACAGAAATTGAATGGGAATATGCCGCCAGAGGCAAGGAGGGCAACCCCTTCCCGTGGCAAGGACAGGAATCGAAGAACGGCAACGGATGCTATTTTGCCAACTTCAAGCCCGACCGTGGCAACTATACGGAAGACGGCAACCTCATCACCTCGAAGGTGGGCATCTACGGTGCCAACTCCAATGGTCTCTACGACATGGCGGGCAACGTGGCAGAGTGGACGAGCACGGTGTTCACCGAATCGGGTGTCGACGCTATGGCCGACCTCAACCCGCAGTTGAAATACAACGCCGCCAAGGAAGACCCCTATGTGCTGAAGCGCAAGAGCGTTCGCGGCGGTTCTTGGAAAGACCCTCTCTCCATGATCCGTTCGGCCTGGCGTGCATGGGAATACCAAAACCAGCCCCGCTCTTATATCGGTTTCCGCTGCGTGCGCTCAAAGGCTGTCACAACGAGCAGTAATTCCGACACGAAGCGCAGAAAATAGGGAGTCATGGAGCAACGTCCGCGCAAACGCCCGCGCTCTCTCGTCTGCAACAACAATCAAGCAATCATAAGAATACCTACTTAAGATATGGCCATCAAAATCAATTTCGTCGTTCGCCTGCAACACTGGATGGACAGTGTGCCGGGTCAGACATTCTTGAACTATGCCTATAGCTGGGGTGCCGCCATCGTCATCCTCGGCGCACTCTTCAAGCTCACCCACCTGCCGGGAGGCAACATCATGCTCTTCATCGGTATGGGCACGGAGGTTGTGGTGTTTACGCTCTCAGCCTTCGACCGTCCCTTCGACAAGACCGAAGTGGGCAAGGAACTGCCACACGACTATGAGACCGACGAAGAAATCGCCGCCCGTCTCGGCCTGACCGATGACGAGGAAGACGAGGAAGAAGAAAACGAAGCAGAAGACCTCGACAACGCAACGCCTGCTGTGCAACCACAGGTGGCGGGATGCGTGCCGCCGGCTTCGCCAACCATCATCATCGGTGGCAATGGCGCTTCAGCGTCTGCCAGTGCTGCTAATGCCGCAGCCGCTGCCAATGTTGCCGCTGTTGACCCTGTTGAGGCCGCCCGCGCCGCCATCGCCGCTGGAACGCCAGAGGGCAGCGAACCGTTTGAAAATGAAGCCAAACGCCTCGCCGCCATCATCCGCGCCGCCAACGACGAATTGTTGCGCCGCGCCCAGGCTGTGCTCTCTCCAGAAATGGAAGAGGCCACCCAGACCTACATCGGCAAACTTCAGGCTTTGGCCGACACGTTTACGAAGGTCGACGAGCAGAGTGCGCGTCTGGCAAAAGACAGTGTGGAAATGGAAAACCTCAACCGCACCCTCACTGGTATCAACCGCGTTTATGAGTTGCATCTGAAGAGCATCAGTCTCCAGGTCGGCACCATCGACCAGATCAATTCGCAAACCCAGATGTTGGCACGACAGATTGAGGAACTCAACGGCGTTTACGCCCGCATGATTCAGGCCCTCACCGTGAATATGCGTGGAACGGCGCCGGCCCAGCCTTCTGCCCAGCAGCCGGGTCAGCCATACGCCCAGCAGCCCCTCCAGCCTTCTGTCCAACAGCCAGGTCAGCCGATGGTATAATCCCTGCCAAGGATGTTTCCCGACATCCTCCTCTAAAAACTTCCCACCGAAGAACAACGAATAGCAATGACAGTAAAAAAACGTCCGGTTTCGCCACGCCAGAAGATGATCAACTTGATGTACATCGTCCTTCTGGCCATGCTGGCGCTCAACGTGTCGAACGAAGTGCTGAAAGGCTTCGACATCGTGGGCGACAGTTTGAACCGCACCACGGCCAACGCCGCGAAGGAAAACGAAGCCATCTATAAGAATTTTGCCCAGCAACTGGCAGCCAACCCCACCAAGGTGAAGCCCTGGTATGATAAGGCCATGAGCGTGAAACACATGGCCGACTCGCTCTATAACCTGGCGGAACAGTTGCGTTGGGACATCGCACGCGAGGCCGATGGCAAAGAGGGAACGCCCTACGCTTTGGAAAACAAGGAAGATCTCGACGCTGCAGGGCGCGTGATGCTGGCTCCCGTGAGCCAACGCGGTTTGCATCTGCAGAAAAGCATCAACAGTTTCCGCCAGCGCATCCTGACGTTCGTTGCCGACAAGCGGCAGGCGGCCATCATCGCCTCAAACCTCAACACCGACGTGCCGCGAAAGCCCGATAACATCGGCAAAAACTGGCCAGAATATATGTTTGAGTCCATGCCGTCCATCGCGGCCATCACTATGCTCAACAAATTGCAGCACGACGTGCGTGCCGCCGAAGGTGAGGTGTTGCACAACCTCATCGCCAATATCGACCTCAAAGACATCCGTGTCAACGAAATCAACGCCTACGTGCTGCCAGAAGCCACCACCCTTTTCCCGGGAGAGACCTTCAAGTCGCGCATCGTCATGGCGGCGGTCGACACCACGAAGCGTCCCGAAATCTACATCAACGGACGCCGCGTCTCGTCCGACGGCAATTACAACTTCACCGTTGGTGGCCCCGGCGAGTACACCTTCTCGGGCTACATCCTCATGCCTAACGCTGCGGGCGACATCATGCGCCGCAACTTCACCCAGAAATACAATGTCATCGCGCCGCCAACAGGCGCCACGGTGGCTGCCGACCTCATGAACGTGCTCTATGCGGGCTACAACAACCCCATCAGCGTTTCGGCCTCTGGCATCGCGTCAGACAAAATCCATCTGAGCATGGCGGGCGGTACGCTCACCGCGCATGGCAAAGGGAAATACGTGGCACGCCCCAACAAAGTGGGAGAGAACGTGACCTTCACCGTCACTGGCGAAGTCAACGGCCGTACGCAAACAATGGGCACCTTTACGTTTAAAGTGCGCAAACTTCCAGATCCAGCCCCCTACATCATGCTCGGCACCGACCGCTATCGCGGCGGACGTATGGCGAAAGCTTCGGCCGTGGCCTTGCGCGAACTGCATGCGGCCATCGACGACGGACTGCTCGACATCCCGTTCTCCGTTCGCGGTTTTGAAGCCGTCTTCTTCGACCGCATGGGCAACGCTCGCCCCGAAGTATCTGCCGGAGCATCCTTCACCGAAGCGCAGCGCGAACTCATCCGCTCTCTGCGCCGCGGCCAGCGCTTCTATATCTCGAAGATACGTGCCGTCGGTCCTGACGGCATCGAGCGCACCTTGCCGCAGCCCATGGAAATCATCGTGAACTAATTTATTTTCCAGGAAAGTATCGGAAGAGGGAGCCCTCCCGCAGGTTCAAAAGGTAGTGTCGGCCAAGCGTCCGTCTGTCCGTTGTCCCGCCCCCTTGGCGCCATCCCTTTCCCCTTACAAAACCCTTCAGACAATGAAACACCTCATATTGCTCTTACTCTGCCTCACAACCGCCACGGCAGTGGCACAGCCGCCAGCACGCCGACGCGCCGCTGAGGCACAGCAACGGGAACGCGCCGCAGCAACGCCCCAAGGTTCGGCCTACCGCGATTTCCCAACGGCGCCGGCAATGCCCGATGACGCTTCGTGGCGCCGCGACGTCTATCTCTCGCTCGACCTCACCAAGGATGCCAATGCCGTGCTCTATTACCCGACGACCCCGCAGGCCGATGGCCGGCAAAACCTCTTCACCTTCATCTTCAAAATGTTGCTGAGGGGGGAACTCAAGGCGTATGACTATAAGCTCGATGGCAACGAAGACTTCTCGGCCAAAAACCAGGTGAAGGTGCGCGACATCATGGACCGCTACCACATCTTCTATGAGTCGAAAGGCGACATGGTGCGCGTCAACGATGCCGACATTCCGTCGGAGGAAGTGAAACTCTTCTATGTCAAGGTGTCGAAATATTACGACCAGCACACGGCCACCTTCCGAACCGCTGTCACCGCCCTCTGCCCAGTGCTCAAGAGGGGCGACGACGACTTTGGAGGCACCGACTCGCAATACCCGATGTTTTGGGTGAAATATAGCGACATCGCGCCCCGCCTGAGCAAACTCATGCTCATGAGCAGCAATGTCAACAACGCGGCAGCCATGTCGGCCGACGACTATTTCATGACGGCTTCCTATGAGGGGAAAATCTATAAGACCGTCAACCTTCAAGACCGCCTGCTCGCTAACTATTGCCACTCCGATGAGGAACTGGCCAAGGAACAGCGACGCATCGACAAGGAGATGAAGGACTTCCAAGACCGTGTGTTTGGACACGATTCCGTGGCAGAAGCCAAGGCCGCTGCTGCCAAGGCAATGGCCGACAGCATCGCTGCTGCCGAGAAAGCTTCGAAACGCACCGTTTCCAGACGCCCCGCAACGGGACGACGCACCACGGTGAGCAAGACCTCCAGCGCCAAATCTGCCTCAAGGCCGAAGAAGACGAAGACCCCGAAGGTCAAAGCCTCTTCCTCACGCTCTCGCAGTGCAGGATACAGTGTGCGCCGCCAAAGACATTGAAAAAGCATTCAATAGATACAAGACATATCTCCGTTAAAAGGGATATGTCTTTTTTTAGCTTTATCCTAAATATGAGACCCTTTCAGGTAGGGCGTTCAAAATAGAAATATCAAAGGTTAGCGGTAGCGTCCTCGCAGCG
>OHAU01002005.1_pt1 | contig 21039 bp, 14 predicted proteins | sample 1577181 | NCBI WGS metagenome assembly OHAU01 (sample SAMEA3541472, study PRJEB24748) | human gut metagenome | biome: human gut; feature: human-associated habitat; material: faeces | place: China | collected 2012 | reverse complement strand
TTCGTTTCGTCCATTGCTTTTCAAAATGAACGTTTCATCTATTTTGAACGTTTCACTTTGTTCATTATAACATGCCTTCGCTGTATTCTTCAAGCGCTATGCCAATCCGCTGATTAGAAAAAATGAATCTCTTTTATGCGCCTGCCATTGCAATAGGTGCATGCCGTGAAGCCGCGTTTCTGCTTCATCAATCTGTCCTTGATTGACATATAATACTTATGATTGCAGTCTGGACATTTCCACCATACCTTGAACATATTCGTGTCCAGCACAGCATTAGGGCGAATTCCAAGAAGCGTATTCTCCACAACTGACCATTCTGACAGCAAATCGGGATGCAAGGTCGCAAAGTCATTATATCCCTCTAAGGTTCTTGTTCCTCTGCAATAGGGGCATGCATTATCTCCTACTTCTCGGTTGCAAATTCGTTCGCTATATTCGCCACCACAGCGTGGACAAATCCACAGTGCATCAACACTCATCATACGCAAATAACAGTCTGGTGATAGCAGATTATTGCTCGACCATTCTGCTGCCAGTTCCGGATTAGTCGTTGTAAGGTCATTAAACCCTCTCAATGCTTTCTTTCCCCTGCAGTATGGACACGCATCATCACCTACTTCTCGGTCTCGAATCTGGGCACGATAATCTCCACCACATTCAAAGCAATGCCACAAAACATATGCAGTTGCCGATTTATAATATTTATCTGCCGAATCCTCATTTTTCTCAGACCACTCTGCTGCTAAGTCAGGATGTGTCGTTATAAGATCGTTAAATCCCTTCCATACATGCAAGCCATTGCAATACGGGCACACATCATCTCCAACTTGACGATTTTGTATTTTGGCACTATATTCACCTTTGCAGCGTGGACATATCCACAAAGCATAATCACCAGATATCTTTTGATGCAAGTCAGCTGTATCGCTATTGTTCGGTGACCATTCCTTAGCCAGTTCAGGGTCTGTTGTAGTAAGATCGTTCACACCTTTCCGTACCCACAGACCGCGACAATATGGGCATGCACTTACGCCTTCCTCTCTATCACGAATCTTTGCACCGTACTCCTGATGGCATTCAGGACAAATCCAGAGTTTCCGATAGATATCCGTCTTTTTATAACATTCGGGGGAGTCTTCGTTTCCGGGTGACCACTCTGCTGCCAGTCTCGGATGTGTCGTTGCCAAATCATTAAAGCCTTTTAATGTACGCCATCCTCTGCAGTAAGGACAGGAGTTATCCCCAATCTCTCGACTCTTGATTTCCGAGCTGTATTCGCCGTGACAGTTCGGGCAAATCCAAAGAGCATAGTCATGCGAACTTTTCATATAGTTCTCTGGACCAAGTTTGTTATTAGGTGACCACTCTTTCAGCAGATTGGGATGTGTAGCTGTGAGATCATTAAATCCTGCTAATCTTCGCTCACCTCGACAATAGGGGCAGGCCTTATCGCCGGCCTTTCGCCCCCGAATCATTGCACTGTATTCACCATGGCACTCAGGACATATCCAACGAGCATATTCACCCGATGTATTCCGATATTCTGTCGGCGAAGTGGTATTATTAGGCGACCATTCTTTTACCAATTCCGGATCAGTCACTGTCAAATCATTATATCCCACTAATCTTTTCCGGCCCTGGCAGTATGGGCACGAATCATCACCCACTTTTCGTTCTGCAATCGAATACCTGTATTCTCCGTTACATTTAGGACATCTCCATAGCACATCCATTTTTGTAGTTTCCATAACACTGTTGGCTGCTCTGGTGTTATTGGGAGACCATTCCGCTACTAATTCTGGATTTGTATTTTGTAAAGAGATTTCTTCAAAGAACTTTACTCCCTTGCATATAAGACACTGATAATCATTGTCGATCATTTGCTGCACTGAGGCAGAAAAACGGTGACCTTTATCACATGCAAAGCAGTAATACTTACTGCGTGCATCAAAGCAACCCTCCATCGGGCCATTTGCTTCAGCATCCCATAGCTTCTCCAATTCAGGAACCTGAGATTTTAAATCGTTGTCTCCTACGCTCAATACATGGCGCGAACAGATAGGACAGACATTCTTCCACTTGATTTGCATTGCAGGACTGCGACTATACGAATGACCATATTCGCACTTCCAAAATACTTTTTTTAATACATTTTTAGGTGAAATCTGGTTTACGGGCACTTCGTTCCGTTCTGTATCATACATAGCCACAGCTTCCGGATACAATGTTTGCAGATCATTAACTCCGGGCTTAATAATTCTGCCTTCACATATCGGACAGTCGAACCTAACTCTTTGATTGATATTAAAAAAACTATCTTCAAATTCATGCTGCTTGGCTAAACAACGCCACTTTACTTTTGTCTGATCCCTAGCTGTGAATTCTTCAAACGGAATTTCATTTTTCTCACTGTACCAAGCCTTCAATTCCGGGTGCACTTCCGCAAAATAACGTTGATTTTTATTTAACGGCTTGCATTTTCTGCAAAATCCATACCCATATATTCGGGTATAAATTCGAGCATACCATTTATGACCTGCCGCACACTGCCACAACATTTCTTTCTGAGAACCAACTGACACTTCATACGGACTAACATCATTTTCATCAGCCCATTCTTTTGCAAGTTCCGGATAACGGACAGCAAAACTATCTTCTTTTCGCACCTTGGTGCCATGGCAGTATGGACATCCAATATTCCCTTTGCCTTTCTTCAAAGCGCCATATACTTGCATAAATGATGCCGTAAATTCGCCATGCGTCGGACATTTCCAAATCGATTTTTCCTTTTGGTGCAAACGCACTTCGGATAACGGAATTTTATTGTTCTCTGAATAGATTTCTGCTAGCTGCGGTAAATCCTTTTCATAACTTTCTACTCGCTTGTTTCCTGCGCAAACAGGACATTTGGCAATGTATCGTTCCGGCTTGTTCTTACGAATACGTCCGTAAACCGGAGCTGTCCATTCGTATCCGCAGACATGACATCTCTAGTTTAATCGCTCATGCGAGCCAATACCGATACGCTTCGCATCCACACCCGGATTCAGTTCCTGCACATAGTCCAGTCCCAATTCCGGATATACGGTCGCAAAATCGTTTACACCACCCCAGACTGCCAGTCCCGCATCGCAGCATGGACAAACATCATCTTTTCGGCTGGCAACAACAGCCTGCCATTCATATCCACAGTTAGGGCATTTCCAGTATACCGGATTCATAGACTTTGCCATTACATATGCCGGATCTTCTATATTGCGTTCGTAGTCCCAGAACTTCATCATATGAGCTTTGCCATACACGGTCGCTTTTAATCTCTGACACTCTACACAATGTACCCGTCCTTTATAGTGGAAACGTATCGGTGCCGCCTGGAAATGATGTCCCTTATCGCACACCCAGTTTACCGTTACCTTTGAAGTAGCCGAAGTAATTTCTTCCGGTTTGCATGTATTCTGCTCATAATCCCACATCTCTTCCGCTCCCGGCAGCTTTTGAAACAGGAGCGGTCTCTCCTCGGTCTGCAGTACTTGATGCGGTTTATGTTCTATCCATTTAAAACGTTCATCATTCATCGAAATCACTCAACAGTTCATTGACTGCATTAGACCGAAATGTCTTAATTTCCTGATCTGCAGTCATCATGTGGGCATCTATTGCTTCCGGCATAATGAGTTTATTGACTGATTCAAAGATGCCTTCCTTTTGCAGAATCAAGTTTGCCATTTCCGGATATACACGGCTATAGATAATCTCTCTCAGCTTGCGAATCAATTCATTTTTCGTCTGAATCTCTGCATCTCGGTCATGGTTTCTCTTTACAGCTAAATCTTGCTGCGCCTTCTCCAGTTCTTTTTTCAACTGGTTGTTTTCCTGCTCCAGCTTCTCATTTTTCTTTTTCAGCTCTGAAGCATTATTTGCAATTTTCTCATAATATGCATCACGCTTCGTAAGCGCCTCTTTTAGCGCCTGTGGAGAACTGTTTTTCGCCAGAAACGCATCTATATCCAAGCCATGAAATACAATCACAGCATCAATGTTTCTCTGCACAATCGCCTGATTATAAGCCTCAATATGCTCTCGGACTTCTTTATTTCTCCGAATCAGATAATCCTCAACCGCATATCCCTGACTGCGCACATACTCGCCAAAGGCTGGAATTGTAATTTTCATTCCCGCAACGATTTGCTGATAATCAAGTGCCAGCCTGCACAGATCCTCAGAGGTTATTTTCTTTGCTCTCGGCACTATGCTTCTCCTCCCATTTTATCTTTTCCTGGAGATATTGATGGTACGAATATTCAGAACTCTGCAGCTTCAGCAATACCTGAATAATATCTTCCGGCGATCCATTATTCTTTCTTACCTGTGTAATGACCTTATGCAGATTCTCACATTCCAAAACAATTCGATTTCGATACAAATCTTCCGAACCGACAAACTGCCTGTCTTCCGTTCGATAGTAGGTGCAACTTGGACAAAACCCGATTTCACCCGCTGGTCCACTGACCTTATAGCATTCACTTAAATCGCCCTCCAAAAAGCGTTTTGAGTAACATCTGCCGCCGTTATCCAGCCGTGTAAATTTTTCCTACCTCTAAAGTCGGCACATACTGACTGATGGTATACTCCTGTTTGCCTTTAATCAGACGTTTGTACTGATGATACGTTTTGCACTCAATCCAGTTCGTAATATTGCTGAAATAATGTGCGGACATCACCGGATTATCATGTCCTGCCAGCTCCATCGCGATCATCGGCGTTGCTCCCTCGGCAATCAAATTGATCAATGCAAGATGCCGCGTATCGCCAAGATTCATATATTGGATTTCGCCATCCTTCAATGCAGTAGAATCCTTTTCATACAGAACCTTGTATCCGTACCGTTCACATATAATCTGATTGTAAAAATAGCGTAGGCAAGTATTTAAATTTATATAGGTAAAATACCGGCTGTTATATGGCCGGCAGCGTTCCCATTTCATGTAGTGCACATCCGCAGCAAACAGCGTATCAATATCGTTCACCGAGCAGTCCTTGATATGATCCTGATACCACTGAATTGTCTTTCCCAACGTTTCCGGAATAACATAGCTTCGTTCTTCGTAATCGTCCCGAATATGGTAGGATACCCTTTTACGCAATCCTTTTATTCGGTTTCTTCGAATGGTAAGTTTCCATTCTCCATTGACATGATGCAGGCAATTCTTCGGCGTTAAGACAAACTCGCGCGGCCGCAGTGGAAGTACGCCAGAAACCTTCCACCAAAGATAAATCGGGAAGTAAAACAGCTTTTCACTTTCGTCCTCAGTTTCCTTCCAGAACCGGTCGACAATATCTCCGAACCGGAAATATGTATCAAATGATGCCAGCTTTCTCTGTCCGCCATTAGAATACATTCGTGTGGCATCGTCAACCGATTGCAGAGCGTCCTCGATTTCCGCGATTTCATTTTCCCGTTTTTCCGGCGGCAACAGCGCGAAAAAATCAAGCAGATGGGAAGCATTCATGATACTTTCTTTTTCATGGATATGCGCCAGTTCCCGTATCGGGCAGCGAATGACTTTCTTTACGCTGTATATGAACTCCTGCAGCGACAGCAGTGCCAGTTCACCCATACGGAACATTACATACGTTTTCCAGTAATCAATAAACTCGGCAAGAGTCATCTTCAAATAGGCAGCGTACTCTCCGAATTCATCGACTGTTATCCGAAAATCGAAGTTATATCTGCTGTACTCATCACACAGGTGCCAGACATCATCTTCAAATACGCAGTTTTCAATGACCCGTTCTTCTCGATACCCTCGGAAGATCTTCTTTGCCGAGACAACCGAACGCATATCCATATCCGGAATAGACAAAATCGATTCAAACTTGCTGATTTTTTCGACTGTATTCATCGTTCACCTCCCGAATGATCTGTTCAAAATCGTTTTTCACCTTTGTGCCATAAGTCTCATCTATGCAGTACAGTATTTCATCCAAAGTAGGAAGAATAATCTCTTTTAGGATAGCAATATACTTTTTCTTCTGCTGAATATTTCCTGTCTTCTTATATAGTGCTTTCAGACGGTTGACTTCACTGATCATCAGCCACATCGTAGACTTCGTGCTGATTTCATATTGACAGCTAATACAGTTCGTTCTGTCCGTATATGGGCAAACTTTTCCGCAGGCCGTGATCAGACAAAGCGTTTCATCCTGTTTAGATACCGCTTCACCTGCACCAATACGATGTAATACCAGGAGAATATCCTTTGATGAAACTGCAGTATAAAGCTCGCGCGCAGTCTTTACGGCACGTTCCATAGTCATTTGGGCCAGACCCACAGACCGTTCTACTTCCGATGGTGTCAAATTCAGTTCTTGAATCAGCTTTGTCTGCGTATGGAGAGACAGCTTCTGGTACTCTTTTCCCGCCAGTATCTTCAGCAGCGTTGAAGGTATAAACGACAGCACACCGCGTTCAAACAACTCTCTCGCTACAAACTCCGGAGAAAATCCAGACATCTTTGCGTCTCGCAGATAAACGCTGGTCGTCTTTGCAAATTCGCCATATGAACCCTTATGAGAACGCGCCAGAGCAGCCAGCATATATCCTTTGACAGAAAACTGGTCATCATTTTTCAGAATATCATCTGTCAGTACATAGATCATCTGCATGAATGCTTTGTTGGCCGAGCGTGACCGGAAATTAGACTCCAGAAAAAGCTCACCGATTTCTTCTCCCATATAGCGCGAAATCTGTTCATACGTCGCAATCGTCCGAATCAGCGGCTTGTCCTCAGGCAATCCACTAATTTGATGGAATGCCTCTGCGACAGCAAACAGCTTGCCAAAGTGTACTTCTACGCTTTCCGGCACATGGAACTTGATACTCGCCACACCAGTAGTCCCTTGTGTTTTGCTCGGCGTAAGTTGAAGCACAGATAGGCGATATAAAATAGAGTACAGTGTCAGCCGGGCATCAACATCTTCAAACGAGCCATCCTGTACTCGTTCCAGTACCTCTTCCGGCGTCATCGTAAGTTTTGGGTGCGGAATTCGCACAATATCCGTATTCCGTATCACGCTGATGAAATGTACCGAAATAAAAAGCCATGTATCAACAAAGTTTTTTGACGTCGCAGCCTTGGTATACATATCGTTTTCTGCAATATAATTCTCATTGAACATATGGAAAATAATTTTCAGATAATCGTCTGGATCATAGGCTTCTGCATTTTTAGAATTTGTACTGTATGGATTCATAAAATAGTCCCGATAGTAAAGTGTCTTGCAGTGTACCCGAGTCCAGTTGATAAAATCTGCCAGAATATCACCGAAAATCTTTGGAAGATGATCGAAACCGTCTGACATGAGTGAGGCGATCTCCTGATCTGTTGAAGTTTCCAGTTCTCCCGGCAGAAAATACAGAAGGAAATCCAGTACCTTATTGGCTGCCTCTGTTTCCAGTCCCACATCTTTGCAATACCGTCTGAATGCTGCTTCTGTCGCTGGCAACTGCTGTTTTAATTTTTTTATCAGTTTCTTGTTTTTTTCTTCTTCATTACAGTCATAATGCTGACAGAATTCCTCCAATGATTTACGGCACCGCTCAAACTGCGCATCCTCCATCAGGATCCTGCCGTTTTCCGTAACTTCAGGCTGCGTTCCAAACCACTGGTTGCTAACGAAAAACGTGGAAACATCAAACATAAATTCGGTATTGATAATATGATATTCTGTTTTAAGTTTTTCAATTTGGTCAGACAAATCAATCATGCATACCTTCCTTTAGCGCCATTTGCTGCTTCTCCGATTTCCAAAGCGAATAATTAAAAATCTCGCTGCTGACTTTCTCATACTGCCGCTCCAGATCACTTTTATTGTTGATATAAGTAAGCGCCGACTCCGGCGATTTATCTCCGCGCCAGTACATCAAGCCTTCTACGCCTTCTCCATATAAGGTCAGTTTCACTGAGAACCAGTGCCGAAAGATATGCGGACTAATCTGTTTTTCCATCAGCAACTGTCCATAGGTCACTACCTCAAAATCATCACTTGCCAGCATTTCCGGAATACACGCCTCTACAACATCATGGAATGCCTTGCGGTAGCTGTCATAAGCGAAAGCCTTGCCATCTCTGGTTAACGTCAGTGCGCCATATTTTGCCTCGTACTTACGGCCTTGTATGTAACTCATATATCTCTGATAGCAGGCATAGAACACCTCAAGGAATGCCGGATACACGCGCTGTTCGCGTTCCTTTTTGATCTTACCCACACTGACCAGATCTGAGCGCAGCACCAATTCTTTTTTCAAGTCAATAAAGATATTCTTAATGTTACCGTCTGCCATCTCAAAGCGAATACCTGCGCCAAGCGGTGAATCTGTTCGGCGGACATTACAGGCCTCAGACGGACGCAGACCGGCAAAAGCGCCCAGTGCTGCAAGCATCAACAAGTTCGGATAGATGGTCATAATCCGATTGAAAATAATCTGAAAAACCTTTTCCGGCAGGTCACGCAACATTGGACGCACCTCGTTACCGTACAGCACCTCAAAGATTGGTTTTCTAATCGTGATATATCTTTTTTTCTGTTTGCTGTACTTCTTCTCCTGCGTGTACAGATCACTGATTTTCATTTTGCAGCTTGTATTCTGCCGCAGCATTTCCTCCAGAAAATCCATCACATTGGTAATACAGCGCTCTACCGTTGACCTGGCACGATGTGCAGTCTGGGTATCTCCCTGAAGCCGACATAAGCCGTAATCATTCAAGAAATCCCTTACCATCTCTTTCTTTATGTCAGTCAGCTTATCGATATGGTATTGGTCGAAAAACACATAGTTCAGCAGCTTGACGATGTTATTCGCCGCTGGTGCATTATCGCTGGAAACACTTCGGCTGCCGCCGCCACGCACATACTTATGAAAATCCGTCCAGGCGAGAACCTCATCGTCTTCCTTGAGAACAATCATACTCCGCTGTATCAGTTCCGTGTCTTTATAGACTAATTTGTGCTTATAAACCGCAAATCTCATATACACACCCAGCGCGATTGCAACTATTCCAAGCACAATCGTCATACGTTTCCTTATTTTCTATACTCTTATGTCAGAATAACAATCATTGTAGGCATCGAACCAACAATCTTTCATTTTCAGCCATTAGAAATGAATTTAGCCCATACGGACCTCTGCGTATCTAGCCTATATTGATTTACAAATCGAATATCCGACATCCATTTATCGCACGCATCAGCGTATTTATAATTTCCCTCATGGGTATTAACAAGCCATTCGATATGATTCAGTATATCCGTTTTGCTCATCAACCGAGAATCCATCAAATTCTTCAGCAATTCCTGCCGTTGTCCATCAGTCAGTCCCTCATTCTTGCTGACGGTATAGCCATACAGTCGCAAGGTAGACATATCCGAAAGATCAGCCATAGAAAACGATGTACTATTCGGTGCATATGTTTTCAGTTTCATCAAAGGGAATCCATATTGCTTTGCATACTCCAGATAGCTAGTTTCATTGATAAAATACCGATCCCCTTGTTTATCATAATAGACATTGAACGGAACCGGCATATTTCTGTTTGCGCATAGCACATAGGCTGTAACCGGTGTGTAATTCTGCTCAATATTACTGATATGCTTATGCGAATACACATAAACTGTTGTAATTTTATTCGGATTACGGAATGTATCATCACCAAGAATGTCGATAGCTGCATCGCTTAGTATAGTTGCTTCGCAAATATGGTGTTTTTCGCCTTTGTACTCAAAATCCCGTAAACCTTGCATCAAGGTTGCAAGAATAGTCTGCGAAAAACCTCGGTGAATCCAAAAGTTTGTATCCGATTTTTCACGCGCATCACTTATAAGAAATATTTCATGATTTTCATTTTTACTGCCCAAAATGACAGACAAACATGCGCTGGATGGAACCCCGTCTTTTCTAGACAAATTAAATTTTATTCTCAAAACCAAACAACGCCTGTATAGCGCTACCTCTTTTTTATGTTGTATATACTTTTGTGGATCGCTCAAATAATCATCTAATTCTTCAATCTCTCCTTCAAAATCCTCTTGATCTTGAATAAATATTCCTATCTGTTTTCCGTATTTATGAACAGATAAAAAGTCTTTCAGCGTCTCATCTTCGTAAAAATCAGGTTCGTTCATCTCAAGTGTGTATAGCTTAGATTTTAAGACATCCCTTTTATGATTTGCTTCTGCTATACTTAATTGAGATATATCCTCTCGTGACGAAAGTTCCACCATAACACCTTTGACAATATATTTTCCAATGAAAAAGCTAATAGTGGAGAAAGCATATTCCTCATTTTTCAAAAGGCAACTAAACCACTCGCTTGAATTGCTATCGTAATTATTACGGCAGCGAACCTGAAACAAACCACCTGACGATCCAGCATAAGAATAATTAAAAAATGAAGCTACTGCAAGATCAATATGAATTTCCTCGCCGATCAATATAGTTAATTGTTCAGCAATCTTTTCTAATTCACCATAACAATACTCTCGCACAGTTGCTTTTTGTTCGCTTTCTCCTTTTAACCACAGTCGTCCCCAAGTGATACCAATTGCTCGAATTACTTCACAGCAATGCATATATACCGTCAAATATTTATATGTCCACCCAGCATCAATCAGCTCTTTCGGCGTAATATCCCTATCCTTTTCATAGGCATCTACAAATACTTGTGCTACTGCGTTCATTTTAATTCTCCGATCCCATCACATTATCCGTCCACATTTCACACTGACTCATTACAGTCTGGATTGCATCTTCCATGCCTTCCGGCGGATAATGGTGATGTCTCAAAAGTCGCTTTACTAAACGGCGCATATTCGCCCGTGCGCCCTCTTTTTTCTGCCAATCGATGGTACGGTTTTTACGAAGAAGGTCTGTCAGCTCCTTGGTAAGCGCAATCAAATCTTCATTTTTATAAAGATCCTTAATTGCTTGGGGTTTTGTCAGAGCATCATAAAATGCCAATTCCTCTGCTGTCAGCCCTAGCTTTTTACCAGCTGCCGCCTCTGCTGCAATGTCCTTTGCCAATTTCAGCAGCTCTTCAATGACTTCTTCGTTTGTCAGCATACCGTTCAAATACCGGTTCATTGCACTCTGAATGATTTCCGAGAACTTTTCAGACTTCACAACGTTTGTCTTTCGGTAAACTGATACCTGCTCCGCAATCAGCTTTTTCAGCAGTTCGACAGCAAGATTCTTTTCTTTCATCCGCGCGATTTCTTCAAGAAACTTGGGATCGAAAATCGAAAATTCTGTCTGAACATCCGAAAACAGGTTGATCACGCCTTCACTCTTGATGCTGTTCTTGAGCAATTCGTTGATTCGCTCGTTTACCTCTGGAAGTGTGAATTTCTTCCCAGTTCCGCCTGTGAGCAATCGAACAACCATCGTTCTTACAGCATCAAAGAACGCCGCTTCAATGCGAATCTGTTCATTGACTAAACTGCTGCATAGCGAAAGAGCCTGTCGAAGTAACAGTGCTTCCTTGATAAAGATATTCTGTGTCTTTTCCTTATCCGGCAAGTCATGTTCGGCTACACTTTTCCCGAGGATAAAATTCACACCGCCGCTGATTGTTTTTGCCCTTTCCAAGTCTGAACCATTCATAAATTTAGAATAATCAAATCCATGGAAAAAGTCTCGACAAACTTCCAGTTTTTCAAGGAATTTCGGATATGCTGCCTTACTGACATCCGTGTTACCGTAATTTTTGCGATCACGAGCAGTATAGTCATTCATGGCCTGCTTCAAAGCTGAAGCAATGCCAACGTAATCGACAATCAGACCGCCCTCTTTATCCTTGAAAACACGGTTTACACGCGCAATCGCCTGCATTAAATTATGACCAGACATCGGCTTGTACACATACATTGTTGCCAGCGATGGTACATCAAATCCTGTCAGCCACATATCTACGACAATGGCAATCTTCAGCGGTGAGTTATTATCCTTAAACTTCCGCGCCATATCATCTTTATGTGCTTTATTTCCGATAATTTCCCGCCATTCCTCAGGATCGTTATTACCCTGTGTCATGACTACGCCGATTTTTTCTGTCCATGTCGGACGAAGTTCCAGAATCCGCTTATAAATCTTCATCGCAATCGGACGTGAATACGCTGCAATCATCGCCTTGCCCGTCAGAATGTTCTGCCGGTAATTCTCGTAATGATCAAGGATATCGTCAACCAGCGAGTTAATAGTCTGATCAGCGCCTAAAATCGCCTCCATCTGACCGAGCTCTTTTTTGCTCTTTTCGATAACGTATGGATCTGTATTTTCTGCCATAATATCGTATTCACGGTCAATTAGATGCAGCGTTGCTTCGTCAAGTTTGAGATGTATAACACGGCTTTCATAATAGACCGGTCGTGTTGCGCCATCTTCGACTGCTTGTGTCATATCATAGATGTCGATATAATCACCGAAAACTTCTCGTGTACTGCGATCTTTCGTAGAAATAGGGGTACCCGTAAATCCAATATATGTAGCGTTAGGCAGGCTATCTCGAATGACACGTGCAGTACCGATAACGGTCTTCGCTTCAACTTCACCGTTATCCTTTTGCGTCACAACAACTTTTTCATTAAGTCCATACTGTCCACGATGCGCTTCGTCTGCCATTACAATAATGTTTCTACGTTCCGACAACGGCTCGCTGCTTTCTTCGAACTTCTGCATGGTCGTAAAGATAATACCATTTGCCTGGCGATTTTCCAGAAGTTCTTTCAGATGTTTGCGGCTTTCTGCCTGCTGTGGAGTCTGGCGCAGAAAATCTTTACAGCGAGAGAATTGACCATAAAGCTGGTTATCCAGATCATTTCGGTCTGTGATAACTACAATCGTAGGACTTTCTAACACTTTTTGCAAGCCATGCGCATAGAAAACCATAGATAAGGATTTACCACTGCCCTGGGTATGCCAGAACACGCCACCCTTACCATCCGTTACCGTCGCATGTTTGGTAGACTCCAGTGCTTTTTTGACAGCAAAATATTGATGGTATCCTGCAAGCACTTTAAACGTATTTTGCCCATCCACATTAAAGCAAATGAAGTTCTTCAGAATATCCAAGAAACGTGTTTTCTCGAACATTCCCTCAAAGAAAGTATCAAACGTTGCATATTGTGTATTCTCATAACTGCCGTCAACCGTCTTCCATGCCATAAAGCGATCCTCGCCAGATGTAATCGTACCCGCGCGAGAAGTTGTCATATCACTCATTACGCAAATCGCATTATAGACAAACATCGACGGAATTTCATACATGTAGTTACGCAACTGACGATAAGCCGCCGATGCATCCGTTTCCTCGCGGGACGGGGATTTCAGCTCAACAACAACCAGCGGCAATCCATTCACAAAGAGAATAATATCCGGTCGTTTTTCAGAATTCTCAATAAAAGTCCATTGATTAACCACCGTAAACTCATTATTGGCAGTATTTTTGAAGTCAATAAGATAAACGAGGCCAGCGCGTTCCTCGCCATTGTCCATATATTTTACAGGAACACCATTTTGCAGATAATCCATGAACACCATATTTTTCTGCAGCAGGGTACCCGTTTCAAAATTTTTCAGTTTATATATTGCTTCATTCAAAGCGTTCATAGATAAGTCTTTATTTACACGCTGAAGGCAGGGTAACAACAAATCTTCATAAAGCGGAGAATGATAATCACGTTCTACATCCGGGCCATAGACATAGGTATAGCCCAAATTTTGATTAAACAACTCAATAATCGAATTTTCATAATCTGCTTCTGTATATACTCCTTGCATGATTACACCCCTTCATACGCTAGGCAACATACTTGCTCTGCATTTAAATCGATTGTATATCTCTCAGCCATGATTTCTAACAGAATATTTTGCTCATATTTGGTTGCATATATGTCTTGGTACTGTAGTTGAATCGTGTATTTACCTGCACATTCTGGCGGACACTCTATAAAAACCTCTAAATCAAATTTGTGCGTTGTCGGCACACAAAACAGCAGTGAACTCAAATCCATCTTCTCATCATGCTCATGTCCACACTTGGCCAAACGACATTTTACATTGATTGCCGCACCATTTCCGCAATTCTGTACAAGTATTTTAATGTATGGCTGCATCACCGGCTTAAGCATCATCCCTGCCTCTCCCGCATTCACCGAATATGGTTGAGATAGTACTCTAGATTGCTCCTCTGTTAATTGATTTGATAAGGTAATCTTGTTTTTTCTAACCGTATAAACCAGTCTGTCAAGTAATATGTCCTCCCGTTGCCATGGCTCCAGCGTCAGTTTTCCCATCTTCTTGCCTTGTTCGCGCATCGTTCCCACCAAAGAGCCACTATATCGTGCAATATATTTATTGAACGAAAAGTATGGAATGACAGCCAATTTTTCAGTTTCTCGAGTTATATTCAGAATTTTGTCATTTGTTGTATTAGCTTGCTTAGCCAATGAAATAGATACTATTCCCAGCATAACTGTTCCAACCAGCGCTTCAAATCCAGCAATATAGCCGATAACATCGCCAGCTGTCCATTCAGCAGTCCAAAAGGTATTGACAGGATGATATTTGAAGAGTGCATGCACGATAATTAACGGACCACAAAACACCAGAAATGCAATAATAAAAGTAATTACTTTATGTTTCTTCAGCCATGTTAGAATATCATCCATAGAAAGCTCCTTTATATTCTATTATAAACGATAATTTACTCGCTCAAGCAAAGGTAATCAAAAAGCAGTGGGTTGCAACAAATGAAGACGGGTACGAGATGCTGCCTCTTGCCGATGTTGCTGCAATCAACCCTGATACATATTCTCCGAAAGAAGCATGGGAGTATGTAAATTACCTTGATACAAGCAGCATTACTGATGGATTTATAGCAGACGTCCAGCACATTGTTCCTTCAAGCGAGAAATTACCAAGCCGAGCAAGGCGAAAAGTCGCAGCAGGCGATGTCTTATTCTCAACGGTGCGTCCTAATCAAAAGCACTTTGGTATTATCAGCGATCCATTGCCCAATATGCTTGCGTCCACCGGGTTTGCGGACATAAGAAGCAAATCCCCCTTGGTGTGCAATGAGCTTATATATTTGTGCCTGACAGAAGGAGATTTCATTGAGAAAATGCAGCAGTTGGCAGAACAAAGCACTTCAACATTTCCCTCAATAAAACCATCTGACTTAGGTGCTTGTCAAATACCTTGTCCCAAAGGTGAAAGCTCCGATGTCTTCACCGACACCCTAAAATCCTTGTTTTCTCTCATTGCTGCAAACTTCCTTGAGAACAACTCTTTGGGTGCTATGCGGGATGCACTACTTCCCAAACTCATGTCCGGTGAGATTGATGTCTCTGCCGTCCAGCTCTAAGCCGCTAAATTATCGTTTATCTGCCTGTTCACCTCAATCTTTTCGTCGAGAGCGGACAGTAGTAAAACGTTTTTTTCCATTTCTGTTGTGTCGCGAATAGGAATCGGCATCTCCACAAGAGACTTTATATTTAAGGTAGGTTGTACTGTCGTATTGAGGTTCTGTTCGATGTATGATTGTCCGCATGGAGAATCAAAATAATACTTCACCCACTTTGACATAAGCTCATCCTCAATGTCTATAAGTGCTGTTGCCCTTACCAAATTACATCCTGCAAATGATTTTGGCACAATTGCTGTCTTTCCAATAGTTCCAACAACGCTTACAATCATTCTCCACCATGCAAGCGAGTGCGAGAGTATTTAGCTTCATTCTCACGGGCGGTCGTATCTAATTCTGAAGGAGATTTCAATCCTGAGATCAAATTGTTGACTTTAATTACAGGAACCCCATCTGGGACACTTTGACCTGGTTGCACAATCCCATATCCAATTTTCCGATTGACCATGCTCCCCAAAGGCTTGTATTCCATTTTTACCCATCCTATCCGATGTATTTTCTATGTGCCAGCTTCACATTCTGCTGTTTCACCATTGCATAATGCATGGTGGTGTCGATTTTCTGATGCCCTAAGAGCTGCTGGACTTGCTCTATGGGCATTCCTTTGTCTATGGCAGTAGTAGCCAGTGTGCGTCTGAACTTGTGAGGGTGAACCTTCGGAATGTTCAGGCGCTTTCCCAGTTCCCGAAGGCGTGTCTCCACTCCGCCGATCATCAAGCGGTCAAAGGGAGCTTTCAGGGAAACAAACAAAGCTGGGTTTTCATCCGTTCGCCCCTCAAGATAGTTTTGAAGGTGAATCTTCGTCCTTGCGTCAAAGTAGACCAATCGTTCCTTATTGCCCTTGCCGATAACCACACATTCGCGCTCGTTGAAGTTGATGTCCTCGCGGTTTAGCGTGACCAGTTCTCCAACACGCATTCCGGACGAAGCCAAAAGATCAATCATTGCCAAGTCTCGTGCCGTTTTGCAGTTATCGCGCATCAACTCCAACGCTTCATCGGTGTAGGTGTCCTTGACCACCTTTGCTGTTTTGACTTTATGGATCCGGCGCACCGGGCTTTTCACAATGAAATCCTCATCTTCAAGCCACGAGAAGAAGCTGGACAGAATCCGACGAATGTTGTCTATGGTCACTTTACTCGACCTTCGCTGAACCTGATAGTTGGTCAGATAGCGGCGCAAGTCATCTGTGGTGATCTGCTGCACAGCCTTTCTGACTCCGGCAGTCAGAGCCTCAATCGTCTTCCGGTAGTAGCTCAGGGTTTTCTCTGAGCAACCTTCGATCTGTTTTGCCGTGATAAATGCCTCGACTGCATCTGTTTCTTCTGCTGGAATTGAGCCACTATCATAGGTGATCGTTGCCCCAACTAATGTCTCAGTCATTGCATCCCGAAGGTGCATGAGCTGTTCGTTGTTGAGATATGGCAGCATTTTTTGCTGTATCTCCGTGATGAGTTGTTCTGTCATTGTCGCGTCTCCTTTCGAGGTAAGAGAACGACATTCAGTGGCAGTCCCTTTTGTAAAACTCTCGCCACTGGTGAGAGAAACCTATTTATCTGGTATTTGTGTGGATGACAGCTAATGAGTACACTTGTACTCGCCCATTATTCGTAATCCTCACTCGTCCATCCTTAACAAGATTTTTAACAATACGTGAGGTTGTGGCTTGTGATAATTTTACGTCCAATGAAATCTGCTTTAGCGTTACATTGCCGCAGGAGTCTATGTACCGCAACACTCGTTCCTCATTTCCTGTTCTGCTGCTCAAAAATCTCTGGTCGTTACCTTCAACAGCAATATAGCTTCTAAGAAATGCCAAGAAACGCGTTTGAAAGTGTGTGTTAACTTCGTCATGGAAGGCACCTTTAATGAACATATCAAGAGAACGCCAATTCTCTCCCGGATTCCCATTATTTACACAGTTCACTATGCCATTAAAGAGGCTTATCGCCTTAGTTGGCTTCTCATTCAACAGCGCCCAGTATAACGTATTATAATAATGTGGGATCCATCCTGCATCTATTGCCATATTTGTAAAGTTGATTATGTTTTCTGGCTCATTTAGAAAATCAAAATTAAAATATCGCATGACGCAAATGTCTTTACCGTTTATGTTTTCTCGAAAACAGTCAATTGGGTAGACATATGCTTCAATATCCTGAAACACCTCGTCGGTTAAGGCTATCCCAGCAGTTTTGATACTTCCCTCCATTAAATACGCATCTACATAAGCCTGACCAACAATCAAACCTTTTTGCAAGGAGGGAATTTCTCTCGCTTCGACCCTATCAAATTCACCCTTTGCAATAGCGCCTCGAATCAAAATACCGTTGTCTATGAATTCTCGTTGGCATATCTTCTCGACTAATGTAAGTAGTTGGGAGACAGCTTGTGTACTTGTATCACACGTATAAAGTATAAAGGAATCACTTACAATATATCCTTCTACCAATGTAGGACTCATGTTTTCCCACTGTTCAAAGGCAGTTGTAGAAAACCGTCCAATAAATGATTTTGCATCTTATTGTTTGAGTTTTTTCAACTTTTCCTTAAATCCCAATATATCAAGAAAGGCAACATACTTACTCATATTCAACCCCCATCTTGTTTTTTGCATTTTTCGGCTATAAACGATAATTTAGCGGCTTAAAGTTGGACAGCACAGACATCAATCTCGCCGGACATCAACTTGGGCAGCAGAGAGTCACGGATTGCTTCCAATCGGCAGTTTTCTTCGTAGTTGGCGCGGATTAACTCATCTATCGGATGAGCGACAACCTCAAACTGATCGATTTCAGTTACAGGAGGAATATCAATCGGTATGGCATTGAGTGCATCCCTATTGATGGAGCCGAAGACTGTACCCTCGCCATTAAAAACATCAAGCTGAGACCTGAGTGCAAACATAGTATAGAGAACAAACGAACTGTGACCAGTTTTACTATGAATAGCACCTAAGCCGCGCCCAATGCAGCATCTCTCGTACGCTATATTGAGATCACCCACGGGAGCGCGGACGCTGAGAAGGACATCGCCAGCCTCAGCCTTGCGTTTAGGTTCGGTGGTAAAAAGCCGCCGTTTGGGAAAACGAAATCCAAATTCGGCTCGTCCCTGATAGAAAACCTCGCCAACACCGTCTTCGTTGTAGCTGCTGCCACTCGGAGACTGCCCCATTGTGATGACTGCAATGTCACTGAGAGTTCCAGAGGTAACATTGCTGTCGGAGCTGTTGAGGAACATTTCAGCATACAATGACATCGCTTGCTGCTGTAAATTATCGTTTACCTTTATATTACTTTCAATTTTGCTATCCAAAGCAGCTAAAACAGAGGCTATCCGTTGCTGTTCAGCTTTACTAACCGGAACATGAACACGGATCCCTCGCATAGTGTTTCCAGATACTTCCTTGAATGTTGTCCCACTTCCCATTGCTTCGATAGCACTCTTGTTGAATTTAAGCAGATAATACAAAAACATCGGATCATTATCTTCATTTGCAATAATGCTTTTGAATCCCTGATTTGTGCAAACAGGATTTGAAGCAATAGCAACATAGCCGATTGGTGCGCGGGAAGAGAACAATACCGTATTCTTTGGCATTATCTGCGTAGAGCAACTGTGTAGTCCTTTCTCTGTGATATTTCGCTCACCATGCGAAATGAATCGCCCCTTTAATGTGGATAGATCCTTCGGAGTAATCCACGCTATATCACCGCCATAGTTTTGTTCATCTTTTGTTGAAGGCGTTGCTCCACCAACAATTTCTCCGAGTTCTGCCAGAGTACACTCCTTCCAATCAGATGCCATATCCAATCGCCCCCAGTCTTTCTCTGATCTCATTTTCAAGATCGTGAGACTTCACAAAAAGCTCAGACAGTTCAGAAGTCAGACGCCCCATTTTCTCTTCAAACGGCTCACCGTCATCTTCCTGTTCCTCAATGCCAACATAGCGTCCCGGTGTGAGGATATAGTCCTGCTTAGCAATATCCTGCGTAGTGACAACCGCAGAGAATCCCTTCTTATCCTCAAGCGTTCCATCAACGAAGGTATTGTAGGTGTCAGCAATTTTCTTGATGTCTTTATCCGTCAGTTCACGCAGTTTTCGCGTGACCATAGTGCCGAGCTTTCGTGCATCGATGAATAGCGTCTTGCCTTTCTGTTTCTTGTTCTTTGCAAGAAACCAAAGCGATACAGGAATCTGTGTCGTGTAGAAGAGCTGCGTCGGCATTGCAACGATGCAGTCTACAAGGTCAGCATTGATAATGTTCTTGCGGATTTCGCCCTCGCCGCCAGACTGCGAGGACAGCGAACCATTTGCAAGCACCATACCAATACGACCATTTGGAGCAAGGTGCCAAATCATGTGCTGCAACCATGCAAAGTTGGCATTGCCTGCGGGAGGCGTACCATACTGCCAGCGAACATCATCAGTTAGTTTATCTGCACCCCATCCAGAAAGGTTAAACGGGGGGTTCGCCATAATATAATCCGCCTTGAGCTGCGGGTGGCAATCATTGAAGAATGTGTCCGCATTAAACTTGCCGAGATCAGCTTCAATACCACGAATAGCCAGATTCATCTGCGCCATCTTCCATGTGGTCGGGTTGGAGTCCTGACCAAAGACGGAAATCTTATTGATATTTCCGCCGTGATTTTCGATAAACTTTGCGGACTGAACGAACATACCGCCAGAGCCACAGCACGGGTCATAAACACGTCCATTAAACGGCTGCAGCACTTCAACAAGGGTACGCACTACGCAAGAGGGGGTGTAGAACTCACCAGCAAGTTTACCTTCTTGCTCAGCAAACTTGGAGAGACAGTATTCGTATGTACGGCCAAGAATATCCTTGCTGCTTCCATGCTCAATCATCTGAATGTTGGTGAAGAGATCAACCACTTCGCCAAGACGCCGCTTGTCCAGCTCCGGACGGGCAAAGTTCTTGGGAAGAATATCTTTGAGACGCTTGTTCTCCTTTTCAATGCTGCGCATGGCATCATCAATTACCGTGCCTATTTCCGGAGTGTGGGCGGAAGCAGCAATCGTGCTCCATCTTGCATTCTCAGGGACGAAGAAAATGTTCTCTGCCGTGTATTCATCCTTGTCTTCTTCGAAGCCTTCGCCCTCATCGACCAATTCTCTATACTTTGCCTCGAAACGGTCGGATATATATTTCAGAAAAATCAGGCCTAATACGACCGATTTATATTCAGAAGCATCGATATTGCCGCGTAATACGCAGGCAGCATCCCATATCTGTTTTTCAAATCCAATATTTGATGTATTCTTTTCTGCCATACTCTTAACCTCCCATGATGTTATTCTATAAAATTTACTGTCCGAAAAAACGTACTAAACGACTCCAAGTATTACTGTATTGGTCATATCTCGTTCTATATCCATAAATTTTTTTGCATCTGCAAACAGATCTCTATTCGACAGGAAATCTTATAAACCTCTTATTAGTCATTATACACAAAACAAGCATTCAAAGCAATGATTCCGAAGGAGATTTATAGCATATTATGGTAATTACTCTATATATTTTTAAAGATA
>OHAU01002000.1_pt1 | contig 21082 bp, 26 predicted proteins | sample 1577181 | NCBI WGS metagenome assembly OHAU01 (sample SAMEA3541472, study PRJEB24748) | human gut metagenome | biome: human gut; feature: human-associated habitat; material: faeces | place: China | collected 2012 | reverse complement strand
GTAATAACAATCGCTGAATATAGCCCGCCGAATAACAACCCTGAAATAAATATCGATCCTTATCCGATCCCCTGTAAACTCCATCTGCACCTCGATTGTAGGGCTGTCCACTTCCGGACGCTCTGACAGTTTGCTCCGGATCCTCTGGCTGATTTCCAGCTGTACCATGCTGTCATATTCCCTATGCAGGTACTCCTGTAATCCCCAGCCCCAGGACGGGCTATAAAATACCTCTCCTGGTGTCGTGACTGCCTCCAGCCGGATATCCTGCAAAAAACAGTCCCTGGCACTGCACAGGGGGACATCCCCTGTACTGGATGCAGTGAGCTGCCAGTCCTCTGACAGGCGGATGTCTGTATCATGCAGTCCTGCCATCAAATCACCTCTCCTATGATGTAAGGGTCCAATGCCCCGTAAAGCATGGCAACCGCCACTGTATCGCCCGGATCCGCCTGTATCAGTGACCGTACTCCTGGGATCACGGGATACCGGCTGTCCGGCTCCCCGTCCCTGCCGATGATGCGGAGGGAATACACATAACCTTTTTTCCGTATCACTGCCTCCACAGTCCTCGGTCCGTCCTCCAGCTCCACCTGCACCTGCCTGTGCTCCTCTTTTATGTTTCCTGACTCAGAAACGGCACTGACCTGTGCCAGCATGACGGACGGGAGCTGTGCCTGCGGGTATTCCTCGCCGATCTTCCTGTCCATGACCCCACGGATCATGTTCTCTAACATTCCTCCCATCCGGCTTCCTCCTTACTGTTCAATCAAACGTGATATATGTCCGGATAAAACCGGCATCATTTGTCTTAAATAAAACCTTTTTTACCAGGGCACTGCCTGTATACGCCGGATGTATGACCTTGATCGTCTGGGAATGGTGGATAAACGGCATGGATACCGTTTCCAGTTCCCAAGATCCCATACTCCGCTCCAGGCGGATAATATTGGATCCGTACTCAAACAGATAGGTCTGCTTCTGCTCCGGGTCCGTACACCAGTAAAATACCCCTCCTGAGAAATAAAACCGCTTCTGGATCTGCCACAGCCTCCGGATCTCTTCCAAAACCTGTATCCCGTTTTTCTGTGCAACCGGCACAACCTTTTTCGGCTGGTAGACCTCCTGTGAGATCTGGAAGTTGCTTATCCCTGCCACCTCCAGAAGATACCGGACAATCTCCTGAGGGGTCACATCCAGAAATGTCTCTGATATAGTGACTTCCTCCAGACGCTGCATCTCATCTTTTGCCAGGATCTCATTTTTCCCCTGTGCCCGGTTGTAGGGGCTGCTTACATATCCGGTAAAAACTTCCTCCATGATCCCACTGTAGCCCAGGTAGATGCTCATTTCATCCCCTTTGGTTATCCCGATCTGGGTCTGGTAAGGGTCGGTAAATCGGATCTTGGCCCAGTCAAAGTACGACTCTACATCGGAACAGGTCTCGATCTCAATCCCTTTTTTGATAGAGTAGGCGCCGATCTGGACCCCTATCCCTGGATAAAACAACTCCATATCCGCCTCCTAAAATGGCATTTTTTCGATCCGGTCAAGCCCCGCTGATGCCGATGGGGTTACCTGGGCTGCCGCTTTTTTCTGCGGGCTTTGTGACAGCTTACCGGCTGCACGGTCTGTTTCTTTTCTGGCAGGGGCTGTCCCCCTGTCATCTTTAAGATAGCTTTTATAGTCTTCATTCAGCGCAGACCCTGTGGACGCAGATGCATCTTTTTTGGCGCCACTGCTGCTTGCCGATTTGCCCGCGGAGATTATAAGCGTGTTATATTCCCACAGCTCTAAGGAGGCTGTGATCTGCTGCTTTTTGTTTTCCGCCTTATGGGTCATATTTTTAAGTATGACCTGGGAGATCCCCCGTACTGCGGTATCCTCACAGACGATCTGGTGGACTGCGGGCAGGGCCTGGCCCGACTGCCTGAACAACGCTTGGATCTGCTGAAGCTTCTGCATCCTGGTCATGGTAACTGCTCCGGTTTCATCCTGTGTATCCTCAAGGATCAGTTCTATGTTTATCTTGGCATCCTCATAGCCGGTCGCCTGCTTGGGCTTTTTGCTCTGCCCCTCAACCTCCTGCTCATCCACCTGTGCATCATTTTTAATTTCTATGCTTTTGACCAGCCCCGGCAGGATCACATCGTCAATCTTGACCATCTGGTCATCCTGATATACCATGCCTATCCCTCCTCGATCACAACGTCACCCGGAAGGGATCCGCTGCCATTGGCAAACTCCTCGATTTCTTTGAGCAGTTTCAGCAGTGCGGGAAGCTCCTTGATCGTCTTAAAATCTACTTTCAAGTGGAGTTCTTTGATGGTCAGGCCCCTGTCTTCGGTCTTTTCTTCTACCAGGGTTTCCTTCTCTGTACGGGCAGCATCCCTTGGAAGCGTCCGTACCGGCTCCCTGGTTGCCTCAATCCCCTCACTGGACATCTGGCTGCGGATGTTGGAAAGCGCCGCATCTGCTGCCTCTCCTGGCAGATCCTGTGCCAGCTTAATTCCATCAGCATAGGTACTCATAGTCCTCCTGCCTGACAGGGTAAGTGTGGACAGAGGGCCCGTCTTCGCATCACTGAAGGGAAGCATATTGCGGATTTTCTGCAGCCCGCCTTTCACTGCCTCCACCGGTTTATTGATCGCAGATCGGATCCCTTCCGTGAAGGTATCCATGATCTTTGCACCTGACTGCTTAAACCAGGCCACTGCACCGGTCACTGTACTCTTAATGTTATTGATCCCGCCGGTAAATTTACCCGCGATCGCGGAAAGCTTTCCTCCGGTGAGATTGTCAACGAATGTAAAACCGGCCGTATAAATTCCTTTGACTCCCTCCATCGCAGCCGCTGCTATGCCGGTGATGCCGCCTCCATGCGCTTCATATGCGGCCCGCATATTGCCAAGCTTTTCGTTTACCGTAGCTTCTGCAGCTCCCAAGACAGTGCTGATCCCGGAACCAATAGCGCCAAAGAGCCCGCCAAAAAAGTCCACCACCGCTCTACCGCCGGAGAGGATCGAATCCCACACAGCATTGACTCCATCCCGGAACCATTCACATTTGTTATACAACAGTACCAGAATTGCGATCAGGGCGATTATAGCTATAACAACCCATGTAACCGGATTGGCCAGAAGGGCTGCCGTAAACCCCCAGACCGATGTGATCAAAGGAGCCATTGCGGTTGTTGCCGCAGTCACCGCCTGACGCCCCATGTTAAAGATCCCGGTCCCCAGCCGCTTGACACCGCCCAGTGCAATACCTCCGGCAGACTTTATGAGCATGAAGCCTTTTTTTACCCCATCCCCGGCATACATACCGTATATCCGTATCGTTGTCAAAAGATCCGGCAGCTTTTTGATCTGTCCGATAAACCCGACAACCATACCTCCTGTTTTGGTAAAGACCAGCCCTACTGCACCTACAACTGCAATCGTGGAGCCTGCCACAGTTAAAAATCCGCCAAGCGCCAGGACCACCAGCATCAGCACCTGTACCAGATCCTGATGCTCCTGCGCCCATCTTCCTACGGTATCCACCGCCTGGCTTCCCTTGTCGATCATCACATTTACCGTCGGCATAAGGCTGTTTCCCAGTGTTTCCTTGACATTCTGGATCTTTTGCTGCAGGACCGTAAACTGATCCGGCTCCATCTGGTTCATGGCATTTGCCATTCCTTCCGCGACTCCCCTGCCCTGTCCCATGCTGTCATACAGGGACAGGATATTGTTCTGCAGGTCTCCTGTCTTATTGTACAAAAGGTCAATGAGTGCCACAGCCTCCTGGTCGCCAAATGCCTCCTGGATCTTGATCTTTTCCGCTGCATCAATGGTCTCGCCAAATTTGCCGCGCAGCTTGTCCAGGATCTCCGGCATGGACAGAAGCTGGTTATTGGCATCCAGGAAGTTAAGCCCCAGCTCCTTGCCTCCCTTGGCAGCACTCTTTAGGAACGCATTGTATTTTGTGCCTGCCTCACTGCCTCCCATGGTCGCCTGGAGCATACCCAGGATACTCAGCTGCTCCTCTAAAGGCACTTTGGCATTGGTAGCCGACGCTCCCAATGATTCGATCGCCTGGGACATCCCGGATCCGGTGGTTTTAAACTGCTGGACGGACTTGGCAATCCCGGCGGAAAACATCTCACCAAATTCCATATCCGTCATGCCGCTGTAATAGTCCTTGTAAATACCGTAACCCGTAGCAAACAGGGACGTCATTTCCCCGACGGTGGACTTGGTGGCCTTGGCTGTCAGGCCGGACAGCTCTGTAAACTGTGCTACGCCCTCATCACTCAGCGAGGCAATACCGCTCTTGATATCATAAGCAGCACTGATAAACTCTGCCTTTGTCGTACCCGCCCAGGTGTTGCTAAAGTCCGTAGCTGCATGTTCAAGGGTCTTTAGGTCCTTAACACCTAATGAGGACAGCTCTCCCAGCGCCCTCCGTGTATCAAACGTTGCCTGGACCGGTGCAAGCGCAGCCTTCGTGATCTGGTCACCGACCACTGCCACACCGATCCCTGTCTTTGTCATGCTTCCCAGCCCCTGCTCCATTTTCTGGAGCTTGGAAACCGAGCCGCCGACTCCTGCCTGCACCTTGGACAACGGGGAGGTCAGATTGTCCACCATGGACATGATTAAGGACAGTTTAAATACACTTTCTAACCCCATCCTTCCCCTCCTCTGTTATTCTTCCGGGAAAGCACTTACTACTCCCCGCTGTATAATGGCGCTTTCCAGCTCCTGGATATACCGCGCCATTGCCAGATAGTGCAAAAATTCATCCAGTTCCATGTGTTCAAGATCTGCCTGCCCTAAACAGTCCGGAGGCACAAAATGAAGGATCTCCAGGCGGCCTGCCTCGTAGATGCTTCCTTTGACCGCCTCCAGGTGGCTGTTTAGAGCTTTTTTAAATTTGTCTCTTTCGACAGTCCCATCATTGCCAGCAGCTTTTCTCCCACGGAAATGGACAGGGCCGGATACTCCTCCAGGTCAGCCGTTAAGGCCCCGGAGCTCTCCGGAAGGACTGCATCCATCAGGAACGTTTTAAGGGAACGGGTAGCATTGTTGGATGCCGTCTTGACATAACGGTCATAGCTGGCCACACTGGGGGAACGGAAGTAATAACACTTTGCGATCTCTGTATCATCATCCGGCGTCAGTATTACCCCTACCCGGTAAATTTTTCCATACTTTGCCTTCAATGCGTCTTCCTTCTGCTGGATTTCCGCTGCTGTTTCCTGTTCTTTTTTCATTTCTTCTGCCATTTTTCTGCTCCTTTTGCCATTTATCTTGTCAATTTACATCGGTTTGACGCCATCACGGACAATCCCTCCCACGATCAGCAGATCCAGATCCACGCTTAAGGATTTGTCCCCCTGGGCTGCTTTATGGCTGTTTTTGGTGATTGTGACCTTGTTTAAGACATCCGTCCGGGTCCGGTCTCCGTCATTGGCATAGCTGACTGTAACTTTTCCAAACAGCAGGCGGTACAATGGTGTGCCTGTCCGTTTGCAGTAATCCAGCAGCCCGTCATAGTCATCGCGCAGGAGTGTAACCTTGCCCGACGCCTTGTAATTTCCCTCTCCATACCCGCGGGGCTTCTGCCCCTTTCCATAGACCTCTTCTTTTTCCAACTCATCCTCATAGTCGATGGACTGGATCTGCAGGTTTAAGCCTGGGATCCCCAGATCCACATCCCCCCATGAGTAAGAGCGCCCATTTACTTCTAACATTTATCTGCTGCCTCCTAACTGCTTATAACCACGCCGGTACGCCCCAGATCCACCAGGATGCTGCGGATGTAACCGCGGGATGCATACCGCACTACCATTGACAGAGACTTGCTTGTCTGTATGTCCTGCCCGTTCGGCACTGTAATTTCCGCATCCGATATCTCCCCTGCCTCGATCATCTTATCTAGGGGAGCTTTCACATACTCTGCAATCTTTCCCAGTTCCTTCTGTGTATCGGTCAGGTCGATATCCTCCTGCAGGTGCTGGAGTGCTTCCTTGCGTACTTCCCGGATGATCTTATTAAGGACCCGCACATCCTCCGCATACTGGTAGTCGCTGCCTTCCGGCCCCATGACGTTAGCATTGGATACATAGTATTTTTCCAGCCCGTCATAGTCCCTGAAGGTTACATACCCAGCCGCATCCAAAAGGGCCGTGGAATCCTCGATCCCTGCCGGGGTCAATTCCAGCATCTTATCCTTACTGATTCCCATTTTGTAGGAATCCCCGGTACGGCCAATGGACTGATGGACCTTTGTGCGCGCATACAGGCCGCACACGATCCCTGCGCTGTTCTGTTCTGCGACCCGTCCGTCCATCTTAATGTAGCGGCTTCTGGAAGCTACGACCTGGATCTCATAATTCCTGACCTTTTTCCGGTCCTGCTCCAGACGCTCCACATAATCCGAAATCTCCTCCTCGCCATCCGGGGCGTAGGCCTCCATCACAAAGAGAAGGGGCTTATGGTAATCCTGCTCCAGTTCCTGCTGGGCTGCGGATATGGACGCCCACATAGCTGCATCGCTTTCACCTACGATATGTACCATTTCATACAGCTCGTTATAACTGCGCAGCCGGTTGACAGCCGTAAGGACGTCCTGGCTGGTCATCCTGGGGGCCGTAGTGGAAAAACGGTACACATCCCCGATCTCAAATGACCCCTCTTTTTCCACATCTTCCGTAAAAGCCAGAGTGATCCCTGTTTCCGGTATCTCATAGCTGCCGTTCTCCGGGACTGTCAGGTCATCTGAATTCGTCGCGCCTCCATCCATGGAATACATAAACAGCGCACTGTTAAAACCGCCTTTCCCTGTGATCGTAACCACTACCTCAAAGGCATTGTAGGGGGTTCCGCTGGCTTTCATACTGCCCTTTCCCTTTTTGGAATCCGTGACCTGCCCGATCGTTCCGGCTGTGGATGCAGCTACCGGGATACAGTAGATCCGGTCTGCCCCATTTTCCACACTGTCCATGACGGAATCAGCCAAAGGGGAACGTCCCAAAAGTTCCCGGATCTTAAGAACCCCCATATTGCCGGTGATCGTCACCGGCCGGTCTGCCTTCACCGGTGAAGCACCAATGGCGGTAAAAATGCCGGTTCCCTTGTTCGTGGAAAACCCTAAAAGCCCGTCACTTACCGTTGTAAACACATCGCCTAACATCCCGCGCCCTCCTTCTTCGTATTCCTTTCCCTTCCATCCATTGCCGTGCCGCCAAAGGCAGCAATGGCAGAATCATATTCCTGCTCCGTAACCCTCCGGCCTGGTTTCCATCCCTGTGCGGTACAGGCACCCGCATACAGGGCGGCGCTGGTTCCTTTCATCCGCTTCCAGTCACCGATCTCCTGCAATGGGGCGCTTGCCCTTTCCTTACTTTTGTCCATGATCTATATCCAGCTCCTTGTCTTTTAAGCTCTGTCTTGGTGTGTCTGCATATACGCCGCCCGAAAATGTGACCCTTATCTTCACGGCGATCTTAGCTGCCAGGATGCTGTCCTCATCCTCCGCCCATTCTGCTTCAGATGGTTCAACGTATACAAAATCACCGTTAATATACAGTCCCTTTCCTAAGATCTCTAAAAACCTCTGGTAGATCGCATCCAGCTTCTCCGAATTAAACTCCCCGATCACCACATCAAAGACCACGTTCCGCTTAAATAAGCAGGTACGGGTCTTCGGTTTCCCGTCCGTGTCTTTAAAAACACGCCTGCTCCCATCCCGCTCTAAGGTCTCCTCATCAAACAGGACGGCCCCTACATGGCTGTTCCGGTATAGCTGCAGCTTCTTAAGGGATGTGATGGGTTCCATCTGTATCCCGCTGGCCCTTAATCTGTCGATCAGGTATTCCCTGCACTTCGCATACATGCGTCCGCTCCTCCTAAGTCTCTTCCAGAAAATCCTCCACCGTTCCCTTGATCTCTGCCATATCGTCTTCTGACAGCCCCAGGAACGGCCTTGCCGGGATATGCACCCGGATCGTGACCTGTTTTTTCCGGATCCACTGGTCGCCGATCTTAAAGATCAGTCCCCGGCTTGTCTTTGCCCGGATCGTGATCTTACGCCCAGGGTCACCAAACTGGTGCGTTGCCGCGTAAATATTGTTGGTCCCGACAGCAAAGCCGGAATCATTAGCCGACCTGCGGATGGAATTTTTCATGGTCCCGGTCTTTACCAGTGTTTTTCCTGCCTCCTGCTCCGCCCTTTTAGACGGCTCCCAACGTTTTCCCTCCGGTGTCCTGGAGGTCTTAAACCGCTCCATCGTAGAGGCACGGATCACGGAGGAAAGCACATTATTAAGCCGTTTCTTATCCAACTCCGAAAATTGGCTCATCCGTTTCCTGAGACGTCGGATATCCCCTTCCAATCGGATACTGCAACTTGCCACTGTTTACCATCCTCTCATGCTTGATCGAGAAAACAGCCTGGGGCTGGAATCCACTGCAAAACCGGTCTGTGCCGCTGCCTGGGTCCCGCCCTCGCCCTCAATGCCGAGTGATACTTTTCCTTCCGCCAAAAGCGTCAGGAATTTAATCGCCGCATTGTACCGGTTCAAAAAGTTCTTCTGTTCGGTCCCCTCATCAATACCGATACGGGAAAACAGGTTATAAACTGCAATGTCCTTGCTGAATTTAACAATATTTCCGGGCGGTTTGGAAAGCGGGACCGTGTATCTCTTTGCAAGATACCCGTCGATCTCCCCATCTGCGTCCTGGATCGCCTGGAGGATCAGGGGGCGGATCTTTGCCTCCCGCTCCCTCTCATCCTCAATATAGGCGTCGCCGATCAGAGCGTCCAGCGTGTCCGTTTTCAGCATGTCCCTTACTTCTTCTACGGTGCTGTACATGGCCGATCCTCCTTATGCCTCGGTTCCTTCGCTGTAGTATGCCATCTGCCAGAAGCCGAACCCGGCATTTCCCCGGCTGTCCACGCCATACAGAAACTGCTTGGAGAAAAAGACGTTGTCATCCGTTTCATTGGTCTTTGCCACGAATTTTGCAGGCTTTCTCTGCTGGTAGATGAGCGGCTTTACCGGGCGTCTGGTACATAAGAGATACCACTGCGTTTCCTGGTCGGCCAGATCCGGCAGCACCAGGATCTCTGCTGTATCTTTCATTGTATTGGTCGTTCCCTCGATCTCATCCGCCTTGATGATCTTGCGCGCTGTGCTTTCCAGGGACGGCGGCACCACCAGAAGATCCGGGATCAGGCGCAGGGGACGGCCTTTGCTGTTGGTGATGGACATCATGGACGACCGTGCGGCTGCATAGCTTTCCGCACCCAGCTTCTTCTTCCCTTTGTTGCTCACCGTTTTTTTGCCGATCTTATGGCTGTCTGAGAAAAAGGCCTGTCCGTCATAGCATTTTTCCGTGGTCCCCCTTTTAAGAAGGCCAAAGACAAGCTCATCCGGATGCATGGCAGCACTCTGTCCCAGCATCTGCACGGACGGGTTATACAGGCCGATCTTGTCATCCTCGACCGCCTCCCTTGGAAGCCCTACCGTCAGCTCAAAGCTTTTATTCTTCACCGTGTAATCACTGGCCGTCAGGTTCTGGATCTCACGGTCCCCGATCCATTCCCGCATTCCGGGGATATCCCCCAGCCATGCATAGGTTTCCTCCCCTGTTGTGGACGGCACAACGGTTGCAATCTTCTGATACTGCGGTTCTGCCTCCGCAAACGCTTTATTGTAGATCGTATTGAAGCCCTGATAAATCGCTCTTAAATTTGCGCCATTGATAACCATGTATGTAATCCTCCTTTATGCTCCGGCTGTCACTGTAACAGACAGCCCTGTTTCTACGGTGATCCCATCCTCATCCACGGCAAGGACAATGCCTGCCAGGCTTGCACCTGTTCCAACATTTCCCACGGTCTGGTCATCCTCCATATAGCAGGGGCCCATCAGGTCTTTGACTGCCACCGGGTTTTCTGTACTGTTTTCCCAGATGAACGTCCCTCTGGATACGCATGCTACAGCGCCCCCGTCCGTTCCGTCCCGGTTGTCAACGGTTTCCTCTGCGCGTCCTGCCGCTTTTAAATTCTCTGCCTTTTTAGCCGGGACCGCATATCCGTCTGCTCCCACTGCTACCAGCGCCCCCTGATAGATCGTAACCCCTGCCTTAACAGGCAGTCCCAGTGTCCTGTCCCCTCTTGCCACCTGGATCGTATCCCTTTCGCTTGTCAATGCTGCCATGTCCTACCTCCCGTATGTCTTATAATCATCATCACTGATCCCCAGCTGTGCAAATACAGCCTTTGCCGCCCGGTCTAATCCCTCCGGGTGTGCGCCCTTTAAGACGGCTGCGTCTGTCGCAAACTGGATTTCCTCCATTGGCACCACCTGCGGGGCTTTTTCAACAAAATCCTTAAAACCGTACGGATCCTTTAATGCATAGGCTGACGCCCATTCCTTCTGTGCCGGTGCGATCTTTCCGGATTTGAGGGCCATTTCCACTGCATCATCTGCATCCCGTTTCGCCAGTTTCTCCTCCAGCTCCCGGAGCCTTCCTGCGGCTGTGCTGTCAATCCCTGATTTTAATGCCATGATCGCTGCGGCTGCCTCCGACGTCGGGGCGCCTGCTTTTAACCCAAGAAGGGAGCAGATGATCTTATTAGCGACTACCTTCTCCTCCAGATCAGTCCCTGCTGCCCCGTCCTCTGTTTGAGAGCCGGCCTCCTCCGCCTTTTTCTGTCCGGGCGGGTTTCCTTCCCCTTTTCCTTCTCCGATCTTGTCCTCAAACGCCTTTAAAACCTCTTCCTCGGATGCATCTTCGGGCAGCCCTAACAATGCTGCCAGCTTTTTTAATAATGTTTCCATGCCGGTTCCTCCTTCTTTTTGTCCGTTTGACCCTTTATTTACTACTGCAAACATATGGTCGATCGCCGGTGTATTGGTCAATGCACCGGAGTGCATCACAACTGCCTTATTGTCACTGCGCCTTACCAGAACGACCGGGGACAGATAGCGGTATTCCCGGTTCTTTAAATATTCCTTCGCCCTGGGAGTCCACTCTACCTTTGCGGCAATGGCATCCTCCTGAAGGATCAGGTCCTTCACCCATCCCGCAGCTGGTGCCTGTACATCCTTTAACGTCTGGTGCTCATAATCGATCACAAGATCCAGTCCCCGTTCCAGAAAACGGCGGCGCATCAGGTCAAAGCTCTCCTGGTCTACCTCAAAGTCACCTTTTTCGCTGTGGACGTGTCCCAGCGGCAGTAATTTGATTACTTCCGGTGCGTCTTTCAGCTCCACGCTTTCGCCTTTTAACTGGTAATACTCCATGTTCCAGTCCTCCTTGTCTTGTTTCCCTTCGCAGGACAGCGATTAACGCCGTCAATGCTGTTATTAACGCCCCTGTTCCATCTCGGACGGGCAATTTACCACCTGATGCCCTAAGTTGCCTTATTTTGCCGTTTAGCGGTCTGGGATCTGTAAGCCCGTTTCAGGGCCTCCGGGTATCCGTCCAGATCCGGTTTAAACGGACGTTTGGCCGGGTTATGCCGGAAACTCGGATCCGGAAGGACCTGCACGATCCTGCCGTCCCCGATGTCCGCAGCCTGGGGCGCTTCCGTTTCGACTTTCAGCCCCCGCTCTTTGACCTGTCTGGCTGACAGCGTGGTGACGGTACAGCGGCACCGGAACCCATTGGGGGGATACCATGTATCCCAGACCGGGGAATCCGCCGGGAAAACCCTGCCGTCCATTGCCAGATGCGACGGGCGGGTATGGCTGTCATTGACAGCATCATACTGCCAGTACGGGCGCAGGCGCATTACATCCGGGTCTGTCATCTGCTCATAATGGCCTGCCTGGTAGGCGGTCTGGATATTGGTCCGGAAAATGTTGTCTGCCTGGAAGGGGCTGAGCCCTTCATATCCCTGCCGCTCCAGGAACTCACTCATGGACTGCCTGAACTGCTCCATGGTGGTCCCGTTTTCCAGAGCATTCAGCAGCTCGTCATAAAATTTTTTGATGATCTGGGCTTCTGTGTAGCCGGATACGGTAAATGCCAGGTCCCTGTAGTGGTCTGCCAGGTCATAAAAGACACCGGCTGTCACTGGGACTTTTTTGTCAAAGTAGTTGACCGCTTCCTCAAAGTGGAACTCTTCTCCGTGGACGATCCGGCTGATCTCCTCATCACTCATGCTCCATCACCCTGCCTTCCAGATCTGCCAAAAGCATCGTCCGGGCAAGCAGCTCCTCAAAGTCTCCTGCCCTCATATCCTTTAACAGGCCTTTCAATATGGTTTCGTTTTCACACTGTGCTTTCAGCTGTTCCAGGCTCTGCGCATCTTTTACCATCTTTAAGACAGGAGCAAACATGGCCTTAAACGCCGGGGCGTTCTGCCGGATTGCCTGGTCTGCGATCCGGTCAATGCGTTCCTGGCTCCCTCCGGTCCCGGCTTTGAATGCCTTAAATGCAGCTGGCTGTGGCTCGGTCCGCACCGCCTGGGAAAACGGGACTGCCACCGGCTCTCCGTCCTCCGGCTTTGGGATCGCAAACTTCTTATACAGGTACGCAGTCGGGACCGGAAGTCCTACCTGTGATACCAGCGTGGAGATCACTTCCGCCAGATCCTTCAGATCTTCGCTCTTCTCACAGTCAAAACGCAGGTATGGGATCCGGTCGGTCTCTCCAAAGTTGTAATGCACCAGCGGGCGGATCAGGTCCCGTCTCAGCGTGGTGGCTAACGCCTTGCAGTCTGCCACCGTCAGGTCATGGCGGACCTCATTATGGGTCTTGCTCTGTGCATAGCTGCCGCCTCCGGAGTCGCTGGTAAGCGTCTGCCCCAGGATGGCCTTGCTGATCTGCTCATCAGCATAACGTGCCAGACGTTCAAACAGATCGACGGAGCTGGTCTTTTCTGTGGTGATAAACTCGATCTCTGTCCCGTCCGGAATGATTCCGGATGCATCTGCCCCGATCTGGCGCAGCGCCCGCATCAACGCCTTTTTATCGTCCTGGCTGGCTCCCTGGGAATATTTCCCCAGACGGAGCGGGATTCCGTAGACTTCACAGAAGCTTACCCAGTCCTTGACCGTGTAATTTTTGAACATATACATCCAGGATACGATCCTTAAAACGCCTGCTCTGGATGTATGCCCACTTTTAGCCTTATACCGGTGTACCACAAATTTATTGCATGGGAGCAGGATCCCTTCCGGGTTGTCCTTCGTTTTGACCTTAAAGCTGTCATCCAGACTGTCCCAGAAAAAACGCTTCTGGTGGCGTGACCTCAGCTCTTTTATGACGGTCCTGCCGTCCTTGAACCCCCACATGATCTCACTGACTGCAAACCCCTTTCCGATCGCATCCAGAAGGTCGATCAGATCCTCTTCAAACCCTTCCAGGCTGTTTAAGGCCTGCTCCACAAAGTCTGCGATCTCCTTGTCCTGCTCATTGTTGGGGTCAAAAGGGATCACCTCATAATCCAGACCGGCCACCGCCTGCTTTCGGGTCTGTAACTGGCTGAACAGGTGGGGATCCTTCTCTTCCATCTCTTCAAACAGCTCGGACTGCCTGAGGACGTCCCCTCCGTCCCCTTCCCGCAGGATGGATGCCAGCTTTTCCGGCGTCAGGCCGTTGCTGGGATAGTCGGAATATTTGTCTGTTACCTGGGAGGGGGACAGCTCCACGAGTTCCGGACGCCGGATCATGGCTTTCCCGTTGTTCTTTTCTTTCTTCCTGCTCATCTGCCTCCACCTCCTTAATAGGCCCCGGTCCCAAACCGCATGGAGCGGTGCTCCACGCTCTGATAATCGCCGGCCGTCCCGCCCTGTATGGCCAACGCCAGTTTGACCACCATCTCCAGGGCATCCGGCCCGTCGTCATTTTTCCCCATGGGATACTCGGACATCTGCTTTAACAGCGTCTTATGGCGTCTGGAAAATTTGATATACCCATTCTTTACAAAAGGCTGAAGGGACTGGATCCGGGCATCCTTGTTTTTTATGCTGTTGATCTCCTCGATCGGCAGGTACTCCCCTGCCTGTGCAGACCGCTGCCGCATGATCTCGGCAAAATAGGCCTGGAACTGGACCGTCTCCACTCCAAACTTTGTGTATCCCCGTCCATAGTCCCGTTTCATCCGCCTGGAGGTTTCCAGGGCATCGTCAATGATCTGGTCGGGCTTGCGCTTCTCAATATCCGCCAGCGCAACATACAGATACCCCGACCGTACATCCTTGGCGATGGTGATGATCGCACTGGTATCCGACTTCTTGTTTTTTCCCAGGGACGGGTCATTGCCGCCGACAAAGAGGAAACGCGGGTCGGAAAAGTCGGGCGGGAGCTTTCCCTCATCGTCATAGTAATCAAACCACTCCTCGTTAAAGGCGCAGCTTTCCGGATCGATGGGGTCATTCTGGATCTCGGAATTGAATGCTGCCTCCCCATCGGATACCCGGTCGACCATCAGCTTGTAATAGCTGTTCTTTTCCTCCCACAGCACTTTCGTGCCTTTCAGCATTTCGGCTTCGTTTGCCTTAAAAAATGCAAGGGCGTCTGCCTTATGGTCCGGGTTCTCCAGATCGGTATAGATGGCTTCCCATACATCCCACAGCTGGGTATTTTCCGCAAACTGGATCACGCCCCGGTATTTGCGGGTATCGTACTCCGGGTTTTTGGATACGTTGGCAAGCAGGGAGTCAAAATGCAGCAGGGTCCCGATATACACAATGTCCGTATAGGTATCGCCTGCCTTGCTGACCGCTTTGTAATACCAGTTCCGCAGTTTCCTGCGCTGGTCCGGTGTGGCGACATTCTCATCATTCTCCAGATCGTCACACAGCATCAGGTCCGGCCTCCACTGTTTATGCTTCCGTCCACGGACTTTTTTACCGGATCCAATAGCTTCGATCTTCGTCCCGTTGTCAAATAAAATGACGGAGGACTTCCAGACTTTTCCCTTCTGGTTTCCAAAATCTTCCCGGATTGCACCGTTTTCCTCGATCTCGTCCTTGATCCCTGCCAAAAATCCTTCCGCCTGCTCGGAGCTGTCCGACAGCAGGATGATATAATGCTTGTATCCGTACAGGGATGCATGCAGGCTGTCCTTGAAAGTAAAGGTCGTGGTCTTTGCATGTCCACGGGGGGCCTGTATCGCCTTACGGCAGCCCTCCATGCGGGAAATGCGCTTTGCCTGTTCCAGGGGGTTCATCCCTTTCATCACCCCGTTTATCCACACCTCATCCAGTTCTTTGTGGAAAGCCGGTGACGGATTGACAAAGTAATGGGACAGATAGGCCCTGCCGAAATATTCCAGGTCAAAGGCAGCCAGCTGCCTCCGCAGCCCCTTTGGGCCGGTCAGCCCTGCCCCTTCCTGATACAGCTTCCAGAGGCGTCTGCGCTCCCCCGGTTCGTTCCCGCCCCGCAGGACATACTTTTTAAAAAGCTCCTGCTGGTACGCTTCGTTGGCAGCGGCTTCCCTGTCTTCATCTGCTTCCAGGTGCTCAATAAACGCATTTAATTTATCCATCTTCCCTCAGCACCTTCTCCTTTGCCCGTAACAATATGCCATGCAGCTCATCCTTCAGCTCCGGATCCTGGCGGATCGCCGCCATCAGCTCCGTTTCCATCTCCTCAAAGGCAAGCTCGGCCCGTTTTTTCATATCCTGCCTGACCTTCATCTCATAGGTCGCTGCCCGGTTCAGGCTTGCGATCAGACGTCCTGCCTTGTCAAGGGGCATTTCCGCAAAGTCCTCCTCCGCAGTGCTGACCCGCTGCATCAGGCCGTCCATCAGGACCATGCTGGCCGCTTTGGTATAATCCATATCCGGATGCGCCTCTACGGCCGCCGCGATCGCCTGGGTGCGCTGCAGGGTCTCTGCTACCCTCTGTGCTGCCTGGTTGGAGCGGATCGCATACCGCCCGATGGCGCTCCGGGAAACAGGATACCCCTCTTCCTTAAGCCATAAAGCCAGATCCGTATAACTGTTGGATGTGTCCATGAGCTTTGCATCCAGCTGGAGCCGGAGCCCTTCCGGAAGCTTGTCCACGCTTCCACTGATGCGGGTCCTGCGCCGCTCCTTTTTAGACATCGACTCCGGGCTCCTCGATGGTTCCCTCTACCAGATCCACGCCCTTTTTGGTCAGCTTTACCACTCCGTCCTTACGGTACACGTTGTAGGCATTGGCCCTGCGGTCCGTAAATTCGATATATCCGCCTGCCTCCAGATATTCCAGATGCTTGGAAATATCCGGGGAATAGATCAGCCCGTCCGATACCAGTGCATTGGTGATCTGCCTTACCAGCATGGCGTTCTGGTTCCCCTTTGCCAGGGACCGGATGATATAGCCGCGGACTGCCTTGTTCTTTTCCACTTCCAGCTCGTCCATGTCGTCTAAGATCGCCATTCTTACTCCTCCTTTCGTTTCTCCTGTGGACTGTTGTACAGCAGCAGATCCAGCTTATCTTCCACCCGGTTCATGATCCTCACAAAGTCCTCCCTTGTGACATAGATCAAAGGCAGGTCTGCTTTCAGGTCATTCAGTTCCCTTCCCAGACGCCGGATCTCCTCCGCATTTTTCTGGTCATTGCTTTCCAGGGAAGAAAGGGTCCTTTTTATAAAAAAGCTCAGTGCCCCTACAACCAGCGTGCAGATAAGGGACGCGGCTGCTCCTATAACCGCAGTGATCTGTACCAGTTCCATGAAATTCCCCCTTATTGTTTCCCGCCGGCAGTTTTCAGCTCCAGTACCTTCCGCTCGATCAGGTTGGTCAGATATGCGTCAAAATCCCCCAGCTGGTCTGTGATCACCTGCTGCGCAGTGGGCGATACGCCTGCCTTGATCTCGGCAAACGCCTGTGCTGCCAGTGCCTGCAGCTCCTCCCGGTCCACTCTGCCGTCTTTGACTGCCTCCCGCAGCTGATGCGCCGTAGTCTGCTCGATTGCCCCCACGGTTACACCTGCCAGATACTCCGTATCATCCAGCGCATCCTCCAGCTGCTTGCGCAGCGCCTGGTCTTTGATCTGCGCTGTCTGTGCCTTGACCTTCTGGACAGCTGCATGGATGTAATAGACCGCATACGCGCCCCCCAGGGAGATCACTGCCATGGCGATGGATACTGCTGTAGACATTAACTGTGTCTGGATTGCTTCCATACTTCCTTCCTCCTTCTGCATAACAAAAAATGGCCACGAGCGTTCTGCTCATGACCACATTGTAATTCCCGGAAAAGGAACAATCTATATGAAGCACTTCTAAGAGTTTCTTCACAAACTTTTATTTTTTTGCATTTTCCTCTTGACAAAGGTAAGGGTTGATTTCCTGGGGCAGATCCTCAAAGCTGATCTGGCCTGGCACGTCACCGTCCCCGCAGATATAGCGGACCCACCTCGGCGTCACCCCGTATTTGTTTGCAAGCTCCGCATGGTTATAGCCGTTAAACTCCTCACGGATTGCCTCATCCCTTACCGGTTTTAAAAGGCTTTCTGTCTTGGGGAAGTAACAGGTGGAGCCTCCAATGATCCGGGTAAGGCGCACAAAGTTATCCAGTCCGATCTCCTCCGCGATCTCCCGGTAGATCCCTTCGGGTATCATTGTTATTGTCAGCTTATCCTCTAACCGTTCCACAGCTCCACCTCTCTGTCCCACCGTTCCTACAGACGCAGGATCGGGTCTACTACCGTATCATAATAATCCTTTACATTATATGTTGTTTTCCCCTGCTCTTTGAGCCCGTTCATGTATGCCTTGGTCCCCACAGCGATCTTAAGGACCTTTGCCACCCCGATATGCTCCGGGGTGAACTTAACATCACTCAAAAATATGCTGATCGCCCGGTTCAGGTAATATACGGAATCATACCCCTGCAGAAGGGTGTCATATTCCTGTATTGCCTCCTGGACAAACTTCTTCCGGTTTAACCTTGGCTTATCCGGAGGAAGGAATCCCTTTTCCTGCAGCTCTTTTTTGACCTGTGCCCGTGCCTCCTTCTCCCTCCGCGTCATCCGCTGGTACTTCCTTTGCGCCATTTTCCTGTCCTTTCCTTTCTGCCATTTTCTTTAAGGCTTCGATCACAATGGAGCACTGCTCCCTTGTCAGCCATTCCAGCCGATAGACCCGCACGGTATCTCCTTTTCCGAACAGCGACTGGATGAACCCCTGTATCCGCTTAGGGTTATCCGCCCATCCCAGTTCCTGGGTCAGACAGTAGATCTTGCGGCGCTGCGCAGCAGTTTCCGGCCTTCCCCGTCCGTAAGACCTCTGTCCGGCTGTCTGCTTTTTTCCCTGGTCTTTCTGGTTTTCCAGGATCCGCGCTACCCGGTCGAGTTCCCCCTGGGTCAACGCCCTCAGGCTGTCTTTCCCCGTCTCACGCTCCACCAGGCTGTACAGGTCCTCATCATCCAGGGACAGCTCCGGGGACTTGGCAAGCCCCCAGAGGGTACGGATCGACACCTTGGTTCCCTGTTTCCTCATACTGCCCCTTTCTCCGCACGTTCCAGCGTTTCCTTGTTCACATCGTACCAGAAGGTATCCTTCTGCTTCCAGGTAGCCCCCACCGCTGTGACTATATCCTTCCCGTACTTCTTAAGGGCCTCCTTATCCACCTTTTCAGTGGTCACCACACACTCGGTCATTTTGCGGCTGCGGAGCTTTTTGATTATCTCTGCCAGCTTCTCCGCCCCCTTCGGCAGACCGACGGAAGTAGAAAGACGGAAACCGCACTGGCCAAAGGTCAGATCCTTGGTCTTTTTCTTTCCCAGATCCTCCCGGTGCTCCTCCACAAACTCCTTGATCTCCTTCTCCAGTTTGCTGATCTGGTCATGGTGGGGCTGTGCCTCCTGATCGGCGATCATCTTGATCCCATTGATCTGCTTGTTCATTTCCCCCTCAATGTTCTCGATCGCGATCTCATGCTCCGCAATCTTCATCAGGTTCCTGTCCACGTCCGCCCAGGTCTTTAATGTAGGCTGGTCCTCGATCCTTTTTCTTGCCATATCCATGTTCTCCTTTGTCATTTTAATTGTCAATTTTTCCTTACTTTTTCTTGCCGCATCAATCAAATCAACTATGATTTTTAAGTCGCTATACGACATTTTCACGTTTATTCGCCTATCTGGTTCCGTTGCCCATACTGCTAACCAGAACGGCGTTTCTACTGCATTTTGCAACGATATACTATCAATTTTTTCTCCTCTATCCACTCCACCAACAGGAGATATTTTGTTCATATCACTCATTCTACACCTCCGTCAACCTGCATTGTATCCCCTCCGTTTCAAATCACATATTTCTTATGCGCCTGTTCCAGCTCATCCTCTGATAATGATAGGTATATCTGAGTGGTAGTAATCTGCTCATGGCCCAGCATTTTAGATACCTGCTCAATCGGCATCCCGCGTCTCAGTGCCATCGTTGCACAGGTACGGCGGAACTTATGAGGATTCGCCTTTTCCACACCTGCACGTTTGGCAATTTTACGCATCATCTGTTCAATCGTTCCCGCATCAATATGGGTATCTGGAGTAACATTTTCCGGATACATCCACCATTCTTTCGCATCCCTGCGCTTTTTCCCACGAGCCCTCTCTGCCACACCTCTCTGTTTCCCTCCCGCAAACAGATATGGATTGCAGTCTTTCCGCTCCTGCATATACAGCTCCAACTGCACCATGGTTTTGGCATTCAGGTATACAATCCGGTCTTTGTTGCCTTTCCCGTGTACCAATGCTTTGTTTTTATCAATATCATTGACCTGTATCCCTACCAGCTCAGACACCCTGCATCCAGTTGACAACAGCATTTCCACTACCAGCTTTTCCCTGACCCCTTCTGCTGCTATGCGGATTTTTTCCACTTCAACATCTGTAAGCGCAGGCTTGACAGACCTTTCGTATTTAATCCGGTCTACGCGGGCCGTTGGGTTTTTGGCTACCAGTTCCTCAGCCACCAGGTACTGATAAAATGTCCGCAGATATCTCAATTCTGTGTCTGCGGTTCTTTTTCCGATATGGTCGCGCCTCTGGCGGACTGCCAGATAATAACGGATATCGTCCGAAGTGATGTCATCCACCGTTTTCCCGATATGGTCCAGTATCATCTGTATCCCTGTTTTGTAAGACCTTATCGTTCTTGGGGTACACCCCTTTACGGTTTTTGCAATTATAAACTTTTTCAACAGATATTCATTGCGGTCTTCCTTCAGCTCTGCCAGTTCTGTACAGCGCTCCACGATCTCATACGGTTCCATGGCTATGTAAAGCATATTTTTGATTTCCTCCACATCAACACCCAGAGGGATCAGCCCCGCACATATACTGTTAATGAGTTCTTCTCTCATACCCGTCATATCAGCAGCCCCACCTTTCCCGGCGTATATAGCACCAGCTCCGGCGGGTATCCCCTGCCCGTGTAAGGCTCGCTTAATGTATCGCCCTGGATACACACTGCCCGGATCCCCAGCAGGGACAGCTGCAGGTAGCACATATAAACCCCTTTCCAGTCAAGATCCTGGGCTACTACCTCCAGTTTTCTCTGGTAGTTGATTCCCTGCTTTTTTAATGCGGAGGCTACAGCTATTATCATGCCGCCACCTCCGCAGGAAGGTTCATTCAGTCGGATGATGCCTCTTTCGTCCGCTTCCGGAAGTGCAAGCATGGCGCACACCTCACTCAAATGGTATGGGGTAAAGAACTGCCCTGCTGACTTGCTTCCCATACCAGCCTCCATGTAGATCTGTCCGAGAACGTCCGTCATTTCATACTCCAGCGTCTCTTGCAAAAGGACGAACATTACTACCAGCAGATCACGTTCCTTCGGGTCATAGCGATCCATAGTTTCAATGTATTCCTGTTCCCGCTTTTTCCAGACTGCATTATGGTTCAGTGTGATTGTATTGCTGATCGCCAGTGCGCAGCATCTGATCCAGTCGCAAAATACCTCATAAGAGGAATACTTCCCTGATATACTGTTTATAATTTTGATAATATCTTTCTTTCGGTTCATTTTACGAAAGGAACCTGCTATAGCGTTACCCCGGCCGGAGGTTCCGGCTCCTTTCTTAGACCTAATTTTTATATCGTAATACAACAACTACTTGTTTAATACCACAACTGT
>OHAU01001998.1_pt1 | contig 21084 bp, 16 predicted proteins | sample 1577181 | NCBI WGS metagenome assembly OHAU01 (sample SAMEA3541472, study PRJEB24748) | human gut metagenome | biome: human gut; feature: human-associated habitat; material: faeces | place: China | collected 2012 | reverse complement strand
TTTCCATGGAAAGCATGATAGTCATTTCAAGCCGCCGGGGCGGGGGAGGACGGCAAACCCCTCCGCCCCGCTTTCCAAGGAAAAACGGATTCCCACACCAGTGTGCGCACTGGCTCGGAATGACACGGAAAACTTTCAAGTTCTGTCATTGCGAGGGCGCACCGCGCCCGTGGCGATCCGTAATATCCTACCCCGCGCCCCGCCTCGTGTGCAAGCGCCCCCGGGCGTTCACAAATATAGCAAACAAATGAAAGGAAAAAGAGATGAAAAAACGAATCTTATCTCTGCTGCTGGCGCTGGTGCTGGCGGTCTCACTGCTGCCTGTCAATATTTTTGCGGACAGCGGAGAGGCGAAGCCTGCAGCAAAAATCAACCACGGCTATGTTACTGGGCTGAAATTTGCCATCAACGGCAACGAGGTGCAGCCAAGTAGTTTTGAGACCAACACGCCGTCTTATGATGTCGTTCTGCCGGATACCCTGTCCACCAGCCTGTTTTCTATGACGCTGAGCGAGGAATTGCTGGCGAAAGCTGCGCAGACCAGCAACAATATCGCCGTTATGGCCCAGGATGAAGATGGAAATATCTTGGGCAAGAGCGGTAAAACGGTGGTTCGGAACGGGGGAGCGACTTCCGCCATATTGATGAAGTTCCTTAAATCCCTTACCCTGGGCAAACAACAAAAGGTCTACCTCAGCGTGGGTGTGCCTACGGCGGATGGAACCAGCGTTTCCGACGACTGTGACACCTATGAGCTGCGCATAAGCCGCCGGGCGTCTGCCAGTGCGTTGGCGGTGCAGGTGGATGGCAAAACGGTCACGACCACGCCCTCCTTTATTGCTAAAAATTCCCTGGGCGGGGAATATTCTGTCCTGCTGGACATGACGGAGCAGCAGGCGACAGCGGCGGATATAAAGCTGAAATTGACGGCCAAGACAGCCAAGGACACGGCCATCTATATCGGCGGCCAAAAGCAGGCCACGGAGGCAGACAGCCTCTATCCCATTACGATTACTGCCGCGGACATAAAGAACAATGCCGTTAAAGTGCCGTTCTCCATCAAATATGAGGGCAACGGTGTGGCGGTTGGTACGGACTACTGCCTCGTCATTAAGCTGAAAGACTATTCGCCCACCATCACCACTCAGCCTGCCAGCGTGACCTACAGCAAGGGTGATACACTCCAGCCCCTGCGCGTGAAGGCAACTGTGCCGGAGGGCGGCGCACTGAGCTATCAGTGGTACACGGGCTTTGATGCCACGGAGAAGAACAAGATCGAGGGCGCTGTATCGGCGATCTTTACTCCCCCTATGGACACTACCTATTCCTGCTCGGGTCGATATTTCTGCCGCGTGACCAATACCGTGGGGCAGACGACCTATCATACGGACAGCGAGGCGGCAATCATTTGCGTCAATCCGACCACCATCGAGCCGGCTGTGATCAGCGAGTTGACCGGGCACTATACCTGCCTTGCCGGAGACCCCAACACCGTAACGCTTTCAGTTTCGGAGTCGAGCAAGGACCAATACGGCATGAACGCCGCTGTGTGCAAGTGGTATAAGAACACAGTCAATTCCACCGTGGGCGGGACGCTGGTGAAGGAGGAAAACTTCAAGCAGCTTCCCGCAGACCCCACTTATCGTTCCTCCTTTATGCCTGCCGCAGAGGAACCGGGGACCTATTACTACTACTGCGAAGTGGTGCTGACGGTGGCCAAATCTCTTGGACTGAACACGCCCCCGGCTGTGACCACCAGCGGCATTGTACGAATCGACTTTGAGGCGGTGGCGGATCATGTAAATCTGGACGGTCAGGGGACAAAGGACGCTCCTTACCAGATCAAGACCGCTACCGACCTGAAAAAGCTCCATACATGGGTCAATAAAAATGGTTGGGCCATGAGTGGACTGTACTTCAAAATGATGAACGACATCACCCTGCCTGCGGACTGGACACCCTTGGGCTGCACAAAGGATGGTTCCATTGACATCAAGCGCGGCGAAAACCTGCACGCTTTTTCCGGCATCCTGGACGGCAACGGCAAGACCCTCACCGTTCCTAAGGGAGGTCTGCCGCTGCTGGGCTATGTAAATGGCGCAGAGGTCAGAAACCTGAACATCTACGGCGAGGAGATCAACGGCTACGGTCTGGTCAATAATTTCGAGGGCGTGGGCCTTTCGGGCTATGCCATTATCATGGATAATGTCGCGCTGAAAAGTGGCTCAAGGACCCTGCGGGCAGGTCTGATCGGCGCGAACATCACCACCAATGTTTTCGCAGGTGTCAGCGCGTCCTATACCGCTATCATCCGCAACAGTACCATTGAAAAAGATGTTGTGGTGGGCTATGACGGGGCCCAGAGCGAGATCGGCGCGTTTGCCGGGCGATTCCAGGGCGTCATTGAAAACTGCGTCAGCCACGCCACGGTCAAGGGCGTAGACTTCGTTGGCGGCATCATCGGCACCCGCGACAACGCTTTGGGCGATTGCACCATTCGCAACTGCACATTTGACGGCGTAGTCACAGCATCCGGCAACAACGCGGGTGGTATCGTCGGCGGTGGCTATAATAACGCAACGGCACCCAATGGCATCAAGATTAATTTGCTCGGAAACACCGTGACCGGCACCATTAGCGGCAAGGAGAATGTAGGCGGCATTTTGGGCGGCGACATCATTGTGGCCCAGGCTTGGAATGCCTATTCGTTCAAGAACAACACCTTCCTGGGCAAGATCAAGGGCGAGAACAATGTGGGCGGCATCATCGGCTATTACCGCAGCCTGAATAAGTGGGATGATATTTCCGATAATGTCTACGCCGCCGACTGCGGCACGGACAAGGGTATTGGCGCTGTGGCCTATGTGGACACCAGCTATGCCAACCCTACGAAGGCAGACGGCGTATTGTACTTTAACACTGCCAACGGCGTGAGCGGCTGTCCCAAGGTGAACGGCTGCATTTGGAAAGCCAACCACAACCGCACCGACGATCCTCTGGGCAAGGACGCTGTGAAGCTCTGCCGCAGCACCAACGAGAGCCTCCTGCCCGATAATAACGGCGCAGGTACCCCCGCCACCGGCGACACCGGCGTGCTGGTTTGGGTCATCGCCCTGCCCGTGACGATTCTCGCCGCCGCCTTCGTCCTCAAGCGTAAGGAGCGGGAGGCGTAAGCCAAAAAGAAAAACCTAAGCGGCAAAATAAAACAGCACCCCCGGGGCCTCTTGCATGACAAGAGACCCCGGGGGTTTTTCGTTTTACGGGTATTCCCGAGGCCGGATTAAATATACTCCCCGGTATCGGAAATACGGAAGCCTGCCTCATAGCGGCAGCCCATCACTTCGGCTATTTTCTGCAGGTCCTTCTCCGATAAATTGTCGCGTTTAAACTTTTTGCTCAGATTTTGCGGGCTGGTGCCTAACCTTCTCGCCAGCTCCGCCTCGGAGATATTGCCCTGCTTCACCAGCAGGATCCGAATTTTTTCTACCATAGCCATTGAATATGCCCTCCATTCCATTATTGAATTCAGTATACAACAGAACAATTCAATTTGCAAGAAGAGAATAGCTCTTTATATTTATTGTGTAGCGCGAAGGGTTGACATACGATATAAAATGTGGTATACTCAAAGCATAAAAAGAGATCGGAACTCCACCTTCCATACAGGCCGGAATCCGATCTCCCATGAACAAGAAAAACGGCAGTACTAAGGAGCGCCAACTCCTTAGTACCTGCTCAGGTGACACGCCACCTGCACAACGGGATTCCCCGCACCGCTCTATCAGTATATCCTCAAATCAGGCGATTGGCAAGGATTACTTTTGTGTTTTGCGGAAAATTTCGTTCTATTCGTCCATACGACGCTGTGCAGGAGATACAGACCTGCATAGCGTTTTTCTTTTTCAAATATATGAAAAAGGAGCTAAATTGTATGGAAGAAAAGAATTATCTCACCGTAGCCGATGTAAAGAACTACCTCAACATCAGCCAGACCGCCGCCTATGCGCTGACCCGGCGCAAGGATTTCCCCGTGTGCCGCCTGGGCAGCATCATCCGCGTACCCCGAGTCGCCTTCCTGGACTGGGTGGAGGCCCGGACCAGCCTGCCCGCCAAGGCATAAAGGGGGTGCGGCAATGGCAAAGAACGCAAACAGCACCGGCACCTTCCGCAAGCTCCCCAGCGGAAACTGGCAGGTACAGGCTATGGACGGCTACCGGGAGGACGGCAAAAAGAAGTATGTCTATTTCACCGCTCCCACTAAGAGCGAAGCAAGGCAGTTATTGGCCGCCTATCAGAGCAAGAAAAACGCACCGGAGGAGGAGACCACCGGCTGCGAGCCTCCGCAGGCTGTACTGCTGGGAGATGTGGCCGACACCTGGTACGAGGACTATTCCACCCAGGTCCGGGCATCTACTTACAACACCTACAGCTACACCCTGAAAATCCTGAAGCGGTATTTGGGAGATAAGCCTATCGACGGCATTCTGCCTATGGATGTCAATCATTTCCTGGACGAGCTATCGGCGGTGCCTTACTCCCGCTCCTGCATCACCAAATGCCGGGCTATGCTGATTCAGGTCCTGGATTTCGCAGAGATGAATCAGATGATCCCCTCCAACCCCGCCCGGAAGGCAAAGACCATGCGTATCTTCTCGGAATCTGCGGAGAAAAAGGACGCCTTTACCGAGGACGAGGTGCATCTTCTGCTGGAGCATCTGCCCGATGATCTGCTGGGCAACAGCATCCGTCTGCTTTTGGGCACGGGAATGCGCGTGCAGGAGCTGCTGGCCCTGCAGCCGGGCGATTTTGCCGAGGACCTGTCCAGTGTGCGGATCGAGCGGGCGGTGCAGATGGTAAACGGGAAGCCCGTTTTGGGGCCGCCAAAGAGCCGTCGGAGCAGGCGGGTCATCCCGATTCCCGAGGATTACCGGGCTTATGCGTCCTATCTGCTGTGCCACGGGGGCAAGGCCTTTATCTGGTCATCCTCCCGGGACAATCTGCTCTGCACCTTCCGCAGGCATTTTTACAAGGCCCTGGAGGCTGTCCCAGGGGTGCGGAAGCTGTCCCCCCACTCACTTATTCAACGATCCTGCAGGCTAAGGGCGTGCCCATTGAGATGGTGGCCCGGATCATGGGACACGAGAATATCCAGACCACGGAGCACTACACCCACACACAAATTTCCACTTTGGCCGCCGCTGTGGCCGTATTAAATCGATAAGGAGGAGCATCCATGTATCATATGAATCTGAAGGAGCTGACCGTGGGTCAGCCGATAACGGGGTATTACATCCTGCGAAGCGGGAAGACTGTCACCACCAGCGAGGGCAAAACATTTTACTGCGCGACGGTGCTGGATGGCAGCGGCACCATGGATGTTCGCTGCTGGCAGAATGCTGATAATTCGGTGGACGAGAAAACCATTGGCGAGGTCGTCTACCTGGAGGGCGAGGTTAAGCTGTATTGGGAAAGCCGGCAGATCTGCTGCCGGCTGCTGCGCCCGGCCAACGAAAAGGATGCCGGTGAATACGAGCTCACGCAGCTGATCCCGGCCACAAAGAGCATGCGCGAGGATGTGGCGCGCTATATTGCACGGATCAAGGACACGGACTACCACGACCTCTGCCTGGGCGTGCTGGATGAATACGGCGAGGCGTATTTCACCGCCCCGGGTGGGCTCACTGAGCACCACAATTTCCCCGGCGGCCTGGCGGCGCACTCCTGTCACATGGCGGCGCTGGCAGATGGTCTGACTCCGTTTTATGGCGCCAGCCTGAATATAGACCTTCTCCGGGCCGGGTGTCTGCTCCATGACCTGGGGAAAATCCAGCAGCTGCGCGTGGCAAGCACCGGCTTTGCAAAGGGCTTTTGCGGAAAGGAACACGCGGAAACGGGGGCACGGATGGTCCTGGAGGTGGGGAAGTCTCTGTCTATCCGCGAAAGCAAGCTGCAGGCCATTGTGCACCTGATCCGCGCCCACCACGACGATGCATCCGGCATCATGCGCCCCAGCCTCCCGGAGGCCTTTGCCCTGCGGCGGCTGGATCAGATGGACTGCGAAATGGATGCCATTTTCTCCACCCGTAGCAGCATTCCCAACGGCCAACTGTCAGGCTGGAACCACCGGATGCATAGGGTGATCAGCTTCGTGGCGTGAGAAATTTTCTTAGAAGGAATAGAAGAAAGGGACCGGTAATCTGCCGGTCCCTTTCTTCTTTGCGCACTTGTCATGCGGGCTGCTGTATAGCTTCGGATGCAAAAATTCCTATAAAAAAGACACATATACATATTTGTTCACAAAAAATTTAAAAATTACCGTGCATTCGAGACTTCATGTTCAGGCAACAGGCACCAAAATACCAATGAAACATACAAGCGTTGCGTCACTGTATCCGCTTATTTTTTGTTGACCTAAAAAAGAGAACGCGACATGCAAAAAATGCAGTGCATATAAGCGAGCTTGTTTTGCACAAAAATTTTAAGTCCTGTTTTTTCGAGACTTCGTATTCAGGCAAAAAACCACACAATATGGGTAGATGATGCAAACGCACTGGGGAGACTTGTGCAAGCAAATTTTTAAAATTGAGGAGCTGAAAGAAAATGAGTAAAATTATCGACAATCCTTTTCCGACAAAATACCCGGGTATCATGGTCGTCATTACCGCTAAGAAAAAGGGAAATAAATGGTACCTTACCGGCAAGCTCAAAAACACGAGTGGTAAGACCTTGACCGGTTACCAGCCCTGCACTCGCACGGCAAAAACCGCAGACGATCTGATTATATGTAAGGAGATCGTTTTTACGCTGGAGAGCAAGCTTCAGAGTAAGAAGCAGTCGACTGCGGATAAAGATGCGGATAATACGGTGCCCGTTAGTCCTGCGGGTGAGAAGATCCAGATGGCGTTTGAAAAGGTGAAGGCCACGGACCCGAAGAAGATCCACGGTGCCTGGAGCCGGTCTACGGCTGTAACCGCCAGGAAATATTTTGAACGGAACATTCTTGAAGTGTTGATCCGGTACGCAGAAGAATCCTACACGCAGGAAACCTCCATCCGGATTCAAGGGAAGATTCGGGACATCTTTCGCGCCTCAAAATCGGGCGATTCAGAGGCTGAGGACAGGACCGTATTTCGCCATTTGCAAGAGGCCGAGAAAATCTATCGTTGCATGGACTCGCAATCGGAGGAACCGCTGCCGATATTTGACTTTGACTTTAATACGCCCAATCGGAATCGAAAAGAGCAGTTCAAATCTTTTTCACAGGAAGACCGCCTTAAAATCGTCGATATCCTGGAAGAAATGATTGCCAATAAGCCGATGGTTGTCAAAAGAATGGTAGCCATGTTTGACGCAGGTCTGCGCACAGGTGAGGCTTGCGCGGTCCAATTTGAAAACATTCGGGAAGAGGTCACACCTACCGGGATCCGTTACGGCCTATACTGTGTGGAAGGCCAGGAGGATCCTGCCAATAAAGGAAAGGTGACCAAACTTTTAAAGACCGCCAATGCCTATCGGACAGTGCTATTTTCTTCCTGGGGCTATGGCATGATCTGCCGCTGCAATCAGCTTGCGCCGGAGACACCCTCGGATACGCTCCCGGTCACCAGTGCCGCTCTGTGCAAGGAGTTTAGGGGAATTATGGAGGGAATCGGCATTACACCCCAGAATATTCAGTTATGCTGGCAGGAGAACGGAGGACCAAAAATTGAACCAACGGCGAGTTCAGTCCTTTTGGATGCGCAGATCAGCGACTATATCCTGCGCCGCGATCGCGCATCTCGCTGGAAAAACAAGTGCGGCATGAGTTCAGATGATATAGATATGCTGCTGGGCCACAGCCTCAACGGGAAAAGCTACTATATGCGCCGGGTGCGCCGCGATGCCTTTCTCTTGCCGGAGCACCTCAACACTCTGGCTGAGCTGAACGAGAATTACCACTATCATGCTGACGATCAGCCCCAAATTTCCCTGTCAGACGAGAGCCAAGAGGAGATCCCGCTGCCTAAAGCCGGCGTGCGCATTATTCGCAACAACACCGATCATCCCATTAGGAAGCGGATCTGCTTCCGGACAAGCGAGCCGGGTGATTACATGACTTTCCAGGCTTCTCCCGGCGTTTTGGCTCAGGTCAATGTGCAGAGCACCCCATTTAATATGCAAGACAGCCGCTCCTCATCTGCGAGCGGGAGTTAGGAGGGATTATTATGGCAAAAGAAAAAAAGATTGAATTCCCAAATCCGAACTTTCAGCTCTATGAAAGGGTCGATGATGAAAAGCACATGCTCAAGTATGAGGGGAGCTATAACTTCATGGGGGTCAAGGCGGTATTCTCTGTAACTGACCAGTATCCATTCAATCTTAAGACGCCAAGCAATCGGGTAAATTGCCGTTATCGAGGGACGGCCTCCATTCGGGACCCTCAGAGAAACGGGAAGGTGCTGCGGCTTCAGGGAGAGAAAGCTGCATGCGCTTTGAATGATTATTACATGAAGCACCCCGAGGAGAAATCGAATCCAAAGACAGATTCGGATGTGTTAAAGATTGCGGAAACCATCAATTTTAACGGCGAGTCTGCCCAGGAGCTTGCGGAATTTATCTTTTCAAAGTGTACTAAAATGTTGGAGAAGTATCAGGATCAGCTCGTTGACTGCGTTCGCCTTCATGTCCAGCCGGCTACGATCTCGCCCGGCGAAGCTGCTTACATTTACACGGACCAATTTCTCAACAAGCGGCATGCAAAGGCAGCAGAGGAAACCCGCACCGCTATACGCAATACCATTTTCAAGTTTTTCAAGCGGATGGAAAATAAGCCCATGTCGCATTTTACGAAGCGGGAGATCAATAAGTTTGTAACCACGGAAAACATCTCGGACAGTGCAAAAAATACGCTGTATCACTTTTGGGGATATTGTCTGGAGAGGCATTATTGCGAAGGGGACAATCCCTTTGAACGCGCCACACCGAAGAAGTTTTCGCCTGAAGCGCAGGCGAGAAAGAGCAAGCAGAAAAGCTATCTGGCCCAGTCTGAGCGTGAGTATTTTTTCCAGCGGCTGAAAGTACAGCCCAACGCCTATGCGTGTCTGGTTGCACTGGGACTTTTTTGCGGCCTGCCCATTGAGACTGCTCTGAAGCTGACTTGGGATAAAATCCATTTCGATAAAGGTGTGGGATGGATCGAGCTGATGGACACTGACCTTGACGGAGACCGCTTTACCTGTGCGACCCATAATTACTCCTTTGTGATGATGCCGCAGGCCTATGAGATCCTACATAAATATAAAGAGACGCTTGAGACGCAGGAAAAGTGCGATATTTCCCATAAGCGGATTGCAGGCGATCCTGCTATTACGAAAGTCGCGCTGAATAAATTCGTCGAGACCCTTATGGCGCAAATGGTAGTCTTAAAAATCGGCGGTACGGCATTCCCGTCAAAAAGCGGATATTCCGTGCTGGTGGAGACCTATCGTATGATGATCGAACTGGAATGTGGTATACAGGACGATGAGGGCACCAAGCGTTTTCTGCAGCATCGTCCCATGACGGGATTGGTAACAGACGACCATTATGTCTCCTATACGGACGCTGAGGCCCGCGACCGTCAATACATGGTTTTGAAGCGCCAGGCACCTAAAAAGAATAACTCTAAAGGCAAGATAGACCTGAAGAATGGGGATGTAAGGTATTATCCTGACAGCAATAAAGAGCGGCTTTTGGTGTACATGGATGTTGAAATTCAGCCGGGGGAGTGCCTTACCATCGATTCCGGGTACACAATAGAGGGCAAGATCATGTGGCGTGACACAGATGGTGAGGATAACAACGAAAACGAAAATTAAAATACATAGACGAGCAGCCGCATGAAATTTTGTGACCCCAATGAAAAAAATTTTTCTTCCAATCCCGGATTAACTCCTCAAAAAAGGGACAGTTATGCACGGCGTTATGTACGCGTTATGCACGCGTTATGCACAACTTTTTTGAAATTTTCAAGAGTCCTTCTAAAAGTGCAAAAAAGTTCTGAAATCCATAGATTTCAGAACTTTTTGGTCCGAGTGTCGAGATTCGAACTCGAGGCCTCTTGAACCCCATTCAAGCGCGATACCAAACTTCGCCACACCCGGATATGTAATTTTTGCTGCTCAAATCGAATCAGCTTGCTTATAATACCACCGTCCACGGCAAATGTCAACACCTTTTTTCAAATTACGAACGAAATGTAAACTTGAGCGGGAATGGGGGAGAATTGGCCGCTTCGGTGTTGACGGAAAACGATGCAAGGGTGTATAATACATTGATTTAATATGCGGAGGTAGACCCTTTATGTGGATCGCGGACGGTTGGAAGGACTATGAGCTGTTGGATTGCGGCGGCGGGGAAAAGCTGGAGCGCTGGGGACAGCAGATTCTGGTGCGGCCTGACCCCCAGGCTATTTGGGAGACGGACCATCGGCACCCCGGCTGGCGGCAGGCCAACGCCCGGTACAGCCGCTCCTCCACCGGTGGCGGTCACTGGGACAAGCGCAAGCTCCCGGAGCAGTGGGCCATAGGCTATAAGGACCTGCGCTTTCAGGTGAAGCCCATGAACTTCAAGCATACAGGCCTTTTCCCGGAGCAGGCGGCCAACTGGGACTTTGCCATGGAGAAAATCAGAAACGCCGGGCGGCCCATCCGGGTGCTGAACCTCTTCGCCTATACCGGCGGAGCCACGGTGGCCTGTGCGGCGGCGGGGGCCAGCGTGTGCCATGTGGACGCGGCCAAGGGCATGGTGGCCTGGGCCAAGGAAAACGCCAAGGTCTCGGGCCTTAGCGAGGCGCCTATCCGCTGGATCGTGGACGACTGCGCCAAGTTCGTGGAGCGGGAGATTCGCCGGGGCAAGACCTACGACGCCATCATCATGGACCCGCCCAGCTATGGCCGCGGTCCCGGGGGCGAGGTGTGGAAGCTGGAGGATAACCTCTATCCCTTTGTGAAGCTCTGCGCCCGGGTGCTGTCGGATAAGCCCCTGTTTGTGATTTTGAACTCTTACACCACGGGCCTTGCGCCTTCGGTGCTGGGCTATATTTTGCAAATGCTCATCGGTAAGGAGCGGGGCGGCAAGGTCACCTGGGACGAGCTGGGCCTGCCGTGCAGCGAGAGCGGCATGGCGCTGCCCTGCGGCGCCACGGGCCGGTGGATGAGCGAATAAAAACTGCGTAGTAAAGAAATGAGATAAATCGTATGGCAACCATGATAAAAACAGAAAAACTCACCTTCACCTACCCTGCGGAGGAGGGGGGACGGCAAGAGTCCTCCGCCCTGCGGGAGGTGGAGCTGGAGATCGAGAAGGGGAGCTTTGTGGCGATCTTGGGCCACAACGGCTCCGGTAAATCCACTCTGGCCAAGCACATGAATGCGGTGCTGCTGCCCACCGGCGGAACGGTTTGGGTGGAGGGGTTGGACACGGCGGACCCGGCGCTTTTGCTGGAGGTGCGCCGCCGAGTCGGAATGGTATTTCAAAACCCGGATAACCAGATCGTAGCCAATGTGGTGGAGGAGGATGTGGCCTTTGCCCCGGAGAACCTGGGTGTGCCCTCGGCGGAAATCCGCAAGCGGGTGGACGATGCTTTGGAGGCTGTGGGCATGGAGGAATACGCCCGCCATGCTCCGCACCTGCTCTCCGGCGGACAGAAGCAGCGCGTGGCCATTGCCGGAGTCATTGCCATGGAGCCGGAGTGTATCGTGCTGGACGAATCCACCGCCATGCTGGACCCGGTGGGCCGCCGGGAGGTGCTGACCACGGTCCATAAGCTGAACCGGGAGCGGGGCATTACCGTGGTGCTTATTACCCACCATATGAACGAGGCTATGGAGGCCGACCGGGCCATTGTAATGAACCGCGGACAGGTAGCCATGGACGGCACACCCCGGGCGGTATTTGCCCGGGTGGAGGAGCTGCGGGCCCTGGGCCTGGCGGCGCCGGACACGGTGGAGTTACTTTATGAATTGCGGAGCCGGGGCATAGACATCCCGCTGGATGCTATGACCGTGGAGGAGTGCGCAGACGCTATCTGCCACGCCTTTTCCGGTGAAAAATAAAAGGGGATTAAACAAGTTGAAACCAGTATTAGAAGTTAAGGCTCTCACGCACACCTATAGTGCGGGGACACCTTTTGAGCACAAAGCCATTGAAGATGTAAACCTGGAGGTGATGCCGGGGGAGTTCCTGGGCATCATCGGCCACACCGGGTCGGGTAAATCCACCCTCATTCAGCACCTGAACGGGCTGCTGCGCCCCACCGGCGGAGAAATCCGCCTGGACGGGGAGGACATTTGGGCGAAGCCCAAGGAAATCCGCCGGGTGCGGTTTCAGGTGGGACTGGTATTTCAGTACCCGGAGTATCAGCTCTTTGAGGAGACCGTATTCAAGGACATCTCCTTCGGACCCAAGAACATGGGCCTGGAGGACGAGGAGGTCGAGCGCCGGGTGCGTCAGGCGGCGGCCTTTGCAGGCATCGATGAGGAGATGCTGGAAAAGTCTCCCTTCGACCTCTCCGGCGGACAGAAGCGCCGGGTGGCTATCGCGGGCGTCATCGCTATGGAGCCGAAGGTGCTGATTTTGGACGAGCCCACGGCGGGTCTGGACCCCCGGGGCCGGGAGGCTATATTGGCCCAGCTGCGTGACTATCACCGGCAAAAGGGCAACACGGTTATTCTTGTGAGCCACTCTATGGAGGAGATTGCCCGGAATGTGGACCGTATCATCGTTATGAGCCACGCCCACAAGCTGATGGACGGCACCCCGGAGGAGATTTTTTCCCGGGCAAACGAGCTTTTGCAGGTGGGTCTGGATGTGCCCCAGGTAACGAAGGTAGCCATGGAGCTGCAGAGGCGGGGCCTGCTGCCGGACAGCAGTATATATACCATTGACGAGCTTGTGCGCCGCCTCCTGGCGCTGAAGGGAGGCGAGGCCGCATGCTGAAGGATATTACCCTGGGCCAGTTCTTCCCCGGCAATACCATCGTCCACCGGCTGGATCCCCGGACGAAGATTTTGGCGGTGGTGCTGTACATCGTGGCCCTGTTCAGCGCGAATAGTGTGCTGACCTATGCCATCGTCATGGTGGCGCTGACGGTGAGCATTTTGGTCTCTAAGGTGCCGTTCCGGTCGTTAACCAAGGGACTCAAGCCCATTGTCATCATAGTTATTTTCACAGCCGTTATGAACCTGTTTTTTACCAAGGGTACGCCCGTGTGCGATGTGTGGCTGCTGCGGCACATCACCTGGGAGGGCCTGGTTGCGGCGGTGAAGATGCTGCTGCGCATTGTGATGCTCATAATGGGGACCTTCCTGCTGACCTATACCACCAGCCCCATCGCCCTGACGGACGGACTGGAGTCTCTGCTGGGCTTTTTGAAGAAGATCAAGGCGCCCATCCATGAGCTGAGCATGATGATGTCCATTGCCCTGCGGTTTATCCCCACTCTCATCGAGGAGACGGATAAGATCATGTCTGCCCAGAAGGCCCGGGGCGCGGATTTTGAGTCCGGGAATATTTTCAGGCGGGCCAAGGCCCTGGTGCCGATCCTGGTACCGCTGTTTATCTCCGCCTTCCGCCGGGCCGATGAGCTGGCCACGGCCATGGAGTGCCGCTGCTACCACGGCGGCGAGGGCCGCACGGCCCTGCATGTGCTGCGCTATGAGCGGGCGGATTGGCTGGTGCTGGGGGGCTTCATAGTCCTGGCGGCAGGGATCATCGTGCTGGGCCGCTTCGGTCTGTAAAAAAACGGGAGGAAAGGATGACCTATGCGGAACATAGCCCTTGTGCTCATGTATAACGGCACGGCCTATCACGGCTGGCAGGTGCAGAAAACCGAGATTTCCGTGGCGGAGACCCTGGAGCGGGGCCTTTCCATGGTGTGCGGTGAGAAGATCAAGTGCGTGGGCTGCGGCCGCACCGATGCCGGCGTACACGCGGAATACTATGTGGCCAATTTCCATACCAATTCCCGCATTCCCGTAGAGCGCATCCCCTTTGCGGTGAACACGCATATTCCCGAGGACATTGTAGTGCGTCGAGCCTTTGAGGTGGCGGAGGATTTTAACGCCATCGGCTCCTGCATAAAAAAAGAGTATACCTACCGTATTTATAATTCCCGCATCAAAAACCCGTTTTATGTCCATCGGGCCTATTTCTATCCCAAGAGGCTGGACGAGACGCTCATGGATCGGGCGGCGCGGATGTTTGAGGGGACTCATGACTTTGCTGCGGTGCGGTCTGTGGGGACCAATGTGAAAAGCACGGTACGCACCATCTATTATTGCCGCGTGGAGCGCCGGGGCGAGCTGCTGGAGCTGAAGGTGTGCGCCAACGGATTCCTATATAATATGGTGCGGGCCATCACGGGCACGGTGCTGTACGCCGCCGAGGGGAAGCTGCTGCCGGAGGACATTCCGGCGATTCTGGACTCGGGCAACCGCACCTTGGCCGGCCCCACGGCGCCGCCGGGAGGACTGTATCTGACCCGGGTGTGGTATGAGGATGAAAGACTGAATGGAACAGATGAAATTTGAGCAGGGAGACCTGCAGCAGGAGGCGCCCAAGCGCATAAAAAAAAGACAGCCGCCCCGGCGAAGGCTGCGGGCGCTGGCGGTGGTTGCGGCGGCGGTGCTGGCGGTGGTGGCGGCCTTTGTGCTGCTGGACCGTACCGCCTTTGACGGCCTGCGCCGAAGCATCGCCTATATGCAGGCGGAAAAGGACGAGAGCGGCTGTGCGCGGCTGTTTCAGTACAGCAGCGACGGAAGCAGCCGATATGCGGACCTGAACGGAAGCCTGCTGGTAGCCTCTGCAAATGAGATCACCCTCCTGGATGACAAGGGAAACGCTGTCTACCACACGGCCCTGCAGTTTTCTCAGGTGGCCCTCAGCGCTGCGGACGGGCAGGCGGCGGTGTATGAGATCGGAGGCCGGACCCTTTATCTGCTGAATAGCCGCGGACTGGTGCAGCAGATGGACCTGGAGGGCGATATTTTCGCCGTGCAGATGGGCCAGGGCGGCAGATTTGCCGTGACGCTTAAAAAAACAGGATATAAAACCACGGTGTCCGTCTATAATGGCAAGGGTGAGCCGCTGTACGATTTTAACTCAGCCCAGAGCTATCTGCTCACCGCCGCCGTGTCGGAAAACGGTAAATATATGGCCGCTGCGGCCATGAGTCAGGATAACGGCAGCTTTGTAAGCTCCCTGCAAATTTATAAGCTCACCTCCGAGACCATGGCAGCCGAGGGGACCCTGGAGGGCGGCGTGTATGAGATGGGCACCGTAGGCGGTCGGTTCTGTGCCGCTACGGATAAGGCGCTGTATTTTGTAAAGACCGACGGCACCGTGACCTCTTATGATTTTCAGGGTGCCAGCCTGTCCCGCTGCGGCCTGGGCGCGGATAAATTTGCTGCCGTGCTGCTGGAGAATTATGCCTCCGGTGGGCAGACGCACCTGGCCATAGTAAATGCCGCCGGAGAGGAGATCAGCTCCATGGCCGTGGACAGCGAGGTGCTGGACCTGTCGGCTGCGGGGCGGTATTTGGCGGTGCTTTACAGCAATAAGCTGGTGATCTACGATCAGAAGCTGCGGGAGTGCGCCGTGCTGGAGGATGTAAGCTCCGCCCGGCGGGTGCTTATGCGCAGCGACGGGTCGGCGGTGCTGGCGGGAACTAACGCCGCCAGCCTGTATTTGCCGTAAAAAAGGAGGCGAGTGCGTATGATTTGGTTGGATCTGGTAATCGTGGGCGTGCTGCTGCTGGGCCTGGGGATCGGCGCCAAGCGGGGCTTTTTGCAGACCCTGGGCGGCGTGGCGGCTATGATCGTGTCCTTTGCGGGGGCCGGAATCGCTGCCGGAGCCTTTTCGGGTACGGTAGCCAAATGGATACGCCCCGTACTGGAGAAAAAGCTGGAAAGTAAGGGCATCACCGGCGGCAGCACCGCCGAAATGGTGGAGCAGGCGGGCTTCTTTGGCGACACCGCCCGCCGCATTACCGACAGCGTGGGCACCCTGGTGAAGGAGACCAAGGAGACCATGGTGGCTGCCGTCACCGATGGTATTGCCCAGTCCATTGCCTATGCGCTGGTGTATTTGGCGGCATTTGTGATACTGATGCTGCTGTGCAGGCTCCTGCTTCGGATGCTGAAGCTGGCGGGAAGGCTGCCGGGGCTGCGCACCCTGAATTTGGTGGGCGGCGGCGCGCTGGGGCTGGCCGTGGCGGTATTGCTGGTATTTTTGGCCGTGTGGGTGCTGCAGAGATTGCAGCTGGTCATTACGGAGGATATGGTGCAGCAGTCCGCTTTGCTGCAATTTTTCGTGGGGCAGTCCCCTATGGACTGGTTCACATCGCTGTAAACCCAAAGTCCATCCCCGGGTGGGGTGGCAGGAAAAACGGAGGAAACTATGCAACCTACTCTTTGCTCAAAGTGTAAGAAAAATGTGGCTGTGGTGTTCATTTCCCGGATGAACGAAAAGGGCGAGCCGGTGAATGAGGGCCTGTGCCTGCAGTGCGCCGCCAAGCTGGGCCTGCCCCAGGTGGAGGACATGATGAAGCGCATGGGCATCACCCCGGAGGATCTGGAGAGTCTCAGCGGTGAGATGATGCAGGCCTTTGGCGGCGCCGAGGAGCTGGAGGATCTGCCCGAGGAGGAGGGCGGCGACGAGGATGAGAGCGGAAAGACCGCTACCTTCCCGTTTTTGAACCGCCTTTTCGGCGGCAGCCAGACCCCGGCGGAAAAGCAGCCTGGGGACCAGTCTGCCCAGGGCCGGGAGACCAAGGGCGGTAAGACCGAGAAAAAGCGCAAGTTTTTGGATAATTACTGCATCAACCTTTCCCGCCGGGCTCGGGAGGGAAAGCTGGATGCGGTTATTGGCCGGGAGGAGGAAATCGAGCGTGTGGTGCAGATTTTGAACCGCCGCCAGAAGAATAATCCCTGCCTTATCGGTGAGCCCGGTGTAGGTAAGACCGCTATTGCCGAGGGCCTGGCCCAGCGTATCGTAGCCGGGCAGGTGCCCTTTAAGCTGCGGGATAAGGAGGTCTACCTGCTGGATCTGACGGCCCTGGTGGCCGGGACCCAGTTCCGTGGTCAGTTCGAGAGCCGTATGAAGGGGCTCATCGAGGAAATCCGCAAGGCCGGGAACATCATCCTGGTCATTGACGAGGTGCATAACATCGTGGGCGCCGGGGACGCTGAGGGCAGCATGAATGCCGCCAATATCCTCAAGCCCGCCCTGTCCCGGGGCGAGATACAGGTCATCGGCGCTACCACCTTTAATGAGTACCGCAAGTTTATTGAGAAGGATTCCGCCCTGGAGCGCCGTTTCCAGCCGGTGACGGTGGCAGAGCCCAATATGGAGGATACGCTGAAGATCCTCAAGGGCATTGCCCATTACTACGAAAATTTCCACGGTGTGCAGATTCCCGAGGGCATTCTGCGTCAGGCGGTGACCCTGTCAGAGCGGTACATTACGGACCGTTTTCTGCCCGATAAGGCCATCGACCTTATCGACGAGGCCTGCTCGGACCTGAATCTCCGGGATGCGTCTATTAACCGCCGCATGGAGCTAAAGCGCGACCTGGAGAATATCACCTTTGAGCGGGAGAAGCTCATGTCCGCCGAACCGGAGGAGGGGAAGGAGTTCACCCAGGAGGAGCTGGACACCCGCTACGCCCGCATTGCCGAGCTGCGCAGCCAGGAAATGCGTCTGCAGGCGGAGCTGACGGAGATCGAGAAAAAGGGCGTGCCCCAGCTCACCATGGAGAACATCGCCCGGGTCATCGAGCTGTGGACCAAGATCCCGGCCAGCAAGATTCGGGAGGAGGAGTTCAAGCGCCTGTCGGAGCTGGAGCTGCGGCTGAAGCAGCACATCGTGGGGCAGGACGAGGCTGTGGCCGCCGTGGCTGCCGCCATTCGCCGCAACCGTGTGGGCATTTCCCCCAAGCATAAGCCTGTGAGCTTCATTTTCGTGGGCAGCACGGGCGTTGGTAAGACGGAGCTTGTCAAGCAGCTGGCCGATGACCTTTTCCACGCACCGGAGTCTCTGATTCGGTTGGATATGTCCGAGTTTATGGAAAAGCACTCCGTTTCCCGCATTGTGGGCTCCCCTCCGGGCTATGTGGGCTACGATGAGGCGGGCCAGCTGACGGAGAAGATCCGCCGCAAGCCCTATTCCGTGGTGCTGTTCGACGAAATTGAAAAGGCCCACCCGGATGTGCTGAATGTGCTGCTGCAGATCCTGGACGACGGACAGATCACCGACGCCCATGGCCGCAAGGTGAATTTTGAAAACACCGTCATCGTTATGACCTCCAACGCCGGCTCCGACAAGAGCGCCGGCGGCACTGTTGGCTTTGGACGCAGCAGTGACGAGCAGGATAAGGAGCGGGTGATGAAGGCCCTCCAGTCCTTCCTGCGCCCGGAGTTTATCAACCGTGTGGACGAGATCGTGTATTTCCATCAGTTGACCAAGGATAACTTCCGTGGTATCGCCACCATTATGCTCAATGAGCTGGCGGAATCCCTTTCCGCCAAGGGCTTCACCTTTATTTACGATGACGAGCTGTTGGATTACCTGGTGGAGAAGTCCTATTCCGCCGCCTACGGCGCCCGAAATCTGCGCCGCTGTATCCAGAAGGAGCTGGAGGACCCCATGGCGGTGCGTATCATCGAGAGCTTCGACCATCCCATCACCCATATCCGGGCCTCTGCCGCAGACGGCAAGGTGACACTGGAGACACTGTAAGGAGGCGCTTATGCTGTTTCGCAAAAAAATAGACCCCCGCTGCGCCTACTGCGTAAAGGGGACCCGCATCAGCGACAGGGAAGTGGCCTGCGTAAAATGCGGCGTGGTGGCGGCGGAGCACCATTGCAGTGCGTTCCGCTACGACCCCCTGAAGCGGGTGCCGCCCCGGCCTGTGAAGCTGCACACCGGGGATTTGAAGCAGGAGGATTTTGACCTGTAAGGAGGGCGCACCATGAAACTGAAAAAGGTTTGGGCCGTGTACTTCAGCGGTACCGGCACCACCCGGCGCACGGTAGAGCGCATCGCCGGAGATATAGCGGCCCGGCTGGGCCTGCCGGTGCAGAGCGTGGATTTTTCCCGTCCCGCCCTGCGGCAGGAGACGCTGCGCTTTTCTGACACGGATCTGGTTGTGTTCGGCACCCCGGTGTATGCCGGGCGCGTGCCCAATGTGCTGCTGCCTTTTTTACAGGAAAAAGTGGTGGGCGGCGGTGCGCTGGCCGTGCCGATAGTGCTCTTCGGCAACCGAAACTATGACGACGCCCTCATGGAGCTGCGCAATATCTTGATTGCAGACGGCCTGCACCCCATCGCAGCCGGGGCCTTCGTGGGAGAGCATTCCTTCTCCCGGGTGCTGGGGCGGGGGAGACCTAATGCCGAGGATTTGGCCCAAATGGACAGATTTGCCGCCCGAACGGCGGAGCTGGCCGCAAAATTGGAGGTAGCCCCGCAAAACCCCGTAGCCGTAGGGGGTCAGGAGCCTATCCGCCCCTACTATACGCCCCGGGACCGGGCCGGAAACCCCATCAATATATTAAAGGTAAAGCCCAAAACGGATCTGTCCCGCTGTGGCGGCTGCGGCCTGTGCGCCGAGCTGTGCCCCATGGGCTCCATCGACCCGGCGGATGTGTCGCAGGTTAAGGGCATCTGCATCAAGTGCTGTGCCTGCGTCAAGGGCTGCCCCACCGGGGCCAAGTTCTTCGACGACGCGGGGTATCTCTACCACCGGCACGAACTGGAGGCAGAATACGCCCGTCCGGCGGCGAACGAGGTGTTCTACATACAATTATAATATAAGGCACATAAAAAAACCGGCCCCCGGTAGTGGGGGTCGGTTTTCTGTTATGGATTCACAATAGGCAGCAGGTCCAGCAGGTCCTGAATTTCATAGTCAATGCGCAGCCCCTGGGGCCGGGTCAGCCCCTGGGGGTTATACCAGCAGCAGGGGATGCCGTAGTTGTTGGCTCCCCGCAGGTCGCTGGGGGGGGAGTCGCCGATGAGCAGGCAGTTTTCCCGGGTGATACCGGGAATGCGGGAGAAAACATAGTCGAAGTAGGCCACAGAGGGCTTGCTGGCTCCGGCTTCCTCGGAGATGAAAGCATCGCAGATGTAGGGATGGATGTCGCTGGCGGCCAGGCGGGCCTTCTGCACAGCGGCCACGGCGTTGGTCACGATGTAGAGCCTGTGGCTTTCGGCCAGGGTCCGGCAGACCTCCAGAGCGTGGGGCAGCAGAACGGTGTTGGTTTTCAGGGTGTCCAGGTGGACGCTGTTGCACAGAACAGGGTCAGCCTGCAGACCGACACGCTCTAAAAACAAACGAAACCGTTCCACCACCAAAAAATCCTTGGTACACTCACCTCGGTCAAAGGCGGACCACATCTCCGTGTTGGCCTGCTCATAGGTCCGGAAAAGCTCGTCTGTGTCCGGCAGGTGAAAGGTGCGGCACACTTCGCTGAATGCCCTGCGGTTGCCGGCGTCAAAATTAAATAAGGTATTGTCTGCGTCAAACAGAAGAATGGGGTAGGGTGTCATAGGGCTTCTCCTTTTGAATTTTGGAGCTATTATACCACGATCGACCGGGAAAGAAAAGACGGCCAAGGGGCCAATAAGTGCTTTCTATGGCAGAAATTAAAAAAAGTAAAAATAAGGGTTGACAGGAGGGCGGAGGTGTGGTAAAGTAGCAAAGTCGTCGAGAGATGGCGGCTGGTTAGGCCGGCAGGAGAGCACAGAAAAAACTTGAAAAAAGTTGAAATTAGTGCTTGACATAGCTGGCATAACGCAGTATAATAACAAATGTTCCGCACGGGGCGTGTACCTTGTAAATTAAACAACGAACGAAACGAAAAGCACCAGACGGGAGCACTGAAAAGTGCGACTAAAACTTGGGAAAGCGGGGTTAAGTCAATTACCCGCGGAACTAAGTATAAAAAGTTTTTGAAGCTATGACAAATAGCTCTGTAAAGATTTGAGCGGCTCTTAGGAGCTGTTTAGATACCATTTATAGAGAGTTTGATCCTGGCTCAGGACGAACGCTGGCGGCGTGCTTAACAC
>OHAU01001991.1_pt1 | contig 21114 bp, 18 predicted proteins | sample 1577181 | NCBI WGS metagenome assembly OHAU01 (sample SAMEA3541472, study PRJEB24748) | human gut metagenome | biome: human gut; feature: human-associated habitat; material: faeces | place: China | collected 2012 | reverse complement strand
GGGGTAGACCCCCGCCCCTACGGAGGGTTACAAGGGGTGTGGCAAAACAGGCCGTCGAGGACGCCGGCCCCTACGGATGCGTTGCAAGAGGCGCGGGAAATGGAAAACGCCCCGCTTGGGCGGGGCGTGGGATTCCTTATGCTTTTCAGTTGTCGGTGCGGTGGCGCCACTCCAGCTCCTGATCCAGATCGTATTTCAGCTTCTTATTTTCCTCTACCAGGTCGTCGTAGTGGCGGGACTGGACATAGTATTTCACAAAGGTGAAGGTGGCCTCGTTGAACTCCTCCTCCGTATACTCCGGCAGGAGGGAGCCGCCCTTGCGGCGCAGGCCCTGGACATTGATGACCACCAGGCGGCGGTGCTGCTCGGAGAGCTGGAACAGCTTCAGCTCCTGGGGTACATCCAGCCCCAGGTCGAAGGTCTCGTTCACAATTTGCAGCAGGCGTGCCTGCTCGGGCTTGGCGGAGACGATGACGCCGTACTTCCCAAACAGCTTTTTCAAATAGTCTACGGAGACTTCCTCACGGGTGATGGTGCCCTTGCCGATGCCGGTGAGCATGGTGTTGGACAGGTTCAGGCTGACATAGACCTCCTGACCGGTCTTGGGATAGCTCATACAAGTACCTCCTAATTTAATATGTCCCATAGGGCCGCCGGAAACGGCCTTTTTTCTTGTACTTTTACCGTACCACATTCCGGGCAGGATTGCAATAGGCATTCTGTTGCGGATATGGATTTTATGCGAAAAAAGCTTTATTTTTTGCAAAAAATCCTGTTTTTATGATTCCAAATGTACCAAACAATACGAATCTGTCAGACCCCGGTGAGGTCGAAGGGCGGTGTGTATTCCTCCCGGGCGGAGGTGCGCTCCTGAGTAAAGCCGTCCGTGATGCCGCAGTTTTCCATGTAGCGAACCGCCCCCCGGTACTCCGCCGCCGTAACAGGACGGGCCAGGCTTCCCCGGGCCCCGGGCTGGGGCGTATACTGGCTCATCAGCGACACCAGCACCTCTCCGGGGCGGAAGGTGCGGGCGATCCAGTCCAGGCAGAGACGGGTATTCTCCGGATGGCCGGGAAGCACCAGATGGCGGATGAGGACGCCCCGCCGGAGCAGGCCCTTTTCCATAACACAGGGGCCAGTCTGGCGGAACATCTCCCGGATGGCAGCGGTGGCCACGGGAAAATAGTCCGGGGCGCAGGAGAGGTCCCGCGCCAGGTCTGCATCGGCGTATTTCAGGTCCGGCAGATATACCTGAACTTTCCCGTCTAATAGCTTCAGGGTCTCCACACTCTCGTAGCCGCCGCAGTTATATACCACCGGCACCGGCAGAGGCGGGTCCAGGGCGGGCAAAATAAACGGTACAAAGTGGGTGGGCGTCACCAGGTCGATGGTGGCGGCGCCCCGGGCGATAAGCTCCTCAAAAATCTCCCGCAGCCGGGAAGCGGAGACGGGTCTGCCGAAGTTATCCCGGGAAATGGGGGCGTTTTGGCAGTAGGAGCAGCCCAGGTTGCAGCCGGAGAAGAACACGGTTCCCGCGCCCCGGGGGCCGCAGAGCACCGGCTCCTCCCAGGGGTGCAGGGCCGCCCGGGCCACCACCGGCGTGGCGGGCATCCGGCAGAAGCCGCGGCCCTCCCTTTCCGTTCTTTCAGCCCCGCAGCGGCGGGGGCAAAGCGTACAGATCATCCCTTTAAGGGCTTGAAGTCCGGGCCCAGGTCCCCGGCCATCCAGTGGCGGCGGCAAAGGCCGATATACTTATCATTGGCTCCCAGCACCACCTGGGCTCCCTCCTTGACCACACGGCCGTGCTCGTCAAACCGGGCGTTGAAGGCGGCTTTTTTGCCGCACCAGCAGATGGTTTTTACCTCCTCCAGCTTATCCGCCAGAACCAGGAGCTGGTAGCTGCCGGGGAAAAGCTCCCCCTTAAAGTCGGCCTTCAGCCCGTAGCAGATAACGGGGATATTGCAGTCGTCCACTAAGTGGACCAGGTAGTAGACCTCCTCCTTGGTGAGGAACTGGGCCTCGTCCACAATGATGCAGGCAAATTTCTGCAGGTCGGAGTCTGCCATCTGCTGCATCTCGTGGAAGTAGATGCAGGGATGCTCCAGGCCGATGCGGGAGCGGACCATGTGGTCCCCGTCCCGGGTGTCCAGCTGGGGCTTCACCAAGAGGGTGTCCTGACCACGCTCCTCATAGTTAAACCGGGCCATGAGGGCGTTGGCGGATTTGCTGGAGCCCATGGCTCCGAATTTGAAGTAAAGCTGTGCCATTTACTTTATTCTCCTTCCCATTTTTGCAGGATGCGATTGGCTTTTTCAAAGGCGGAGGGGATGGCCTTTTGCCGGCGCTGCTCCTCCGAATACCACGACAGGTCCCCCTCGCCGGAAACCAGGACGGCATAGCCCTGCATCTGCCAGCGGACATGGGTGAATAGGTGGATGGCCTGCCAGGACTCCTCCCAATGCAGGGGCGTAAGGTCCCAGGCGGCCAGCTGCCGGGCCGCCTGGGCTTCCGTGAGCAGGCCCGGAACATTGGGGTACTCCCAAAGCCCCGCCAGGAGGCCGGTCTTGGGGCGCTGCCCCAGGGCCACGGCGCCGTCCGGGCGGCGCAGAAGAAACACGGTTTTTTCCTCCGGACGCTTGTCCTTTTTAGGGGCGCGGACCGGGATACGGGCCTGACTTCCCTCCCTTTCGGCGGTACAGAGGCCCCGGAGAGGACAGTCAGGACAGCGGGGGGCGGCAGGCAGGCACAGGGCTGAGCCCAGGTCCATAAGGGCCTGATTGAAGGCGCCGGGGCGATCCGAAGGAACCACCTCGGTCATCCAGCGGGTGATCTCTTTTTTGGTGGACTGCACATCCCGGTCCCAGCCGGTTATGCGGCTGGCAATGCGCAGAACATTGCCGTCCACCGCCGGGACGGGGAGTCCGAAGGCGATGGAGAGAATGGCTCCGGCGGTATAGTCCCCGATGCCCGGGAGGGCGATGAGCTCTTTATAGTCTGCCGGAAACACACCGGCGTAGTCCTCTGCTACTATCCGTGCGGCCTTTTGCAGATTGCGGGCGCGGCTGTAATAGCCCAGGCCCTCCCAGAGCTTCAGCAGCTCCTCCTCATCGCCCCGGGCCAGGTCCTGCACCGTGGGGTAGCGGGCCATGAAGCGCTGAAAGTAGGGCAGCACGGCGGCCACCCGGGTCTGCTGGAGCATGATCTCCGACACCCAGGTGCGGTAGGCAGACACCTCCTCCCGCCAGGGGAGGATGCGTCGGTTTTCGTCGTACCAGGTCAGAAGGGGGCTGACGATGGCTTGCAATTTTTCAATATTTTGTTCCATAGCTTATTTCAGAAAACGGCGGGCATAGCCGCAGCGGCGACACAGGTCCTCGGAGGGCCGGCGGGCGGCAAAGCCTGCGGCCATGGCGGCGGCTCGAGGGCTTCGGAGGATCTCCGGCAGGGTTTGGGTGAAGAGATTTCCCAGGGCGATGGTGCCCTCGCTATCCAGGCAGCAGGGGGTAACGGTGCCGTCGCACAGCACCGCAAGCTGCCGCGTGAGGCCGTGGCAGAAGTTGGCCCCGGTCTCCGGGGTGCTCAGATCCGGCCAGGCAAAGCGCTCCGCCCGCTCCAGGAAAAGATTTGGGGACAGGGTGTGATTTCCACGGGCGTCTTGGGGCAGAGCTTCCGCATTTTGGCCGATTTGGTTGGATAGGAAGTTTATAATCTCGGCGTTGCAGCGCTGGGCGGTGCCTTCGTTCCACAGGCGCAAGGCGCAGAGGATACCCTTTTGAGATAGGGGCAGGACAGCGTCCCACACACCGCGGAGGTAAGCGGACATATCGCCGCTTTGTGCGCTGCCCTCGAAGCTGTGGAGGGAGACGCTGAGCTTGTGAAGACCCGGGGCAGAGAGAAGGGCATCCTTTTGCCGGGGCAGCAGGGTGCCGTTGGTGACCAGGCAGGTGCGAAAGCCCAGGCGATGAGCGATGGCAAGCAGCTCCGGCAGCTGCGGATGCAGCAGCGGCTCGCCCAAAACATGGAGATAGAGATAGTCGGTTTCGCCCCGGAGCTTTAGGGCCAGGGTCTCAAACTCCGCCGGGGTCATGGTGCGCGGAGGGCGACGGGTGCCGTGGCAGAAATCACAGGAGAGGTTGCAGCGGTTGGTAATCTCGATGTAGATGCGGTTACGCATGGGCGGCTGTCCCTCCCCTGAGCATTGATGTATGGAATTTATTTTATCATATTTTGGGGCGAATGAAAAGGGGGAAGAAATGGAGTTGCGAGGACGGATTGCCACAACCAGTGTGCGCACTGGCTTCGCAATGACAGGTTTTTTGCAGGGGGTGCGGTGGTATGCAAAAAGGAGCGGCGTTCTTCCGAGGAACGCTGCTCCTTTTCTACTGCTTATTGGTTTTTAGTCCGATACAATCACATAGCTGCCGGTGGCGGGAGGCGTTTGGGTCAGCTGGACCAGCCGGGTCTCGGCATTGAAGTCGGCGGGGAGGGTGGCGGTCAGGGCGGCCAGATCCACGGTCTCAGAGTCCGCACAGATGCGGTCAAAGAGAGCCAGGACCGCCGGGGTCAGGCCGCTGTTTTCCGGGGCGTTTTTCTCGATAGACACGGACAGGGCCGTGGTCTTGGGAAGGGTTTCCCGGAGGGCGGCGATGAGACTGGTGAGCACCGCCGGCTTATCCGTGCCGTCCGGCACCAGCATGGCGTCCATATTGCCCACGGCGGGCCAGCCGAAATTATCCAAAACGATCTCATCCACACCCAGATCCGCCAGGTCCTTGCAGACCTGCTTGAGATAAGCCTGGGCCGGGGCCTTGGCGGGGTCCAGCCAGCACTGGCCGTCATAGTCGTACCAGAGCCACTCGTCCCAGGTGCGCAGCAGACCCGCCTCATCCACATGGTTCTGGGCGTAACCGGTGTCGCCGAAGGCGCTGATGCGGGCCACCACATGCTTATCCGAGGCGGTGAGCTTCTTCAAATTCTCCGTGCTGACGGTGGAGCCCACGGTGCCCGATGCCTGGAAGGAGGGCTGATAGGTAAAGGTGCCGTCCGGGAGCTTTAAGGTGAGGACGACAGTCTTATCGCTGCCGCTTATGAGGGCGGTGACATCCTGCTCCAGGGCGCTATCCGGCTGAGCGGTGGCATGAATGACCTCAATGGTAGGGCCCTGGGGCTCATCCCGGGTGAAGTCTACATCGTCGGGGTTGGGGCTGTCGTCGGGGGTCTTGGTCTGATCGTCCTTCTTATTCAAAAAAGGAAGATCCAGGTGGACCTTGCCGTTTTCATCGTAGACAAGGTGATTCTGGCAGTACAGGAAGGCGCCGCCTGCCAGCAGCAGAAGCACCAAAATGGGAATGAGTATTTTTTTCCAAAGCGGAGTCCGTCCGTGATAGCTATTATATCCCTTGGTGGCCATGAGGCACCTCCTTTTTGCGTTATCAGGGCTGGATGCTGTCCAGCAGGGCCACGCGCCGGGCGTGGCGGCCTCCCTCAAACTCGGTATTCAGGAAGACCTCCACCATACGCCGGGCCAGATTGGGGCCCACGATACCCGCACCCATGGCGATGATATTGGCATCGTTATGGCGGCGGGTCATCTCGGCGCTGAGGCTGTCGGAGCAGAGGGCGCAGCGAATACCCTTCACCTTATTGGCGGCGATGGAAATGCCGATGCCGGTGGTGCAGATGACGATGCCCTTGTCGCATTCGCCGGAAGAGACCAGACGGGCCACCTTTTCACCGTAAATGGGATAGTCTACGCTGTCGGTATTATAGCAGCCCACATCCTCAAAGTCGATGTCGTGCTCCTCCAGCCAAATGAGGATGTCCTGCTTGAGCAGATAGCCGCCGTGGTCGCAGCCGATGGCAATTTTCATGGTGATGTCTCCTGTGTTCTTATAGTTTTTTGAATTCGGGCTTTCCGCCGGTAAAGGTGGTGAAATACCGGAATCCACAGTCCCGGAGGAGCTGCTGACGCTCCCTTATAACGCAGCCCACATCCTTGGTCTCGTGGGCGTCGGAGCCCAGGGTGATAATTTCGCCCCCCATCTCCCGATACAGACGCAGCAGGTCTGCGTCCGGCAGGGGCCGGTTTCCGCGGTTGGTATTACACTCGATGCCCACGCCCTTGGGAATGACGGTGGAGAAAATCTCCTGTACCCGGTCGCGCCAGGGGTCGAAGGTCAGGTCCATGTTCAGATGCTCCTTGAGATACCGCAGCGGCAGGGTCAGGTGACCCAGGACGCTGAAGCGGCCCCACCTGGCAATGGCCAGAACGCTGTCTAAGTAGTCCTCAATGACGGCGGCATAGTAGTCGGGACTCTTTCCCGCCTCCAGGAAGTAAAGGTCCAAACAATGGAACTTTTCACTACAAGTATGCACCGAACCGATGGAAAAGTCCAGCTTTTTTGCAGAATTCAGCAAAATTTCCGCTCTGTCGAAGGCCAGATTGGCCTCCCCCAGCTCCGCGCCCAGCTTAATGGACAGTTTATCGCCAAATTTATCCACCGCTTCCAAATATTGGGTCATGGAAGCGTCCCAGTCAAAGCTGTCCCGGGGCTCATTAGACCCCCAATAGATGGTGTCCACATGGTCGGTGATGCAAATTTCATCCAGTCCGGCCCGGAGGGCGGCCTCCGCCGCCTGGGACATGGTCATCTTGCCGTCGGGAGAGCAGGTGCTGTGTACATGGTAATCCGCTGCGTACATAGAGGCCTCACTTCTTCTTGAAAAAGCTCTTGCGCTTTTCGTAATTGTTTTCACCCAGGGTCTCGCTGAACCTGCGCAGGGCTTCCTTCTGCTCCTTGTTCAGGCTGCGGGGCGTCTCAATGACCACGGTGACATACTGGTCACCCCGGCCACGGCCATTGAGCACGGGAATGCCCTTGCCCTTGAGACGGAACACGGTGCCGGTCTGGGTGCCCTCAGGGATGGAATACTTCACCTTGCCGTCGATGGTGGGGATCTCCAGCTCTGCGCCCAGCACCGCCTGGGTGAAGGTGATGGGGGCCTCGCAGAACACATCCACGCCGTCACGACGGAAAATCTCGTGGGGCTGGACCATAACGGTGATGAGCAGGTCGCCTGCAGGACCGCCGTTTTTACCGGCGCCCCCCTGCCCCCGCAGAGAAATAGTCTGGCCGTGGTCGATGCCGGCGGGGATATTGACCTTGATGGTCCTGCGCTTACGCACGGCGCCGCTGCCGCGGCAGTCGGAACAGGGCTGGTGAATGAGACGGCCTGTGCCGCCGCACTTGCGGCAGGGACCGTTGGAGGCGAACACACCCATAGGAGTCTGGCGGCGGGTCTGGACGGTGCCGGAGCCGCGGCAGTCGGGGCAAATCTCCGGCGTAGTGCCCGGGGCGCAGCCGCTGCCCTTACAGGTGGGGCACTGCTCGCTGCGCTCGATGGTGACGGACTTTTCGCAGCCGAAGGCCGCCTCCGTGAAGCTGATGGAGACACTGGCCCGGATGCTCTCACCCCGCTGGGGCGCATTGGGGTTGCGGCGCTGGCCGCCGAAGCCGCCGCCGAAAAAGCTGCCGAATATATCGCCCAGGTCGCCGAAGTCGAAGCCGCCGCCATAGGCGCCGCCCCCGGCTCCCGCGCCGTAGTTGGGGTCTACCCCGGCAAAGCCGAACTGATCGTAGCGGGCCTTTTTCTCCGGGTCGGACAGGATCTCGTTGGCCTCGTTGACCTCCTTGAACTTCTCCTCGGCCTCCTTATCGCCGGGGTTCATGTCCGGGTGGTACTTCCGGGCCAGCTTCTTATATGCTTTTTTAATTTCGTCTTCCGAAGCGCCTTTTTGGATGCCCAGCACCTCGTAATAATCTCTTTTTTCAGCCATACAATATTGCTCCTAACGCCACAAACAGGGACAGGTGATCCTGCCCCTAATTTGCGGTTTTTTGGTTACTTGTTCTGATCGTCCTCGTCAACCACCTTGTAGTCGGCGTCGTAGTACTGGCCGCCCTGGGCACCGGCATCGGCGCCGGGCTGCTGGGCAGCGCCGTCACCCTGGGGTGCCTGCTGCTGATACAGCTTTTCGCTCATCTTATAGAACAGCTGGGTCAGCTCCTCGGTAGCGGCCTTGATGGCGTCGCTATCCTCACCCTTGAGCTTCTCCTTCAGCTTGTCGATGCCGGCCTGGATGGGGGCCTTCTCGCTCTCGGGCACCTTGTCGCCCACCTCACTCAGGGTCTTTTCGGCCTGATAGACCATCTGATCGGCCTGGTTGCGGATCTCTACCTTCTCCTTGATCTTGGCGTCCTCGGCGGCATACTGCTCAGCCTCCTTGACAGCCTTCTCAATATCCTCCTTGCTCATGTTGGAGGAAGAGGTGATGGTGATGTGCTGCTCCTTGCCGGTGCCCAGGTCCTTGGCGGAGACATTGACGATGCCGTTGGCATCGATGTCGAAGGTGACCTCGATCTGCGGCACGCCGCGGCGGGCCGGGGCGATGCCGTCCAGGTGGAAGCGGCCCAGGCTCTTGTTGGCGGCGGCCATCTCACGCTCGCCCTGGAGGACATTGACCTCCACGGAGGTCTGGTTATCGGCAGCAGTGGAGAAGATCTGGCTCTTCTTCACGGGGATGGTGGTGTTGCGCTCGATCAGACGGGTGCAAACGCCGCCCATGGTCTCAATACCCAGGGACAGGGGGGTAACATCCAGCAGCAGCAGACCCTTGACATCGCCGGTGAGAACGCCGGCCTGGAGAGCGGCGCCCATGGCCACGCACTCGTCGGGGTTGATGCCCTTGAAAGGCTCGCTGCCGGTGAAGTTCTTCACGGCCTCCACCACGGCGGGGATACGGCTGGAGCCGCCCACCATCAGGACCTTAGCCAGATCAGAGGGCTTCAGGCCCGCATCGCTCATAGCCTGACGCACAGGGCCCATGGTGGCATCCACCAGATGGCCGGTAAGCTCATTGAACTTAGCCCGGGTCAGGGTGACATCCAGGTGCTTGGGGCCGGTGGCATCGGCGGTAATATAGGGCAGGTTAATATTGCTGCTGGTGACGCCGGACAGCTCGATCTTGGCCTTCTCGGCGGCCTCCTTCAGACGCTGCATAGCCACCTTATCGCCGGAGAGGTCGATGCCGTCGGTGCGCTTGAACTCAGACACCAGGTACTTCATGATGCACTGGTCGAAGTCATCGCCGCCCAGGCGGTTATTACCGGCGGTGGCCAGGACCTCGATAACGCCGTCGTCAATTTCCAGAATGGACACATCGAAGGTGCCGCCGCCCAGGTCGTAGACCATGATCTTCTGGGCCTGCTCCTTATCCACGCCGTAGGCCAGGGCCGCGGCGGTGGGCTCGTTGATGATACGCTTGACCTCCAGGCCAGCGATCTTGCCGGCATCCTTGGTGGCCTGACGCTGGGCATCGGTGAAGTAGGCGGGGACGGTGATAACCGCCTCGGTGACGGGCTGGCCCAGATAGGCCTCGGCGTCGCCCTTCAGCTTCTGCAGGATCATGGCGCTGATCTCCTGGGGGGTGTAGGCCTTGCCGTCGATGTTTACCTTGTGGTCGGAGCCCATCTCACGCTTGATGGAGGAGATGGTGCGGTCGGGGTTGGTGATGGCCTGGCGCTTTGCCACCTGACCCACCATACGCTCGCCGGTCTTGGAAAATGCCACCACAGAGGGGGTGGTGCGGTTGCCCTCGGCGTTGGCGATGACAACTGCTTCGCCGCCTTCCATAACGGCTACGCAGGAATTAGTTGTACCCAAATCAATACCGATAACTTTAGACATAATAATTGCCTCCTAAATCTATAAACGATTTTTGATTACTTTTATAACGGGACTGCGCCCGGAACATACCTATTTTAATTGGCCACCTTTACCATGGCGAAGCGGACCACTCTGTCACCCATCTGATAGCCCTTGCGGAACACCTCCGCCACCGTGTTCTCGGCGAGGTTTTCATCGTCGATGTGCATGACGGCGTTGTGCTTTTCCGGGTCAAAGGGTTGGCCCAGGGCCTCAATCTCGGTGACACCCAGCTTCTCCAGCACGGCGGCGAACTGCTTGCAGATCATCTCCACGCCCTGGCGATGGGGATCGCCCTCCTCGAACTGGCTTACGGCCCGGTCCAGGTTATCCGCCACATCCAAGAAGGGCTTCACGGTGTCCAGCTTGGCATCGGAATAGATGCTCTCCTTCTCCTTGGCGGTGCGCTTACGATAGTTGTCGTACTCGGCGGCCAGGCGAAGATATTTATCGTTGCCGTCGCTGAGGAGCTTTGCCAGACTCTCAAACTGCTCCATCTGCTCCCGGCTGACGGTGAAGGTCTCCTCCACCTCCGGCACCTCCGGCGTTTCCTCTGCCGGGGTCTCCTGCGCGGTCTCCGGGGCGGTCTGCTCCGGCTGCTCCATATCCTTTTTCTTTTTTTCACTCATTTTTTATTCTCCTCTCCCGGGGGTAGCTCCCGGGGCTTTTCAAACATACGGCTGAGGCTCTCGGCAAAGTAGCTGAGCCGGGCCGCCACAGTGGCATAGTCCATGCGGGTAGGGCCTACCACCCCCACAAGGCCCCGCATATTCTCGCCTATATCATAGCTGGCAATGACCACACTGCTGTCCTTCAGGGCATCGTTTACATTCTCCGGGCCGATGAGGATCTGCATAGGGGCCCCGCCCACGGGAACAGGCAGGTCCTCCTTGCTGTCGGAAATAAAGCTCATAAGCTCGTGGGCCTTGTCGGCGTCCCGATACTCCGGAAACTTTAAAATCTGGCTGGCGCCGCCGGTAAACACCTGCTGGGTCTGGGCCTGGGTGAGCAGCTCTCCGGCGTAGTCCACCACTTGGTTGAGCAGCAGGAACCACTGGCCCTCCACCTGATCGCTGAGGTTCATCAGGTGTCCGTTCATCTCCGGGGCGGAGATACCGATAAAGTGGGTGTTGAGCAGGTAGCTGATTTGGCGCAGATGCTCCTCCTCCACCAATAATTGCAGGTGCATGAGCTGGCTTTTGACCCGGCTGTCGGACAGCATCACCACGGCAATAAAGCTATCGCTGCTGACGGCAATAAGCTCGAAGCGCCGGACCGTAACGGCCTGCTTATGATCGGCCACGGCATAGGCCGGGTAGCCCACCAGGGTGGAAGCCATCTGCCCCGCCCGAGCCACCACCTGATCGATCTGCTGCATCCGGCCGCCCAGAGCGGAGGTGATCTTCTCGGCCTCCTCGCTTGTGACGGTCTTGTGCTCCATGAGCTCGTTGACATACAGCCGGTAGCCCTTGGCCGACGGGATACGCCCGGCGGAGGTGTGGGGCTGCTCCAAATAGCCCATCTCCTCCAGGTCCGCCAGCTCATTGCGCACGGTGGCGGAGCTGATCTTGCCGGGCATCCGCTCCACAACGGTCTTGGAGCCGATGGGCTCAGCAGACTGGATGTAGCCCTCGGTGACGATCTTCAGTATTTGCTTTTTTCGATCTGTCATTTCCATAGCTTTCTCCGTTTTTAGCACTCTATTCTCCCGAGTGCTAAACGCAGTTTACCACCTGTTTCCGCAGATGTCAAGAGGTGTCAATGTTAAACTATTGTGAACACGGAGCGTTTTTGCCGCGGGGTCGGCGCAGCGGGCCGGGAAGGCCGAAGCCTCCGGATCAAGGGCAGAATAAGCCCGCCCTTCGGCGCATGGCACCGAAGGGCGGGCACATCCGTTTCTGCCGCTATCGCGGAATTTCTTTACCGTCCGTAGGGCGCTTACAGACGGAAGTGTTTTTTCAGCCGCTGGTTTTCCCCCAGCACCAGCAAGGTCACGCTCCCGTCCAGCACGGTTTCCGGTGAGACATTTACCTCGGTTTTACCGTTTCGCTTCACGCCGAGGATATTGACGCCGTATTTCCTGCGGATATCCAGCTGGCCAATACTGTGGCCCTGCCAGCTTTCCGGCACGGCGACCTCGATGATGGCGTGGTTTTCATCCAGCTCTATGTAGTCGAAGATGTGGTTGGCGGTATAGCGAATGGCCGCCCATTTTGCCAGCTGCTTTTCCGGGTAGGCCACTGCGTCCGCGCCGTTACGCAGCAGGAATTTCGCCTGCACATCCCGCTCGGCCCGGGACACCACATATTTTGCGCCCAGCTCCTTGAGCAGCGATGTTGTTTCCAGAGAGTTCTGAAAGCTCCCGCTGATGGTAACATAGCAGACATCATAGTTGCCAACACCCAGCGAGCGCAGAAAATCCACCCGGGTGCTGTCACCGATCTGCGCGTTGGTGACAAAGGGCATACACTCGTTGACCCGCTCCTCGTCCCTGTCCACCGCCATTACCTGGTGTCCCAGCCTGCTCAGCTCCATAGCCAAATGCCGCCCGAAGCGGCCAAGTCCGATCAATAATACGCTTTTCATCGTGTACTCCTTTCAGCCTACGGTGATTTTTTCCTGGGGATACCGGGCATAGGTGAGATCATGCCCGGAAAATGCGGCGTAGATCAGGGTCAGTCCCCCTACACGCCCGAAGAACATCAGCAAAATGAGTATTCCCTGGGACAGCGTGCCCAGCTGTGGTGTCAGGCCCAGTGTCAGGCCCACCGTTCCCGCAGCGGAGGCCGTTTCATAGAGGCAGGCCCCCAGCGGCAGCCCCTCCACAGCGCCGATGACCGCCGCGCCGGCAACGGTCAGCGCCAAATACAGCAGCAGAATGGCGGCAGCGTTCCGCACAGCGGAGGACTCCAGCCTGCGTCTGAAAAGCTGCGGGTCCTCCCGCCTGAAAAAGGCGGCCACCGCGTTGGCGGCCAGCACAGCCAGCGTTGTCACCTTCATGCCGCCTGCGGTGGAGCCGGGGGCGCCGCCGGTCAGCATCAGCAGGATCGTAACCGCCCGGGAGATATTGCTCATTTCCGTCAAATCCACCGTATTGTAGCCGGCCGTTCGGGGCGTGACCGCCTGAAAGAGCGACGCCAAAATGCGCTGCCCTGTGGGAAGGTCCGCAAAGTCCGTCAGGAAAAACAGCAGTGCCGGAAGTACAATCAAAACTGCCGATACGCTCAAAATGACCTTGCTCTGCATACGGTAGCGCCGCAGGTGCAGGCCATGGGTGCAAACATCGTCCCATGTCAGAAAGCCGATGCCGCCCACGACGATCAGCAGCATGATGACGATATTCACCAGCGGGTCGGCGGCATACGCCGTCAGGGAGGGGTACAGCGTCCCGGCACGGCCGAGAATGTCAAAACCCGCGTTGCAGAAGGCGGAAACAGAGTGAAAGACCGCCATCCATACCCCCCGCAGGCCGTAGTCCCGGCAAAAGGCCGGCAGCAGCGCCAGGGCACCCACCAGCTCCACAAGGAATGTCCCCTTGAGAATAAACCTCGTCAGGCGCACGATGCCGCCCACCGCCGGAGCGGAGATGGCGTCCTGCATGGCGCTGCGCTCCTGCAGCGAGATATTTTTCCCCGAGAGCATCAGAAATGTTACAGCCGCCGTAATGACGCCCAGTCCGCCCACCTGGATCAGCAGCAGAATAACCCCCTGGCCAAACGAGGACCAGTAGGTGCCGGTGTCCTGCACCACCAGTCCCGTCACGCAGACGGCGGAGGTGGAGGTAAAAAGCGCCTGGGAAAACGGCGTCCAAGCCCGCCTCGCCGCCGAGAACGGCAGCATCAGCACCAGGGCGCCCAGCAGGATAACCCCTGCAAAGCCTAAAATCATGATCTGAAAGGATGTTAAGCGGCGTTTCCGCCGGAAACCTGTCTCTGTCACACAGCTCACCTCCTAAAATGGACCTTACTCCCAATTTCGCGTACAGTAGTATAGCACGGTTTTTCTATTTTGGCTGTATAGATTTTGTTAAACATAGGCAGCGTGCCGAAAAAATTCTTTTCACCCCGCTGCCTATACCTTTGAAAAAGCCTCCGGACGGAGTTGATAGAAGTGTTTTTCTATGATAGAATCAAGGTAACACACTTCTGGAGGTGCGACCTTGAAAACGGATCCCCTGGCTCAGCTGCGCGCCGGCGCGGCGCTGACTACCCGTCAGCAGCTGTCTCTGACGCTGCACCTCAGTTGGCCGGCCATTATGGCAAAGCTCGCCACCATCATCATGCAGTATATCGACGCAGCTATGGTGGGCCGTCTGGGTGCGGCCCAGGCGGCGGCGGTGGGGCTGGTGGCCTCCACCACCTGGCTCTTCGGAGAGCTGTCTTATGCGGCGGCTATGGGCTTCAATGTGCTGACGGCCCAGCGGGTAGGCGGCGGCCGCTTGGCCGAGGCCCGCAATATCCTCAAGCAGGCGCTGGTGCTGTGCCTGGGGTTCAGCGTGGTCATGGCAATGCTGGCGGCGGCACTGTCCGGGCCGCTGCCCGGAATACTTCGGGCAGACCGGGACATTTGGCAGGATGCCTCCGCCTACTTCCTGGTGTATAGCCTGTTTCTGCCCGCCCTCCAGCTCAATAATGTGGCAGCCGGCCAGCTGCAGGCCACAGGCAATATGCGCACGCCCGGTATCTGCATGGTGGTCATGTGCGTGCTGGATGTCGTGTTCAACACCCTGTTTATTTTCCCTACCGGTACCATCCGGCTCGGCTCCCTGGCCCTCCCCGGCGCCGGGCTGGGCACGGCAGGCGCCGCGCTGGGTACAGGCCTTGCCGAGCTGGTGATCGCTCTGTATCTGCTGCATTTTGTTCTGCGCCGCAATCCGGTGCTCCGTTTGCAGAAAGGCGAGCCTCTGCGTTTCAATCGGACACAGCTATGCACCATGCTCTGCATTGCCGCGCCTGTGGCCTCGGAGAAGGTCATACTGACCACAGCGCAGATCGTGTGTACCGCTATTGTGGCGCCCCTGGGCATGGTGGCCATCGCCGCCAACTCCTTTGCGGTCACGGCGGAGAGTCTGTGCTATATGCCCGCCTTCGGAATTCAGGGTGCCGCGGCTATGCTGGTGGGGCAGGGCGTGGGCGCAGGGCGGCGGCAGATGGCGCGTCGGTTGGGCTGGGTCACGGTGCTGCTGGGTGTAGTCATCATGGTCATCACCAGCGGGCTGCTGTATCTCTTAGCTCCGCAGATGATGGCAATATTGACGCCGAACCCGGACATCATCGCCCTGGGCACCCGTGTTCTGCGCATTGAGGCCTTTGCCGAGCCTCTGTTCGGTGCGTCCATCGTGGCCGGCGGCGTATTTCAGGGCGTCGGCAGCACGCTGATACCCACGCTTTTCAATTTGGGAACTATGTGGGGCATCCGCATACCCCTGGCATGGCTGGCTGCGCCCCGCTGGGGGCTGCCCGGCGTATGGGCGGCCATGTGCCTGGAGCTGTGCGTCCGGGGTATTCTCTATCTGATACGGATGGCCGGCAAGCGCTGGCTCCCCGTCCCGGAAGCCCAAGGTGCAGCCCGCAGCTTGTCCGCAGCGGAAGGGGGCCCAGTATCCACACCCCCCGAGGGGGAGATGGCGGGAGACGGTACGCCTGCCGTCAAGGACAGATGAGCTGACAATAAAAAAGTGCTGAAAGGAAGGCTTTTCGCCCATAATTTCCGCCCATAAAATGCCCCGGCCCGCAGGTCAGTACACTGCCGGCCGGGGATGCTTTATTCTCTTGACAATCTGCACCGGGTTCGCCCGGCGCAGGGGGGTTACTCCTGGGTCTGGTCGGGCTTATCCGCATCCGCAGAGGGCTTATCCTCCCCCGCGGTAGGCTTTTCCTCCCCCTCGGCAGGACTTTCCTCCCGGGGCGCGTCAAAATCCGGCATGGGGATGGGCTCAGACACAATGTTTATGTGCTTGGCCGGAGCCTCGATGCTGTTGGGGGTGGAGGGGCGGAAAGCCTTGGGCGCATCCTCCCGGGTGGCGCCGTAGTTGTCCACGGTCTCCGGGTCCCGGCCCTCGATAATGGCCATCATCTCCTGGCCGGTAATGGTCTCCTTTTGCAGCAGGTAAGCGGCGATCTTGTCCAGCAGCTCCCGGTTGTTCTGCAAAATTTCCTTGGCCTCCCGGTGGCACTGGCGAATGATCTTGATGGTCTCCCGGTCCGCCGCCGCGTAGGTCTCCTGGGCGCAGGTCATGGAGTAGCTGCCGTCCAGGTACTGGCTCTGCACAGACCCCAGGGCCATCATGTCAAACTCGTCGCACATACCGAACCGGGCCACCAGGTTTCTCGCCAGCTCCGTGGCCCGCTCAATGTCGTTGGCTGCACCGGAGGTCATGGTGTTGCAGACGATCTCCTCACTGGAGCGGCCTGCCAGCAGCGTGCGGATTTCCGTCAGAATGTCCTCCTTGGACATGAGGAACTTCTCCTCCTCCGGCAGGTGCAGGGTGTAACCCAGAGCCCCCTGGGTATGGGGGACGATGGTGATTTTGCTCACGGGCTGGGCATTTTTCTGCTTGGCGGCCACCAGGGCGTGGCCCACCTCGTGATAGGCGATGATGCGCTTTTCCTGGTCGGTGATAACGGTGCCCTTCTTCTCCGAGCCGGCAATAACCACCTCGAAGGCCACCAGCAGGTCGTTCTGATTCACGGCCTTGCGTCCCTTGCGCACCGCCCGGAGGGCGGCCTCGTTCACCAGGTTTGCCAGGTCTGCACCCACGCAGCCGGCGGTGGCCTGGGCAATCTTTTCCAGATTCACATCCTCAGCCAGATGGATGTTGCGGGTGTGGACCTGCAGGGTAGCCAGGCGGCCCGCCAGGTTGGGCCGGTCCACGGTGATGCGCCGGTCGAAGCGGCCGGGACGCAGCAGAGCCTTGTCCAGCACCTCCGGGCGGTTGGTGGCGCCCAGGACGATAACGCCCTTGCTGGGGTCAAAGCCGTCCAGCTCCGCCAGAAGCTGGTTCAGGGTCTGCTCCCGCTCATCGTTGCCGCCGAAGCGGCTGGCGTCACGGGACTTGCCGATGGTGTCGATCTCGTCGATGAAGATGATGCAGGGGGCCACCTTGGCCGCCTCCTTGAACAGGTCACGCACTCGGCTGGCGCCCACGCCCACGAACATCTCCACAAAGTCGGAGCCGGAGATGGAGAAAAACGGCACATTGGCCTCCCCTGCCACAGCCTTGGCCAGCAGGGTTTTACCCGTACCGGGGGAGCCCACCAGCAGCGCGCCCTTGGGGAGCTTGGCGCCGATGGCGGTGTACTTGCCGGGGTTGTGGAGGAAGTCGATGATCTCCTCCAGGGATTCCTTGGCCTCGTCCTGCCCGGCTACATCCTTAAAGGTGATGCCGGTGGATTTCTCCATATACACCTTGGCGTTGGACTTACCCACGCTGCCGATGCCTCCGATACCGCCGCTGCTCTTGCTCAGCAGGCGCATCACCAGCAAAAATGCCCCCAGCATCAAAATCGTGGGCAGGATATAGGAGATCATAAACTGCAAAATGGGGCTCATCTGCTCCACCACCGGAGCGGTGTAGGCCACATGATGCTCATCCAGCAGGTCGTAGAAATTGTTGCTGTTGATTTGCGTGGTGTAAAGAGTGACCTTGGTTTTTTCGGAGTTGGTGTAGGTTTTGGGCTCCTTGCCGCTCTCATCGGTATAGACATAGCCATCGATGGGGGTGGCGAGGATCTGGCCATTTTTAAACTCCACCCGGGCGATTTTATCCTCTCGGACCAGATCGGCCAGGGCGCTGAAATCCACCTCGAAGCTGGTGGCCTTGTTGGCCGCGTTGCCGGTATAGGCGGCAAAATAGTTAAAACCGATGGTCAGCACTACGGCCCAGGCCAGCAGCACCAGCACACCCCGAAGGTTTCGGTTATTTTTGCTGTTTTTGTTGTTCTTGTTGTTTTTTGAGTCCATAGTCGGCCTCCTTCCGCTTAGAAAGACATTGCGATCAATGGAAGTATATCATACAAAGCACAAGCAAACAAGGGCGGAAAACCCCCGCCGTGTAAAATTTCTATGAATTGACCTTTCTATTATACCCTATCTGTGCTATACTATTTTTATATATTCATTTCAATGAGGACGAGCTATGAGAGACAACGACAGACAGAGGTCCCTGCCCCAGGCGGAGGCGGACGGCATCATCGAGGGCCGCAACGCCGTCATCGAGGCCCTGCGCTCCGGGGAGACCATCGACAAAATTTACCTGGCCAAGGGGGAGACGGACAAGACCCTGGGCCACATCGCCTCCCGGGCCCGGGAAAAGGGCATCGTGGTGGTGGAGGCCGACCGGCGCAAGCTGGACGGCATGAGCCGCACCCACGCCCATCAGGGAGTCATAGCCCTGGCGGCCATGCGGGAATATGTGTCCGTGCAGTCCCTGCTGGACGCCGCCGCCGAAAAGGGCGAGGCGCCGCTGCTGGTGGTCTGCGACGAGATCTCCGACCCCCACAATCTGGGGGCCATCCTCCGCACCGCCGAGTGTGCCGGGGCCCACGGGGTCATCATTCCCAAGCGCCGCTCCGCCGGTCTCACGGCCATTGTGGGCAAAACCTCCGCAGGCGCAGTGAGCTATATGCCCGTGGCAAGGGTTTCTAACCTCCCGGCCACCTTGGAGGAGCTGAAAAAGAAGGGCGTGTGGGTCTATGGCACCGCCGCCGAGGGGACGACCTCCCTCTATGACGCCGATCTCAAGGGTCCGGCAGCCATTGTCATCGGCTCCGAGGGCAGCGGCATGGGCCGTCTGGTCCGAGAGAAATGCGACTTTCTGGTGAGCATTCCCATGAAGGGGCACATTTCCTCTCTCAACGCCTCCGCTGCCGCGGCAATTTTGTTATATGAGGCGGTGCGCCGCCGGATGTAAGCGAGGACAAATGAGCAAATACACCGAGGAAGAACTGAATCGGGTCCTGTCCGACACCGGAGAGCTGCTGAAAGACATTCCCCTGTCTCAGGACTATGACCTGGAGGACATTTTGGCGGAGTTCGGCACAGGCGCCACCAAGCCCAAGGCGCCGAGCCGGCCGGAGAGCCCGGAGCCGGAAGCGTCCCCCCCTGCGGCGGAGGAGCCGGAGCCTGTCCCGGCGCCCCCGCCTGCGGAGCCTGCCCCGGAGCCGGAAACGGCGGAGGAACCCGCCCCCGCCGGGGACGAGACTGCCGAAGCCGCCTCCGACCCGGAGGAGCCGAAGGAGCGGCTGGTGTCCCTGGAGGATGTGATGGACCGCACCGTATCCGCCGTCATGGAGGAGGAGTCCGCCCAGCGGCAGATGGAGATGGCCCAGGAGGAGGCGGCGGCCCGCAAGGCCAAAAGAGCTGCCCTACGCCGGGCACGCCTGGCGGCCTGCAGGTCCTTTTTCCGGAAGCTGATGGCGGCTAAATCCCGCCCCATCCCGAAGGAGGATGAGGAGGCCCTCCCTCCGGAGCCGGACATGGACGAGGCGGAGTTCGAGCAAAAGCGCCTGTGCCGCCGCCACCGGGGGGCAGCATTGCGCTGCCTGCTGCCCGCGGCTTTACTGGTGGGCATCACGGCGGCGGAGGCCCTTGTGACCCTGCCCGCCTTTTGGACGGATACCCCCGCCCTCCGCTTCGGCACGGTGGGGGGGCTGCTGCTGCTGGAGGCAGCCTTTGCCCTGCCCCTGTGGCGGGAAATGGCCGCGCTTTTCCGGGAGCGCCGCTTCAGCTGCGCCGCCGGCGCACTGGTGCTTTTCCTATCCTGCATCGCCGACTGTGTATGGTGCCTGGTCAGAGGGGGCGAGCATCTGCCTCTGGCCGGGGCGGCGGCGCTGGTGATCTTCTGCTGCCAGTGGGGTGCTTTCCTGCGGTGCGAGAGCCGCCGGGAGAGCTTTCACCTGGCCAACCTCGGGGGCACCCCGCCCTGGGGCGTTTCAAAAACCGAGGCCGGCGCCGTGAAGCAAAGCGGACGGATAGACGGCTTTTACACCCACACCATGACCCCGGACCCCATAGAAAAAGGGCAAAACCTGCTTCTGCCTCTGCTGCTGGCCACGGCCTGCGTTTTGGCCGGGGTGGTATGCCTGTCGGATATAAAGCCCGGGCAGCCCTTCTGGGTGCTCACGGCCCTGCTGACGGCGGCCATGCCCCTGTCTCTCCCTGTGGCGGGAGCGCTGCCTATGCGGCTGCTGGCCCGGCGGCTCAGCCACAGCGGCTGTGCCGTGGCGGGGTATTGCGGGGCAAAGAATGTCAGCGGCTTTCGCCGCATTATCATTACCGATGAGGACCTGTTCCCCTCCGGCACCCTGTCTCTCCACGGGCTGAAGATTTACGGGGAGGAGCTGGGGCGGGTGCTATCCTATGCGGTGGCCGTGGCCCGGGCAGCGGACAGCCAGGCCCTGCCGCTTTTGGAGCAGATGCTCTCGGATAACGGTGGACACGCAGAAAAGCTGGACGATTTCCGCTGGTATGAGGAGGGCGGTGCCGGCGGCTCCATCCACGGGGAGACGGTGCTTCTGGGCAGCGCCTATTTCATGCGCAAGCAAAAGGTGCGCCTGCCCAAGGATCTGAAGGTCCCCTCGGGGCTGTTTTTGGCGGTGGACGGCCAGCTCACAGCCATTTTTGCCCTGCGCTATCAGCCCTCTCGCAATGTGGACTGGGCGCTCCGGGCGCTGCGGCGCAACCGGGTGATCCCGGTGCTGGCGGTGCGGGGATGCAACCTCACCCCGGATTTCCTGCGCCGAAGCTTCAAGGTGGATGCAAAGCCCATTTATCCGGATGTGCAGACCCGGCTCACCCTACTGGAAAAGACCCGGGCGGTAGCCCCGGCCCACGCGCTTATTTACCGGGACGGGCTCATGCCCTATGCAGAAACCGTGCTGGGCTGCCGAAAACTGCTGCTGGCGGTGCGCCGGACCGGGGCTCTGGTGTGCCTGGCGGCAGTGGCGGGCCTGCTGCTGTGCTACTACCTCACGGGTATCGGCGGTTATGCATCCCTGACCCCTCTGCGGCTGGTGCTGTTCCAGCTTCTGTGGCTGCTGCCGGGCCTGCTGCTGGCGGGGCAGGTGAAATATTTCTAAGCCTGCGGCTTAGGGCTCTCGATGCCCTCCGGCTCCTCCTCCCGATGATTCGGCACAACCATTGCAGCGGAAGGAACGGCCGGAATCCCATGTAAAAAAATACGCCCGGAGGATTCTTCCATCCTCCGGGCATAAATAGCAGCAGGAATTACTTTTGATAAAAATGAAAAATCCGAACGCATTCCCAAAGGGGAAGAAGTTCGGATTTTTCATATGTGGTGGAGACTGCTGGACTCGAACCAGTGACCTCCTGCGTGTGAAGCAGGCGCTC
>OHAU01001987.1_pt1 | contig 21195 bp, 24 predicted proteins | sample 1577181 | NCBI WGS metagenome assembly OHAU01 (sample SAMEA3541472, study PRJEB24748) | human gut metagenome | biome: human gut; feature: human-associated habitat; material: faeces | place: China | collected 2012 | reverse complement strand
GTTTAATTTACAAGGTACAATCTGCTGTTTTCAAAGAGTTTTCACAACTTTTCGTCGTTCTCAACCGCTCATCAACAGCTTATTTAGTATATCAAAACCAGAAGCATTTGTCAAGAACTTTTTTCAAATTCTTTTTCAGAACCTCAATCGGTTCTAAACCAAACCTTTCGGTTTTGCGCTCGCCTCTAAGAGACAGCTTTAATAGAATACCAAATCCGACAGCGAATGTCAAGCACTTTTTTCAAACTATTGAGATTTTTCTAAAAACGTGATAAGATAATTGCACGATACTATAATAAAGCCGAACACCCGATCGAACAGTTCACCGGCGTGTACGTTGTCAGGCAGCGGCCTGACGATGCGGCGCGGTACGACGACAATTTACCGCCAACGCAGAACTGCCTGACCATGATTTCCGCCGCTGCACAAGGCTGGTCGTATTTCGACCTGCTGCGCAAAATACCGGAACGCCGCCGGCAATTATATCTACTATTATATGTAAGGAGCAGACCATGACCGCACAGGACATTCTCAAACAATATTTCGGCTACGATTCGTTCCGCCCGGGACAGGATGAGCTGGTTCGCGCCATCCTTTCCGGCCGGGATACGCTCGGCATTATGCCGACCGGTGCGGGCAAGTCCATCTGCTATCAGGTGCCCGCCATGCTGTTTCCCGGCCTGACGCTGGTCATTTCTCCGCTCATTTCGCTGATGAAAGATCAGGTCGGTGCGCTTGTGGAAGCAGGCGTTCCTGCCGCGTGCATCAATAGTGCGATGAGTGCGGAGGAATTCCGCGATGCACTGTACTTCGCCGGACGAGGACAGTACAAGCTGCTGTATGTTGCGCCGGAACGCCTGACCGCCCCCTCGTTTCTCGAATTTGCCAAGCGCGTACCGATTTCGATGATCACAGTCGATGAAGCGCACTGTATCTCTCAATGGGGACAGGATTTTCGTCCAAGCTACCTCAAAATTCTCGACTTTCTTGCCGAACTGCCCGAGCGACCGCTCGTTTCTGCGTTTACGGCAACCGCAACGGCTGAGGTGCGTGACGACATTGTACAGGCACTCGGTCTGCACGAACCCTTCATCAAAACCACCGGTTTTGACCGTCCGAATCTGTATTTTGCTGTCGAACAACCGACTTCCAAGGGCATGAAGCTGCTGCAGCTGCTGAATGAGCGCAAGGATAAAAGTGGCATCGTCTACTGCTCCACCCGCAAAAACGTGGAGGAGATCTGCGATCTGCTGCTCAGCCGTGGTCTGCCCGCCACCCGCTATCACGCGGGCCTCGATCCTGACGAGCGCCGCGAGAATCAAGACGATTTTCTGTACGACCGCAAGACCATTATGGTCGCTACCAACGCATTCGGCATGGGTATTGACAAGTCCAACGTGTCGTTTGTCATTCATTATAACATGCCGAAAAATATGGAAAGCTACTATCAGGAAGCCGGCCGTGCCGGTCGAGACGGTCAGCCTGCCGACTGTATTCTATTATATAGCGGACAAGATGTGCGTATGGCCGAGTTTCTGATTGAGCGCAGCCACGAAGCCGAGGACGAAACCATTGACGAGGCCACCCGTCAGCAGCTCATCGCGCGCGACCGCGAGCGCCTGCGGCAAATGACATTCTACTGCACCACGACCGAGTGCCTGCGGCATTACATTCTGCGCTATTTCGGTGAAAATTCGCCGATATCGTGCGGACACTGCAGCAGCTGCGACACCAATTTCGAGGAAGTGGACGCAACCATGGACGCGCGCAAAATCCTCTCGTGTGTGTACCGACTGGATGAACGCGGCCGTGCGTTCGGCAAAACCGTTGTTTCGGCCATTCTGACCGGCAGTAAGAACGAAAAAATCACGCAGTTCCATCTGGATACACTTTCCACCTATAATATCATGCCGGACAGCACCGCCGTGTATGTCCGTCGGCTGATCGACATGCTGCTCGAGCGCGGACACCTCATCGCCGACCCGGACCGCATGAACGTGCTCGCGCTCACCCGCACCGGTAACGCGCTCATGCGCGGACGCGGTGAATTCCGCGTCAAGCTGCCCAAGGAGAAAAAGCCGGCAGCAGCCAAACAGTATGCGGCTCTTGCAGAAGATGTGGATGAAAAGCTGTTCGATGCGCTCCGCGATGTACGAACCCGCCTTGCCACACGCGCAGGCGTGCCGCCGTACGTTATCTTTTCCAACGCAACACTCGCTGATATGGCCGCAAAACAGCCATCGAGCGAGTTCGATCTGCTGTCCGTCCGCGGCGTAGGCGACGCAAAAGCAAGGCGGTACGGCAAGGAGTTTCTGGCAGCGATTCAGAAATACCGGGATGAAAACCTCGGGAAATAAAGCAAATTGAGAATTAAAAGCGGTATTGCCTTAAATCCGCAGGTGCCGTCCGCAGCCACCAGACGAACGAGTTGCGCAACACTGTTATCCCCAGGGGGACCTTCTCTTGCCCTTCGGGCAATTCACCTTGTGTTGCGCCTGCGTAGAGCAGCCGGTATGTGCAGCAGCAAGGAATCTGACACTGCGAACAGGTTGAGAAAGATACGGAAGTAAAAATCCTCTGCCGTTCCCCTATTTCGGAGCGGTCGCCGCTCTCTGATCTGCGCCAGACTAAGAAATAAAGGAAACAGGATTCACAAGGGTGGGAACCTTGGTGTCCACCCTTGTGCCCGCCGCCGCAGGTGCGGCGGACCTCCCAGCCGTCCGGACTGCACCCATTCCGAAATCTTCAGCGAATAGATAAAAATAAGTAAAGCCGACAGGCACACCCATCGGCTCAGGAAAAATATCAGCCGTTCTGCTGATCGTTTTTCTGATTCTGCTGGCTCTGATTCTGCTGCTGATTCTGCTGACCCTGCTGGTTCCGGTTCTTGTTCTGCTTGCTCATTTGGCTCACCTCGTTTCGTTTGCAATGCTATTCTGCACCGCAAACGCGAAAAATATACTCGCAGGACTTGCAGAATAGCGAAAAACCTGTTAAAATTGTTCTGCGTGTTATACAGTTAATATTTTAGATGATATAAAAGAAAGAAGGACACTCACCATGTCGGGACATTCCAAGTGGAATAACATCGCAAAGCGCAAGGGCGCAAACGATGCAAAAAAAGCAAAGATTTTCACCAAAATCGGCCGTGAAATGGCAATCGCAATCAAGGAAGGCGGCTCCGCTAATCCGGATTTCAATGCTCGCCTGCGCGACTGCATTGCAAAGGCAAAGGCCAACAACATGCCGAACGACAACATCAAGCGCACGCTCGATAAGTACTCCGGTGCAAACGGTCAGGTCGATTACGAGGCAAACAACTATGAAGGCTACGGCGTAGGCGGCGTTGCAGTCGTTGTTGAGACCCTGACGGACAACAAGAACCGCACTGTTGCGGACGTTCGTCACCTGTTCGACAAGTACGGCGCAGGTCTGGGCGCTTCCGGCTGCGTATCCTGGCAGTTCGATAAGAAGGGCGTTATCATTATGGAGAGCGAAGGTCTGGACGAGGACGCTGTTATGATGCAGGCGCTCGACGCAGGCGCTGAGGATTTCCTCGTTGAGGAAGGCGTTTTCGAAATCTACACCGCTCCGGATGATTTCTCCACCGTTCGTGAGGCACTTGAGAAGGAAGGCTACACCTTCGCACAGGCCGAGCTGCAGATGGTTCCGCAGAACTACATCACCCTCGAAAAGGAAGAGGATATGGCGCAGATGCGTAAGCTGCTCGACAACCTCGAGGATAACGATGACGTTCAGGCAGTTTGGCACAACTGGGAGAACGAGGATGATTACGAGGGTTAATACCCCGGTCAAAACCGCATAAAAAAGCACCGCATACCGAGGTATGCGGTGCTTTCTTCACTTTCTCACGAACTTTACCGCGCTCATTGCAGCCTCAGCGCCGTCTGCGACGGCCTTTGCCACCTGCAGCAGACCGCCGGTGCAGTCACCCGCCGCAAACAGGCCGGGTACAGCCGTCGAGCCGTCGGCGTCCGCCTTGATGCGCGTGCCGTCCAGCTGCGCGCCCAGCTTGCGGGCAAAATCGCCGCTGCCTGCGGTGCCGTAGGCGACGAACACACCGGAAACGTGCAGCGGTTCTCCCTCGGCAAACGCCACGCGCGACACCAGTTCATCGCCCTCGACCGCGCTTACCTTTCGCGTTTCCACGCACAGACCGTCCGGCAAATCCGCCGGAGCCTCGCTGCCGTTCGTCAGCAGCGTAACGGACTGCGCCACCGGCAGCAGCACCCGCGCTTCCTCGAGCGCATACTCACCCTGACCGAGCACGGCAACGTCCTTGCCGCGATAGAAAAACGCATCGCAGATGGCGCAGTGGCTGACGCCGCGGCCCTCAAATGCAGCTACACCCTCGATTTTCGGCACCGCACGCGGCGAACCGGTTGCCAGAATGACCGCATCCGCGTCAAACACGCCGTCCGCAGTCTTAACCGTGAAGCCTTGTGCCGCATACTCAATACCGGTTACCTCGGTCTGCCGCAAAACTGCACCCAGACGTTCGGCCTGCTTCTGTCCGCGCTCGAGCAGCTCTGCGCCGGAAACCGGCTCAATAAAGCCGAAATAATTCTCGATCTTGTCCGTTTTGGCCAGCGCACCACCGTCCTTATACAGAACGGTTGCCTGCATGCCGGCGCGTACCGCGTAAATCGCAGCACTCAGTCCCGCCGGTCCGCCGCCAATGATAACAATGTTGGGCATTCTTTTGTCCTTTCCAAATTGAAAATTGAGAATGGAAAATGACGGATACACGCAATGCGTGATACCTCAATTCTCAATTATTCCTTTTCAATTCTCCATTATTTTGCGGTTTTCTCGTCAAACCACTGCTGATACGCCTTCTGCAGCTTATCGAGCAGTGCAGGATCCTTGCCGCCGAGCGGCTTGCCGTCCAACTCGCATGCGCCGACGCAGTGCGTGCCGGTGGACAGAATCATCACCTCATCCGCGTTTTTCAGCTCATCCACAGTAAATGGTGCAATGCGGGTCGGCACGCCGAGCTTGTCGCACAGCGTAAGAAAATGCTTGCGCGTAATACTCGGCAGAATAAGATTATCCGCCGGAGGCGTGCAGAACACGCCATCCTTGAGAATCGCCAGACCGGAATGTGCGCCCTCAGTCACGCGGTCGCCGCGGTGGAAAACGACCTCGTCACAGCCCGCCTCAACAGCCTGCTGCATCGCCATGCAGTTCGGAATAAGGTTGAGCGTTTTGATGTTGCAATGCAGAAAACGTGTGTCCTCGACCGAAATCAGCTTGTACGGATGATCCTGGCGGTCCAGTCCGCACGGCTCGGAAAATGCCATCAGGCTGGCCTTGCCGCCCTTGGGGAACGCGTGCATGCGGTGTGCCACTGCACGCGTGGACTGCCAGTACAGCATATGCGGCGCATCCGAATCCAACTGAGACACCAGCTCGTTCAGCGTTTTTGTCAGCTCGTCACGCTGCATCGGCGGCTCAATGCGGAGCAGCTTCAGACTGTTGTAAAAGCGGTCCAGATGATCCTCAAGCTCGAAGATTTTCTTGTTGTTGACCATCGCCGCATCGTAAACGCCGTCGCCGAAGTAAAAACCGCGATCGGTGATAGGCGCCTGCACCTCGTCAATGCGGCCGATTTTTCCGTTATAGTATGCAATATCCTTCATGGGAATATGCCTCCTTTGATCAAAATTCCGAGTCAATCTAATCTCAGTATAACGGTTTTCGACAGGGTTTGCAAGTAGGCCGGAAACGCGGTATAATAATTAAGCCGGCAGGTTGCTGACAGGCGCTATCCGATACCGCAACCGCATGTTGCTTGTCCGTAAAAAGATCCTATGATACACTTACCTCACGGAGGTGTTCGATTATGAATACAAAGGATATTTTATATCATCTCAGAACCGAAAAAGGTCTCTCACAGGACGAACTGGCTGCAAAAATTTTTGTCACCCGACAGGCGGTATCCCGCTGGGAAACGGGCGAAACCACGCCGAATGTCGAAACGCTCAAGCTGCTTTCCGCGTTCTTTAACGTGTCAATCAATACGCTTCTCGGCTCTCCGCGGCAGCTGATCTGCCAATGCTGCGGCATGCCGCTTGAAGATTCCATCACCAGTAAAGGGCCGGACGGCTCCTTTAACGAGGACTACTGCATGTGGTGCTATGCCGACGGAACCTTCAAATACACCACAAAAGAGCAGCTGATTGACGTTTGCGTAACGCATATGGCAACCGAAAGCTGGCCTGCAGAGCAGGTTCGCGCCCATATGGAAGCCATTGTGCCGACCCTCAAGCACTGGAAGAAATAAAGGAGAACGCTATGCCGTTTGACTTCAAAAAAGAGTATAGAGAACTCTACATGCCGAAAAGCAAGCCGCAGCTTGTCGAAGTGCCAACAATGAACTACATTGCTGTGCGCGGCACCGGCGACCCGAACGAGGACGGCGGTGCATATCAACAGGCCATCAGCGTGCTGTATGCCGTGGCCTACACGCTGAAAATGAGTTATAAGACCGATTATAAAATCGCAGGCTTCTTTGAATATGTTGTTCCGCCGCTGGAAGGTTTCTGGCGGCAGGATGATGTAGACGGTGTAAATTATGCGGATAAATCCGGTTTCCACTGGATTTCCGTCATTCGTCTGCCGGATTTTGTGACCAAGATGGATTTTGACTGGGCCGTACAGACGGCAGCAAAAAAGAAACAGCTGGATTGCTCCTCAGCCGAGTTTTTGACGATTGAGGAAGGTCTGTGCGTACAGATGATGCACGTTGGCTCCTATGATGACGAACCTGTGTCTGTTGCGGTGATGGACGAGTATCTCGCGCAGAACGGCTATGCAAACGACCTCACCGCCGAGCGGCTGCACCACGAGATTTATATCTCCGACCCGCGCAAAACCGCGCCGGAGAAACGCAAAACCGTCATTCGCCACCCGATCAAAAAGGCGTGAAATAACAAGAATACTTTTCAGAAAGGTTTGATTTTTTGTCCGGAACACTTCTTCATATCTGCTGTGCGCCCTGCTCCATTGCGTGCATCGACACGCTGCGGCAGGAGGGCATCGAGCCGGTAGGTTTTTGGTACAATCCTAACATTCACCCGATGAAAGAATACAAAATGCGCAAGAATACGCTCGTTGAGTATGCAAAAAGCATTGATCTCAAGCTGGAGATTGAGAACGAGTACGGCCTGCGCAAGTTCATCGAAGCTGTTTATCCCAACTGGGACAACCGCTGTGCGACCTGCTATGCGCTCCGCTTTGAGGAAACCGCGCGCTACGCCGCCGAGCATGGCTACGACCGGTTTACCTCTACCCTGTTTGTCAGCCCGTACCAGAATCACGAGCTGATGCGTCAGATCTGCGAACAAATGGCCGAAAAATACGGTGTCGAGTATCTGCACCGCGACTTTTCGCTGCGCTTCCGCGAGGGACAGGATAAGGCGCGTGAGCTTGGCCTGTACATGCAGAATTACTGCGGCTGTGTTTTCTCCGAGGAGGACCGCTACCGCAAGCGCAAAAAGAAGAAAAAGCCGGACGCCGCGCAGGCGTAAGGCAGAAATCGGGGTGTTTCGGCACAATCCGACCGAAATACCCCGCAATAACCGCTTTACAAACGCACGAAAGACTGGTATACTATATCATGTACTCGCGCCCGTAGCTCAGCTGGATAGAGCGTTGGACTCCGACTCCAAAGGCCATGCGTTCGAATCGCACCGGGCGTACCACTGATAACCGTCTGTTCCGCTGGAACGGGCGGTTTTTCTTTACTTTTTCAAGGGTTGCTTTAACGGCGTAAAATCGAGGCTACTGTGCAGGCTACTATATGGTAGACAGAACAGTAAAAAAGAGCGGCAATGCCTCGCCTCTTGTCATGGGGTTCGCCTCCTTCAAAATCGTTTATATCTTCATTATATCTGACGTTTCGGCAAAAGCTCAGGGGAAAACGCAGATCGCGGCAAAAAGTTTGTCCCAGGGGGCATTCCAGCTCCATATCCTTCTGCCGTGCCGGCGCCTGCCGGGGCGGGGACAGGAACTCCTCCACGTTCCGGCGCACGGCGGCGTAGTCCTGCTCCTCTCGCCGCGCCTTCTGACGCTCGGCGGTCAGCGCCGCCCTCCGTTCTTCATAAGGGTCTGGGATGGTCTCGCCTGTCGGCTCGGTCGGCGCTTCAAAGCGCTTCACGCTTTGAGGTCTCCACCGGAGACCCGCGCCCCAGCAAGCAATTTTGACTGTTCGGGCAGGGGCCTGAACAGCGCAAAATCCGAAAGCGGGTACTCGCTTGCTGTGCTTGCTGCCCACTTCGCCGGACGCCTTGTGTTTCTTCGGATATTCGTATACAATGTATCATGTTAAGTATTATCCATGCGGAGGTGCGGTATGAACGGGATCAAGGGCTATATCTCCATTCGGGAGGCCTCCTATCGTTGGGGCGTGTCGGAGTGGCGGGTCAACCAGTATTGCGCCGAAGGGCGGATCCCTAGCGCGTCCCGGTTCGGGCGTTCATGGGCGATCCCGGAAAACGTGAAAAAGCCGTCCGACCCGCGCTTTCAGAAGCAGCGCCGCGATTCCGGCAGGACAAGCACCTGACGGATCCATCTCTACATTGGAAGCATCCGCAAAAAGGAAGTGAACGCTATGACCTGCGACGAGAGCTTATACCGCCAATATCTGAGCGGCGACGACGAAGGGCTCAATGCCCTGATGAAAAAATACGGCGACCCCCTGACCCTGTATATCGACGGCTATCTGCACGACGTTCACGAGGCGGAGGAGCTGATGCTGGACGTTTTCGCCTATCTGTTCACCAAAAAGCCGAAGATACGGGACGGCGGCTTCAAGGCGTATCTCTATAAGGCGGCGCGGCACATGGCGCTGCGCCATAAGAGCAAACGAAAGCCACTGTTCAGCCTTGATACGCTAACCGGCGAGCCGGACGGGCGGCTGCTGGCGGAGGAGGTCATCCGGACGGAGGAGCGAAACCGCATTCTGCATTTCTGCATGGACGAAATGAACCCGGACTATCGGGAGGTTTTATATCTGACCTATTTTGAAGGCATGAGCTACGCGCAGGCGGCGGAGGTCACGGGGAAAACGGTAAAGCAGATCACCAACATGGTATATCGCGGAAAAGAAAGTCTGCGAAGGCTCTTAGAACGGGAGGGAATCACAGATGCGGAGTCATGAGGAGCGCGTCGCGGAGACGAAGCGGCGCATCGCTGCAATGGAAAGGAAAAAACGGCTGCGGCGCAATACGATCACCATGGCTTCCGCGGTGGCGGCGTGCCTTGTGCTGCTCATCGGCGCGTCCCTCGCCATGCCCGGCATTGCCGCGAAAATCCAGACAGGCGACTATGCGGGCTTTGAAACGGCAGCCAGTATGTACGGCGGCAGCGCGGCCTTGGGATACATCGTCATCGGACTTTTGGCGTTTTTACTCGGCGTGTGCGTGACCGTTTTGTGCTTCCGGCTGCGGCAGATGAGCCGCGAGGACGGGCAGGACAGGGAAAGCGAGGATGCGCATGGAGCTGATTGAGAACCTGCTGCAACTGCTGACCACGTTCGTCGGCGCGCTGCTCTCGGGTATCTCCTACCGAAAAAGTGGGCGACAGGTGTATTTCCTGCTGCTGTGCTTCTACGGCTGCTTTGCCCTCGGTGCACTCTACTGGACGCTGTATCTGCTGCTGTTCGATACCACGCCGCGGGTCTTTTATGTCTCGGAGTTCGGCTGGGTGGCGAGCGTAATTTTCCTGCGGATATTGCAGGCCACGCTCACCAGTCAGGACGAGCGCAGCTTCCGCTGCCGCAGGGCGTGGCTTGCGCCTGCGTTCGGCGTGCCGCTGCTGGCGTTCTACTGCACTTTCGGGGACATTCTCTCCAACCTGATCTGGTGCGGCATGATGATCGTTCTCTCTTACTGCGCCATTCGGGGGCTGGTATACGCCAATGGGCAGACGGGCGCGGCGCGGAATATGCGGTACTTCCACATCGGCGTGCTGTGCTTTGCCAGTTCGGAATATCTGCTCTGGACGGCGGGCTGCTTTTGGCCGGATACCTCACCGGCTAGCCCAACCTTCTGGTGTGATATGCTGCTGACGCTTGCGATTCTGGGGCTGCTGCCCGCCGCGAGAAAGGCGGTGGAAGCGTGACCTACATCGAAAACATCTTTCTCTGCATGGTATCTCCCCTACTGGTGGCTGCTTTGTGCATGGGCAGGCGGCAGCTCCGCTTTTTCCTGTTCTGCATTGCCGGGATGGGGGTGTGTCTGCTCTCGGCTTACATCAACACCTTCCTCGCTGCGGTGTGTCAGGCGGATGCCCTTGCCGCCACGGCGGAGATCGCGCCGGTGGTAGAGGAAACGATGAAGCTGCTGCCGCTGGTGTTCTATCTTCTGGTGTTCGAGCCGGAGGGCGATAAAATCAAGGCCGCCGCAATAACAGTCACTCTCGCCTTTGCCACCTTTGAAAACGTCTGCTATCTCATTCAGAACGGCGCCGACCGCTTCTCCTTTATCTTCTTCCGTGGCTTCGGCACGGGAGCCATGCACGTCCTCTGCGGCCTGATCGTGGGCGGCGGACTTGCGTATGCGTGGCGGCGGACGTGGCTGAAGATCGCAGGCACCTGCGGGCTGCTGGGCGCGGCCATCACCCTCCACGCCATATACAATCTGCTGATCGCCTACGGCGGCGCGGCGCAGTACATCGCCTACGCCCTGCCGGTGCTGCTGGTGGCGGCGGGAAGATGGTCTGTTTTCCGCTTATCGCGGAGGAAATAACCGAATATCCACTCCTTGAGAGCTGCCTTTTGGCGGCTCTCAAATTTTTTTGAAAAATTTTGCGTTTTGGGTGAGAGTTTTTTCGATTTTTTGTACCTATATAAGTGAAAGGGTTTTTATCACAATTCCAGACAAACCGGAAAGGGGGGCAAACGATATGTACGATACCTGCAAGACGGGTCGCACTCGTCAAGCAGCGGGTGCGGGAAAACACCCGCCGGAGGCAGCGGCGCGAGGCAATAAGCCTCTCCGCAGTGTGTATGCTGCTGTGCGCGGCGCTGATGCAGACGGCGGGCACGGTCGTCGGGCCGGGACAGACCGCCGCATGGGGTGCGTTCGGCGCGATGCTGCTGCGGGAGGACGCAGGCGGCTATGTGCTGGTAGGCGTTGTCTGCTTTGCAGCGGCGGTGGTCATCACTGTGCTATGCTTCCGGCTCAGAAACAGAGAAAATCAGAAAAAAGACGGGGCGGACAAGCCCACTCGACACGAACAGGAGGAGAAAAGCCAATGAAAAAACGAATACTCAGTATCTTGCTCTGCCTTTGCATGGCGGCGTGTATGCTCCCCACCGTGGCGTTTGCGGCGGATAAAGGAAAGGCGATACAGCTTGGCACAAACGCACTGAATAAAAATGTAAACACAGCGACCGCACCGACCGTGTATTTCGGGCAAGACCATGGAGATAATCCCGGTGCATGGCGTGTAATCGGCTATGACGGGAACGGTGTTGCCGGCGCACAGGGGGATATGACCCTGCTTGCGGCAAGCAATATGGGAGTTGTGAAATTTGCCAATGACGCAGCAAACAACAAATATGCACCGAGTAATTTGAAAACCGCAATAGACAAGCTTGCAGGAAAGCTGACGGCAGAAGAAAATGCTGCCGTAAAGAAACGGACGCTTACAAGCGGAAAATACAACGAAGAAAATACCGACTGTGTAGCAGGAGCGCAGGTGGATAACGCTGTATTCTGGCCGCTTTCCTCAAAAGAGGCTATTGCGGTAAATAATGATCTGCGAATTGCGGATAAAGAAAATCCCAAATGGGCGTCAAGCTATTGGTGGTTGCGCTCCCCGGGCAGCTCCGCTTACGTTGTCGCTGTCGTGAAAGGTAATGGTTCTGTCTCCTGCACCGGGCACTCTCTCGTCACTGAGATTGGTGTGCGTCCCGCTTTTAACTTAAATCTGAACTCTGTCCTCTTCACATCCGCCGCCGTGGACGGAAAGCCTGACGGAGGATTGACCGAAGTTTCCAAATACAGCGGAAACGAGTGGAAATTGACGCTTTTAGATAATAGCCGCAATTTTGCCGTAACGGAAACAACCGCCAGCGGCGACCCCGGTGATACCCTTACACTGCATTACAACGGGGCGACCACAGGGGCAAATGAATATATCTCTGTCATCCTTGCGGATAACAGCGGCGCACAGTATTATGGCAGAGTGGCGCAGCCCACCGAAGCAACAGGAACGGTTGAAATCAAAATCCCGTCCGACATTGCACCGGGCAGCTATACCCTGAAAATTTTCAGCGAACAGTACAACGGCGATTATAAAACCGATTACGCAAGTAATTTCACAGACATTGCGTTGACGGTGGAAAAGCAGGCGGACGAGCAGTTCACCCTCACCCCCGGCGGCAGATACTATTTTGACCTTTCGGCAATGGGTATTCCCGGCACGGTGAACGATGCTCTGCCGGATAATACCCTGCACTATGTTCCCTTGACCTACGCAGGGACGGTGGACGCCTACAAGCTCATGTCGGAGATGGCAACCACCGAGGAATATGCACAGCAGAACAAATATCCCCACAGCCTGTTTATTGCGGACTACAATGTAACACATAAAATAAACTGGGATGACCTGAATACCGCAAATCTGATTTTCGGCAAGGACTATGCCGCCAGCGGCGTGGACTATACGCTGCGTGCGCCGTCTGTGGGAAGTCGTTATACAGGCTCGGGTGAGTCCCAACGCGGCACGCCCCAAAGCAACGAATGGGACAGGGTACTGGATAAGGACGACGGATATATCAAAAACCGGAATAAGGTGTATTCGTGGGGGCAGGATACTCCGAACTTTGGGAGTGGGTTCCGTGCGGTTCGTGGGTACTACTCGGCCCGCCACTGGTATTACTACTCGTCCTCGTATCAGAACGTCGACCTCGGTTTCCGCCCCGTCCTTGAAGTCCCGAACCCCGGCTCACTGGGCCCTGGCGGGCTGAAGGCCGTTACCCTTGATCTTGGCGGCGGCAAATTGGGCGGCAGCACGGATACTATTCAAATCATTGTGAAAAACGGCAGCAAGTTTACCGCGCCTGCGTCCGACGGCATGACCCGCCCGGACGGAAATACCGGCAGCTACTTTAAGTGGCTTGGCAGCGACGGAAACCTGTACGCCCCCGGTGAAATCGTTCCGGAGGTCGTAACCACGCTGACGGCGCAGTGGACAGTCCACCAGTACACGATTACCTATGATCTAGCCGGCGGCACTGTGGAGGGCAATCCCAACACCTACACCATCGAAACGAAGGCTTTCACCCTCAAGAAGCCTACCAAATCCGGCTATACCTTCACCGGCTGGAGCGGCACGGGGCTTGACGGCGAGAACAACATGACCGTCACCATCCCAACGGGCAGCACTGGCAACCGAATCTATACGGCACACTGGCGTTATAATGGCAGCGGCCATTCTTACAGCTACTACACCATCAAGGCAACTGCCGGGGCTGGCGGCTCCATTTCTCCCTCCGGCAATGTCAGCGTCCGTGAGGGCAGAGATCGGACCTTCACCATCACCCCGGATAAGGGTTATGCCATCTCCAACGTCAAGATCGACGGCAAGAGCATCGGCGCGGTGAAGTCCTACACCTTTGAGAATGTCAGCAGAACCCATACCATCGAGGTCATCTTTATGAAAGCCAACGGCAACCCCCAGACCGGCGTGTTTGTGGATGTAGCCACCGGCAGCTATTATGAGGATGCTGTGGATTGGGCAGTGGAGAACGGCATTACCAAGGGAACCGATGATACCCATTTCTCCCCGGACGGCATCTGCACCCGTGCGCAGGCCGTGACCTTCCTGTGGCGCACCGCTGGAAGCCCCGCCTCTAAAACCAGCACCATGCCCTTCACCGACGTCCCCGTGGGCAGTTACTACTACGATGCTGTGCTGTGGGCGGTAGAAAACGGCATCACCAAGGGCACCAGCGACACCACGTTCAGCCCCAACATGACCTGCACCCGCGCCCAGATCGTCGCGTTCCTGTGGCGTTCCGAGAAGTCCCCGGCAGCGGGTACAGCCAATCCCTTTGCCGATGTGAAGTCCACCGCCTACTATGCTGATGCGGTACTGTGGGCGGTCAAGGAGAACATCACCAAGGGAACCACCAGCACGACATTCAGCCCCAATGCGGATTGCACCAGAGCGCAGATCGTGACCTTCCTCTGGCGCTGCAAGAAGTGACCGGCTGACATACGGCTAAACATGGCATGACCCCATAAGCGAACATCGGACAGCGCAGCGGACGGGCATCTCGCCCTGAAGCTGCGCTGTTCTCTTTTCGCTATTCCCGGCAGAACGCCTTCCGGCACATCTGCGCCTCAGCCATCAGCGACTCCCGCGGGAGATCGTTTCCTTCGCCTCACGCAGTAAGGACGAGTTTGTGAGGCTGGTCATGGCCAGTGACCTACGGCAGCGCGACCGGGATCTTGCAAAGCGGAAACGGCAGCTTGCCGATTCCGAAAAGCGAATCACGGAGCTGGATACTATCTTCAGGCGGCTCTATGAGGACAGCATTTCGGGCAAGCTCTCCGATGAACGCTTTCAGAAGCTCTCTGCGGACTATGAGAAGGAAGAACGGAATCTCAAGGTGCTGACGAGTTCCCTTCGGAAAGAAGTGGAGCTGGAGGAAAGCAAATCGGCGGATGTTGATCGTTTTCTCTCCGTTGTGGAGAGGTGCACGGATATCCCGGAGCTCACGCCCTGCATCCTCCATGAGTTCGTGGAGAAAATCATCGTCCACGCGGCCAGCGACCCGAAGGGCAAGAACCGGACGCAGGAGATCGACATTTACTACAAGGTATCGGAGCCTTGGAAATGTCAAAAGTCATGGCATCAATGAAAAAAAGAGAAAACGGTACAGCCGAAGCTATACCGTTCTCTCTTTCCTCACGATGTTTTCTTATCGGGAGCTGCCTTGCCGCTCTTTTCGTTTTACTCTATGCTTTCGCTCTGCTCCGACAGATGCAAATCCAAATCTCGACCGCGTGTGCAAACACTGCGAATGTATACATAGCTGTGGATTTCATCAACCGAATACAAAATCACGTCATTTCGCGTAACATACTGTCGAATTCCCGCAGAACTCCACGGCTCTACATCATACAGCGGATACTTAGCCGGAAATGCACTCAACGTTCTGCCAAAACGGTATTCCGATGCTGCTGCATAATGTACATCAGCTTTTCCGTAATGTCCCGCTCGGCCGTTGAGGTGTAAAATATCTTATATCTTTGCGGCACGACTCTGAAGCAGCTCCTTTACTTTAGTGTCCATATCGCACTGCGCAGAGATGCGTCCGACAGCAATATCCTCACTGCTGCGCGACAGCTTTTCGCTGATTTCCGTTTCGCTCATGTCATCCCACGCACGAAGCGACGGACGAAATGGCATACCGCCTTCCTGCAGGCTCTGCTGCGCAAACATCCGTACAGCCTCAGCGAACGAGGTGCCCATACTGCGGTAAAGTGCTTCTACCTGCTCCTTTACTGCACTGTCAATGCGGATCTGAAGTGTTGCATCCATAGCCATAAAATCATCTCCTTGTAGTGCGATTGTATTACAGTTTTCTTTGTATGTCAAACGGTGGTGGTCAAAAGATGACCTTGCAAAGTTCCGGATCTCGTCCTATTCTATCAATCACCAGAATAGAAGGGATTGAAAGGAGGACTTCATGCAGGCAATTAAAACAGTCGCGTTACGGAAAGCAGAGAGCACCAGCAGACGAATTCGGGAACAGGCAGCATGGTTTTATCTCCGACATATGCACATCGACGAGGACACTTCCCCCTCTACAGCATTTCATGCGCTCCTGACACGGAAAGAACGTGAATCTCTGCCCGCACCGCAAGGCGAAAAGGAAAAAGCAGTACGGAGCCAGCTTTGTACTCGTTCAGCCTTGTTCGAAGTACAGCTTTATGATACGATAAATGCATACACAAAGCTGTTCATCATGAGCACAGAAGATATTCCCACCGGTCTGCGGTACAAGCTGAATTCTGATCTGACTTCATTCAATGAGCAGACCACGCAGGCGCTGATGAATCAATCCACAATCTGCATACGTCAGAACAGCACTGCCGACCAAATGGCAAAAGAACTGCTTCTTGTATGGGATAAAGCCTCCAAGCGATTAGCCGATGATATTGACGGCGCCTATATACAAGCCAGCTGGTATTATCTCCTGCATCAGTTTGACAAAGCCGGCTATCACAAATTTCAGTATATTGTCGAACATCAGCAGGGACTTTGTAATACCTGTCTTTCATTCAGCAACAAAACTTTTACGCTGAATGAATTGATTCAGCAGGACTTGCTTCCACCACTGCACCCGCACTGCCGCTGTGCCGTAATTCCGGTTTACGAATCTTCATCGGCATTGGAACAGCCCACTGTTGCCGCATCACCCAACGCCGACAATCATTCGAATTGGTATGATGCACTGCTGCGCATTCCCTCTGATGCCAAAGCACTGCTGAACGGTTTTGCTGCCGCCCAGCAGGAACGTATTGGTCGTGGAACACTCAGCGGCTTTCTTGACTGGCTCACTATGGGTACAGTCAGCGGTCTTTATGAGGGATTAAAAACGCGCACAGATGCGATGACAAAAGATCCCTCGCTCTATAATATTGTAAACTGGCTGACTCTGGGCACCGCTGATATGGTAAAAGGCGCATTTTCACCGAATGAACCGCTGTCACTGGAACATTGGCTGAATTCCCTCGGTGTTGCCTCAATCGCGGTTGGCACATATGAATTAGCGCAAAAATATGCTCCGGCGATGATTGATGATGTGGCGGCATTTGAAAATACAGCGGCTCAAAACGCTGTGGAAATCAACCTGCCAGAAGATGCTCTGATTGTCCGTGATACCAAATACCTTGATGAAAGCGGTCATGTTGACTATCCTAAATACGCACCGGATAATGGATTTGTGGCAGGAACAAAGCATATAGAAACACTTGATGTCGGTGCTTTAATCGACCGCTATGGCGGACCAGGTGGTGATTTTACCGCACCCAAAGGTACACCATATAAAATGCGGTCATTGCCCTATTATAAAAATCAGAATGTCTATCATGTTTATCGAGTGATCAAACCCATTGAAAATGTAGAAGCAGGAAGAATCGCTCCGGCGTTTGGCGAACGAGGCGGCGGCATACAGTACCGCCTGCCAACTAACATTAAAGAACTACTCGAAAACGGTTAGCTAGAGGAGGCTATTAAATGACTGCAATGAACCAAAACCAGCTCCGTGCGATCTTCCACTATTTGAAAGTCCCTGCCAGTGCCTATGACTTGGGTAATAATATGCGACTGGGTGCCTGTGAAACAATAGAGCACACCTCGCAAGGCTGGGAAGTATATGCGACTGAACGCGGCAGCAAGTGTGCTGTTAAGGTATTCTCCAATGAAACCGATGCCTGCTATAATCTGCTCTATCGCATGACACATTATTGCGATATTGATAAAACCCTGCCGAATTTAACTATCCGTAAGCTGCATTCCATTCTGGTCTATCTGAAAGTACCCGAAGATCTGTATAACTTCAGCGCCGGATATTTCGGTACGAACTGCTATTCCATGGAATGGACAGCGCAGGGCTGGGAGGTATTCTTCGCCGTGAACGGCGAAAAGTGTGATGTTGCCGTCTTTGACAGCGAAACCGATGCCTGCCTCAACCTGCTGTATAAGGTGATGCATCGCTAAGCACCTTGCACAGCAGCAACAGATTGGGTATAATAAAAGCAGATATCTGGCACAGCAGGAGAGATAACTATGGCAGAAAGTTTTACCGCGCAGCTTATTCGGCGTTTTCAGATCGAGCAGAAGAAGAACGACCATAGCGGCGTGTATGCACTCTCTCAAAAGCTGCTGGCGTATCATTCCAACCGCATTGAAGGTGGCATGCTGACAGAAAAGCAGACGGCTTCGCTCTTTGATACCGGCACTTTGACTTCAGAAGATGCACTGATCCGTGCAAAAGACGTGGAGGAAATGACCGGCCATTTTCTGATGTTCAATGAAATGCTCAAAACCTATCAAGAGCCGCTTTCACATGAACTGATTAAGCGGTATCATTACAAGCTGAAAAGCGGCGTGTTTGAGGACATTGCAAACGGTTATCCGATCGGAGAATACAAGAATCGCCAAAATATCGTATCGGATATTACAACTGCGCTGCCGGAGGATGTCCACGCACGCATGACGACACTTCTGGACGAATACAATGCAGCAGACAAACATGATCTGCACGGATTGGCAAAGTTCCATGCAGATTATGAGGCTATCCACCCGTTCCAGGATGGAAACGGACGAACTGGGCGGCTGATTCTGTTTAAGGAATGTCTAAAAACGATATTATCCCCTTTGTGGTAAATGACAGCCGCAAGGCCGAGTATTATCATGCGCTGAATACTGCGCAGACAAAGCAGGATTACAGCCTGCTGGAGCGCTTCTTCCGTGAGGAACAGGCAGAATACCGTCAACAGGTCGAAGGTTTCCTGCCACCGGTCAAAGAATAGCCAACGCCACTGCGGCTACTACGAGGCTGCTGCCACCGAATATCGGCAGTCCCAACAGGGACAGAAAACATACAAAAACCACACGAAATGTTGGTGAACTGCGCCTTTTTAGTAGTCGCTGCGATGCAAACACCTCACATAGCACCGCTCCGACTCCAAAGGCCATGCGTTCGAATCGCACCGGGCGTACCAAAATGTGTTGATGAAAGATGCAACGCCGAAAACGCCGCACGAAAGTGTGGTGTTTTCACATATAATGCGCTACTTTTAGAACGAAAAGGCTGCAAAAACTCGATTTTTCAAAATTCCAGTTTTGCCCCGCGAGAGGCGACATTTTTAAGATGTGCCCTGCCCAATTTATGGTCTGGTGTGGTTCGAACACCAAGGCTTAAAAAAGAATAAAGAATAAGAATACAGGCTGATATGCTCCCCATAGAGTAGACACTCGAAATAACAAAAACTCGAGACTACACTAAGGGGAGCATTATTATGTCAAAACGGACACCAGAAGAGATCATCCATTCAACGGAGAAGGAAGCCACGCAGCGATCTGTAAAAAGTACGGACTACGACATGCGAAGAACGGATTGAAATTATCAGCTACTGCATCGAGCATGGAAATGACTACGCTGCTGCTGTTGAGCGATTCGGCGTCAGCTACCAGCAAATCTATTTCTGGGTGAGAAAGTACAATGAGAAGGGCATAGAAGGTCTGGTAGACAAGCGTGGTAAGCGTAAGGCCGAATCTGAGATGACAGAAGCGGAGAAGCTGCGCGCCGAGAACCGGATACTGGAAGCCCGAAACAGAAGATTGAAAACGGAGAATGCAGTGCTAAAAAAACTCGAGGAACTCGAAATGAGGTGGCGCTGAGCGGAGTAAGACAGGAATATCTCTACATTTGTATTCGGAAAATGCACGAAGAGGGGTATGCAATAACCGAGACTTGTGACATTCTGAACCTGAATCGATTCTATCGTTTGGTACATATTGTCGGCCTGCTTGCTGTCATCTGCAGAAAACGTCCGGCATATCAGCGGTCTGAGCCGGAAGTAACGGCTGAGAATATTCTGAACAGAAAATTCACAGCCGACACCGTAAACAAGAAATGGTGTATCGATGTTACAGAAATGAAATATGGCTCTGAAGGCGGGAAAGCCTATCTGAGTGCCATTCTGGACTTGAAGGGTAGAGATATCGTTTCCTTTTTGAAACCTATGAAGAGCTTGTGAATGCGGTAGGACAATTCATTCATTACTACAACTACCAACGGCGTCAGCATCGTCTAAATTGCCTTGCACCAATGAATTACCGCAGCTTGCTGGATGCTGCATAAATGAAAACCAGGATCTCTGAAATGAGGTCCTGGAGAAAACTTTTTGTTTTTACATCTGTCTAATTGACAGGGAGCGGTTCACTCCGCGACTCCATCCCAAACTTTGTGTAGACCTCCAACAAGGTGTAGAATAGAGGCAGGATGACGGAGGTAATCACAATGGCAAGAAGGAAAAGAACCCCAGAAGAAAACACACGTCGCGAAAAAATTCGTGAGCTGCTGCAGCTGGCGAATGTAGGCAGCATGGATGACATTCAGGAACTGTTCAAAGACACTATCGCGGAGTTCATGGAAAACGGTCTGGAAGCCGAGCTGGACGATCAGCTGGGCTACAGCCGGTATGACTACAAGAACAAGGACACGGATAACAGCCGGAACGGGCACAGCAGTAAAACCCTGCGCACCAGTTTTGGCAATGTAGAGGTATCTGTGCCGCGGTATCGCAAGAGCGAATTTGACCCCAAGATGCTGCGGAAAAATCAGACCAGCATCAGCTAGGACATCGAGGAGAAGATTCTGTCCATGTACGCCAAAGGCATGACCACCGGTGACATTGAAGCGCATATTCAGGATATCTACGGCGTAGATGTCTCTGATACCACGGTATCCCGTAGCGAAAGAGTGGCAGCCGATGCCGCTGGAGTCCATTTATGCGGTTGTTTTTCTGGATGCGATTCACTACCATGTCCGCAGTGAAGGACAGATTGTAAAGAAGGCCGTCTATATCGCCATCGGTATTGATCTTGATGGTCGGAAGGATGTTCTGGGAATGTGGGTTGGCGAGAACGAAAGTGCGAAATTCTGGGCTACCGTACTGAACAGCCTGAAAAATCGGGGCATCGAGGATGTTTTCATTGCCTGTACGGATCATTTGACCGGTTTTTCTGCGGCGATTGAGGCAGTTTTCCCTAAAACTGAGATTCAAAACTGCATTATTCACCAGATTCGAAATTCCAGCAAATATGTCTCCTACAAGGATTTGAAAGCACTTATGGCTGACTTGAAAGCAGTCTACGCAGCGGTAGATGAACCGGCTGCTTTGGACGCGTTAGACACGTTCGCAGAACACTGGGACAAGAAGTATCCTAAGATTTCTCAGTCGTGGAGAGATAACTGGGCAAATTTCAGCACTTATTTTAAGTTTCCTCAAGAACTTCGGCGGCTGATCTATACGACCAACACCATCGAAGGCTTCAACCGTCAGCTCAGGAAGGTAACCAAGTCAAAATCCGTGTTTCCGACCGATGACAGCCTTTTCAAAATGCTGTATCTGGCGATGA
>OHAU01001985.1_pt1 | contig 21217 bp, 15 predicted proteins | sample 1577181 | NCBI WGS metagenome assembly OHAU01 (sample SAMEA3541472, study PRJEB24748) | human gut metagenome | biome: human gut; feature: human-associated habitat; material: faeces | place: China | collected 2012 | reverse complement strand
TTTTTGTGGCGCATTTTTGCATTTTTCGAATTGCGCCACAAACATACTATCTACACCAGGGCGTTTCTGACGCCGGTTTCATCTAAGTTAATAGCATTACCGCGTGCCTATGGCTACAGTACTGACATTATTTTACAGACTACCCACCTCACACAGGTCATTCTCTGTCAAGCGCTGGAAGCGCGATATCTCTATAACCCACCGCGATAGCCGTGGGTCTGAGAACCAACGAGATAAGCGTGCAAGCCGCGGTAGCGTGCGCAGTCACGCTGACGGCGATAGCTAAGGCCCGCGACCTGTGCTGTCGCGTTTCGCGGCGGCGCACACTACCGTGGCTTGCCGCGAATTTGTGGGATGAGGGGTGGTTGCCACCAGCTATCGCAGGCGGAAATATAGGACCCGTGCAAGGGGGCAGGCGTTAAAGAATCTTATTTCTTCACCTCGGATTTTAACATTTCGGAAGTAACGTATTCCTTCGTTGGAGCGTTATTCTTTTGTCCCGCAAACGACAGCGAAGCTTTACGCCGTTGTTCATGAGTCCGATGAGTTAGCTTGTCGGACTCTTTTTGTCCCACAAACTCAAGCTCAGCTTTATCCGTTGTTCAGTTGCGGAATTTTTCGGTGTTCACGTATGGTGTCTGTCGTTTTACGACAGCGAACATTCGACATATAAGCTTGAACTTCACAGCATTGAGCACACAACCGAAACTTTTGCCCTGTTCGCGTTTACGGTTATAATAAGCTTTAATTCCGGAATCATGCACTATAGTGCTTTTTGCAGCTTCGGTAAGTAGCGCCTTTAGCTCGCCATGGCCGACCCGTGAGACATGGTCGCCACCTTTTACGGAAGTCCCTGAGGTGAACGACATCGGGCTGATGCAACTGAACTTAGCGTACTGGCGTGCATTTTGAAAGCGAGTGAAATTACTCGTCGCCACGATTGTCGCGACAGCGTTAATCATGCCTATCCCTGGAACTGAGCAAACCAGATTGTAGTTTTTCGACACTTCAGGATCTGACTCTACAGTGCTGACCATCGCTTTCTCGATAGTTTTTATCTGTTTATTAAGAGCCTTGATAAAATCTTCAGTGCGCTTTAACGATGCTTTGTCTGTCAGAGTTTTAATGATGTTGAGATACGCCGTGCGTGTGCGTATGGCTATTTTTCGTTCATTGCACAGCTGACGCAGCTTGCGGATAATTGCCGGTTCGGGATTCGACGGTGAGAGCTTCTCACGCATCGTGTAGACATAGTCAGCGATAAACTGGGAATCGACCTTGTCAGTCTTGTCGCGACCTCGGGAACAGGCATTCTTCACGTCGCGGGGATGGAGCATGACGAAGGCAATCTTTTTGCCGAAACACCATTCTGTCAGAGCGGCAGAGTAAATGCCGGTATGCTCCATCGCTATGACAACGTCGGTAACCTTAATACCAGACTCGCGAAGCCATTTGCGCATTTTCCTGAACCCGTCAATCGAATTCTCGACGCGGATGTGTTTGAACTGTCGGTAATTCTTACCCCGCTCATGGATTGCGAAATCAATGTCTCTTTCGAAACATCGCACCCGACAAAGTGTTGTACTTTTGAAAGATCTTTCATAACTTTGCTGTTAATTGATTAAATGTTGAATGTGTCAAAAACTTTTAGTAGACATTGAGGTCTAGAAATATAGTTTGATATATTCAACTGAAAAGACAGAGACGGACGAGAACCACCTAAAGCCCTTAATGGCTATTGTAGAGAAATGTTCACCGTCTCTGTCTTATTAACAATTCCCGGTCGAAAAGTTAACGGGGAATCACGGATGCAAAGCTAAAAGTTGTAGAGATTTCGCGCGTCCCGCGCTTGTCGGGCAATTCTTTTCAAATATAACAGCTCCAACGCGGATAAAAAGACATAGGTTTTGCACTGTTTTAGAACAAAAGGAGGCAACGCCGAAACGCTGCCTCCGTTTTGTTCAAATTCAAGGATTGATCAGGGGATGAGGAACTTGCGGCCGCGGGTCAGATATACGCCGGCGGGAAGTCCGTCGACCGACGTGGCGGCGCGACGCACGCAGATTCCCTGCAGATTGTAAATGTCGGCCGGGCCATCGGCGAGGACGTCGCTGATGTCGACAAGTCCGGCGCCCATTCCTATGAAGGCGTTGTTCGACATAGGCGACTCGCCGTTGTCATAGACAACCGTAATATTATAGGTATGGTTGAAGGCATCGGCGCCGGCCACACTATAGTTGCGAGCCGAGGCATCGAGAGATGCGATCCTGACGCCGTCGCTATAGACGTTGAATCCTTTCGGACTGAAGTCGCCGCGGTCGAACTCGATATCGTCGAGGGCGAAGAGATAGAGGTTGTAACTGCAATAGCGTATGGCGAAGAAGCGGGTGCCTTCGGGAAGTTCGGCGGTATAGTTCGTCCATCCCTGCGGAACCTCGTAGGCAGCGATCAGCTCGAATGTCTTGAAGTCGTTGGGGAATCCTTTGGTGACATAGATCTCAAACTTCTCATGACCGTAGGTATTGCCGCGGATCGAATTTGCCCAAAGCGAGAGCGAATGGGCCTCCCCTGTCGTCAGTTCGGGAGAGATCAGCCAGTCGTCATTGCTGTCGCCGACTTTAATCGTTACGTCTTCCGACGACATTGCAAGCAGCATATTGTCGCCGCTGTGAGGCGTATAAGCCTCTCGGTCGGTCATCGTAACCGATGCTCCGTCAATATTGAACACCCAGAAAGAGGCTTCCTCGTTTCCATGGCCTATGTCGACGATCTGGTTGGCGTAGGTCAGTCCGCGGTCACCGTCGTAGGTTGTCCATTCGCCGAAAGAGGTGTCTTTATGGAGATAAGTCTCGAACGATTCAACGACAAGGCCGTCTTTAGAGTTCGGGTCGTTCCATGAAAGAGCCACACCGTCGCCGCTTGCATCAGCTTCGGCATAGAGGTCGCTTACAACCGGGAGACGCGACTCTACTGGAGCCACTGTCAGCCCGTCGAAAGTGTTGTCGGAAGCCAGCTGGTCGTTGTCGCATATGATCTCGGCCGTGATCTCTACGGGCTCGGTCATCCCGTCGGGACGGGCATATTCGGCGACAACTGTGGCCGAGCCGTCGGGCTCGATTGTCGGACAGTCGACGCGGGCGAACTCATTTCCGTCGGCATAGAATGCCACTTTTCCGCCGGCGGCCACTGAACCGAAATTCTCGACCTCGGCGCTGACAGGTATTGTCTGGCCCGGGTAGATTGTCGACAGACCGGTCAGAGAGCCGGCGTAGAGGTTGCAGCCCTGCGAATCACGAACGGTAATGCGGTCGAGGAATACCTCGGTTCCGCCAACGGCGTGGGTAGTATGGAACTTCACGAACGAATAATTCTGCGACTTTCCTGCCGACAGATCGAAGAGAGCAGTGCGCCATCCGGGCTCGCCGCTCAGTTTGCTGAAATCGATAGTTCCGACAACGATGTCGTCGCCGCCAGCAGGCGTCACACACACCTCGATTCTGAAGCTTGAACCGGGGGTGGCGTAGTAGGCGAAACTGACAACCGGCTTGGCGGCCTCCCCGAGGCGCAGTTTTCCGGAGTTGAACCAGTTGTCGCGCTCGGTATTGTTAGTGCGCATATAAACGCATCCGCCGTCGCCGTCAAACGATTTGAGATCAGTCAGCTTGAACACATTTCCACCGCCGACCCACCAGTAGGAATCAGGCGCCATGCCGTGCGCGAAGCTTTCGCGGAAAGGCAGCGAGTAGGGCTTGCCGACAAAGATCGGATTGGAGTCGCCGACGCGGCCCGAGCCTGCGGGGGTAGCTCCCGCGACATGGAAACCTATCATATCCTGAGAGCCGGTCACCATATCGCCGCTGATAGTGTAGGAAGTTCCTTTGACATCAGAGGCGATGGGTGTGTAATGATAGCCGTAAGAGACGGTATAGGTCAGCTCGTCGACAAGAACCGGCAGCTTGTGGGTTCCGACCGAGCCGGGAGCGTCCCATGTCAGGGTGTAATGGTCACCGTTGTCGACAACGGTGACATTCTCGGGCTCGTAAGGAATATCCTGCCCGACAAAGCCCTCGACTATAGCCGGAGCGCCTCCGTCGGCGCCGTTGAAGGCAGCGATCGAATAGCGGTTCGTGCCGTTGACGGCCGCGCGGTCGGTGTAGGTCTGCTTCGAGCCGGGAGCAACGTCGGTGAGCGTGGCTATAAGCTCGTCGTTACGCCTGATCTCTATCTTGCTGATCGAAGTCAGTGTTACTCCACCGACTGTCGAGGCTGGAGTCGTGAACGAGAGTTCGGCTACAGGATGACCGGCAGCATCGGCTGTCATGACAACGTCGGTGACTATTCCGGGAGCCGCTTCGGCGGGGCCGTCGGTTATCGAGATGTTATCGACAAGCAGGGCGCTGGCGGTGGCCGCACTGGTAACGTGGAATCCGACACGATAGAGTCCGTCGGCAGGGACAGTGAAATACAGCCGGCGGTTCTTCATCTCTTCATTGGGGACGATCTCGGGGGCAAGAACCTCGGCGTAAGCCGCGACATCGGTGCCCTGCCCTACGGCGATGCCCATTGTCTCGGGATTGCGCGAATCGTCGGAACGCGAATCGTAGCTCAGGCAATATGCGCGGTCGGCCTTATAGTACATTTCGGGAGTCAGAAGCCAGTCGTCGGCCTTGCGCGGCGTGGCAAAATTGCGCAGATACTCGGCCTGCGCGAGCTTGGTATTCCAGAACCAGGTCTGCTTATCGGCATTGACGTCGACGACGTGATACGACTCGAAGTCAGCCTTGTTGTCGAAGCCTTCGAAATAAGGCAGACCGTAGGCACCGCCGGCAAGGAGTATCTCAGAGGTTATTGATTCTCCGCGATTGTCGCCGCAACGGGGGGTTACGACATAGAAGACTTTGCCCACACGTCCGACACCGAGAACGTCGGTAAACGACGTTGCGCGCAGATCAGAGGCGACGGTCAGCTCTTCGGGCATACGGACAACATCGTAGCTCAGGGCCGACTGATCGAGCAGGCCGCCGTGGATGCCGTTGAGCGGAGCGTCCCAGCTGAGGCTGACAGTGTGGTCGGCGTCATCGGCCACCGAGGCCCTCAATGCCGGAATTTCCGACGGAACGTCGGCGCCGAACCAACGTCGGCGGTCGACGGGCGCCGACTGTCCGGCAGTGTTCGAAACCGTGACTACAACGGCGTTATAGCCATCGTCGGCGACGATGTCGAGGCTGATCTTCGCTCCCGGAGCCGCAGCAGCCGATTCCTTTTGCTCGCCGTTGACAGCTACCGAATAGGTCAGTCCGTCGGCAGCAAGCGTGGCGCCGTCGGCCGTTTCCGACGGCATGGTGAAACCGACAGTGAGCGCGGTTCCGGCGCCCGAAAGGGCTACATCCTTTGCCGGAGCCGGAGCGCCCTCATCGGCCACGTAGGGCACATAGAGGCACGAAAGCTGGACATTGTCGGGGAGATAGGCCAGACGGCGCACGCCGCCGGTGTTGACATTGACGGTGGCGAGATACGAAACGCTTTCGGGCGCGCGCACTGCCCAGTATAATATTCCAGTCTTACGGTCGAAAGCCATCGACTGAAGAGCGTGAGGCTTCACGCCGGTAAGCCCGACAAGCTTCTGCTCACCGGTTTTCTTATCTATTGTGTAGAGTCCGCCGTCAGAGGTCTTGACTCCATAAATCCGGCCCGAGCCGTCAATAGCGATGCCGCTGAACTCTTCCATCGGGGCGATAGACGTATGGGTCTGCGTCTCATAATCGACCGACGCAAACTCGTAGGTTTTCAGTGTCGGATTCCAGAAACATCCGTAGGTCAGACCCGTTGCGGGGTCGTAATCACAATCGGTGGCGACAAGGCCGAGAAATTTTGTATCGTGGATCTCGTTGCTGAGCAGTTCCCATCCGTCGACGAGATATTCGCAGTAGAGATAGGTGTAGCTTCGCGATACCATGTGGAACTTGCCGTCGTAATAGGCTCCTGAACCGTTGGCCCACTGATACATATCGTGGTGGAGCTGCTTGGCCGTGATTTTGCCATTGGCATAGGTGTAGGATTTCATTCCGAAATACTGCTCCATCTCGCCCCACGAGCGGGCATATATCGGGTTGGCCCAGAGAGTCACACCTTCGGCATAACCGGCTTTCATCGGAGGCACAACGGACTGGCGGGTTTCACCGCGGACGAGACCTGTCGCCTCAAGAGAGGCGGCAAAAGGAACGTCGGACATCGCAGAAGTCTGAATCTGCCCCGGCGTCTGCGCAGCGGCTGTTATGGCTGAAAAAGCCATCATAGCCATTAGCGTAGTTTTTCTCATAAAGTCAAAAATAAATGATGAATTGTTGATTGCGTTGGTAAAAGTATGATAAAACGTGTTATTCGTCAAGCAGAAAACCTTGAATTAACACATGTTAACAATTGTTTCAGGGCGACGCGTCGACGCGCCACCCTAAAAGGCAGTAGAAAAAGAAGGATTGATAGTCTGAATTAGCGGAGTGCCATTGTCATGGCAGAGCCGGCGGCGCGGGCCACATAGATGCCGGCCGGAAGAGCCGACAGGTCGATTTCGGTGCGTCCGGCGGCGCAGTCCGAGCAGACCACACGCTGTCCGGCAACATTGTAGACCTCGGCACACGCGGCCGAGCCGACAGTGACCACAAGTGTGCGTCCGCTGAGGCGCAGCGGCTCTACAGCGGCGCTGACATCGGTCAGCGACGCCACAAAATGAAGATCGCGGGCGCCGCATATCTCAGTCGAGGTCTCGCCGAGGAAATCGCATGTCTGGTTGACGGCAGTGTAGACCTTCACGAAGTCTATAGCCGTCAGTCTGACGCTGTTGCCGTCGGCGTCGACGGCATTGTCGATATTGAAGCCGGGAGCCTCGGGGTTAGGCTCCATGTTGCCGTTGACATTGACGAAATCGGGCCGGTTATCGGCGTATCCCCAGTCGAAGGGGGAGAGCACCCAAGTGCCGTTGTCGTTGCGGGCGTTGCCGGGCAGACGGGTTCCAGAGAATTCGAGGACGTCCCCTTCGATCCATCCGGGCCAGTAGCTCTGGGAGTGAAAATCGTTAAGCGTGATGATTCCCGACGGACTGTCGGGGTCGTTGGAAGTCCATTCGATATTCTCCGCCGTCTCGGTCTGCGACGGACGGCTGTATCTGATTGTGAAATTGGCAAACGCCTTGTCGTGGGCGCTGCCGCGCAACTCAAACCATTCGTCGTCGGGAATGCCGTTGCCGTTGGTGTCGACGCTGACCATGACAATGCCCGGTTCGGCCGAAGTATCGGCTCCCGAACCAAGCGACTTCATTGCGTTACCGTAGATTTTGAAATCATATTCGCCCTCGACATTGGCTATCGGATGGTCGAAACCGAACACGATATATCCGCCGAAAGCGCCCAACGACACCATGCCGGGGCGCTCGTCGCCGACAAGCTGACGGGCCGCAGCCTCGAGAACCTGTTCGCGGCTCATGCCGTCGGTAACCTCGGGAATCAGATGGATAAACTGTCCGGGAGCCGGAACATAGTCGAAAACTTCCGAGATAAACGGAGAGTTGGCCCCCGCTGAGAGGGCACTGAAAGCGCAAAACGCTGCAACAAAGTAATTTTTCATAACTGAAACCTGTCCGCGCAGGGGGTTATTGAAGTTTGACAATAACGAAACGGCAGGTCTTCTGACTCGTTCCAGACGACCGCGCCTTCCCGAAGCCGGGCCTCAGTGGCAATGGCGGTCGACGAAAGATAGAACTTACAGCAGCGGGACTGTCGAAGAATTTCACTTCGTTCCCTATTAAGCCGGAGCACCGTTTCGACCCTGCAAAGATAGTGAAAGGCGAGTGCAAAACAAGCAAAAAAATCCATTTTTTTTTAAGCTTGTTCTGCCGAGCCGCATCCTATCTTATCTAAAGATAGTGAAAGGCGAGTGCAAAACAAGCAAAAAAATCCATTTTTTTTTAAGCTTGTTCTGCCGAGCCGCATCCTATCTTATCTAAAGATAGTGAAAGGCGAGCGCAAAACAAGAAAAAAATCCATTTTTTTAAACTTGTTCTGCCGAGCCAAATGTTAAAAGCACGCCAATTCAAGAACGAGTGGCGATGAAAATTTGCATTGACAGAATATTCTTTTTATTTTTGCGCCGCTGACCGTCCGCAGAGTCCGGTTATGGGCGAGGGGCGGGAAGCGGACATATTGATTAGCGTTTACTTGACGCTTGTTCTTGACCATCAAGAATCTCGCAAATTCTAAGTCGTAGTCAGGAGCGAAGCAGCGGTAGACGCCTGCGAGTATGTAATTAGTGCGCTCTGTTTCCGCGAGGAAACCCAGGCGTGATAATTATATACATAAGCGTAGGCTCTGCACGTTGCCGTTCTACTACGACAGGCAATGCGAGAGCCTTTGATGGGGAACGGCTACGGTAAGGTTCCTGCGCTTTTCGTTTATTTATAATCCAATCAACCACACAGTTATCAGAGGGAATCATGGTAGCGGCTTGCAAAAGGGATGCAGTTTGCGCATTTAAGATCTATCTCTCTTTCCTTTACAGCCTACGGCTCGCGCCGAAGTCTGTCGAAGGCGTGTTTTGCGATGCCGTTGCTGCTCCTCTCCCTGCTTCTGCTCCCTGTCGCAGCCTCGGCACAGGCCGACAACACCATTACAACCGCTGACACCGTCGGCGTTAAGGTTTATTTCCGGCAAGGATATTCATCTCTGCAACCGGCCTTCCGCGAAAACGGCATTCGCCTCGATGAGTTCATGCGCCGCGTATCGGAAATGCACGCCGATTCCACCGCACGGCTCAACTCCATCGACATCGTGGCTTACGCCTCGCCGGAAGGCTCCTTTACCCTCAACAGGAAACTTGCCCGTAAACGTGCCGAAAACATCTCGACATATCTGCGCGGAAATATGCCTTTCCTCTCCGGCTCGCTGTTCAACGTGCAACCGAAAGGGATAGACTGGGACGGCCTCGCCGCGATGGTCGAGGCTTCAGATATGCGCTACCGTTCCGAGGTGCTGAATATCCTCCGCAATGTTCCCGAAACCACCTACCGTAACGGAAAGCTCGTCGACAGTCGTCTGAAACGGCTGATGGACTTGCGCGGAGGACGCCCCTACAATTATATGCATGAGCATTTCTTCCCGGAGCTTCGCTCAGCGGGCGCCTACGTCGTCTGCGACTTCGTGCGCATTGCGCAGCCGGCAATTCCGATAAATGAGCCAAATGAGGCTAATGGGGCTAATGAGTCTAATGAGTCTAATGAGGTTGACGCTGCAATTCCGGTCGCCACTGAATTGCCGGAGCGCGACTACGACCGCTGGGCGATAAAGAGCAACGCCCTCTATCTCGCAGCCGGAGTTACCAACATCGGCGGCGAGTATGCTTTCCATCCCCATTGGTCTATCGACTTCCCACTCGTTTATAGCCCGTACACCCTTGCGAGAACCTACCGTATGCGCTTCCTCTACATTCAGCCGGAAGCGCGTTACTGGCTCGACCGTCCGATGAAGGGCCATTTCTTCGGAGTCCATCTTCATGCCGGAGTGTTCAATGTGTCGCTTGACAACAAGAACCGTTACCAGTCGGAGAAAGGATTCCACGGCGCGGGAATTTCATACGGCTACGCAATGCCGCTTTCGCGCCGCTGGAGCATGGAGTTTACTGTCGGCGTCGGCTATGCCTTTACCAAATATTGCACATATTATAATGTGCCTAACGGCATACGTTACGAGAAAGACCTGCCATACCATTACTGGGGTCTGACGAAACTCGGACTTAACTTCGTCTACCGTTTCGGCGACAAGTGCGGCAAAACCAAATCAGGAAAGGAGGTGAAGCCATGAAACGCCTCCGCCATTTAACATTCAAAATTCCCCATTCAACATTGTTAATAATAGCGCTCATGCTATTATTAACGGCTTGCGACACCGTCCTCCAATATCCCGAAGAACCGGGTGTAGACCCCACGCTCATCAAGACTCGCATTGAGCTTAATGTGGACTTCACGCCTATTTCAGACCCGCTTATCCGGTCATACGCGGAAGCGCGTTCCGGCGACTATGATGTGCGCTACCAGATTGAGGTCTATGCCAAGAGCGGTGCCGATGCCGGTAAGTTGGTTGCTGAAAAGACATGGACAAGCAACGTCATCAGCGAGGGAGCGACCACGGTAACCACCGAAGTTGACCTCCGCGCCGAGAAATACGACATATACGCCTGGATTGACTTCGTGCCGGGTGGAACCGCGGAAGACCACCATTATATCACGACCGACCTGCGCAAAGTAACAATCGCCGACCCCAACGTGTGCGGCATCGACTCGCGCGATGCTTTCTCCGGCAAAACCTCCGCAGACCTTACACCTTACCGCGACGAACGGTTTGCCGACATTACCGTGCCGGTGGATATGGAGCGGCCTTTCGGCAAGTTCAAGATTCTCACTACCGATGTCAAGAAGTTCCTCGACACATATAAACCGCTCGGAACTTATACCGATATAGTTCCGGCACAGACTATGTGCCATTATACATGCTTCTTCCCGACTTCCTACAACCTCGATACCCGCCTTGCCGATGTCAACGACTTCAAGTTAGGTGTCAAGCATCCCGCCGAGGTAACGGAACAGGAAGGTAATTCCGCCGTCTTGACTTACAATTATGTATTGGTGTGCAACGACAACACCACCGTATCGTGCGATGTGGAGGTGTGGAATAAAGACGGGGAAAGACTTATCACGACCCGAAACATAAAGATACCGATTCAGCGAAACAAACTTACGATAGTGTCAGGCGAATTTCTTACCAAAGACTACGGTACGGGAGGAACCGGCATCGATGACAGTTTCGATGATGAGATTGTGATAATTATCCCCGATTAAGAACTGTGTTAAATTAACTCAATTATAAACAACCTTAAAAGAAAGCGAAATGAAGAAAAAGAAACTTTTCCTTCTGGCGTCTGTGGCCGCAGCACTGGCCATGACGTCGTGCAGCAGCTTCGACGAACCTGCTGCACTCGACGGCGACGGAATGCCGTTGACTCGTTCAGGAGAACGGGCCGTAACGAGAGTGGAATCCCAAGAGGATTTGGAAGATGCTCTTGCAGATGAAGCATCTGCAATCTACATTGCATCAAGCTTCAACTTGACGCAGAGTGTCACTATTAATAGTGCCACCACCATCACTTCGGCTTCGGACGCAGTGATAACCAGTAGTGCGCCTATCATCTGTAAAGCGAATGTAACGTTCAAGGATCTTGTAATCGACGCTACCACTCCTCGTGGTTCAGGAGCTATCAACATCGCCGCCGAAGGAATTGATGTGATCCTGAACAATACTAAGGTAAAACAGAATACTGCCGGCACGAGTGACAATATGTCAGATGAGGGTATCGGCATTCTGTATCAGGCTTACACCAACGTAAATCTTCGTCTGGAAAACAATTCTGTTCTGACTCTGCCGAACAACTATGTTCGAGGCATTTGCTTGTCTCCAACAAGTGCTACCGTCATCAAAAAGCTGGAAATAGTAGACAGCAAAATAATCATGGGAACGGATTTAAGCAATCCGGCAGTTTATGCACGCGGCATCTCTCTCTCATACATTAAGACAACTGCCAATCTCCCCATCCTCATTAAAAACTCCGTAATCGAAGGAGGCTACTATGCCATCAACACATACGGAAACACATCGGTGCTCAATTTTAATGTCGAGAATTCGACATTAAATGGTCGCTGTGGGTTCAACGTATGGACTCCCAATACAACTGCCACAATTAAAGGTGGCACCATCATCGGACAGAATCCCTACATGGGTGGCTGGGAAGAGTTCGCAAACGTCAAAATCAATGATGGAGCGAATAACTGTACATTTACTTTCGATGGCACAACTTTCGAAATGTATAGAAAAGTCGGCAATCAGTATAACTCACAGTTAATGGTAATGACTGGCGGCACCAACACTACTCTTCGCTTCCTTGGTTCAGTAAATGTATATGACTATACCAAGCAGACATTGCATTTCCTCGGAGGTTCCGGCAATGTGACTTCAATCAATGTTTCGGGTCTTGGGAACATACATCTTGTTGAGGCTAACCCAAATGCACAAATATATTAATTCACCAAGCGCTTAATCACATGAAAAAATTTTTATTTCTGATTGCCGCTGCCGCAATGATGGTTTTGCCATCATGCTCAAACGAAGACAGTCCTCTGTCTCCGACAAGAGAAGGAGAGGTTGATGTTGTCATGACAACATCACTTCCGCAGGCTCTGCAGTCCTACGCGGCTTCTTCCGAAGAGAGTGGCCTTGCGAATCTTGAAGGACAGGATTTGCAAGTTCGCTATATAATGGAGGTCTATAACAAGACAACATCAACAGAGCCGGTCGTTCGTAAAATCTGCTATAAACCTCTTGTCTCAGGAGGTGATTATAAGACTGCGTCTTTTCAGACTCGTCTTGTAGCTGCCCAGTATAACTTTGTTTTTTGGGCTGACATAGTGAAGAAAGTCGAAACAAAGGATCTGGATTATGGCAGCATAAGCTATGAAGGCCTCTCCACTCCATTCTATGCCAACCGCTATTTTATATCTAACATAGATGAAAGTAGCGATATCCTTGTGCACGCGACCTCAAGCGACACATACGCCGCCGGAAGTTTGCAAGAAATATCTGCTGCTAATCTTGGCGACAACGGGTTGGCACATCTCACCGGTGAAATGTATGACGGTTATACAGCTAATGAAGTCATAGACCTGCGCAGCGAGCCTACCGGTAAGTCCATTACGCTCAAACGTCCATTCGCGAAATTGCGCGTAATTACAACTGATGCCGATGTCCTCAAAGAGCAGGGCATAGACCCCAGTACCATAAATATGTCTCTTCTGTATGGTACCACTATTCCCTCGACCTATAATGCTCTGACAAAAGCAAGCAGCGGTATCGCCAACTTAAACGCTCTGTATAAGAACAATGCAATTTACGATGACGAGACAGATCCGAAAGTAAAAACTGTTGGAGTCATGTATTGTCTGATTCCTGCATCGGTTGATAATATGGAATTGAGTTTAGGTGTAAAGGGGTCTTCAATCTATGACGCTATCTCGATAAATGTTGAGAATGTTCCTCTTGTTGCCAACAAACTAACAACCATCAAAGGCAATCTATTCGCAAGGAATCCCAAAATCACCATCAATATTGATGATGAGTTTGAGGACGATGAGACAATCATCGATCTGACAGAGCATGAGGTATCATCTGTTGATGACTTGAAAAATGCGTTAACAGGTAAAGACCAACGAGTTACTTTCACAAGTAAGGTTACTAAAGCTGAGGGTTTTGAGCTTGACTTTACAAATATAGCTCGTATTACTCCTTTATATGCAGAGGGTAACAACGCAACTCTTATTCTTAATTTTAATTCTATTGAGGAAGGTGCTGTTATCACAGTGAAAGGAGGTGCAAACTCACCAAAAGTTCTGCAACTTAATACCAAATCAAAGTGTTCCGTAAGAATGGATTTCCCGGCAACTACAACTGTCGCACTCAACGGAGAATCATTTAAGTATCTGGTTTATAATTGCCCAACCAGCAATGTTATAAAACCTTCTGTTGATGCTTTATTCTGTGTTGATAACGAGATTGCCATGTTGTTTTATCCCTCAAACCGCACAGACTACCATCGCTTTATGTTAGACTCGAACTTTGGTCTAACATCGGATAACTGTGGTAATAATAGACATCCTGAAACCTGCAATTTCATAAACACAATCCAAAGCTGGCTCAACACCAATTCCGGCAAGACTGTTTGGGATTTTGTAGGCGATGCCAACAATTAATCTACTGATAGACTACTCTCTAAAAAGTGTCCCGCGACCCGGTCACGGGACACTTTTTTAATTCCGCTCTATGAATAAATGGATTTTAATCATATTGCCGTTGCTTCTCCTTTCCGCTTGCGAAAAGGACGAGCCGGTGCCGGATGTTCACGTTTCCGAGCGCACGGTCTTGGTTTGGCTGGCCGGGGACAATAACCTTTATTCGGAGGTGCCGCACAAACTCTCCGCTCTTGCGGAGGGGTTCAGAAACGCCGCTCCTTCCGATTGCCGGTTGCTTGTTTATGCCGACCGCCGAGGCAATTATCCGCAGCTTATCGAGATTCTGCCCGACGGCAACCAGTCAGTGCTTGAAACATACCCGGCTCAAAATTCCGCTTCGCCGGAAACTTTCAGCCGTTTCCTTAACTATATGATGGAAACAGCCCCGGCACGACATTACGGCCTTATCCTGTTTTCCCACGCCACCGGCTGGCTTCCGCAGGGGGCTTTGGAGAATCCCACATTAGAGCAGAAGCCGCTATCGCGCACCGTTTTCGACGACAACGGCGAGCAGATGACACTTGCCGAACTCGCCGACGCGCTCCCTATTGAGGTCAGGTTTGACTATATAGTTTTCGAGAACTGCTTCATGGGAGGCGCGGAAGTGGCATACGCCCTCCTCGACAAGGCAGACCGTCTGCTTGTATCCTCCGCAGAAATCCTCTCGCCGGGCTTCGAGGAAATCTACTCATCGTCGCTCTACCGGCTGTTCGCTCCGACTCCCGACCTCTCCGGCTTCGCAGCCGACTATTACAATTACCGCAACGCCAAATCCGGCAACCATCGCTCCGCCACCGTCAGCGTGATAAACACCTCGGCCATGCCGCAACTCGTTTTTTTAGTATCGGAGATCATCGGCGGCTCAACTTCGCTCGATGAAGAAAAACTGAAAACTATGCAGCGGTTCAACCGCCACGATTATACACTGTTCTTCGACCTTGAAGAATACCTCCGCGAACTCGCTCCCGACCGTGCAACGGAAATACGCTCCGCAATCTCCGAAGCGGTGGAATACGCCGCCGCCACCGCCGACTTCATGCCGACCTACGACCACGGCTTCCACATCGCCCGGCACTGCGGCCTGACCGTCTATATCCCTCAATCCCCCTTCCCGGCCCTCAACGCCGCCTACACCGAAACCGCCTGGTACCGCGCCACCCGATAACCGGGCCGTAAGGTTATTTGCGGAGGAAGGCGATGTGGGCCGGGATGTCGCCGGTGGGAGTTGTCCAGCGGAGGGTGCCGTCGGGGGCGAAGCAGTAGATGTCGCCGGGATTGACGTAGTTGCGGCCGTCGGTGACGTAGATGTCTTTGCAGACGGGGTCAACGGCGACGCCGTAGGGCTTCGAGATGCGCTTCTCGGTGCCGTCGGTTATAAAGCTGTCCGCCACCTTTTTATGTGATCTGACGTCGACAACGGCGTATGAGACGGTGTTCTTCATCGTCACATTGCTCCATTCGTTGCCGACGATATAGATAAGATCGTCGTCGAGCCACATGTCCCCTACGGAGATTTCGAGATCGGCCACAATCTCGCGCGCGGCGATGTCGTAGCAGTAGAGCCGCGGGCCGATGTCGTAGAGGTTACCGCGCGACGCTACCCAAATCTGCCCGCAGTTGTCGGCGAGGACAAGCCCGAGATTCAGTCCGATGTCGACGGTGTCGACAACGCGGAATTCAGGTATGTCGATGACGCTCATTGTGCGCTCATAGTGCGGGGCCATGTAACCACCGGAATTAGCCACATAGAGGCGGCGCCCGCTGACGGCGATACCGTCGGGCTGGAAGCCTACCGTTGCGGTGGCTACAACCTCCATAGTAGCCGTGTCGACCTTCGCCACATAGCCGAGCTGCTTGTAGTCAGGGTCTATGACGACAGGGCCGGCGTATGAGGTAACATATAGATACGGGCCATCGAAAGCCATAAACCGGCAGTTGGGAATGTTGACCTGGCCTATGCGGCGGCAGGTAGCGGCGTCCATGATCTCGATTTTGTTCGAGCAGTTTATCAGGGCATAGAGCCGCGAGCCGTAGATTGCAAGATCGTTGCCGACATCGCCGAGTTCCTTGGCTACCGACGGGTTAGCCGCGCCGTAGATGTTGCGGGTGTATGTCCCCGAAGCGGCGTCGTAGAAGTCGAGAGTCGCTTTGTTCGACCCCATGTTTCCCTCGTTGAGAAGATAGAAGCCGACAACGGCGCGCGACGGATCGTCAGCCGGCCCGGAAGGCTCGACAGGCGTCACCGTAGGTTTTTCGATAACATCTTCTTTGCGGCATGATGTCAGAACGGTCAGACACGCCGCCACGAATAAAATTATATGGAATACTTTCATCAGAAAAGACAGCAGAGGCGCTCCGGCGCAGATTGCCGGAGCACCTCCAATATTGTTAGGCGGGACTTATCACGAGATTTTCAGCGAGCGCTTGACGGCCTCGATTTTCTCATCGGCGAGAGCTATGGCCTTGTCGTAATCGGCGACGGTGGGCATCGGAGCCTTAACCTCGATATAGAACTTGATCTTCGGCTCGGTTCCCGAGGGACGTATCGAGACCTTCGAACCGTCTTCGGTGAAGAACTGGAGCACATTGGAGGTTACGGGCATGTCGAGTTTCGCGGTAGTGCCGGCGCGCATATCGCGGACTTCGAGAGTGTCGTAGTCCTTGACCGTCACTACGTCGCTGTCGCCGAGCTGACGCGGAGGATTGGCACGGAAATCTTTCATCATGGCCTGAATCTCGTCGGCGCCGGTCTTTCCGGGACGCACTACCGAGATACCGACCTCGCGGCTGAATCCGTTCTTGAGATAGATGTCCTGAAGGAGGCCCTGGAAGTCCATGCCCTTGCTCCTGGCCCACGCGCAGGCTTCGGCCATCAGCGAGATAGCGCTGACAGCGTCTTTGTCGCGGCAGAATGTCTCGGCGAGGAAACCGTAGCTCTCTTCACCTCCGCCGATATAGCGGAGCTTGTCTTCATTGTCGCGGATAACGGCGGCAATCCATTTGAAACCGGTATAGCAGTCGAACATCTTTATGCCGGCGTTCTGTGCGATAGTCTTGATAGTCTCGGTGGTGACGATTGTCTTCACGACATATTCGTTTCCGGTCATACGTCCGAGCTCTACATTGCGGGTGATGATATAGTAGAGCAGAATCATCACAATCTGGTTTCCGTTGAGAAGCACATACTCTCCGGTGTTATCGCGGATAACGCAGCCGATACGGTCGGCGTCGGGGTCAGAGGCCATGACGATGTCGGCGCCTACCTCCTTGGCCTTGGCGATCGCGAGAGCCATGGCTGAAGGCACTTCGGGATTCGGCGACGCAACAGTCGGGAAGTCTCCGCTGGGAACATCCTGCTCGGGAACATGGATAATGTTCCTGAACCCGTAGTTCATCAGCGAGCGCGGAATCAGCTCTACGCCTGTGCCGTGGATCGGGGTGTAGACAATCTTCAGATCGGCGAATTTCTCAACAACGTCGGGGCTGAGCTGAAGACTCTTGACGTCGGCGAGGAATGCGTTGTCGACATCGGGGCCTACGATCTCGATAAGATCTTTGTTGCCCTCGAACTTGATGTCGGCCACGTTTTTGATTCGGTTGACATGATCGATTATATTGGTGTCGTGGGGAGCGATAATCTGCGCGCCGTCAGCCCAGTAGGCCTTATAGCCGTTATATTCACGGGGATTGTGGCTGGCGGTGATGTTGACGCCGCTCTGGCATCCGAAATGGCGTATGGCGAACGACAGCTCGGGGGTCGGACGGAAGCTGTCGAAGAGATAGACCTTGATTCCGTTGGCCGAGAAGATGTCGGCAACGATCTCGGCGAATCGGCGCGAGTTGTTGCGGACGTCGTGACCGACAGCCACGGAGATCTGCGGCAGATCTTTGAAACATTCCTTGAGGTAGTTGGCGAGGCCCTGGGTAGCGGCGCCGACAGTGTATATATTCATGCGGTTCGAGCCGGCGCCCATTATTCCGCGCAGGCCGCCCGTTCCGAATTCAAGGTCGCGGTAGAAGGCATCGATGAGCGCCGTCTTGTCGTCGGCCTCGAGCATTGCCTTCACTTCGGCGCGCGTTTCGGGATCGTAGCTGTCAGAGAGCCAGCTTTTTGCTTTGTCGATAATTTCCTGAGAGACAGTTGGATTTGCCATGAGGTTTATATAGCTTTTGGTTATTGTTAGTTACAGTCGAGACTCCGGGAGCCGCCAAGGCGGCCGGACATAACAGGTTGCACAAAATTAGCCTTTTTATCCCAAACAACAAACAGCCCGCGGCTAAATCGATTCTTTTTCCATTTATTTTATCTTTTAATACATATTTGCAGTTTGTTCACTTGACCTCCCCTACACCACTTCCATGACGAAATTCCGCCGGATTGCGCGGGTTTGCGAATATTTCAGTAATTTTGCCTCCACATTGTGCTCACGTCAGACATATATATTTATGATAAAAACTGTCAATTCGCTAAGAGCCTTAATGCTTGCAACTGTTATCTGCCCGCTTGTTTCTATCGCCGGGAATAAGACTGTTGTCTGGGACAAATCTGAAAGCAGTCCGGTTATAGGCGCGGCGGTGATTTCGTCGAAAGGCATTATTCTGGGCACCACCGACGCCGACGGCGCAATCAGTGTCGGGCCTGAGGACTATCCGCTATCGCTGCGCAGCATGGGCTTTGAGCCGCAGACTGTGAGCCATCCCGCCGATACAATCGTCATGATTCCGGCGTCGTACCAGCTGGGGGAGGTCGTGGTTACACCTGAAGGCCGTCCGATCACAAGAATCCTGACCTATGCCCGCGAATATTGCACGAGCGCTTCTCCCACAGACACCCTACAACTCTACAGCGAGGGTATGTTTGAATATTTCCTGTGTGAGGGCAAAGTAAAGGGCTACAAGAAATCCGATGCTAAAGCAAAGGTTAGAGCCCTCCGCAGATTCGGACGCATGGCCAACTCGGCAGGACTGGACAGCATCATGCGCCCCGACGGCAGTGGTGAAGTCACCTACCTGACATTTCTGACCGCAGGCGTCTCGCTTCCCGAAGAAGAGACCGCCGAGGCCCCGGCGATGGCAGCCGGAGAGACCGCCGACACAATCCGGGGCAAATACTATCCGAAACTTATCTACCGCAAATCGGGCAACCTGTTCACAGTTGAGCGCGACGCGCTTGCCGACGAGAAAGACCACAAGATGAGCCCCTGGTTTTTCAAACTGCTGGGGCTGACGATGGATATAGAAAATGCTACGATAAAGACCGCCTATAACGTCTCCGCCTCAGGAAAATACGGTTTGCATGACTATGTCTACAGCACCTGCAATCTTCATATTCTGAGCAAGGGCAAACTGATGAAAAAGCTGCTCAGGACAAACGGAAATATAAATGTCGACAGTTATATCGAGCAATATCCTGCAGAAATAGAGTATCTGACCGTCGAAGAATATAAAGAGCGGAGAAAAGCAGAAGACGATGAAACACTGCCGATAACGGTTCCGAACTTCGCACAGCCGCTGGCATCGCCGATACAGAGCCTCGTCGACCGCATAGAGCGCGAACTGCCGCGCCGCGACGTCTAAACATGACTATTTTCATATAATCTCAACAAAAATAGCCTGACAGTATGGCCATTTCGCGATTTTTCGCTAACTTTGCGCTCTGTTAGACCGACGATTAATGCAGAAATACATCATAATCACGCTTCTGGCGCTGCTGACTCTGACCTCATGCGGCGAATATCAGCGTGCCCAAAAGAGCACCGACGCCAATTATAAGCTCGACTTCGCAAAACGCGCCTTCGAGAAGAAACGCTACGTTCAGGCCGCCACAATCCTTCAGGACGTAATAACAGTGTTCAAAGGCACCGAGAAAGCCGAAGAGTCGCTCTACCTCCTTGCCCTGAGCAACTACGAGAACAAAGACTACACAACGGCCGGCGCATATTTCAAGACCTACTACACCCGCTATCCGCGCGGAAAATACACCGAGCTGGCCCGCTTCTACGCCGGCTATGGATATTATCTCGACTCTCCCGACCCCCAGCTCGATCAGGCCCCGACAGTTAAAGCCATCGAAGAGCTGCAGGGATTTCTCGACTATTTCCCGCGAAGCGACAAAGTCACGATAGCCCAGAACGCCATCTTCGAGCTTCAGGACAAACTGGCCCTCAAACAGCTTATGAACGCCCAGCTCTACTATAACCTCGGCACATATATGGGCAACAACTACGAAAGTGCCATTATCGTGGCCCAGAACGCGCTGAAAGACTTCCCCTATTCGAAATATAAAGAAGATTTCGACTTCATTGTCCTGAAAGCGAAATTTCAGGAAGCCAAAAACTCAATCGACGAGAAGAAAGGGGATCGCTACCGCGAGGTTGTCGACGAATACTATGGATTCATCAACAACTATCCCGACAGCCCCAACCGCGCCGAAGCCGACAACATTCTCGCTATCGCAAAGCGCCACGCATCAGAATAAAACAATCTTACAACCAGCATATAAAGATGGATTTCAAGAAGACCAACGCACCTCTCAACACAGTCACGCGCGACATCGTAGCCATGGCCGAAGAAACCGGCAACATCTACGAAACCGTTTGCATCATCGCCAAGCGCTCGAACCAGATAGCCGGCGAGATGAAACACGAGCTCGACAAAAAGCTCCAGGAGTTTGCCTCGCTCAGCGACAACCTTGAGGAAATCACCGAGAACCGCGAGCAAATCGAAATCTCACGCTACTACGAGAAACTTCCCAAGCCCGTGCTTATCGCCACTCAGGAATATCTCGACCACAAGATCATCTACCGCAATCCGGCCACCGAAAAGCCCAATCTCGACTAAAAAGTCAGATGCGCCTATTGCAGGGTTGCAAAAAAAACTCTACCTTTGCGTGCCCTTTCGAGAAAAGGGTGCTTTGTAATATTTATTAATAACTTCAAAACCTCAGAAATGCACTTAAATTCTGAAGAAAAAGCCCAGATCTTTGAGAAATACGGTAAGGGCAAGACTGACACTGGCTCACCCGAAGCACAGATTGCATTATTCTCAGTCCGTATCGCTCATTTGACTCAGCACCTGAAGTCAAATCATAAAGATCATACAACAGCTCGTGCTCTTAAGGCCCTCGTCGGCAAGCGTCGTCGCCTGCTGGATTATCTGATCCGCAAAGACATCAACCGCTACCGCGCTATCATCGCCCAGAAAGAGCTTGGTATCAGAAAGTAAGCCCGACGGCCTACTCGACGACAACGAAAAGCCGGCGCCTTCTGAGCGTCGGCTTTTTCGTTGTCGAAAGATTTTAACCTTAAGGTCATTAAATAGAGCAGCGGCCTGCCCACC
>OHAU01001975.1_pt1 | contig 21310 bp, 16 predicted proteins | sample 1577181 | NCBI WGS metagenome assembly OHAU01 (sample SAMEA3541472, study PRJEB24748) | human gut metagenome | biome: human gut; feature: human-associated habitat; material: faeces | place: China | collected 2012 | reverse complement strand
CCGGGATTTCAGACACATAATGACATAACTGCCAAATTCCTGCCAGTTCCGCAGTACCTCCCTCAAAATATTTTACATTTTACGATATTTTGAATAAACTTAACTGTCTATTTTGTAATCTCGAATTGACAATTTGAACAGTTAAACTCAAAAAATCCAGGTGGCTATTTTTCGACTTATTTTGAATGTAAAATAAATTTTATATAGTTTGAAATATTTTATAAATTAACTATATTAATAATGGATAATAATATAATAAAATCATGCTAAACGATAAAGGTGAAGAAGTAGGTATCATATATGGATGGTACAATAATAAGAACGGAAAGTGGTATATTGGTCAGACAGTAAATCCATATAAGAGGTTTATGAATCATATTAAATCAAAACCAGATACAGCATTTCATAGAGCAATAAAAAAATATGGATTAGATAATTTTGTATATTGTGTTCTTGAAGATAATGTTTTAATAGCCAACTTGAATATGAAAGAAATGGATTGGATTGAAGAATTTGATTCTTGTGAACAAGGATATAATATGACTTATGGTGGTGGTGGGGTATATGCAAATGAATATGTTAAAAAGAAAATGTCTAAAAATAGTGCTAGATGGTGGCATTATCATGAAATTTCAGAGGAAACTAGAAAAAGAATAAGTGAAGTAACAAAGAATCCAAGTAAAGAAACAAGAAAAAAACTAAGTGATGCAACTAAACAACAATGGCAGAATTCAGAAATTAGAAATAAGATGTGTGAAGCATTAAAGAAATCTAATTATATAAGAGGTAAACATCAAAATGAAGAAACAAAGAAAAAGATGTCACTAAATTGCCATAGAAATAAACCAGTATATGAATTTGATATAAATGGTAAATTAACAAATACATATTATAACATTACTAATGCATGTAATAATTTAAATATTAAGCCATGGCAACTTCGTAAATTATGTTCAAAAAATAAAATATTCAATAACCATAGTTATTCTTTTGAAATTTATTAAATAGTGTCTATATTTAATATAGAAGAAATATGATTGCGTATGACTGGTACTCCTAAGCGTAGGATTTTGTGCCAGTCATTTATCATGGTTATTATATACGTTGTTTGCTGTTTTAAATTCTGATAGTTAGTACATCCTAAGCGTAGGTTGTGTACTAACTATTTTTGTTTTAAGATATTTTTAATAAAAGACTTTAATAATCACGATGAAGAAATTAGAAATATCAAATAAGTTTAAGAAGTTGCTAAAGGATTGTAATGAAGAAGTAAGAGACTATATGGAATCAGTTATGTTAGGCTTATTAGATGATTATGGCCACATAGATGATTCTTATTATGCTTCACTTAGACTTATTCGTGACAACTATGAAATATACACTGAATGTTATGATGCAATTAAATCTAATGGTACAGTTGAGAAAGACAATCAAGGCAGACAAGTTAAGAATCGTCATTTTACAGCAATGTGGGAGGCACAACGCAACTTACAAGCATTGTTGAAGGCATTTGCATTTACACCTATGACTAAATCTAAGATGAAGGCTCTATCTAAAGGCAATGGAGGACAAAAGAGTGCATTAGATGAGTTCTTGAATTCTGATGACTAAACAAACTAAACCAATCACAATGAATATAAAATACCTACAAGGAACAAATTACAACATACATGATTATTACAATTATGTAGACAAGATACTTGATGGTACTATAGTGTCTTGTGATACGATATACTTGGCATGTGAGCGATTCAAGAAATGGTTTAGTAGAGATGATATTTACTTTGATGAGAAAGATGTAGATAAGAGAATAAAACTTATTTACATGATGAAACACATTACTGGAGACTTTGCACATAAGAACTTTAGATTATTACCATGGCAACAATGGATAATAGCATCAATATTTGGTTGGAAGTACAAAGATACTAATAAGCGAGTTACAAAGAATGTATTCATAATGTGTACACGTAAGAATGGTAAGACTGCACTTGCCGCTGCTATTGCTCTTACTACACTTGTAAATGACAAAGAAATGGGTCAAGAAATATATTGTATTGCTAATTCAAGTAAGCAAGCATCTATTGCATTGACACAGACAATGAACTTTGCAAAATCTATTGACCCAGAATGTACATTTTTTAAACAATATCGTTCTGAAATCAAGATACCTAAGATGGCGTCTACAATCAATGTGTTGTCTAGCGATGCTATGGGTAATGATGGCTACAACCCTTCACTATTCATATATGATGAGATACATGCAAGCCCAACATGGGACCAGTATGAAGTGATGAAGTCAGGTCAAGCAATGCGCTCACAGCCACTAGCAATAACTATTACAACATCTGGATTTCTTATTGGTGATGGATATCCATGCTATGATATGTGGACAAGCTGTACTAGAATATTGAAAGGAGAAATAGAAGATGATAGTCAGTTTGCAGCAATATACCAGTTAGATGAAGGTGATGATTGGCATGATGAAACAAAATGGGAGAAAGCAACACCATCATTGAATGTGACTGTAAGAATGGATTACATGAGAGAACGTGTTTCTACAGCAGATAAGAACTCTTCCCAAAAACCGTTGATACTAACTAAACAATTCAATATCTGGAGTAAAGACTTGACTGCATGGATATCAAATAAGATGTTGAAAGAATGTTCTGCTCAATTTGAATTGTCAGATATAATTAATGGTGACTTAACAAATATCAACAATGAAGAAGTCTATTCATATTTAGGAGCAGACCTTTCAGCAGTAGCAGATATTACCGCATTAGCTGCAATGTTGAAGATAAATGATACATATTACTTCAAAGCATGGTATTTCTTGCCAGAAGAGTCATTGACAGGAAATCCAAATGAATCATATTACAGACAATGGTCAAGAGATGGTCATCTAATAGTTACAGATGGAAATGTTGTAGATTACGATTACATTAGAGGTGTGATGAAAGATGTACAAGATGAGTGTCCTATCATCCATGTATGTTATGATGCTTGGAACTCTACTCAATGGGCAATTGATTGCACAGAGGAAGGATATCCTATGCAACCATTTTCACAATCAATAGGTAACTTTTCTAGAACTGTAAAAGAATTTGAACGTCTTATAAGGTCAGGTAAAGTTGTAATAGATGACAATCCAATTACAAGATGGATGTTTTCTAACGTTGAGTTGAAAGTAGACCACAATGAGAATTGCAAGCCTATAAAGGAAGGAATGAAGAAGAAAAAGAAGATAGATGGTGTAATTGCAATATTAGAAGCATTAGGTGGGTATCTTTCAGACTGCTATGAAGAGCCAACTTGTGAATACATAACCAATAATTAGGATATTTTTAATAAAAACATATAATAAAGTATATGAGTTTCTTACTTAGAAGATTCAAGACTAAGACGTTGAGACAGGAACTAGAAGCAAGAAACTGTAGTTGTGATACCTCAAGCAATATCAGTACTTCTTTGTTATTTGGTGGATATACAAAGAAGAATGCTATTGGTTTGAGTGCTTTCTTTGCCGCTACAAACTTGATTTCAAATTCTATTGCTTTGATGCCAATATCAGAGAATCAGCTTAATGACAACAAACGAACTGTAGTAGAGAATTCAAACATTACACCATTATTCTATAATATGTTTCTTACTAAGTTCAATGTATTGAAGAAGATAGTAGAAGATGTGATACTTAAAGGTAATGCTTATCTGTATATCACTAGAGATGAGGCTGGTAATCCTAAATCACTAACATATCTCAGACCATCACAAGTAGCCATCCAATACAATGAACTTACACAAGATTTGTATTATTTAGTTACTTCTTCAAACAAAGTGTCAAAGAAGAAGATACTAGATAAAGATATGTGTCACTTTGTAATGCATAGTAATGATGGTGTAAATGGCCTTTCTATTCTGTCTTATGCTACACGTACAATAGATTCTGCTAATGCAACAGAACAGTCTGCTAAGCAATTCTTTGATGGTGGTTGTTCTATAAATGGTATAATTCGTTTGAAGAATCCATTAGTTTCTGACAAGCAAAGAAATGAAATCAGAAACAATTGGGCTCAAATACATGGCGGTGACAACTGTTCTGGTATAGCAGTATTATCTGGTGTTGAAGATTTCACACCAATTACATCAGACCCAAACAAGTCACAGATGTTGGAGACAAGACGATTTAATGTTACAGAGATAGCTCGTTGGTTCAATATAAACCCAATATTGCTAGGAGACCTTTCTCATACATCATATAGTGATATTGAGCAAGCTAACATTGAATTCGTACAGCATACCCTGTTACCATGGATTGAAATGTTGCAGAATGAACTTACTAGAAAACTGATTGTAAATAGAAAGAGATACATTGACTTAGATGAGAATGTGCTTTTGAAATCTAATAAAACTAATCAAGCAAACTTCTGCAAAACACTCGTGTCTGCTGGTATCATGACAGCAAATGAAGCCAGAGCTCAGTTAGGTTTGAACCAGATGGAAGGTGCAGATGACCTAATAGTTGCTTATAGTAAAGTGTCAGATAATAAAATCAATACAAACAACGATAAAAATGAAGGTGAGCAGCAATAATTCTCACCTTTGTTTAGTATATTATTATTAATAAGAAATAAAATTTTGTATTATTAGTATTTTTAATAAAAGATTTATTATACCATAATGGATAAGAAACAACTAGAAATAAGAAATCTTGGTCATCTTGAAGTAAGAGCAGATGAAAATTCAAGAAAAATCGAAGGTTGTGCTATTGTATTTGATACACCTTCAGTTGATATGGGTTTCAGAGAGGTAATTGAATCTACCGCAATTTCACAAGATTTGATTGACAATTCTGATATTTATCTTAATTTCAATCATGATGACGATAGAATTCTTGGCAGATGGAATAAAGGTCATGGTTCTTTAAATATTGAGCTTCGTGAAGATGGAGTTTGGTTCTCTATAGATGCACCAAAGACAGACCTTGGTGATGAAGTATTGGAATATTTGAGACGTGGTGATGTTGAAAAATGTTCTTTCTGCTTCTGGATGGACCTTGATGATGAAGAAGCAGAAACATGGACTTATGAAGATGGTGTTGCTCTTCGTACAATTCATAAGATAGCTGGTTTACATGACTTCTCTATTGTATGGGAACCAGCTTATGATACAACTCAGGTTTCTGCTCGTTCACTTGAAAAATTGAATGAATTGAGAGCTAAGCAAGAGGAAGATAAAGAAAAGAAAGAGGATGAACCTAAAAAGTGTGAATCCAACTCAGAAGACGAGCCGAAAAAATGCGAATCTAATTCAGAAGATGAACCTAAAAAGTGCGAATCTAAGTCAGAAGATGAACCTAAAGATGAACCTAAAGATGAACCAACTGACGAACCTAAAGATGAACCAAAAGATGATGATAAAGATAATGATATGGATGATCCAGATGATGACAAAGACAATCCGGATAATGAAGAGGATACTCCTGATGACAAAGAAGTAGACCCTGATAAAGATAAGGATGAAGATCCTAAAGATAAAGAAACAAAATCAAAAAAAGAAAACAAACATAATATTATGGAAAAAAAGTTTAATCTTTTGTCTGCTATCCGTTCAGTAGCAGAAGGAAAGCCAATGGACGATGCAACACAAGCCGTAATTGATGCTGGTAAGAACGAAATGCGTAGTGCAGGTGTATCTATGACAGGTCAAATTCAGATTCCAGTTGAGAATCGTGCAGCAGTTACAGTTACCGCTGAAGGTGAAGATGTAGTTGTTACAGATTTTGCTAACATTCTTGACCCACTTCGCACAAAGAATGTTCTCGCAGATTCTGGTGCAAATATTCTTACTGGTCTTGTAGGTGATTTGCAGATTCCAGCAATGGGTGCTGAGAATGTAAACTGGGAAGGTGAGACAGATGAAGCACAGGATGGCGCCGGTACATTTACTAATGTTAAGTTGACTCCACATCGCCTAAGTGCTTACATTGATGTATCTAAGCAGTTCTTGGTACAGGATTCACTTGGTGCAGAAGCATTGATTCGCCGTGACCTTGTAAATGCTATTCAGGCTAAGCTCGAAGATACAATCTTTGGTACTGAGGCTGCAGAAGGTGGTCGTCCAGCAGGTATCTTCAATGGTGTAACTCCTGTTACTGTAACTGACTTCAAGGCATTGTGTTCACTTGAATCTGATGTAGAAGATGCTAATTTCTATGGTCCTGCTAAGTATATTGTATCACCTAAGGCTAAGGCAGCTATGCGTGCTATGGCTAAGTCTACTAAGTCAACTCAGTTGGTAATGGAAGGTGACAATATTGATGGTACTCCAGTGCTTTCAACTGGTCATATTGCAAAGAATACATTCGCTTATGGTGATTGGTCACAGCTTTATGTAGGTCAGTGGGGTGCTATTGATTTGACTGTTGATCCTTATACTAAGGCTGCAGCTGGTCAGGTACGTTTGGTTATCAACGCATTCTTCGACTTCAAGCTTGTACGTCCAAAGGCAGTTGTACTTGGTACTACAGCAGCTGAGTGAATAAGAAATTCGACAATAGAAATATCATAAAGTAAAACGATGACATTTAAGGAAGTGGTGGTTCGACTCCACCACTTCCTACCCTCCACAAATAAAAGACATCATAGAATGGACTATTTAACATTAGCACAAATAAAGAAACATCTTAATATAGACACACAGTTTACAGAAGATGATGAGTATATTGAGTCATTGGCAGAAGTAGCAGAGCAAATAGTCGCACAGCATCTGAAACAAGATTTAGCAGTGATAGCATCTGACTATAATGATAACCTACCTAGACCAATAGTCCATGCTATGTTGTTGCTTATTGGTAATTTCTATGCCAATAGAGAAACTGTTGCATTTGCTTCTGCTCATGAATTGCCATTGTCTTATGAATACTTACTATCACCTTATGTAGAGTATGAAAAAACAAATATCTGATTAATATGCAAGCAGGTTTACTAGACAAGACAATAACAATTCTATACAAGAGAGAAGCTCAGAACAAGTATGGTGAACAGACTGTTACTTATGGTCAGACAGAAGCAGACCAATATAAGACAAGAGCAAGAGTAATACAAGTTTCAGGCAACAGAACAGACCAGAACAATGAAACATTCTATACATACATCAAACGGTTTGAAGTACGTAGATATGTTCCAATCAATGAATATGACTATATCCTATACAATGAAAAGAAGTATAGAATATTGAACATTGATGATTCAAATACATCATTACAGAACAAAGTAATAGATACAGAGCTGGTCAATGAATAAATTTATTTAATTATCCTAACTTATATGGCAACTGAATTCATTTCTCTATCTGCTAAAGATACTCTAGATAATTTTACTGGAGAGTTGAGAGATAAGTTAGATAAAGCAGCAAGAGCAGGTGTAATTGCTGCTATAAACACTATAAGAGACAAAGTAAAGTCTAGTGTAACATCAGCTGACTTCAATACTTCATCATCTAAGCAGTTTGGAGTACCATTGATAGAAGGTGTCAGAACTTATATGGAACAAGGTTATCCAATAGGTGTTACACATATCTTAGGTGATACAAAGCACAATGATGGTACATGGAGATTGAGATTCTTTGAAGGTGGAACTAAAGAAAGAACACAGAAGACAACAGGTCGTAAGACAGGTTCAATTTCACCAAGATGGTTCTTTAGAAATTCTATATCTAATGTAGATGAGATAGCTCAAAGACTCATAGATAGTAGAATATCAAAAGCAATAGAAGAAATAAACAAATGAAAAACACACTACTTTTAATTCAGTATGTAAGAAAGTTCTTAGTAGAAGATGAGAAAGTGAAGCAATATGTAAAAGATAAAGTCTATCCATTAGATGCTTTGCAAGGTACTTCATTTCCATTCATTGTACTTACTAGACAATCAATAACACCATTCAATTCAAAAGATGGTCACTATCAAGAAGAGTGTGCTGTTCAAGTAACCGTAGTTGCAAACAACTATACTGATTCTGTTGAATTGGCTAACAAAGTAAGAGAATGTTTAGAATGTAACAATTACAGATATAAAGATGATGAAATCAATATAGTTGATTGCATGATGACAGGATGCTATGAGAGTATGTATAATAATGCCTACATCGAACAACTTGACTTTAACTACGTAATAGGATAACACTTGAAATTATTTTTAATAAAACAAATATATTTGGAATAAATATGAAGCAGATTTTAAAGGGTGACGAACTTATGCTTTTCAAGAATAAGAAGTCAATCGCTTATGCTACATCACACGTACTTACAATCACTGGTAATACAGTAGATATTGCATCTAAGGATCATGGATTCTGGGGTGCTAGTGAAGTTGGTTCTCTTACATGGGAAATTACTTCTGAGAATCTCTATACTCAGGATGCTTATGACGAATTGTTTGATGCTATGGTTGCTTGTGAACCTATTGATGTTGCATTTGGTAAAGTAGCAAACTATGATAAGAATGGTATTGACAATTCAACTACTGATTGGGCACCAGATACCACTACTACTGGTAGTGTCAAGTATGGTAAAGCGGTTATCACATCGTTAGTTGCTAATGCGAATACTGGGGAAAATGCTACTTTCTCAATTACTTTGACTGGTCAAGGCGCGATTACCAAAACAGCACCTACAACAGAAGGTACAAGTGAATAGCTTGTCTCTTAAACAGAGCCCAGCGATGGTCATTAAACAGTTCATATCGTGGTTGGTTTGAATTTTTTTTTCTGAGGATGGGTCAAATTTGATTCATCCTCTTTTTTATATTTATTAACTATAATTTATGAAAATAATTTGAAATTTTATAGTCTTTTTCTATATTATGTATGTATTATTAATTAAAATATATAAAATAACAAATTAAACATTAGTAAATTATGAAGACAAAAATTTTAGCAATCGTATTGGTTTTGATTTCTTTCCTTACATCTTGTACTCCATCATGCAAAGAATATAAATCTTATGGAAATGGATATTCTACTAATGACACATTATTTATTGAATGTACTAATATGTCACAAGAAGCAGTAAATGATATTGTAAATAAAAGAGTATCAGGTTATCTTTTTACTTATAAAGTATATTATCCAATTAATGTTGAATCAATAGAAGACAAACCGGTAAAATGGCCAATAGTTATTATAAAGGATAATGCTATTTTGCACCATACAGTTGACACAATTCCTTTGTATGGTTTTGTTAATACTGATTCTCTAATAGTAAAAGGGTCCACAAGTTTTTATAAGAGTGCAAAAAAGTATGGGTTTGACTATTGATAAAATACATTATAGACAGTGTTTATTATTAATAAATAAATCAACCAAAATATGGAAGTAAATATTAAAGGTAAGACTTTAGATTTGCACTATTCTATGCGTATCTATTTGATATACGAAACTATTACAGGTAACTCAATAACATTAGGGCAATCACCATTTAATACAAGTGTTTCATTGTTCTATTCAGCAATTCTAGCAACAATGCAATATAATAGAATGAACCTAGATTTGGATTGGGATACTTATATTGATTGGCTTGACACACAGAAACCAGAAATTTTAAATGAGTTTTCTAAATGGTTTGTTAATTGTGTGAATGTGAATGCTGATTTGACAGAAGAAACAGAGAATAAAGAAACAAAACTAGAGAAAGCAGACACAAAAAACTCCTAAGGGTGCATGAGTATTGTAAATATCTAGTTATACAATTCCATGTTGTTTCTTATGAATATTTCTGTGACCAATTACAAGACTATGAATTGAGTTGGATGTTACAAAATATGAATTATGCATATAAAGAAGAATGGGAACAGACAAGATACAAACTTTACTATACAATTGCACCATATACTAAAAACAAAGCAAACTCAATACAAGAGTTCTTCCCACTTACTACAGATAAAGAGATAAAGGAAGAGCACAATTATGAAATTAGTGGCAATCAAATAGAATTATTAAAAGAGAAAGCAAAGAGAATAGAAGCAATGATGAATAAGGAAGGATAATATTATCCTTCCTTTTTGAGTAATATTTTTAATAAAAGAATAATAGTCCATAATGGGAAGAAACAAAGTCAGTATTTCTGTGGCGGCTGATACTGCCCAAGCAAAACAGAAACTTAATTCTTTTTCTAGAGAAATAAATAATTCTAAAAGAACTGTTAGAGACCTTACTGCAGCTTTTGAACAATTAGATGATGCAACAAAGAAGTCATCAATAGGTCAACAGATGCAAAAAGATTTACAGTCTGCTATTGATAGATATAAAGAGCTGGAACAAATTCAAAATCAAGTAAATAAGAATCTAGGTAAAACACCAAACAATAACTTATCTGGTTTGAATTCATCTATGAGTACTTTAACAGATGTAGCTGATGCATTTGGTTCTAAGTTTGGTGTTAGTATTGGTTCATTGAAGAAATTTGCTGGACCTGCTGCTATAGCAATAACTAGTGCTAGTGCTGTTGGTAGTGCAATGGTTACCGCAGAGAAGCATGCTATTGAATTTGAAGATGCGTTGTCTAATTTGTCTGCTATTACTGGTACAACTGGTAAGGATTTGGATGCATTGAAAGAACGAATAATTAATACAGGAAAGGAAACCCATACTTCATTCAAAACTATTGCTGATGCATATACTGTAGTTGGTTCAAAGATGCCTTCGTTGTTACAGAATCAGGAAGGTTTGGACGCTGTAACTCGTTCAGTAATCACATTGAAAAAGGCAGCCAGAATGTCACTAGAAGATGCCACTAACTCATTGACTGGTATCATGAACCAGATGGGTGCCTCATTCTTCGAAGCTGATGAGTATATAAATGTTCTTGCTGCTGGTTCTAAGAATGGTGCTGGTGATATTCAATATTTAGCAACAGCTTTTGACCAATGTGGTACTGCAATAAATACTGCTGGACTATCAATACAACAAGGTACAGCATTAATTGAAACATTAGCAAAGAAGCAACCAAGCGCATCAACAGCAGGTGTACAGTTAAGAAATGTTCTTATTAAGTTGACAACAGCATCAGATGAATATAATCCAAAAGTTGTTGGTCTGACTACTGCTTTACAGAATTTGTCTAAGAAGACAGGAGACACCAGTTTTATGGTCAAGATGTTTGGTGCTGAGAACATGGCCGCAGCAATACAATTGGCCAACAATATAACTACAGTACAAAACCTTACTAAAGCTGTAACAGATACAAAAGAAGCCCATAAGCAAGCGGCAATACAAGTAGATAACGTTGCTGGAGCATGGAGAGGGTTGAAGCAAGATTGGGATAATTTTGCTACTGCTATAATGTCTAATAATGGGCCAATTCAATCGGTTCTTCGAGGTGTAATTTATGATTTGAGTGCAATTGTCGACCTCATGAATAAAATATCTGGTGGTAAAACAAAAAAACAAATTGAATTTGATAATAATACAGAGATAATAAAGAACAGAGCTAGAATAGCAGCAGAAAAGGCTAGTAAAGCTGGTGAAACATCAGCACAGAAACAGTTGCGTTATGCTAAAGAGTTGACAAAAGAAATTGAAAAACAATTAAGATGGGGAAAGATTCATACAAAGAATGGAGAAGACCAAGAAAGTATTATATTAAGAAAGGAACAGTTACAAAAATTATCTAAAGAAAGATATTTGGCTCGTAAAGGCAAATTAAAAATCTTTGATACACCAGAGAAACCAGCTCCAGGTGCAGAATTCAATATCCCAACATATAAGCCTACAAAGACAACTCATATACCTCATATTACAAATAGAAACCCTATAGAAGAAGCCAATAAGTCATACAATGATACAATGACTGAGTTGAATGGTTTATTGAAGGATTCTATACTAACTCAGAAAGAATATGATGATAAGAAGAAGTCAGCAATGGAGGCTTTAAGAGAGGCTTATTACAAACAAGGTAAGACAATTGATAATTCTCCAGCGTTGGCTAATCTAAATAAAGAAATAGGTAAAGTAAAAGAATCATTACATTTGGATGCTATAAATGAAGCAGACAGAGAGTATGGTGCATCTATAAAAGAAGCAGATGACCAATTGAGAAATGGTTTGATTACTAGAGAAGAGAATAAAGATGCTATAATTGATGCTGAAAGAAAGTACATTAAGAAGATGCTGGAACTTGGCAACTTGACCGATGAACAGAACAAGAGTCTTGAAACCGTGAAAGCAGATTTAAATGCAAACTTACAAGATAAGAGAAATGAAGAATACAAAGCATCATGGGATAATATAGGTAAAGCCCAGAAAACAATAGAACTCAAATATAAGTTCATTCAAGATAAGAAATCAAATAGAGATGTATTCAATGACCTTGTAAGAGAGTATGATGAAAAGAAAAAGAAGTTAGATGAAGCAATAAAAGATGAAGAGCATCCTATTTCTTACCATCTTAAGATAGAATCAGAGAAAGAGCTAAGTAAGTTAGAGCAAAATATAGATAAAGTAGCAAAGAAAGTAAAGAAAGAAGCTAACTTTGATGCAGCATTCAATACATTTAGTGATTTAGGAAATATCGCTTCTAGTATTGATAGTATTGGTTCTGCGTTTGATAATGTAAAGAATCCATTAGAGGCATTTGCTGCCATGATGCAAACAATAACCACTTTGATGCAGACATATAAGACAATAACAGAGTTGGTGACAGTAGCACAGAATCTGTTTGCTACTTCAACTACTGCTGCAGCTGCTGCTGATACTGCTGCAACTACGGTTGAGACAACAAACTCAGCAGCAAAGACTTCAGCTGCATCAGGAGAAGCTATTGCAAATGCCACTGCTTCTGGTGCTAAGTTACCATTCCCTGCTAACATAGCTGCTATAGCTGCTGGTGTTGCTGCTGTTATTGCTGCTTTAGGTGCTATATCTGGTGCATTTGCTACTGGTGGTATTGTCGGAGGAAGCGGAGCTTCAACGACTATGGGTGACAATACACTGATACGAGTAAACAGAGGTGAGATGGTGCTGAACAACAGACAACAATCCAGACTGTTCAAGATGTTAGATGGAGGCCTTTCATTGAATACTACATCAACTGGTGGAACTGTTGACTTTAGGATTTCTGGTTCTAACTTATATGGTTCACTTAAGAACTACAGTAGCATGTCCAAAAAGCATGGCAAGATAACAGGTATCAGTTGATTTTATTTTTAATAAATCAATCATGTAACTAAATGAAATTATCAGGTACATTTTTAGATATAAATGATACTCCAATTGAAGTGGTAATAGAGAATAAATCTATTGCCACTTCTAATATTGTTATTGGTTGTGCTGGTGATAATACTAATGTGTTCTTTGGAGATGACCCATTGAGTGTAGATGAAGATTATGATTCTACATTTGATGTGATGGTACAGAAATCTGGACAGCTTACATTACTGACTAAAGGAGACACAAATTTAGTTGGTATCTTATTTGCCAACAACCAACACAATGTTACCATCACAATAAACAAAGGTGGTGATTGTGTATTCTATGGCTTTGTTGAACCAAATGTATACAGTCAAGATTATGCAGAAGAGTATACACAATTGGATATCAACTTCACTGATTTTCTATCTACATTGCAATATGGTAAGTTGTCAGATGCATCAACATACAATGAAGCAAAGCAAGCTGCCAGTACATTGTCATTCAAAGACTATATAGCAGCAATGGGTTTCTTTGATATTGGTAATGTATACTTTGACAAATCAAGTAAAGTAAGTGATACAGAAACAGACCCATTATCTGGTATTGGTGTCTCTGGCTCACTTTTCTTTGGAGATACAGAAGATGATGAATGGACGTTTGAAGATATATTGAAAGAAATATTGAAGTATCTTAATTTGCACATCATACAGATTGGTACTGATTTCTATATATTTGACTGGTCTACATTGACACAATCAAGAGAAACAAATGAAAAAGATACTATGGACTTTTTGTGTCTCAATGATGGGTCTGTTCAACAACTTTATTTTCCTAAGAAATCATATAAGATAACCAAACCAGACTATGCTTCAAATGATACTCAGATATCTGTTGATGAAGTCTACAATCAGATACAAGTAAAGTGTGATTTGAAAGACTTAGAAACTATTGTTGAGTCACCATTGGATTCTGAAAAATTAGTTTCATTATATCCAAAGCGTTTTCTTTATTGTACAGAGTATGCTGTAAAGAAAAAGAGCAACAATCCAATATTTATTAAAGATGTAGATGATTTCAACAAAATAGTACATGACCAATCTGTTGGTAATGATAATGCTCATAAATACGATTGGTATATGAGACCATTATTGAATAATTCATGGAAGTTCTATCTGAATAAGTCAATAAACAATGATACAATAGAAAGTATCTATCCTAAAGAATGGATTGATGGTCAAGGAAGTGTCTATAGTTGGCCATGGAGGGTATCTGACTATTTGAAACAGAATGCATTGACCCCATGTATGTTCAATATGGCTTACATTGATACTTTGGGTAAGAACATTTCAGATAATGAAGTAAAGAATGATTTTGATGACAATTCTAACTATCTCTATATCTCAATCAATGGTAATGGTGATGATACAGAAGCAGGACACAAACCAAGTGATGATGAAATAAAGGAACACTCAGGTATGATAGAATATCAACCATCTAATTCTGCTGTTATCTTGTCTCCAACAGATGATACAAGTACAAACTACTTAGTATTCAGTGGAAAAATCTCATTACAACCATTGACACAAGACAGTATTGGTAAAGGAACTACAGGAGATTTCATCAATTATGGTACATTGATGAAAGATGCTGGTGGTCGTGCTAAATCTTGCTATGCTGTCGGATTCAAAGGTGGTAATGGAGATAAGCATGGTGAAGAAGAAATCAATGAATGGTATCAGTATACAAGAAAATGGTACAAGAATGGTGAAGATTATTTCTATACCAATTCACTGTCACCTTACGTGCAAGAGAGAAGTCCATGGAAGTACAAATACAACTATACATCTTCTGGAGACAGTTCAGATAAGTACATGAAGCTACCTATATTGGAGTGTGAGATGACTGTAGGTGATAAGAGACTTATAGAGACAAACATAGACCAATATGGTAAATCAACATTCGAATGGGTTAAGATAGGTGAAGAGCCAATAGGTATTGACAATGAACCAATTACAACATTCTCTTTAGGTGTGAATCCAAAGATAGGTGACTGTATTATTGGTACAGAGTTTGATTTGCAGAACACAATAGACCCATTCATGAATATAGATGGTAGTGGTACAGCAATACCAATCAAGGCATCAGATAGGTTGAGTGGTAAGATTACATTCAAGATACTAGGACCAGTAAACTTGACATGGAATAATGTTACTCGTAGACACCCTAGTTTCTGGAGACACACTAAATGGACAGAAAATACTGTTTTTGTTTTAGCTCATACAGAGAATATTGTACTTAAGGACTTTGAATGTAAGATTAAGACATCAAGTGACATCATCATGAACAAGACAAACAATGACTTGATTTATATGAGTGATGAAACAAAGAAGTATATAAAGAAGAATGACAGTACAGAGATGAAGATAAACACTTTGCTTAGTACACAAGAAGCATACGAATTGGGTGTTTCTAATTCTGTAAACTTGTCTACTGCTATTGATATGAGTACTTCTATGCCACTTAAAACAATAAGTAAGAAAGAAACAAACAAACCAGAACAATTATACGTTGATGCTTATTGGAATGAGTATAACAAACAAAGAATGTTGATTGATGTTACATTCAAGACAACTGATTTTGGTGACACATTGGAGTGGAGATTCAGACCAATAAAGTTCAATTACTTTAATAGTGGTTTCTATCCTATTTCAACTAAGATAAACTATAAGAATGACCAAACTACAATGAAATTGAAAGAAGGAGCAAGTTTGTCAGAAGAGTTTGATGAGAAATACAATATGGATCTGTTCTTTGTGGATAAAGAAATAACTTATGATGGAAAAAATAATGATGATGACCAAAAAATATTTGCTCAAAAGGTATTTGGTGCACCAAGATTTACTAAATTGAGATGGTCAAGTAGTAATAGTGATATTGTTGGTATTGATGCGGATACTGGTGAATTACATTTTAATAAAAACGATGGTACTGTTGTTATTAGTGTTTATGGTTATGCTCCTAATTATTATGATGGTTATGCTGAGTATAAATTAATTTTTACAAATGTACCAATAGAAATAGGACCAAATGATATGGTTATTGCTTGGAATTGCTATGATAATTATGTTAGAAAGCGTATAACATACAAAGAGCCTAATACAGTATACCATGGTATAGATGCTATTGACCCAAATAAAGTATCTACTGTATTTATGGAACAAGGAATTCCAGTACCAGAGGAGAATAAGAAATTCATTACTCTTGGTGAGGATTCTATAAAGGTTTATTCTAGTATCATCAAAGATCCACATGGTTATTATAGTGGGTATGAGTACCATGCAGTATTAAAAGATTGTAAGATAAATGGGCTACCAATTGATGACCTATTTCAGGAAGACCACCATCAATTCCCATTTATCAATGATGATGATTTATTTCCTACTAAAGCTCATCCTCATAATCCTCAAGAAGAGGATACTATTGGTAATAGATTTTGGCATAAAATAAAAGATTTGGCCATGAATCAATGGAACTTTGTAATGATTGGCATGGGTTGGTATATTGATAATTTAAATCCATTTGGAAGTACTAGCCTTGCACTTGAATCATTGAATTTGATTGAGGTACGTCAAATTTTTGCTGGTTTTTTAGTGCACCTAGCTGATACCCCATTCAGAAATTATAGTAGGATAGCTATTGGAAATTATGATACTGATAAATTTAAATTCTCAATTACTCCACCATTAATTTCAGGTGAAATTGACCCACTTTATTATATTAATGATAGTGATTTTCATCCTGAGGAAGCAGGGCTTAGATATTTGTTTGCTGGGCAAGTTGGAATTGGACCTACTCTTAATTTAGATTGGATACGTGGTACTGGTAATCAGTATATGTTGTCTACTAATTATATGTTTGATGGGTGTGAAAATCTGGAAGAAATATCAATGCCTTATAGACCAGACCCAGAGATATATAATGCTGATCAGGATTATTATAAATGTACATTTAGAAATTGTCACAAACTAAAGAAGCTAGATGATGGACCAACATTAACTAAAGGAAAATCTATTGAAGATTCTACTAATTTGATTGGAACATTTGAAAACTGTTATAGCCTGAAATACATTAATTTCCAGTATGCAGATCCAGTACCAAGAACTACCATTCCTTCTAATGCAATTTCAAAAACTGTATTTAAGAATTGTAACAGTTTGCAAGCTATTTTCATTGGTAATTGGGATGAACTTAATTCAGAAGATAAACAAGTTATAACTGATAAGTTTAAAAACTTGCTTCGATTATCTGATTTAAATCCTGATACAATCTATATAGGTAAATATGACCTTACAGTAATACATTAATCAAAGTGGATGGCTAAGAAATGGTCATCCACTTTTATTTTTAATAAAAGATAATCTCATTTAATATCTATGCCTGATTTAATAAAGATATACAAGAGTTCAGATTTCAGAATATACGAAACATGGAAATCAGATGCTCATAAAGATGTACCATTCATGTATCATTATATTGATAGCAATGGTACTTGTTTTTGTGCTTCATTTGATGGCCATAAGTATACAAATTGTGAATGGGTAGATGACAAGTTAGTAGTATCTGTCAACAATCCTGGTTTTGCTGCTGGTCGATTGTATGTAATAAGAGAATTCTACTTGGATGATGTTTCTTTTGCTGATGGTGTTTGTAATGAAAAAGTAAAAGAAACACTAAACATATTGCTAGTAAATGGTGAGACAGATGTAACACAATATGATACAACTGTTCCTGTCTTCTATATGCGTGGACCTAAAGGTGATAAAGGAGATAAAGGTGAACGAGGTGAAGTTGGTCCACAAGGTTTGCAAGGTCTTACTGGTCCACAAGGTTTGCAAGGTCCACGTGGAGAGCAAGGTCCACAAGGTATTCAAGGTCCACAAGGTTTACAGGGTAAGACTGGTCCACAAGGTCCTAAAGGTGATGCATTCACTTATAGTGACTTTACACCAGAGCAGTTAGAATCATTAAAAGGTCCAAAAGGAGACAAAGGTGATAGAGGCGAAACTGGTCCACAAGGAGAAGCTACAAACATAAATACAATAAATGCTACAATAGATGATATTGTTGGTACTCCATCAGTTAAAGTTACTAGTACAGGAGATACTACTAAAGATGTAACATTTGTATTTAGTGGTTTGAAAGGTAAGACTGGTGCTACTGGTTTAAAAGGTGATACTGGTCCTAGAGGTCCTAAAGGTGAAAAAGGTGACCAAGGTGAGAAAGGTGATGCAGGTCCTGCTGGTCCTAGAGGACAGAGAGGTGACATTGGACCAAAAGGTGATGCATTCAAATACAGTGACTTTACACCTGAACAGTTAGAGTTATTGAAAGGACCACAAGGTGTAAGAGGTCCAAAAGGTGATAAAGGTGACCAAGGTGACCAAGGTCCAGTAGGTTTACAAGGTGTTCAAGGTAAGACTGGTCCACAAGGTGAACGTGGTCCTGCCGGTCCTAAAGGTGATGCATTTACTTATAATGACTTTACTTCAGAACAGTTAGAGTCATTGAAAGGTCCTAAAGGTGATAAAGGTGATACAGGTTTGACTGGTCCTGCTGGTCCTAAAGGTGATGCATTCAAATACAGTGACTTTACACCTGACCAATTAGCAGCGTTGAAAGGTCCTAAAGGCGATAAAGGAGAAGTTGGACCACAAGGTCCAATAGGTGAAACTGGACCTCAAGGTATACAAGGTGAACAAGGTATACAGGGTCCTGCTGGTCCTAAAGGTGATGCATTTGTATATTCTGATTTCACAGAAGAACAGTTAGCAGCGTTGAAAGGTCCAAAAGGAGAGACTGGTCCTGCTGGACCACAAGGTGAACAAGGTATTCAAGGTCCAAAAGGAGACCAAGGAGAGAAAGGTGATAAAGGTGATGCATTCAAATACAGTGACTTTACACCTGACCAATTAGCAGCGTTGAAAGGTCCTAAAGGCGATAAAGGAGAAGTTGGACCACAAGGTCCAATAGGTGAAACTGGACCTCAAGGTATACAAGGTGAACAAGGAATACAAGGTCCTGCTGGTCCTAAAGGAGAGAATGGTACAGATGGTACAGATGGTACTCCTGCTGGTTTTGGTGAGATTGTTGCAACGGTAGACAATTCAACAGGTACACCAAATGTTACAGTAACTACTTCTGGTACAAATGAAGCAAAGAACTTTACATTTGCATTCACCGGTTTGAAGGGAGAAAAGGGTGATGCTGGTTCAGGTGGTAGCGTTAATGTAGAATCAATACCTGATGACTATATTAATGCATTAGATGAATCTTTATAGAATAATCACCAATAAATTAATTTTTACATTAAATCATGACAAAATATTTAGATGAACAAGGTCTTAATACATTGTGGACTAAGACCAAGAAAACAATAAAAACCAATATAGATAACATACAAATACCAGAACAGATAACTAATGCCACTGTTGAAGTTGACAGTAATATTGGTACACCATCTGCTACTGCTTCTGTTGTAGGTAATACAATTTCTTTTGATTTTAAGAATTTGAAAGGTGAGAATGGTCCAAAAGGAGACCAAGGAGAGAAAGGTGATGCAGGTGAAAGAGGACCACAAGGTGAACAAGGAATTCAAGGTCCTAAAGGTGATGCATTCAAATACAGTGACTTTACATCAGAACAGTTAGAGTCATTGAAAGGTCCAAAAGGTGACCAAGGAGAGAAAGGTGATGCAGGTGAAAGAGGACCACAAGGTGAACAAGGTGAACAAGGAATACAAGGTCCTAAAGGTGATGCATTTACTTATAGTGACTTTACAGAGGAACAGTTAAATGCATTAAAAGGTCCAAAAGGTGAGACTGGTCCTGCTGGTACAGATGGTGCTTCTGCTGGTTTTGGTGAGATTGTTGCAACAGTAGACAATTCAACAGGTACACCAAATGTTACAGTAACTACTTCTGGTACAAATGAAGCAAAGAACTTTACATTTGCATTCACTGGCCTGAAAGGTGAAAATGGTGAAGCCACTAATTTAGATAATTATGTTACTAAAGCTGAAATCGAACAAGCTTCATATTTACAAGCACCTGCTCTTGAACCTTATGCTACTAAAGGATTGCTTGAAACAACTTATGTTAAAAAGAATGACATAAGTGAATTGGCTAACACTATTGGTACTGTTGTACTTTATAAGGGTACAGATACAAATATACGACCATCTGCGCCAACCACTAATACATTTCCACCAACAAGTGGTGATTGGTTAGTTAGTCCAGTAAATGGTACTAAGTATATACCTAGTAAGATGGCTGACCCAAGTACAACACATGTATATATTGGTGCTGTAGATGATAATAGTGAAAAAGCAGCATTCACTGAGGTAACTTCTGGTGCTCCAAATGACAATACTTGGTTATTTAACCTATATCCTAACATGGGTGGTGTTGAGTTTACTGGCGATATGAAGAACAAACAGACTATCATGTGGGTTGAATGCCCTGGTATTAAGTGTGATAAATTTGGATTGATAACTCAGGTAGATGCAAAGACTAGTGGTAAGAAATGGACCACATGGAGTCCTCTTTATGGTGGTAATAATTCATTCAGACCAATGTATTTTGATGGTACTTATAATATAATTGAAACCACAGACCATAAGTTTGTAAATTGGCCAAATGGATTGAAGTTTATTGATAAACCAGATGAAGCAGCTATTACAACTCTTGAAGATTTGAAATCTAAGCTTCAAGTAGATCCTGTTCCAAATGATTATTCACACCCAGTAGGTACTACAAATGTACATTATGCTATTGATAGTCTTATTGATTCTAGTAAGTATGAAGATAAGAAGATAATAATTCCAATAATTGTTGAATCAGATTATTGGAATGAAATGACAATAAGTGCTAATTTCTTCAATTCAACAAAGACGTATGATTACTGGTGGTCTTCTACTAACTTGTTCCAAAATGGTAAATTATTGTATGAGTGGTCTAACCCAATATCTATCAGTGGTGAAGCCGGTCCAATAGGTGAGACCGGTCCACAAGGTCCTAAAGGTGATGCATTCACTTATAATGACTTTACAGAGGACCAATTAGCAG
>OHAU01001968.1_pt1 | contig 21378 bp, 16 predicted proteins | sample 1577181 | NCBI WGS metagenome assembly OHAU01 (sample SAMEA3541472, study PRJEB24748) | human gut metagenome | biome: human gut; feature: human-associated habitat; material: faeces | place: China | collected 2012 | reverse complement strand
ATCCTTCGGTTCCAGTAAAAACGGTTTTTTCTCGCGCTTGGCGCGGCGGGCGTCGCGGATACGCTGTGTGTCATCCTCGTCGACGAGGTTGGTCAGCAGCAGCAGCGCGAGAATGACGAAGAAGATGATCGTCGCCAGTGCGTACATCTTCGGCGTGACGGTCTTTTTCGTCATGTTGTAGATGCGGATCGGGAGCGTCTGGAAGCCGCTGCCCTGCGTGAAGTAGCTGATGACGAAGTCGTCGAGCGAGAGCGTGAATGCCATGATCATGCCGGTGATGATGCCGGGCAGGATCTCCGGCACCTCCACACGGAAGAAAGCGCGCGCCGGCGTGCAGCCGAGGTCCATTGCGGCCTCAGGCAGCGCGCGGTCCATCTGCTGCAGCTTCGGCAGCACCTGCATGATGACATACGGCAGACAGAACGTGATGTGCGCCGCGAGCATTGACCAGAAGCCGAGACTCGTGGTCGCGCCGAGCAGCCGTCCGAAGAACACGAACATGAGCATGAGCGAGATGCCGGTAATGATATCCGGATTCATCATGGGGATGTCGGTCGCGGTGTCGAGCGCGGCGCGCAGATATTTGCTGCGGAGCTTGTTCATGCCAACGGCGGCGGCCGTGCCCATCACGGTCGAGACGATCGATGCGATCACGGCGAGGATGAGCGTGTTTTTGAGTGCGTTGAGCGTTTCGGCGTCACGAAACAGCTCGTAATACCATTTCAATGAGAAGCCGGAGAAGACCGACAGGCTCTTTGCGTCGTTGAACGAGAACACCAGCAGGATCGCGATCGGCGCAAACAGAAACACGAAGATGAGGGCGGTGTAGATTTTTGCAGCTCGTTTCATATCACACACCTCCGTAGACGCGCTTGTTCGTGCCGCGCTTCATCAGCGCCATGGCCGCCAGCAGGATCAGCATGAGGATGAAGGCAATGGCGGCGGCAAAGTGCAGGTTGTTGGCCACGTACTGCCCCTCAATGGCGTCGCCGATGAGGAAGAACTTGCCGTTGCCGAGCTTCTGCGAGATATAAAAGGTGCTGATCGACGGGATGAGCACCATCGTGATGCCGGACACGACGCCCGGCAGGCTCAGCGGGAAGATGACCCGGCGCAGCACGCCGAGACTGTTGCAGCCGAGGTCGCGCGCGGCCTCGATCAGGCGTGTGTCCATCTTGGCCATGACCGAGTAGATCGGCAGGATCATATACGGGAAGTAGTCGTAGACCATACCGATGACGACGGCGGCCTCCGTGCCGATAATGTGCGCCTGCCCGAGATGCAGCGCGGAAAAGAGCGCGTTGAGCAGGCCCGTGTCCTGCAGGATGGTCATCCACGCGTAGGTGCGGATGAGGAAGTTCATCCACATCGGGATCATGATGAGCGTGATGATCGTCTTTTGCGTGCGCGGTGCGGCGCGCGCAATGATATATGCGATGGGGTAGCCCATGAGCAGGCAGACGGCCGTGGAGATGACAGCCAGCTTCACCGAGCGCCAGAAGATGAGCAGGTAGGTGTGTACCTCGCGCGTGGCGCCGCTGTCGTCGGTGATCGTGCTCACGGCGGTGAAGAATTTTGTCAGGTTTTCGGTCGTGAACCGGAAGCTCTCATCCGTGAACGCATAGTAGGCCACGAACACGAGCGGCACGGCCACGAAGATGACCGCCCACACGGAATACGGTGCGAGCGCCAGACGCTGCGCCAGCGAGGCGCGGCGGTTTTCGGTGCGGATGCGGCTGCTCATTCGTCCGGCTCACTTTCTGCGTCCGAGAGCTCGTCCAGCTCGTTGCTGAACGAGGAGTAGTCGCCGTACATGCCCGAATACTCAGACTTTTTCATGATGTGGATGGCGTCGGGCTCGATATAAAGGCCGACCTCCGCGCCCTCGTCAACATAGTCCGTCGTCTGGATCATCCACTTGAAGCCGTTGATGTCGATGATGATCTCATAGTGCACGCCCATGAACGTGATGGACGTGACCGTGCCGCGCAGCATGCCCTGCTCGATGGGCACGATGTCCACATCCTCTGGACGGATGACGACGTCGACATTCTCGTTTTTGGCAAAGCCCTTGTCCACGCACGTGAACGTGTGGCCCGAGAACGTGACACTGAAATCCTTGCGCATGATGCCGTCGACGATGTTGCTCTCACCGATGAAGTCGGCCACGAAAGCGTTTTCCGGCTCATTATAAATATCGATCGGCGTGCCGATCTGCTGGATGCGCCCTTCCGACATGACGACGATGGTGTCGGACATGCTCAGCGCCTCCTCCTGATCGTGCGTGACGAACACGAACGTGATGCCGGTGGCCTTCTGGATGTTCTTGAGCTCCTGCTGCATGTCCTTGCGCAGCTTCAGGTCGAGCGCGGCGAGCGGCTCGTCGAGCAGCAGCACGCGCGGACGGCTCACGAGTGCACGCGCGATGGCGACGCGCTGCTGCTGGCCGCCGGACAGACGCGTGACGTTGCGCCGCTCAAAGCCCGTGAGCTTGACGAGCGCAAGCATCTCGTTGACCTTCTGCTCGATCTCGTCGCGCGGCAGCTTCTGCTCGCGCAGCGGGAAGGCGACATTTTCAAACACGTTCAGGTGGGGGAAGAGGGCATAGCGCTGAAAGACGGTGTTGATGTTGCGCTTGTGCGGCGGAATGTCGTTGATGCGCTCTCCGAGGAAGAGAATGTCCCCCTGATCGGGCGTTTCAAAGCCGCCGATCATGCGCAGGGTCGTGGTCTTGCCGCAGCCGGAGGGGCCGAGCAGCGTGAGGAATTCGTTGTCGTAGATGTCGAGGTCGATGCTGTCGAGAACGGTTTCGCCGTCAAATTGTTTGGTGACGCCCCGGAGCTCAATGACTTTTTTCATGGTTGATGTCCCCCTTCAGGCACAAAAAACGCCGCTGCAAAGTCAGCAGCGGCGCTTGTGAGCGAGACAAATCCGATTGGCGCACGTCGGCACGCAGCCGCGTCCGGCCCGTGCACACCGTTCCCAACAGAATGTCGTGTCTTGAGAGTCTATATAGCAAAGATTACTTTTACTACTCTTATTGACCATTTCACAAGTTTGGATGCTGAAAGCAGCCTGGTTTTAAGTGACCAACTTATAAAACTTGAGCTTTTAACTCAATCAATAAGGCAACAGAAGTTGCCACCGCACATGCGTGCGGTTTGCGGCATTCGACCCGGCTGTCCGTATGGCCTTGGCCGGCGTGCGGGGCACGGCGGCGGTCGCATCTTGCTTCGGAAAGACTCTGGAGATCATTCCAATTGAGACGCCTTATTTTATCAGGAATCATTCCGTCTGTCAATCATTTTTCGACGAAATTCCTGCCTCTTAACACGGCAGAAATTCACGTTTTGTGCATGGTTTACATAATGATGAGCAAAACAGAAGAAAAGTTCGTCAATTTCATGACCCACAAATGTTTTTGCTGAAAAATCATGAGATTGCGTTTCCCACCAGACTTGTATGATTTGAACGAAAACGGTTTACATAACATAACTTCTTTCGGCATTTTTGTGCAATGCTTATGAAAAGTTGACAAAAAAGAAACCAGATATTTGTCATTCTTTTCACTTGAAAGATTCTGGTGTGCGCGCTATCATAATCTTAGCAATGTGTTTACACTTTGTTCTTAGTTTGTTCATGACCTGCATGAAACCATACTATGAAAATTTTGCATCGAACGGGGAGGACAGCGAATGACCCGCGAAGAAGCGCTCGACAAACTGTGCCACAGTTATTCGGGATATTTTGATGTTGTGCGCCACGAGGAGCCGAAGGGCCATCTGGTCGCGGAGGCCGGGCTGCACATCCACTCTGAGAAATATGTTCTGGTCAAGGCCGCCAAGCTCTGGGAGGCCGACAACAACGAATATGTCTACATTTTCTCGGTGCCCGTGCTCACGAAGGAGATCTTCGAGCGGTGCCGTGAGCAGGCGCGTGTTGACGGCCTGCAGCGGATCGAGCCGGGTCCGAACCATATGTGCTCTTATATCACGGCGATCTTTTTGTGTGACACCTGTGAGCCGGATGCGCTGCGCGCCCTGCGCCGCACACGTATTTATAAGAGCTTCAAGCTCGCCTTCCACGGCTGGATGGATTACCACACCGGCGTTGCGGAGCTGAGCACCGGCAAAACGGCTGCCAACGGCAGCGGACGCAGTACAGCACAGTTGTTGAAGACAACACTGTTTAAGAATATGAAAGAAGGGAGTTAATTCAATGAATGCTGCTGTAATTCTGATTATTGGTATTGTCATTCTCGCCCTGGGCTATGTGTTCTACGGCGGATGGCTGTCCAAACAGTGGGGTATCGACCCGTCCCGCACCACCCCGGCTCACGAGCTGGAAGACGGTATGGACTACTGCCCCGCAAAAGCCCCTGTCCTGATGGGACACCACTTCTCCTCCATCGCGGGTGCCGGCCCGATCAACGGTCCTATTCAGGCCGCTGTTTTCGGCTGGGTCCCGGTGCTGCTGTGGGTCCTCATCGGCGGTATCTTCTTCGGCGGTGTGCATGACTTCGGCGCACTGTTTGCATCTGTCCGCAACGACGGCCAGTCCATCGGCACCGTTGTTGAGAGCAGTATCGGCAAGAAGGCAAAGCGCCTGTTCCTCATCTTCTCTTACCTGACCCTGATCCTGGTCGTGGCCGCGTTTGCGTCCATCGTTGCCAATACGTTCAAGGCCACCTATCTGGAGAGCGGCGCTGTCGATGTGGCGAAGTCTGCCGCCAACGCGACCACGGCGATCATTTCGCTGCTGTTCATCGTCCTGGCGATCTTCTTCGGTTTCTTCGTGTACCGCAGAAACGCGCCTCTCGGTGTGTCCACGCTCATCGGCGTTGTTGCCATCGCCGTGATCATGTGGCTCGGCATCAAGTGGCACCCGATCTACCTCAGCTACCAGACCTGGATGATCATCTGCGGCATCTACATCCTCGTGGCTTCCGTCACGCCTGTGTGGATCCTGCTGCAGCCGCGTGACTACCTCAGCTCCTTCCTGCTGTACGCCATGATGCTCCTCGCGCTCATCGGCGTCGTCGGCGCGCATCCGTCTCTCGACATGCCCGCCTTCACCGGCTTTGTTGACACCGTCGCTCCGACGGGCAGCTCCCTTGGCTATATGTTCCCGGCTCTGTTCGTGACCATCGCCTGCGGCGCGATCTCCGGCTTCCACTCCCTCGTTGGCTCCGGCACGACTGCCAAGCAGCTCAACAACGAGAAGGACGCGCAGCCCATCGCCTACGGCGGCATGCTCATTGAGTGCGTGCTCGCGCTCGTTTCCCTGTGCGCTGTTGCGTACGTCTGGGAGCGCTACAAGACCGGCGAAGTCGTCACCCCGACCGTCGTCTTTGCGACCGGCCTGTCCGAGATGCTCGGCAAGGTCTTCGGTGCAGGTGCTGTCAATGTCACCTACACGCTGATGGTTCTGGCCGTCTCCGTGTTCTGCCTGACCTCTCTGGATACCGCGACCCGTCTGGCTCGCTACATGTTCCAGGAGTTCTGGCTCAAGCCCGGTGAGAAGGTCTCCGACCCGACCGTCACCGGCGCGCGCAAGGTTCTCTGCAACCCGTACGTCTCCACTGCGATCACCGTCGTGCTCGGCATCGCGCTCGGCATGACCGGCTATGCGAAGATCTGGCCCCTGTTCGGCGCTGCCAACCAGCTCCTCGCCGGCCTCGGCCTGCTGGCCGTCGCCGCTTGGCTCGGCAAGATGGGCAGAAACAACAAGATGTTCATCTTCCCGATGATCTTCATGATCCTCGTGACGCTGACCTCTCTGGTGTTCACCATCAAGGCTCAGATCGTCGGCATCATCGCCGGTGGTCAGGGTGTTGCCTGGTTCTACATCCGTGGTATTCTGGCTGTCCTGCTGGTCATCCTTGCAATCGACCTCGTTGTCGAGGGCGGCAAGGCGATCGCGTCTAACAGCAAGAAGGCTGAGCAGGCTTAATCGCCGCACAGCGCAAAATGTAACCCCTGTGTGGGCGCTCTGCTTCGGCAGAGCGCCCATTTTTTGCTTGCGGATTTCCGTTCCGGCAGCGCGTTCTCTTCATTTTCGGTTGCAAACGGAGGGGAAACATGGCATACTGTAGGCAGCATTCACATGGGAGGTGCAGCCATGAAACGCAGCGAGCAACGCGAACAGAACATCCAGCGGGTCATCCATGTGGCGCAGTCACTGTTCATTGCCGACGGCATCGCCGCGACGCCCATCAGCCGTATCGCCGAGGCCGCCGGCCTGACACCGACGTCGCTGTATCGCTATTTCCGCAACAAAGACGCACTTGTCTTTGCCGCGTGGCGCGATGCATTGGCGACGTTTTTCTCGGATTTCATGGCGCAGTATACCCGCGAGGCCGCGTCCTGCAAGAACGGGTATGAGAAGTTCGTCGTCTGCATGCATATCTATTTTCGAACTTATGACCGCCGGCCGGAGTGGTATGACTACACGCGTGAGATGTTCTCCGCCTACTCGGAGAAGGGGACGGGCAACGACGTCAACAATGTCTTCTGGAAGTATTACGACCGCGAGATCCCCGTCCCGGCGCTCAAGGCGCTGCGCGAGGGCGTGGCCGACGGATCGATCCGGCCGGATGTGAACATCTATGCCGTGTACCAGTGCCTGCTCAACGCATATACCGGCACGACGATCTATGAGAACCTGTCCTTCGGCGTTTCACCGGTCGCGGTCGTGCAATTTACCGGTGAGCTGCTCGTCAACTACATCAAAAATGAGCCGAGCACACCCGCGTTGTGTAACAAAACTGAAAAAACGCAAGATGTGTAACAAAAGATACAGAGCGGACGCGCCGCTTTGATAAAATAATATCATCTGGTTTTCTTTTTTTTACACAGATGTGTTAGTGGCAGTAACATATGGACAAATACCGCGGAGGTGAGTAGTACGGAGAAGAATAGAACCAAGCGTTCCTACGATTTCACGCCGTGTCTGCCGTTTTGGGATGCGCTCACAAGCTCCCAGCAGCAGATGCTGCGCCTGAACACCATCGTCCGCTCATACCGCGCGGGGGACAATGTTGTGTTTTCCATGCCGGAGCGAAACGGACTTTTCCTCGTGCTCTCCGGCGGACTGCGTGTGTTTATCGCGACGGATACCGGCCGCGAGATCACACTGCTGTCGGTCGTCAGCGGCGGCTGCTGCGTGCTCAACACACTCGACAGCGCAGAGCCGGGCGACACAATGCCCATCCTGCAGGCGAGCAGTGATGCCGTGTTTGCCTATATCAACATCGTTGCGCTGCGTCCGCTTTGCGCCGAGGCCCCGGTCGTGGAGCAGTTTCTGCGCAGCACTGCGGCACGCAATGTACAGAAGGTGCTCAATAACATTGAGTATTATTTCTTCCACCCGCTGCGCAGCTGCATCGCGCGCGTCGTGCTTGAAAAAGCCGATGCACACCCCGAGGACGGCTTCGCGCGCATCACGCACGAGGAGATCTCGCACCACCTCGGCACGACCAGAGAGGTCATCAGCAGAGAGCTTGAGGGCATGCGCCAGATGGGGCTGCTGCAGACCGGCCGCGGGAAGATTTACGTGCTCGACCGCTCCGCACTCGAGAGTATGGCCAATTTATAGGCAGTTTTTTCTCCGATTTCATAGATGGCAAGGCTGCTTGGAAGCGTGATTTCGCTTCCGAGCAGCCTCTTTTTTTGTGCTAAACGACGCATTTGAATCGGACACGCGGTGAAAAACGGTCAAAATGCACAATGAAAAGTCGTCAAACTTGTGACATTCAACAAAACCACGCGGTCATGTTTAATTACGGCCATTTGTGTAACAAATGGTGCAGTAAAGACGGCGAAATGCGCTATATTGATAATTGTCAAGCGAAAAGCTTCTTTTTTTTCGAAGCAAGTGTTAGTGACAGTAACAGAAGAAGTCGTGCAGACGGACTGCACAAAAAATACGGAAAACACATCATGAATGGGAGGTACACAGAATGTATTACAGCAGCGGTAACTATGAGGCGTTTGCAACGCCGAAAAAACCCGAAGGCATCGATGGCAAGTCGGCTTACGTCGTCGGCACCGGTCTGGCCGGTCTGGCAGCGGCCTGCTTTTTGATCCGCGATGCGCAGATGCCCGGTGAGCACATCACGCTCTTTGAGCACCTGCCCGTAGCCGGCGGCTCCTGCGACGGCATCTACGATGCGACCAAGGGCTTCATCATGCGCGGCGGCCGTGAGATGGATAACCACTTCGAGTGCATGTGGGATCTGTTCAAGTCCATCCCGTCGATCGTGAACCCGGGCGAGACGATCTTCTCCGAGTACTACTACCTCAACAAGGAAGACCCGAACTTCTCCCTGTGCCGCGTCACCGAGAAGCAGGGCCAGGACGCCCATACCGACCGCAAGTACGGCCTGACGCCGGGTGCCGCCACGCAGCTGCTCAAGCTGTTCATGGCGACCAACAAGTCCCTCGAGGACAAGAAGATCGATGACGTGTTTGACGATGAGTTCTACGCCACGAACTTCTGGACCTACTGGCAGACCATGTTCGCGTTCGAGAAGTGGCACAGCGCCCTTGAGATGAAGCTCTACCTGCAGCGCTACATCCACCATATCGACGGTCTGCCCGACCTGAGCGCGCTGCGTTTCACCCGCTACAACCAGTATGAGTCGATGATCCTCCCGATGTGCAAATACATCACCGACCACGGCGGAAAGGTGCTCTTCGACACCACGGTCACGAACATCGTCTGCGACTGCACCGAGGACAAGAAGGTCGCCAAGAAGATCGAGTACACCCAGGGCGGTGTGGAAAAGGTCATCGAGCTGACCGAGAACGATCTCGTCATCTGCACCAACGGCTGCCAGGGCGACGCGTCCGCTTACGGCGACAACACCCACGCGCCGGTCGTGAAGGTCAAGAACGGCGAAGGCCCGTCCGTCGAGATGTGGAAGAAGCTCGCCGCGCAGGATCCGGCGTTCGGCCATCCCGAGAAGTTCTTCAAGGACATCAAGGAGACCAGCTGGGAGTCCTGGACGGTCGACACGGCCAACAAGCAGATCCTCGATGCGATCCAGAAGATCTGCAAGCGCGACCCGCTCTCCGGCAAGGTCGTCACCGGCGGCATCGTCACCTGCCGCGATTCGAGCTGGCTCATCAGCTGGACCATCAACCGTCAGGGTCAGTTCCAGGAGCAGCCGAAGGATCACTGCCTGATCTGGGTCTACGGCCTCAACTGCTGGGACGACAAGGGCGACTTCATCAAGAAGAACATGTGCGACTGCACCGGCATCGAGCTGGCGGCAGAGTGGCTGTACCACATCGGCATCCCCGAGGATCAGATCATGGATCTGGCCACGAACGAATGCAACACCACGCCGTGCATGATGCCTTACGTCACCACGTTCTTTGAGCCCAGAGCTGAAGGCGACCGCCCGAAGGTCGTGCCCGACGGTTCGGTCAACCTCGCGTTCGTCGGCCAGTTCGCCGATACCCCGCGCGACACCGTGTTCACCACCGAGTACTCCATCCGCACCGCGATGGAAGCGGTCTATACGCTCTGCAACGTCGACCGCGGCGTGCCCGAGGTCTGGGGCAGCGTGTATGATATCCGCGACCTGCTCTACGCCACCAGCAAGCTGCTCGACGGCAAGAAGCCGCTGGAGTTCCTGCTCCCGTCGGTGCTGCCGCTGCTCGACCTCGTCAAGGAGCCGCTGGTCAACAACGTCGTGGTGGATCTGCTCAAGAAGTATAACATCGTCTGACGTACCACCCGTTAGATGTCGCATCCCCCTTTGCCCCGGAAGCGAAAGCTGCCGGGGCATCTTGCGCATCAGGCCGGCAGGGGAACGCGAAAAGCAAAGACGCCGCAGCTGCGGCGTCTTTGCTTCTGGATTCCGATGCTATTGCGTTACAACGGGGAAGGAGATGCACACTGCAAAGCCTGCGCCCCAGTCGGACGCGGCGCTGAGCGTGAGCCCGAGCTCCTTTGCGATCTCGCGCGCGAGGTAGAGGCCCATGCCGGTGGCCTTGCTCTTTTCGTGACCGGAGTCACCGGTGAAGCCCTTTTCAAATACATACGGCAGGTCGCATGCGCGCACGCCCGGCCCGTTGTCACGGACGGTGAGGACGGTCTCGGCCGTGTTGCACGTGAGCGAAAACGTGAGTACCGGCGCATCGCTTGTGTATTTGACGCTGTTGCTCACGAGCTGACCGAGCAGGAAACACAGCCCGCGCCGGTCGGTGAATACGATCTCGTCCGTAAGCTGCCGCTCGATACGAATGTGCTTTTCCTCGAGCAGCGGACGGTAATCGTCGAGCACCTCGTCAATGCAGCTGCGCAGCGTCAGGCGCTCGAACCGATAGTCGCGCCGTGCGCCGCGCAGGCGCGCATAGTAGAGCATCTGGTCAATGAACGCCTGCATCCGGTTGCGTGCGTAGTCGAGCTTGAAGCCGACCGCCTCCGGCAGCGTGTCGCGCCGATTGTCGAGCACGAGCGTCAGCAGCGCCAGCGGCGTTTTCACTTCGTGCGCCCAGAGCTCCACGTAGTCCTCATAGTCGTCCATCTGCGTTTGCAATTGTGCGATGGTCTGCTGCTGCGCGCGCAGCGTTTCGCCGAGCAGGTGTGCACTCTGCGCCTCGCACGGGGCGAGCAGGCGGCACAGTGCCTGTTCGTGTGCCGCGTCCGGTGTGGCCAGAAAGGCCGTGAAGGCTTGCTCCCGCCGTTTTGCCCGTGCGCAGAGCACAGCGCACACACCGGCGAACAGAAACACCGTCGCCAGCACGATCACGGCCGCCATGGCGGCGAAGGCCTGCGCGTCCGCCAGCCACAGCAGCAGCGCCGCGAGCGCGTCCACGCCCAGCAGCAGCCCCAGCCACGGCAGGTACTGCCGCAGATAGCTTCCGTTACGCTTCATGCGGCACCTCCAACCGGTAGCCGACGCCGCGCACGGACACGAGCTGCTGGCACATACCGAGGGACGCCATCGTCTTTTTCAGCCGCGTGAGGTTGACCTGCAGCGCGTTTTCATCGATGAACTCCGTCGTGCCCCAGAGGGCGCGGCTCAGGTCGTCCTTTGTGACGGTCTGCCCGCCGTGCGTCAGCAGCGCTTCAAGCAGCTTGCCCTGATTCGGCGGCAGGACGACGGACCGGTTGTGGATGAAGAGCGTGTAGGTCTGCCGGTCGAGCAGGAAATCCGCGCCCTCGAGCAGATTCGGCCGCCCCTCATAGCGCTTGAGGACGTTTCCGATGCGCGCCAGCAGCCGCTCCTTTCGATAGGGCTTGGTGAGATATTCGTCCGCGCCGAGCTCGAGCGCGTGCACCTCGTCACGCAACTGGTCGCGTGAGGTCAGCACAAGCACCGGCAGGGCGCTGCGCCGCTTGATGTCGCGGCAGATCTGAAAGCCGCTCACCTCCGGCAGATTCAGGTCCAGCAGCACCAGATCGGGGGCGAGCGCGAGCAGCTGCCCGGTCACGGCGGAAAAGTCCGTGATCTCCGTGACGGCGTAGTCTGCGCGGCGCAGCATATCCGCAAGTTCCTCGCGCATGAGCGCCTCATCTTCCACGACGGCGATGTGCTTCATCGCGCCGCCCCCTTTCTGCGTTATTCTTCGCGTTCCGGCGCCATCAGGGTCAGCAGGTATTTGCTGCTGGAGCGCTTGACGGCCGCCATGTAGATCCATTCTACCACACACAGCAGCAAAATCATAGCTCCGGCGGTGATCATCAGATCTGTCATGCCGCGCTGCGCCTGTGCGGTGAGCATGCCGGTGAAGAGCGCGCGCACGCCAAACGCGCTGCTGACCGCCGCCACGCCGACCGGCAGGCCGAAGTACCAGTTGATCTGTGCCTTTGCTGCGCGGCAGAGCGTGTCGTGCTCTGCGCCGAGGCGCACGAGCGTCCGGTAGCGGCGCGCGGCCTTCTGCTGGCCCATGAGAAACTGCACGCCGATGACGGTATTGGCCACGACGAGGAAGATGATGGCGAGGTAAATGGTCAGGTAGCTTGCCGCGACGATGTAAAACAGCTCCCGGCCGAGGTTCTGCAGATAACTTTCGTATTCCAGCCCGAGCGGGTCGAGCTGCCCGTTCATGTCCGCGATGGCGTTCATGAGGCTCTTGCCCTCCGTCACGGACGGGGCGAGCACGCCGTCGAGGTAGACGTCATAGTCGCCCTGCGTGTAGTGGTCGAACACCGTGTCCGGCACGATGAGCGCAAACGATATCGTGATCGAGCGGTCGGTCACGACGCTCACCGACTGCACCTGCCCTGTGAGCGTGAACGGCGCACCGTCGATCGTGACGGCAGCGCCGTCCGCGATTAGGCGGTCAAGCAACGCCGTGTTTTCCGCCGATGACACATCGCTGTCGCAGTAGACGGCAACCTCATCGGGCGCAAGCGTCAGCTCCGGCAGACCGGCCGCGGCCAGCAGGCGGTTATAGCTGCTGAGCGCGATGAGGTGCGGATAGCCCACGGCCTCCAGCAGGTATTGCAGCTGCTGCCGCTCGTCGGAGACGGGCATGGCATCGATGGTGCGCTGCAAGGCGGGGAATTTCACGGTGTTTTGGTAGTCCGTGCTCGTGCGCACGCGGCCGATGCGCATCTCAAAGATGTCGGAAAAAGCGCTGTCGAGCCCGTGCGCCGTCAGCGTTTCGCGCACGGTGTCGGCGCTTTTGCTGTCGGTGGGGAAGGTATAGTCGAGCGTGTGCGTCTCGGCTCTGGATGAGCGCGCGGTCGCAACGCCCACGCCGAAGCAGCACAGCGCCGCAAGGATGAGCAGGGAGCTGATTGCCAGCGTCCCCGAGCGGTGGATGACCGTCTCCTCGACCTGCCGGAAGTTAAACACCCGCAGTCGGCCTGCGCCGCCGCGCCGGGCGAGCCGGTCGATGATGACGCGCAGCCCGTAAAACAGCAGCAGCGTGCCCGCCACGCCGAGCGCGAGCGTGCCCGCCATGTAGCGCAGGCCGCTCCACGCATACCCGCGGATGGCAAACGTATACGCACCGGCGAGCAGTGCCGCGCCCAGCACGAGCGCCGCAGCGTAAACGACGGCGGGACGCTGCTTTTTCGTGCCCTCGGGCGTCTCCGTGAGCAGCGCGCCGATCTCTTCGCGCACGATCTTCCCGCTGAGGATGAGTGAGGCCAGCAGCTTGATCGCAAGAAAGCCCACGGCCGTCCAGCCGATGGCGGGCAGCGACAGCGCGAAGCGATGCCCCACGATGCCGAGCCCGACGAGCCGCGCCGTGACGAGGCTGATGACCTCCGAAATGAGCAGCGCTGCCGGCAGGCCGATGGCCAGCGCGATGAGACTCGAGCGCAGATCCTCCGCCAGCAGCATGCCGAAGAGCTTGCGCCGCTGCATACCGAGCATGAGGTACACACCGAATTCGTGCCGCCGCCGCGCGAGTTGAAAGCGGTTGGCGTAGTATACGAGAAAGAACAAAATGAACAGCGTCAGCCCGTACAGCACCGGGACGAGCGTCAGCAGCCGGTTCACGGCGTTGCTCTCCATGCGCTGCAGGAACACCATCACGTCCTGATGCGACAGGGAGAGAATGATGTAAAACGCGATGATCGCAATGAGCAGGGACGTGAAAAACAGCCCGTTTTCCCGGCGGCTGCGGCGGCTGTTGCGTTTGACGAGTTCAGAGAACATTGGCACTGCCCCCTCCCAGCTGCGCCATCACGGCCAGAATGCGCCCGTAGAATGCCTGCTGCGTCTCGTCCGGCACGTCGCGCCGCAGCTCGTGAAAGAGCACACCGTCCTGAATGAAGAGGATGCGCTTGCAGTAGCTCGCGGCGTTGCAGTCGTGCGTCACCATGAGGATGGTCGTGCCGGCGTCCGTGTTCAGACCGGAGAGCTTTTCCATGAGCGCGCGGGCGTTTTTCGAGTCGAGCGCGCCGGTCGGCTCGTCCGCCAGCACGATCTCGGGGTCGAGAATGAGTGCGCGCGCCGCTGCGATGCGCTGCTTTTGCCCGCCGGACATCTGCGCCGGAAACTTGTCGAGCACGTCCGTCACCTCAAGGTAATCGGCGAGCTTTTGCAGCCGGGCACAGCTCTCAGCCTCAGACGCGCCGTGCAGCGACAGCGGCAGGAGGATATTCTCGCGGCCGGTGAGGTTATCGATGAGCTCAAAGTTCTGAAACAGGTAGCCGATCTCCTTGCCGCGGTAGTCGGCCAGCGCTTTTCCGTGCAGCGTCGTGACGCACTTGCCGTGCAGGGCGACGGCGCCGGCGGTCGGCGCGATGACGGTCGCGATGCAGTTGAGCAGCGTCGATTTGCCCGAGCCGCTGCTGCCCATGATGCCAAGAAACTCGCCCGGCATGACCTGAAACGAGATGCCGTCGAGCGCGCGTGTCAGATTCGGCTCCTTGCCATAATATTTCTTCAGGGCTGCAATTTCGAGAATTGGGTCCATTGCACATACCTCCTTTGGATTCTGCTGCCATGGTACAACACCCGGCGCGCAAAATCCACTTACAGTGCCTGAAAGGTTTTCGCCGTTCGGCTTGACAGCTGCGCGGCGGCACGATATGCTGAAATTGCTGAAATCATACCCCTGCAACCGCCGGTTGACACATTTGACAGTCGCCTTGGTGGCGCGCAACCGGCTAATTTGATATCCTGTCCTCAGCCGGAAACGGAAAAACAACACGGGAGGAAGCCGATTATGATACTGGCAGATAAGATCGTGACCCTGCGCAAGCGCGCCGGCTGGTCACAGGAGGAACTGGCGGCACAGCTGGGTGTGTCGCGCCAGTCGGTGTCGAAGTGGGAGGGCGCGCAGTCCGTGCCCGATATGCAGAAAGTCGTGCAGATGAGCCGCCTGTTCGGCGTCACGACCGATTACTTATTAAAAGAAGAGCTCGGCGAGCCGGAACCGGCCCCGGCCGAGTCGGATGCGCCGCTGCGCTGCGTGACGATGGAGCAGGCGGCGGACTATCTGTCGCTGCGGCGGGCGGCCGCGCCGAAACTCGCGGCGGCGACGCTGCTGTGTGTGCTCTCACCGGTGGCGCTGCTTTTGCTTGCCGCGCTCAGTGACCGGCCGGGTGCTGCCCTCTCGGAAAATGCGGCAGCGGGCATCGGTCTGTGCGTGCTGCTGGTGCTTGTGGCGGCTGCGGTGGCGGTGTTCATCACGTGCGCCGCGCAGGTGAAAGCGTATGCTTTTCTGGAGACCGAGCCGTTTGAGACGGCCTACGGTGTGACCGGCATGGTGCGTGAGCGCCGGGCGGCGGCTGCACCGGAGCACACGCGTGGAAAGGTCGCGGGCACGGTGCTGTGCATCCTGTCAGCGGTGCCGCTGTTTATCGCCGTCTGTCTGAACGGGCCGGATCTGCTGTATGTTGCGGCGGTCTGTCTGCTGCTCGTACAGGCGGGTGTTGGCAGTGCGTTGTTTGTCTATGGCGGCGTGTATCAGGCGGCGATGGACCGGCTGCTCGAAGAGGGCGACTATGTCCGGCCGCGCAAGCGGCAAAACGGTGTTGTTGGCGCAATCAGCAGCATCTACTGGCTCACGGTTACGGCGGCGTATCTGCTCTGGACGTTCGGACCGTGGTGGGACGCGCAGCCGCAGGACGCATGGATCCTCTGGGCGGTCGCGGGGGTGCTCTACGGCGCGGTCATGGCGCTCGTGCGCGGGATTCGAAAATGAAGTGCCTGCAGGGGAATAGAAAAAGAAAAGAGCCGCAGGCGGCTGCCTGCGGCATTTGCGATTCTTATTCAGGAATGTTACAGCGTGTTCTCGCCGGTCTCGAGACCGATGACCTCGTCCACCGGCAGCGAGAGGATGATGCCGTGCGCATCCGTGCGCAGGCCGCAGGCGTCGCTGATGGCGTTCATGACGGCGGCCTTTTTCTCGCGCGGCGTGACGATGACGACAAACTCCTCTTCCTCCTGCATGGAGATGCCGAGCTTGCGGCTGATGCGCTCGGAATTCTGGCGGCGTCCCTTGAGGATCGTGCCGCCCATGGCGCCTGCGCTTCTGGCGGCGTCGATGGCGTCGCTGCTGTAGCCGTTGCTGAGCGCGACCCAGATGGCGGCGTAACCCGCGCCGGTTTGCATATCGGACATTTCGTTACACACCCTTTCTTCGATCTTCTGTTCAATGGTCTCGCGCAGCTGGTCGTTCATGAGCTGGAACAGCGGCCGCTGCAGTCCCGTGATCGGGATCGTCAGCACGATGCCGCCGCCGCGCTTATGCAGCGGGATGCGCTGCTGCAGCGCGTCAAGCAGGTCGCGCACGAGAAACTTCGGCAGCAGCCCGATCGTGAGCAGGCGGCTGCTGCCGCTCAGCCCGAAGATGTCGAGCATTTCCGACGGCGCTGTGCCGTGTCCCTGACACTGGTAGTAGATCGGGATGCGGAAATTCTGAAACGTCTGCTCGAGCTTGCGGCGGTATTCATGGTTCGTGATGATGAGCACCATGCGCGGTGCGAGTCGGTTTTCGGAATGTATCATATCTCTTCGTCCTCCAGGTCGATGACGCCGTCATCGGACAGCAGGTCAGCTTTGTTTTGCGCCACGGCTTTGGATCTATGTACGTAAAGGACGCCCATGATCTGGATCGCCACCGGCGGAGCGAGCGCGACGAGCGCCACGACGCCGAAGGCGTCCGTGACGACGTTGCCGCCGAGCGCGGTGCACGCGCCCATGGCCAGCGGCAGCAGGAAGGTAGAGGTCATGGGCCCGCTCGCGACGCCGCCGGAGTCGAAGGCGATGCCTACGAACACGGACGGCACGAACCGCGCGAGGATGAGCGCGAGCGCGTAGCCCGGCACAAGGATCCAGTAGATGCTGATGCCGGTCAGCACGCGCACCATCGACAGCATCACCGCGCAGGCCACGCCGATGGACAGCGCCGTGTTCATCATGCTCTGCGACACCGTGCCGCCGGTGACATCCTCAACCTGCTTGTTGAGCACCTGCACGGCGGGCTCCGCCTTGACGATGTAGTAGCCGATGAGCGCGCCGATCGGGATGAGCACCCAGCGGTACGTGTTGTCCGCCAGGCCTGAGCCGAGCAGGTTGCCCACGGGCGTAAAGCCGATGTTCACGCCGGTCAGAAACAGGATCAGACCGATGACGGTGTACAGAAAGCCGACGCCGGTGCGCAGCAGCTGCCGCCGGCGGTAGTAGTGCGTCAGCAGCTGGAACAGCACGCACACCGCTACGATCGGCAGGATGCTCAGCAGTACTTCCTTCGCGTAGTCCGGCAGGCCGATGGCGAACTGCTGTGCCACGTCGCGCGTTGTGACGACCGGCGCGATCTCCACGGCGGAATAGATCGCATCGCTCGGGTGGTAGAAGATGCCGAGCAGCAGCACCATCAGGATCGGCCCGACGCTGCACAGCGCGACCAGACCGAAGCTGTCGTCATCGTGCCCCTGCGCGGCGCGCAGCGCCGACACGCCGACGCCCAGCGCCATGATAAACGGTACGGTGATCGGCCCCGTCGTGACGCCGCCGGCGTCAAACGCGACGGCGAGAAAATCCTTCGGGGAAAACAGCGTCAGCGCAAACAGCAGCGCGTACGCGATCAGCAGACACTTTGCCAGTGACGCGCGATAGAAGATGCGCAGCACGGCCAGCGCCAGAAAGACGCCTACGCCGACAGCGACTGTCCAGATCAGGACGTTGTTGGGGATGGACGCGACCTGATTTGCAAGCACCTGCAGATCCGGTTCTGCGATGGTAATGATCGTACCGAGCGCAAACGACACGAGCACGACCAGAATGACCTTTTCACGTTTTGCCAGCGTCTTGCCGACGCCTTCGCCAAGCGGGGTCATGGACATTTCAGCGCCGAGCTGGAAAAAGCCCATACCGAAGATCAGCAGCACGGCGCCGGTCAGGAACAGTGCCAGCGTGCCGATCTCCATCGGGACGAGCGTGATGCTCAGCACCAGCACGATCAGCGTGATCGGCAGGACGCTGGAGAGAGATTCCTTTACTTTTTCTTTCAGCTTTTCATTCATACGGTTGCGGTGGTCCTCCTTTCGCGGGGGTCAGGATCGCTGCACGACCGCATTGCAGTCTGTCAGGTGCGGTTGAGAATGGCCATGAACTCCTCGCCGGTAATGGTCTCCTTCTCGTAGAGATACTTGGCCAGCTCGTCGAGCTTGGCGCGGTTTTCGGTGAGGATGCCGATGGCCTTGGCGTGCTCTTTTTTCACGAGCGCGACGACCTGATGGTCGATCTGCGTCTGTGTCTCAGCCGAGCAGGCGAGGGAGGCGTCGCCGCCGAGGTACTGGTTCGTGACCGTCTCGAGCGCGACCATGTCAAACTCCTCGCTCATGCCGTAGCGTGTGATCATGCCGCGAGCGAGCTTCGTCGCCTGCTCGATGTCGTTGGATGCACCGGTGGAGACGATGCCGAAGCGCACCTCCTCGGCGGCGCGGCCGCCGGTGAGCGTGGCGATCTTGTTTTCCAGCTCCTCTTTTGTCATGAGGTAGTGGTTGCCCTCCTCGACCTGCATCGTGTAGCCGAGCGCGCCGGACGTGCGCGGGATGATGGTAATCTTCTGCACGGGGGCGGAGTGCGTCTGCAATGCAGCGACGAGCGCGTGGCCGATCTCGTGGTAGGCGACCGTCCACTTTTCCTTGTCGGTGAGGATGGCGTTTTTCTTCTGATAGCCCGCGATGACGACCTCAATGCTCTCCTCGAGATCAGACTGCGTGGCAAAGCGCCGGCCGTCGCGCACGGCGCGCAGCGCGGCCTCGTTGACGATGTTTGCAAGCTCTGCGCCGGATGCGCCGGAGGCCATGCGTGCGATCTGGCCGAAGTCCACGTCCTCGGCGACCTTGATCTTGCGGGCGTGCACCCTGAGGATCTCCTCGCGGCCCTTGAGGTCGGGCAGCTCCACGGGCACGCGCCGGTCAAAGCGGCCGGGCCGCGTGAGCGCGGGGTCGAGCGATTCGGGCCGGTTCGTGGCGGCGAGGATGATGACGCCGTTGTTGCCCTCGAAGCCGTCCATTTCCGTCAGCAGCTGGTTGAGCGTCTGCTCGCGCTCGTCGTTGCCGCCAACCTGCCCGTCGCGCTTTTTGCCGATGGCGTCGATCTCGTCGATGAACACGATGCAGGGGGCTTTCTCCTTGGCCTGCCGGAACAGGTCGCGCACCTTGCTCGCGCCCATGCCGACGAACATCTCCACGAATTCCGAGCCGGAGATGGAGAAAAACGGCACGTTTGCCTCGCCGGCAACGGCCTTGGCCAGCATCGTCTTGCCGGTTCCCGGAGGGCCGACGAGCAGGATGCCCTTGGGCATGGATGCGCCGATCTCCTGATACTTCGACGGGTCGTGCAGATAGTCGACGATCTCGGTCAGGTTCTCCTTGGCCTCGTCCTCACCGGCGACGTCGGAGAACTTGATGCCCTCGGCGGACTTGACATAGACCTTTGCGTTCGAGCCGCCGAGCCCGAACATCATGGAGTTCGGCCCGCCGGCCTTGTTCGTCATGCGCTTGAGCATGAACTGGCCGAGGGCGACAAAAAACACGATCGGCAGCAGCCACGTCAGCAGAAACGACAGAAACGGCGACATCTCCTCGACGATCTCGCTCGAGAACTCCGCGCCGGAGTCCTTCAGGCGGTAGATCAGGTCGGGATCGTCCATCGGACCGGTCTTGTAGATCTGGGTGTCGTCTTTGTTTGTGAAGAGGATCTGGTTGTCCTGCACCTCCACGCGGCCGATCTCTTTGTTCTCCGTCATGGTCATGAACGTGCCGTAGTCGACCTCCTTGACCTGCCGCTGACTCAGCCACGGCACGGCGAGGAAGTTGATGAGCAGCAGCACGAGCAGCGCCATGGCGTAATAGTACAGCATCGGCTTTTTCGGGCTTTTTACTTCATTCATGCGTATGCTTCCTTTATTCAAAATATATGTGTACTGCGTGTGCGTTTTCCGGACTCGTGTAACGTAACTTTAGTTTACCACAGCCGGAAACGCCTGTCCAGTGAATAAACTGTGTACAGCGTGTACAAAAAATACCCGATCCGCCGGGAAAGAGACAAGGAAACCGGAATCTGTGCAGCAAATGTTACGGAAGAATACACCTTGCACCTGTATGATAGTTTTGTAACAAAAAGCGTTCCGAACCGACGGGAGGGATCACGCGATGGAGATGCTTCTTTACCAGAGCACGCAGTTTCGCGACGTAAAAAAGATCTTAGACCGCGCGCATGGCTTCGCGGGCCTTTTGACGGCCGGCGGCATCGAGGCGTCGCGGCTGGACATGCCCTTCGTCTGCGATCAGAAGGTGCTCTCACGCTATGACGATGCGTGCGGCGATGTCCGCCGGATCCTTGCCATGCAGCTCGGGCTCGAGCTGCCGAAAGGCTTTTCCATCCCGTTGGAGGCCGAGGATCTGGCGGTCTTTTTCTCGCAGCAGTGTTCGCTGCGGCAGATGCAGGACTACCTCGCGCAAAAGCGCCGGCAAACGCAGGCGGATATTGCCGTCTGGCTGCGCGAGCGCCCGTGGGACACGCATCCGGTCACGGCAGCACAGGCTGCGGCGCAGAATTTTGCCTTTGACGCCGCGACCGGCCGCATCGGTACGGACGGCTGCTTCAACGACGGCACAGTGCTCGAGCTGCCCTCGTCGGTCGACGGGGTGCGCGTGCGCACGCTCGCTGCTTATGCCATGGTGTCGTACACATATTTAAATACGCTCGTCATTCCGGACAGTGTCGAGACGATCGAGCCATATGCGTTTTATGATAAGGTGCACCTGCGCCGGGTCAATCTTCCGCAGGGGCTCACCGTCATCCCGGAGGGCGTGTTCTCGCGCTGTATCGGTCTGACGGGCATCGTCATCCCGGACAGCGTCCGCGAGATCCACGACGAGGCATTTTACCAGTGCAGCAATCTGGACACGGTCGTCATCCCCGACGGCGTGGAGCGCATCGGCCGCTGCGCGTTTTTGAATGTGCGGCGCGTTATTTACCACGGCGGCGCAAAGGGCTTTCCGTGGGGCGCCGTGCGCGGCAACTGAGAAAGGCGGAATGGGATATGCATATGCTGCAATATGAGACCGCCGTCTGCGGCGGCAGCAATCTGAAAGCACCGATGAAGCTCGACTTCCTGCGCTCGCTCTGTGCGCAGGAGCGCCATGCGTGGCCGGAGGTCATGCTCTGCCGGGTCGAGGGTGAGACGCTGCCCGTGTGCTGTCTGAGCGAGGCGGCGGCGGGGGACCTGTTCTCGCGTGTGGGCATCGTGTCCGCGCCGTCTGAGGCGCTCACGGCGCTGCTGCGCACCGCGCCCGTGCGGGCGCGGATCACGGCACTGTGCGATTCTGCGGGCGAGCCGTGCGACAGCGACACGCCGGATGTGTGGGGCTTTCTCGCCGAATACCGCTGCGGCGACGCGCTCAGCGCGGCGGTGCGCGCGGCGATCGACGGGGCGGCGGCGC